>Ga0209988_10000451_pt1 | contig 25508 bp, 25 predicted proteins | sample N075metaG_FD_183115 | JGI IMG/M metagenome (GOLD analysis project Ga0209988, IMG submission 183115) | Deep subsurface microbial communities from Kermadec Trench to uncover new lineages of life (NeLLi) - N075 metaG (SPAdes) (version 2) | ecosystem: Environmental > Aquatic > Marine > Ocean trench... | reverse complement strand
TCTGCCGAGCGCGCGAGTGATTTCCCGCACGCTCCTGTCTATATTCTCGGCGTCGGCGAAGGGCATGGTCACGAACACATCAGCCAGGCGCGGAGTTTGACAACCTCGGCTGCCGTGGAGTCGGGGCGTCGGGCCTTTAAGATGGCGGGTCTGGCTCCCGCCGACATTGATGTCGCCGAAATCTACGACTGTTTTACTCCCGTGGTCCTGATCGAACTCGAAGACCTCGGTTTCTGCAAAAAAGGTGAGGCCGGGGCCTTTGTCGAGGCTGGAGAGACCGCGCTCGACGGATCGCTGCCGATGAACACGCACGGCGGGTTGTTGTCCCACTGTCATCCCGGGAATCCCGGATCCATGTTTGCGCTTACCGAGGCCGTCACACAACTTCGACACGATGCCGGCGCGCGTCAAGTGGAAAATGCGGAAGTTGCGCTGGCACATGCCCAGGGCGGCATCATGTCCAGCCATGCAACCCTGATTCTCGGTCGCGAGAGAGACGGATGACGGAAGCTCCGCTTAAGCACTTCCCGCGCCCGACCCCGGAGACGGAAGTCTATTGGGAAGGATGCCGCAAGCACGAATTGCTGCTACAGCGTTGTACGCAATGCAGCGAGTTCCAGTTCTATCCACGTATCATCTGTACGCATTGCGCGAGCGAGGACCTGGAATGGGTCAAGGGCAGCGGGCGAGGCCAGGTACTAACTTTTTCTATCGTTCGCCGCGCCGTTTCCGAGGCATACGCTGCCGATGTTCCTTATGTGGTTGCGTTGATCCAGCTTGATGAAGGCCCGACGATGATGAGCAACATAGTCCAGTGTGATCCCGAGACCGTGAAAATCGGCAGCCCGGTTCAGGTCATATTCGAGGACTGGTCCGAAGAGATTTCGGTACCACAGTTCCGCCCGCTGCAAGAGTAGTGTGTATCAGTGCCTCGCGAAGCTGTCGAGTACGGCTTGCGAAGGTTCGGTGGGATAACTGACATCCTCAAGCGGTTCGAGAGATTCGGGATCAATCTCCTGGTAGGACACTGTTGGCAAGGAAATTGACGGTGCGCCCTCGATGAAGTCGACGTGTCTCCCGTTCCCCCAGGCAGCACCCGCAAGTTCATAGAGGCTCTGTACGGACTCGTCAATGTCATCGGTTTCAAACTCGTAAACGGCCAGATATTTTGCTTTGGAGCCGGGTTCAGGATCGACATATCGCTTCGACGAGACCAGGCCTTTGGCAGAACTTAAGTCGGGTAGATGAATATGCGTATACCAGCGGTTGAATTCTTCTTCCCTGGACGGATCCGTACAGTTCGAAAATACAAAAAAGTTATATCTGGCCACTACTGTCTCCAAAGATTCGACAATTCTCTACTTTCTGCCAAAGGCAAGTAAGACATTGCCCGGCATATGAAAATAAATTCCGTAACCGGAATTTACATACAACATGCCGTCAGCAACAGTCGGACCACCGCCGCTCATTGAACCGCCATGGGCAGACTCACCGGAGACCGTCTCAACGGCCTGACGCGTGTCGTATTCCCACAGCACATCTCCGTCGTTGGAACCGTATATGCGCAAACGGCCGTCCAGGTGCCCGGCAATGACCGCACCGGGGATTGCCGTGACGGCCGAGGAGATCCCGGGATTACAGAACTGCAAGCCGTCGCATATATCGTCGGCGAGATTCTCCCACAGGATTTCACCCGTCTCTGCATTTAGAGCAAACATGCCGGGGCGGGCGGGCGTCGTGAACTTGTAGCGCGTAACATCTTCGGGGTAGGCCATGTCGTTGATCGGGATGTAAACGATCGAGCCTTCGGCCGCCATACCGAAATGGACGCCACCCTGGACACCGCCGCGGCCCACGTGTTCGCGCCACACGGTTTCCCCGGTGTCCGGGTCGATGGCCATCGCATCACCGGACTTCTGGCCTGCAAGCAACAAATCCTGTCCGCCCTCAATCTCGATGAGGATCGACGAGGCGGCGAAATCGAAATCCGGCCCATCTTCTGCCGGGCAGTTGGCCGGATCCGACGTATATTGGGACAGACAAGCCACGTTCCAGGCATCGCCCTCGGTTGCCTGGTTAACCCAGATGATCTCGCCACTATCCATGTCAAACGCGATGATGGCATCACTCGTGTCACCCGCCGGTGAGGAATAATTCTCGCCTGTTCCTGCATATAAACGTCGACGTTCCAAGTCCACCGTCGGGCTATTCCAGATCGGCGCCCCCGACGGCGCCAGAATTCTCGTTCCGGCGGTCGTGACGCCTGCTTCGCTCGCGGGACGGTCGATGACATAGGTTTTCCATACCGTGCTGCCATCCGCCGTATCGAGTGCGACGAGGGAACCACGAAATGTGCAGCATTCGTAGGCCGGGTCAACTGCATTGACAACTTCGAGAGAAGAGACGGGAACATACAGTCGATCGTCAACCACGACCGGAGCACCGGTTATCGTGGCGTTCGGGTGATCGTCGACTTTGGTAATCCACTTCTCTTCACCCGTTTGCGCGTCGATAGCATAGGCGCGCGCAAGGATGTCACCGAAATACACGATGGGACGGGTATCCTGTTCTCCTTCCGCCCAGTAAGAAATTGAAATTGCTGTACGCACCTCAGCCGAGGCACGGTAAGTCCAGCGAACGCAGCCGCTCTTCGCATCCAGTGCGTAGATCGTGCCGTTCTGGCTGCCAACGAACAGGGTGCCGCCCGCTACGGTAGGCTGAGAGCGTGCCTGGATCGCATTCGGGTAGGCGAAAGCCCACTTGAGTTCGAGGTCGGGTACGTCGGCGGCATTGAGGCCTCCGGTGGCGGCCGGCTGAAAGCGGCTGTTCCTATAATCGACGCCCCAGCCTTTCTGTCGCGGCGGCTGCGAGAGATCCAGCGACTTGTCTTCGCATACCGGCGGCGGCTGTGCGACGATCGTGGCATCCAGACTACGTCCGGCAATGTGTTCGGCAACCGCTCTTTTCTGTGGCGTCGACAGTGCGTTCGCCTGCTCGGCCATAATGCCACCTTCCATCGACGCCAGGATCGCATCGGGGGCCATCATGCCCAGAAACATCCGGTGTGGCGCTTTGTAAACACCGCCATTGTGGCAACTGCCGCAATTGTCCTGGTAAAGACCCTCACCGGGATTTGCCACCGCGACGACCGGCGCTGTGTCCGCAGCTTCCTGGTCACAAGCCGCGACGATCAGGCAAAGCGCGATTAACCCGTATCGCATAACCATCTACTGAATGGTCAGCGCATTATCGATCAGGATCTCGGTGCCGTTGACGAACCTCGATTCGTCAGATGCCAGGAACAGGACAACATTTGCGACGTCCTCCGGCTGCCCAAGACCTACCGGGCTGAGATCTTCTTTGTTGTCGAGGCCGAGCTCCGAAGCCGTTTGGTCGATCATCGGCGTATCGATTGCGCCGGGGTGCAACGAGTTGACACGGATTTGGTAACCGCTCATCTGGCAGTGAATCGCGAGCGCCTTGCTCATGGCTCGCACAGCACCTTTGGCAGCGCTATAGGCAAAAAAGATCGGGTAGCCCAGGTGTGACGCAGTGGACGACATGTTGATGATGGACCCGCCCCCGGACTCATGCATCAGCGCTAACGCATGTTTACAACCCAGGAAAACACCCTCGCTCATGACGGCATTCTGTTTTCGGAATGCTTCCAGCGTACATTCTTCAGGGCCTCCCATGATCACCAATCCGGCATTGTTGACCAGAACATCGAGCCGGCCGTGCTCCTTTCGAACGCTCGCAATTATTTCCTGCCATTGCTTCTCATCAGCGACGTCAAGGGGCATAAACGTAGCCTTACCGCCTGCTTTCCGAATCGCCGCCGCCGCCGCTTCGCCCGCGTCCTCATTGATGTCGGTTAGCACCACCGTGGCGCCTTCGCGGGCCAGAACGTCTGCATCGGCACGACCCAGGCCCGAAGCCGCACCCGTAATCAATGCCACTTTTCCGTCGACTCTACCCATGATTCATCCTCTTTTGATTTCTTGTTAATCGAAGTGCAGCAGTCAAAATCAACCTGACATTCACTTCTCGCCGGACAGATAGCGGTCGACTTCGGTGTGAAAATGGCGCAGTCGCTGTTCCTGTTCTGACCAGAGAGGCCCATCGAAGCCACGAGACCGGATTCCGGCCTGAACGACAGGCAGCAATTCGGAGTCCTGATCGAGAACCAGGCCCAGGTTCGGCGGCTCACCGACGCCGGTGCGTTCGATTTCGGGTCGGGTCTCCCCGGACGTGTCCGTACCCTCCGGCAAACCCATCCACCCGGGGACCTTGTAGCTCGGGTCATCGGCGGGACGCCAGAGCGTCATCGTGTTGTAGAAGAAGCGCTCCGGATCGGTCGGATGGGGCATGAAGCGCATCAGGAAAGCGCCCTCGGCATGGAGTCCGATCTGAACATTGGGGAATATGCCCGTCGCCCAGCTGTCCGTCAGCTGCCCATCGACCATGTCCGAGTAGTCCAGGCCGCAACGCTCGGCACGCCTGCGTTTGGCCGGCTGGATCGCTTCGCGAACCTCCCTGGCCGAGGCGGGGAACTCTGCCGGCTGCATGCCGGCGCTTTTCATCATGTATTCGAGTCCGGCGTCGATCTCCTCCTGGTCGTCGATCCGCTCGCTCTTCACCGCCAGAGGAACGACCATGCGACTGAATCCGTTGGGATACAGATCGCATTGCACATTCATGTCATTCATGACCGTTTGCGTTTCGGGATGCACGGCGTGCAAATGATAGGTTTCGTAGAATGCATCGACCGCGGTCTTCCAGTTTGCTGCCCACTCGCTGATGGAATGTCGCACGACGAACATTTTGTCCAGGTGATAGTTCTCGAGATAGCCATCGGGCAGACCGATGAATTCATCCAGCGGCCCCGCCTCATCATCCATGTTGACGAAGATCAAGCCAGCCCGCGTTTCGCATTTGATTTCATGCAGTTTCGGCCGCTGGCAAAGCACCTCGGGCCTGAAGGTATCTTCATCGGTGATCTGCTCGAGTCTGCCATCCAGCGCGTATTGCCATGAATGAAACGAGCACGTAAATCTGGGCACGCTGCCCAATTCGTTAAGTACCAGGCGATTGCCGCGATGTTGACAGACGTTGTAATAGGCTTTGATATCACCGGCGTCGGTACGTGTCACCAGGAAATTCTCACGCCCCAGGTCAAACGTAAAATAGTCACCTGGCTCTCGTACGTCGGAAACGACGCCTGCGATGAGCCACACGCGTGTCCAGAGTCGATCCCATTCAAGCGTCATCCGCTCTCGCGAGTAAAATCGCTCTGAATCTATGCGCGCGGTGCCGTTATCAACATACGGAACCTTGGCCTCCAGAGAATCGGCGGGCGCCTCAGGATTTACCGCCCAGCCTTCGCGGAAGTTGTAAGCCATCAGATCTTTCCCCTTATTTTTTTCGGATTTCCACGACGCTATGACACGATGCGTAGCCGGTGCTTGACAATCCCAAGTATTGTGTGGAATATTTGAATAAAGTTCAAGTTCGCCGATCTGCCCGTGCCGTCGGCATGCCGGCATCGGTGGGCCATTTGGCAAATGAGTGGGGGGATCCGATGAAAAACAGACTTTCCAGTTTCACCGCAATTATTCAGAGGCTTATCAAAACGGTGCTCGCTGCCGCAATAGCGGTTGCGGTGCTGATGCCCGTTGCATCACAGGCACAGGAATCAGGTGCTGTGCTCGACGAAATCATGGTTACTGCGACCCGCCGTTCGGGTGGCACAAATATCCAAACGACACCAGTCGCTGTAACCGCAATCGGAGAACAGGAATTCACGGAACTTTTTGCTCACGACATCGGTGGCATCGCCCAGTTGGTACCAAATTTTTCGGCGGCCCAGATCACAGGCTTTAATGCGGCTGGTTTCGCAATCCGCGGTGCCGGGCAAACGGATATCCTCGTCTATTGGGAACCGCCGGTAGGTATGCTGATAGACGATTTCGTTGTGCCGCACGTGCAGACGCAGCTGCTCGAGCCGTACGACATCGAACAGGTCGAAGTGCTGCGTGGACCACAGGGCACCTTGTTCGGCAAAAATACGACCGCCGGTATTATCAGCGTACGGACAAAACGACCGCATTTTGACGATGTGAGCTTCGACGCCAGTGTGCGCGTCGGCAGTTACGGACGGGTTGAGGGGCGCGTGGCGCTAAACGTGCCGCTCGTCGATGACAAGTTGGCGTTTCGCATCGCCGCGATATCGCAGCAAAGCGACGGCTACTACAAGAATGGCAAAGTCAGCCTTGGCGTAGCCGGGGTTGAACCAGCCGGTGACTACATTGGCGACGGCAGGGACCTCGGCGGCGATGACGTCGTCAGTAGCCGAGCAAAACTCTTGTGGACGCCTACCGATGATCTGGACATTTTGTTTCAATACGAATATCTCAGGGACAACAGCGATACGCCGCCAGCCGTCAACGAAACGGAAAACCCTGAGCAACTCTTTGCTGGCTTTGGATTGCCCGGGGTAAGCTCCGGCGACCCGCTCGATCAGGCCGGCGTCAGCTTTCGCGATACTTTGTCGAGCGGAGAATCGTCCGGCCTGAATATGGCTGGCGGCCACCAGATCGACGTTGACGGTTTCTACCTGAATATCGATTGGCGCTTCGGCAACCTCGAGCTCACTTCCGTCACCGGTTTTCGGGACCAGGACTCGGCCCTGCCGAGTACCTATACCGGGGAGGTCGGAACTACGGTGCCACCGCCGCCCGGCGGGGACCCGGTCTTTTCGGTGTTTGATGCTACTCGAGACGACAAAAGAGAAACCTTCCAGCAGGAATTTCGGCTGGCATCGGATTTTGACGGGGCGTTCAATTTCGTGACCGGCGTCTTCTACCAGACCGACGATACGAGTTTCAATGTCGTGCAGTACCTGGGTATATTCGAACTCTTCGGATTATTCGGGCCCGACGAAAATCCGATCGTCATCACGAATAATCAGGAGATGGATTCAACCGGTGTGTTTTTTGACGCGACTATAGATTTCGCTGACACCTGGACGATCGGCGGTGGCGTGCGACAAACAAGCGAGGAGAAGAAATTCTTCTCGCGACCGAGTACCCCGTTTTTCATGTACGGTATGAGCCCGGGCGACTGGCCGTTTGACCCCAATAACACGAGCCAATTTCCGTGCGACGCAACCACTCCATGTCAAACGGACAGCCAGAAGTGGGATGAGCCGACTTACCGGGTGATGCTCTCGAATCAGTTTAACGATGACCTGTATGGCTATGCGAGCTTCTCGCACGGCTTCAAGAGCGGCGGCTACAGCGACCAGGCGGGATCCGCGCTGGCGGTGCCACTTTCCGTGACTCGCTACGAGCCCGAGGAGGCGGACTCGTTCGAAATCGGCCTGAAGCTGGACTACTGGGACGACCGTGCGCGGCTGAATATTGCCTTGTTCTTTGTCGAATACACGGATATGCAGCGTGCCGCCATCGTGACAAACACGGCGACCGCAGCGCAGGAAACAGTGGTCTTTAACGCGGGCAAAGTGTCGGCCTCCGGGATCGAGTTAGAGGGTTCTGTCCGCTTCAATGAGAACTGGACCGGGCGATTCAATCTTGGTTACCTCGATGCCGAATTTGATGAATTCCTGCTTGATCTGGACCTGGACGGCACCTGCATACCGGGCACACCTTTGTGCCAGGACCTCAGCGGCCGCCCCGTTTCGCGCGCGCCGGAACTGCAATTCGGTGCGGATCTGACGTATGACGCCGAGCTCGGCAACGGCGGCCATCTGCGCTCACAGGTGAGCATCTACTTCCAGGATGAGAATACGTTTTACTACGCTGCGCCTGCATTCGAGCTCGACCAGTCGCCAAGTTTCATGTCCCAGTGGGATACGGAAATCGAAGAGTACACTTTGTTAGACGCATTCCTGACCTACACGCACAGCAGCGACAAATGGTATGTCTCAATCTTCGGCAAGAACTTGACCGACGAGCGTTATCATAGTGCGTCTCAGTATGTCGGTGGCTTGTGGACGTTCTCGACCTATGCGCCGCCGCGCACCTATGGCATCGAATTCGGAATCAGTCTCTGAGGTCGTCCGACTGTGCAAGCAAAAAGGCCGGCTATGCCGGCTTTTTTTTTGGCGATTACGCGGCTGAGTTGGCGAACGGGCAGTATTCTTCCCGCTCGACCAGGTGAAGTATGAAAGATAACTTGGCCATTCCGGCAATGATTGCCATGACGGTGCCCAGTTCGCAGATGTCTGCATCACTGAAATGGGCTGAGAGGGCCGCGTATAGCTTTTCATCCATGTCGCCGTCCATGTTGGTCAGGACCATCTGATCGGCGAATTTCAGTACTGCTTTGTCGGCATCGGAAAACGGGCCATTGTCATAGTCGTCCATCGCATCGATCTGTTCCTGGCTGATGCCGACTTCCAATGCTCCCGGCACGTTCTGCTTGTTGCAGGTGCGGCAACCGTGCACCAGCGACAGTTTCAGGCGCACCAGTTGCTTATATCGCTGATCGACATTACCGCCGAAAAACAGTTTGGCGTAAAACTCGTTCATCACGAAACGCAAGACCTCCGGCGCCTGCGCAAATACTTCCACGAATGTGGGTTCGCCAGTGAGGCTGTTCAGTCCGTCCCACGCGATCTGAAATTCTTCCGCCAGTTCTTCCCGCGGTATTCGTTTGAGTTGAGTATTTGCCATCAGTGAGTCCTCAGCGTGTTAACCCGAAAACCGACACACTGGCGACGTTTCTGCTGGGAATGCCCCCAAGGTTATGCGTCAGCCCCACGGACGGGGAGGGCAGTTGCCGGTCACCCGCCCTGCCAAGCAATTGCAGGTAAATCTCATACGTCATCCGCAATCCGGAAGCACCGATGGGATGGCCAAAGCATTTCAAACCCCCGTCGATCTGACAGGGCACGGCCCCGTCCTTGTCGAACACGCCATCGAGCACGTCGCGCGGTGCCTGGTCGAGCTCTGATAGACCGAGATCTTCCATGACGACCAGCTCTGTGATTGAAAAACAGTCATGCACCTCGATGAGATCGAGTTCCTCACGGGGCTTGCTAATACCTGCCTCGGCATAGGCCCGTTCGGCGGCCACACGCGTGGTCAGCGTGTAGCTGCCATCCCAGGAAGAGTGCCCCGCCTCGGCTCCATTGCTGACCGCAAGTTGCAATGCCTTGATCGCCACCATGTCCTTCTTGCCCAAGCTGCGTGCAAGCTCCGGTGTCGTTACGATGGCACAGGCGGCGCCGTCACTGACACCACAACAATCGTACAGTCCCAGAGGATAAGCGACCATGGGTGCTTCGAGTGCCTGCTCCATCGTAATCGGTCTTCGCAGGTGTGCCTTTGGATTGAGTGCCCCGTTCTGGTGACTCTTCCACGACACGTGCGCCATCGCGCGCTTCAGGTCGGCCATTTCGATTCCGGTGCGTGCGGCGTAGGCGCCGGCCAACTGGGCAAACGCGCCGGGAGCCGTGTAGCCCGGCACATACAGGTCGTCGAAGCTTCCCTTCGAACGCTCGGGCAATCCCGCATAGCCCACGTCCTTGAGCTTTTCCATGCCGAGAGCCAAAGCAATATCGCAAGCGCCTGATGCGACCGCGTAAACGGCGCCGCGCAGGGTTTCGGAACCCGTTGCACATAGATTCTCGACCCGGCTCACCGGGATGTTAGGCAAGCGAAGCGCAAAGGACAGAGGCAGGGCCGATTTGCCTACGCTCTGCTCATCGAAGAAAACCCCAAACCAGGCTGCTTCGATCTGGTCCCGTTCAATTCCTGCATCGTCCACTGCTTCCGTGAAGGCTTCCAACATCAGCTCTTCCGGACCGGTATCCCAACGCTCTCCGAAACGGGTACAACCCATCCCCAGTATCACTACCTTGTCACGTATCCCTTGCGCCATTTTTTATTGCTCCTCGACCGGGGTCGACTTCCAGAAGTATCGAGTAAAGCCGCGTCGTTCATCGACTGATTTGATGCGAAAACGCATTTCGACGACGGTGCCAACTTGCAGCGTGCCGGGTTCACAGTCGGTAATTTCCATCATGATGTTGGCGCCACCTTCCAACTCAATATTGCCGTACTGCAAAGGTGGATTGGGCGTCGCGGCCAGCCAGTCCTCAGTAAACGATTTTACACGCCCGGTCATGCCGGAAAGCGATATCGGTGTCTGCGTGTCCATGGCACGACAGTCCGGATTGACGCACATCGCGGTCCGTGGAAACTGAATGGTACCGCAAGCCTCACAGCGTCCGCCTTTGAAGCCGGTCACCATGTCTCGCTTCCGATAGAAGGTCGTCAATGCTGCGCGGTTGTCGAATTCCGCGCGGTTCCCCCGATCCACTGATACGAGGCCCCGGTGGCTCAAGTAACGAACGTAGTTGGGCTCTTCGTGGCGGCGCTCGAGATACCCGGCAACCCCGAGTCGAGGCTGGTAATTTGATAATTTCTTGCTCGTCTCGAACAGGAAGGCGTCGGCGCCCTGGCCGAAGCCGACCAGGAGTATTTTGGCACCCGCTGCCGCTTGCTCCAGGGTTGCCGCCAAGAGGAGTAACGGGTGTGCGGCGCCGGTATGGCCGCATTGCGCGTCGAGATCATCGGCAAGCCCTGCTTCCTGCAGTCCCAGAATCTTGCAGAGGCGTTTTGCCACTCGCACCGGAGCCGGAAAGATGATGTGATCGATACTGTCGGGCTTAACATCGAGTTCCTGCAGCAGCGCAGACACGGTATCCGGAATGATCTTGAAAAATCCCTCGTCCCGAACCCAACGGTCCTCCTGCGTATAGTCGAAACGACTGGCCTGCGATCGGTAGTGATCCACGAGGTCACGACTGATGGCACGATGCCCCAGGCAGCTCGCCAGCAGCCGCGTGCCGCTACCAACGAGCATGGCAGCAGCGCCGTGTCCGGTTTGCATTTCCAGGGGACTGGCCGGGCGCGTTTCGCGGCAGTCGCTGGCAATAAGCAGCGACGAGCCGGCCGCAGCGCTCAGCGCATTAGCCAGTGCGGCGGTCCCGGCACGTTGTGAGCTGCTGATGTCCAGCGTGTTGATGTGTTCCGGAAGGTCGAGCGCTTCGCGCAGAACCGCGGCATTGTTACGATCGGCAAATGGCAACGTCGTTGAAGCCAGCACCAGATTAGCAGGCGCATCCAGACCGTCCAGTCGGCAATCCCGTGCCGCTTCCACCGCCATGGTCAGGCTGTCCTCATCCCAGGCGCAAAGCGATCGTTCCCCTTTCGCCCGTGCCTTCAGAGCGGGATTGATCCATGCAACTGCGTCCGCGATCGTTTCGCGGCGTAGCCGCAGCCTTGGAATATAGCCGCCAAATGCCAGGATGCCTCGCTTTGTCATAGCTATCCGTTTGTGACCCAATCTCAGGTTTCAGTATACGGGTCGTGATTTGCTGTGGGCAAGCAGGAAAAAAACAACTTTGGGACGTTCGTCACTCATGGTTCCGGACCGACGATGTATTTGCTGATCCTGCCTTCAGCGAGCTCCACCCAGCCGAAAAAATGCATGCTTTCGCCATTGGTCCCCTGCACCTTGGCACGGAAAGCACCTTCATCACCTTCAGTGATGACGTGGGTCACCAAGTGGCGGATGCCTTCTTCCTGCATCTCGGCCATGCGTCCAGCCAGGAAATCCCGCAGCGCGGAACGGCCGTGAAAAACATCTGCGCGGTTACGCGCGTGACCATGGTGTTCCCAAACCTGGTAGTGGGACCACTCGACATCTTCGGTAAAAGCCTGCACGGCGCGACTGGCATTTTGCTGGTCTATGGCGTCAAAGTAGGTCTGCTGCAAAAGGGTTTGCAACTGATCGCTCGTCATGGTCATGAGCCATTCAGTCTCCGTTGTTATATTGCGTCTGCTGACCGGACTAGGATAACTTGTCATGCACATGGATGCTGGATTGACTCTTTCTTTTGCCGGAGATGTACTGCGCGCCCTCGGAGCGCCCGCGGATACCGCCGAATGCGTGGCTGAATTCCTGGTCGATGCCGACAAGTCCGGCAGCAACACGCACGGTGTCGGATTGCTCCCGCTATACGCGGAAATGATCGCCGCTGGTTCGCTGGACCCGCTTGCCAGACCCGAGCTGGATTGGCCTGCGGGATCCACGATCAGGGTGAACGGACACAATGCCTTCGGGCAGCTCACTGGCGAGTTGGCTGTCAGAACCGGGATCGATAAGGTGCGGGAACACGGAGTCGTGGCCGTAGGTATTCGCAATGGCGGACACCTGGGACGCCTCGGTGACTGGGCCCGAATAGCGGCGTCTTCCGGGATGCTTTTCCTGGCGTTTTGCAACAGTGGCGGCGGCGCCAGAAACGTTGCTCCCGCCGGCGGTCATGATCGCAGGTTGTCTACCAACCCGATCGCATTTGGCGTGCCCACATTTGACGCATTGCCGTTTGACATCATCGCAGATTTTGCCACCAGTCAGGTTTCGGGATCCGCGATACGGGAATGCTTCCTTGCTGGAAGACCGCTTGGGGCAGGTTGGGCCGCGACAGCGGATGGCAGGCCGCTAACCGATGCCCGGGCTTTCATGCGGGGCGAAGGCGCGCTTCTGCCGTTGGGCGGGCATGAAACGGGCCACAAAGGTTACGCGCTGGCTGTGATAGCGGAGATTCTCGGCGGAATTGCCGGAGGCATGATGGTCGGTGAGCATGACCCTGAATGGTTCAGCAACTCAGCGCTGTTCCTCATTGTCGATCCCCTGAAATTCCTGTCCCGAGAGGAAATCGGGTTGCGAGTGCACAATCTGGCGGCTTATCTACATGAGGGACATGGGAGATTGCCCGGTGAAGGCGCTCAGCAGCGGAAAATGAGTGCAGAGCAGCGCGGACTCGAGCTTGATGGGCATGTTTGTAGCGCCTTGAGGCGTCTTGCCGATGACCTGCAGCTGGCCATCCCCCCGGCGCTGGTCGAGATTGCCTCCGCGGCTGCGAGGGATGAAGGCACGAGGACCTGGTAATGGTCAGGGCATGTTTGCTAAATCGATGAATACGGTGAATCCGTGTAAGACAGACATTGTGAAGTCCTTTCTGGAAGCAGCAGTTGCACGCGACTGGAATAAACTGGCCACGTATTGTCATGCAGAGTTCGCCGTCCGTGAATCCGATGCGTTGCCGTATGCCGGCGTCTATCGCGGAATAGAAGGATTCAGACGCCTGGCGCGCCTGATTTTTATTGAGTCATTCAAGGACTTCCGGGTGGAGCCGCAGAGCTACTCTGAAGGCGACGATTACGTCGTATTGCTGGCAGCTATCAGCGGTGTCGGGAAACAATCCGGAATACCTTTTTCCAGCCAGTTGGTGGAAATTTACCGGTTTGAAAACGACCTGATTATTGAGATCCAGCCATTTTATTGGGATACAAGATTAATAAATGATGTCCTGACAGACAGCTAAGTTATTGCGGTTCGAGGCAAACCTGGATACGGTCACCGATAACGCGCAAGGGATAGACACGGATAGGCGAGGTGGCCGGTTTGCCTAGGACGCTGCCATCACGAACATCGAAAGAAGCACCGTGTAACGGGCAAATAAGACGATAAGCCCGCAAGCGACCACCTTCCAGCTTGGCCATCGCGTGCGAACATTTGTTCTCGACAGCAAAAAATTCATTCCTGGTGTGACAAATCAGAATGTCGTGGCCGGACATCTGGAAGGACTCGCTGCCGCCATTGGGTATCTCTGCGATATCGGCCAGATCTCGAAAACTGCTGTCATTCAAACGGATTCCTCCCGCCGTTGGTTCGGAAAGCGTATCGTAACATCGGCAAATTCTTGCCAGCGTGGTTTTTTGCACGCACCGAAGCTGTTATTCTTTTGGCATTGGATCACCGCAAGACAAAGAGGTAATACTTTGGCCAATATAACCTTTATCGCTCGGATGACCGTGAAAGAGGGTCGCGAACAGGAGTTCATAGGGCACTGCCAGGCGCTCGCGGAGAAGGTCGCCGAAAACGAGCCGGATATCCTCTATTACCGCTTCTTCAAATTGCGTGAGCCACGATGTTATGCAGTTTTGGAGTCGTTTGCTGACGAAGCGGCTGAGGAAAAACATATGAACACCGAGTACCTGGCGAAGATTGCGCCGCCCCTGTTGGATTGCCTGGACGGAGACCCATCGTATGTTCGCGAGTACCTGGACCCCATCGACTAACGCGTTCGCTGCCGGAGGCCGGTCGTGACTCTTCCTGCATTCGAAAACCCGATCGGCGCTACGACGCTCGGCGATCTGCTGTTGCGTGCCGCGAACGAGTATCCCGATACTGACGCCATCGTTTTTCCAGATCGCCGTCAGACCTATGCCGAACTCGTCGAACGCGCCTACCAGAGGGCGAGGGGACTGCAGGCCCTGGGCGTGCAACCGGGGGATCACGTTGGTCTTCTGCTGCCCACCTGCATGGAGTTTCCCGAGTTCTTTTTCGGTATTGCATTGTGTGGCGCGGTTGCGGTTCCTATTAATGCTCGCTATCAGTCCGGGGAACTGGCTTATTTGATCGAGAATGCCGACCTGGTCACGATAGTTACCACGGATCAGATCGCCGAACATGTCAATTTCGTCGAACGGCTCGCGGCAGGCTTCCCGGGTCTGGATCGATCAAAAGATCCGCTCAAGTTGAACATCAAGGGCGCGCCGAAACTGCGAAACATGGTGTTGCTGGGATCTTCCGAGCCAAAAGGCCTGGTCACGGAGTCTCAATTCGACGCAATGGCTGCGGAGCGTTCCGTCGACGACGTACAGATCACCCGCATGCGGGTCCGGATCAGGGACCCCGGCTTGATACTGTACACCTCGGGGACCACGGCAAACCCCAAGGGCTGCGTATTGAGTCACGAAGCGATTGTTCGCAACAGCATCGCGCTGGGCCGTTTTCGCTATCAGCTAAAACATGAGGATCGATTCTGGTCACCGTTGCCGATGTTTCACATCGCCGCAATATTACCCATGGTCGCAATTTTTGATGTCGGCGGTGCCTACTTGACCATGAGTTATTTCGATGCCGGCGTCGCTCTTGAAATGCTGGAAGCGGAACGAGCCACAGCTACCTATCCCTGCTTTGTGACGATAATGTCCGACCTGATCCATCATCCGAACTTTTCCAAGACGGACCTGAGCCGCATCACATTGATGAACAGCAATTTCGCAGTGCAACCGCCAGGCATCAAGGAGGCGATGCTGAAGGCCATGCCGGATGCTATCTACGTGGGCTCCTACGGCATGACGGAGGCCGCCGGCACTGTCTGCACCAGCGAACTGACAGACAGTCTCGAGGCTCGTTGCACGCGATTGGGAACACCCTTGCCCGGTCTCGAAGTAAAAATCGCCGGCCCGGACGGCAAGGAAGTACCGACTGGTGAACGCGGAGAAATCCTGATCCGCGGCTATTGCCTGATCGACGAGTATTACAAGGACGCGGAGAAAACGGCTGAGGCTTTCGAGGCCGACGGTTTCTTCCACACCGGCGACATCGGCTCCTTCGATGCCGAGGGTCAAATCATGTTTCACGGGCGCACCAAAGATATGCTCAAGGTGGGCGGCGAGAATGTGGCCGCGGCGGAGATCGAGACCTACCTCGCCGGGCATCCGGCAGTGAAACTGGCGCAGGTGATAGGTGTTCCTGATGCCCGATTGCAGGAGGTTCCTGCCGTGTTCGTGGAGAAATATGACGATCAGGAAGTCACCGAACAGGAGTTGATCGACTTTTGCAAAGGCAAGATCGCCTCCTACAAGGTCCCTCGCTATGTTCGCTTCGTCACCGAGTGGCCGATGTCCACCAGCAAGATACAGAAATTTCGTCTTCGCGATCAAATCATGACGGAGTTGGGGATCAGCGACGACTGACCTGGAAAACACGACGCACAAGTCTATAAGGAGTTCGTAATGCAGATGGCATTCATCGCTAAACTCGTTGTCAAACCGGAAAAAGTGGCCGAATTCGAAGCAGTTCAGAAAAAACTTACGGATATTTCTCGCGATACCGAACCGGATACCCTTGTTTACGACTTCATCAAGCACCGCGAACAGGCGAACACCTACGTCGTTTACTCGCGGTTTAAGGACGAGGCAGCGTTCCAGACCCATATGGACTCGCCGTCCCACGATGATCTGGTACCAACTATCCTGGAGGCGCTGGCCGAGGAAATGGATCTGCAGTTCTACGACTTGGTTTGATCTGCATCGTCCGAGCCGAATTCGGCCCGACCATTGTTAAGCACGAGCACATTGCGTTCCGCAACCCATGAGCGAAACGATACGCCATGCTCGTCTTTCCACAGGTCAGTCCGGATGGTTTCGCCAGGATAAACCGGGGAGGAAAATCTCAAGTCGAAGCTTTTTAGTCGTGATGCATCTTCAATGTCGAAGGCTTTGAGAACGGCGCGTGCTGCTATGCCGTAGCTGGCAAGCCCATGCAATATGGGAGCTTCGAAACCGGCTTTTCCCGCAAGCGTCGGATCGGCGTGCAAAGGATTGTAATCACCGTTTAAACGATATAGCAGCGCCGCCTGGGTTGATGTGGGTATATCGACCACGGTATCCGGTTCGCGGTCGGGCAGCGCATGCGGCGCTGGTGCGGAAGTAACCGGACCGCCAAAGCCGCCGTTGCCACGAGCAAAAATAGTCGCGGTTTGGGTGCTGAGCAGGTCGCCACTTATCTGTTCATACAGCTTGCGCTCGGTGATGATCAAAGCCCCTTTTTCTTCCCCTTTATCGATGACATCGACTACTCTGGTCCGGCCAATGACGCTGCCTTCCGGCGGCAATGGTTTGTGAATCTCCAGATGTTGTTCGCCTTGGAGCACCTTGACGAAATCGATACCGCTTTCAGGGTCTGTCATCCACGGACCGGGATGTCCCATCACGACGGCCATGGTCGGAAAAGTCACCAGATCTTTCTCGTAGACGAATTTCAATTCGTTCGGGTCGGTTGGATTGAACCCGAGGCCAAGGCTCAGAGCATAAATAATCGAGTCCCTTTCGCTATAGCTCTGTATGACATCTTCGAAGCGCCAATTCAGAATCTTTTCGTAGTTCAAAGCCATCATCTGTTTCTCGGCGATTAAACTGGATCCCAGGTGAACACGTCGGCGGTGCGATCCAACTCATACATCGACGGTTTGAACGCACTGAGCACGCGCTCGATAACCGTTTCCGGGGTCCAGCCGTCCGACGTATGTGCTGTACGAATCGGACGCGACTGACTCATGAGGAAAATCTCGTTGTTGCGAACGGCGAAAATCTGTCCCGTTACATCCTTGGCGGCATCGCTGAGCAGTGCTGTCGCCAGCGGGGCAATTTTTTCCGGTGTCATTTGCTTGATGATTTCGACCCGCGCTTGCTGTTCCGGCGTATCGGTGGGGACATTGCCGAACAGGCGACTCCAGGCGAAAGGAGAAATACAGTTGGATCGTACATTGTAGCGGGCCATGTCGAGTGCAATGCTTTTGGACAAACCCACGATGCCCAGCTTGGCCGACATATAGTTCGCCTGCCCAAGATTTCCGATAAGGGCGGAAGTGGATGTCATATGTACCATGCTCCCGCTCTCCTGTTGGCGAAAGTGGGGCGCGCAGGCACGACTCATATTGAACGAGCCTTTTAGATGAACATTCAGCACGATGTCGAAATTCTCTTCCGTCATTTTGTGAAAGATGGCGTCGCGTAGAATTCCTGCATTATTGATAAGGCCATCGATACGGCCGAAGGTGTCGATAGCCGCCTGAACGATTTCATGAGCGCTGTCCCATTCGGAGACGCTGTTGTAATTTGGGACCGCTTCGCCGCCAGCAGCCGCGATTTCATCAACGACATCTTTGGCCGGACGTGTATCGTCGCCCTCTCCGTCAGCACTGGCACCGAGATCGTTGACGATCACTTTTGCGCCCACATCGGCCAAGGCCATCGCCATTCCTCGACCGATGCCGCGACCGGCACCGGTGACAATGATGACTTTGCCGTCCAACATTTTCCTGGCACTCATTTGATTCTCCAATCCAAAATCGTAAGTAGCTTGCGGGAAATCAGTCCGTTCGAAATCCCCTTTTTCGCATGTCGTCCGGATCGATCACTTCCCGAATCAGCTTCACCTGAGCCTTCGAAGGTGGCCTGGTTTCAGGAATTGCGCCGTCGGGCATGAGTAACTCAAATCCGGTCGCATCCTGAACCTTGTCCACGGTGACGCCGGGGTGCAGGGACTGCACCCGCATCTTTTTGCTTTCCGGATGGAAGTCCATTACTGCCAGGTTGCTGATGACCATTTGCGGCCCGCCTTCCAGGCCGAGCCGTTTACGTGCATCGCCACCGTCCAGATAACCGGCAGCACTGATGAAGTCCACCTTCTCAACCATGCTCCGTTGCGAGTGATCGGGGTTCCAGTAATAGAGTTTCTTGCCGATGGATCCCATGTCCGCAAGCCCGGCGGTACCGGGCAGCCTGACTTTCGGCGCATGGTAATCATCGCCTATCACCGAGTTGTTAGCATTGCCGTACTGATCCAGCTGTGCGGCGCCGACGCAGAATTTTTCGATCCAGCGTCCGTTCAGCGCGTAATTCCAGAAGTCGCCATACTGTTCTAGGTACATGACGGAATCCCGCCACAGCGGTGCCTCCAGGGTAGATGCGGGAACGCGCTCGGGTCTCGGGTCAAGGCCGGCGGCGCTAGCAAGCCATATGAGCTCGGGTGCATGCGTGAGCCTCGCAAGCATGAATGCCGCTACGGGTATGAACGATGCCATGCCGTTGCATACCTGGTCATCATTATGGAACAGATCGGCCAAGGTCGTGATCATCAATTCGTCGACGCCATAATTCGTGGCCGGTGGGCTACTTTGCCACTCAGGACTCATCCGCGCTGTTCCCGGTATTCAAGGCGTTCGAGCATTGTCGTACCGCCCGCAGCTTCCAGGTACTCCTGCTGCGTGGCTGGTGATCGCACATAGCGGTCCATGAAAGAGGCCGCTTTCTCGTCGTCACGCGCAGCTTCGGCCCACGCACGATGAAAGTCGCTGTCGTAGCTGTAGTAGGGGAAAAGGGAGGTCGGATGAGCACCGTAAGGTACTTCGACCACAGCATCGACGATAAAACCCGGCAATATCGTTCGATCGGGATTGCGCCGCAGCACTTCGGTATCGACTATTTTCTCTGTTGTGACAATGACGTGTTTGGCCGCCTTTGGCATGATGCCGATGTCCGGCCACAGGATAGTGGGCTCCGATTGCACATTCCCGTAGCGATCTGCCCGATGTGCGTGCACCAACGCGACGTCGGGCACCAACGCCCGACACGCCAGAACCTGGTGGCCTCCGAAAGGATCTTCGATCAATTTCAGGTTGTCCGGATTCAGGGCAATCAGATCAGTGCCGATAGCTCCGCGCGTGGGCAGGAAGGGCAGGTTCCTCGCGCCGGCACCGAGACGCGCGTTGAGGAGGGTCTCCGACAACTCCTCGACTCTGATGCGGCCATCCTCGACGGCCCTCCGGTACTGTTGACACAAGCCAAATTGCTCCATCGTTACGGCAGCGCCGATCAGGCGATTGATTGCACCTGCAGCAGCCAACCAGTCGACGGCCATGCCGCCGACCAGCACCACCAGGCCGAGGCCACGTTTCTGCTGGCGGATCAGTTCTCTTACTAGCGCCATTGGCGCTGCCTGTGTCGCCATATTCTGCAGCGCGACAACGTCGTTATCGCGCACCAATTCGGCGGCTTCAACCAGGGATGTAATTTTTTCCCGCATAAGTCGTTCGCCAACGCTACTCCATGAACGCACCGCTCTGCGGGAGCAGTGCACCACCGTCAACAATCAGCGTCTGGCCGGTTACATACCCTGCCTCTGGACTGGCGAGATAGAGCATGGCGTGCGCGATTTCCATCGGCTCTCCCCAGCGCTTGAGCGGTACATACTTCGCCCATTGCCGTTGTTTTTCCCTGGAGATCACGTTTTCGGTTCCCGGCGTCAGCACAAGTCCGGGCTCCACACCGTTGACCGTAATCGCGTAGCGCGACAACTCCAACGCCGCCGCTCGTATGAAGCCGTTGATGCCGGCCTTGGACGCTGCGTAATGGGCGCAGCCCGGTACTGCGACACGATTTCCCTGCACCGATGACGTAAAGAGAATTCTTCCATCACGCCGCGTCTTCATGTGCGGCATGCAGGCGCGTGTCAGGCGGTACGCGCTGGTCAGATTCACGCGAAGCACCTCGTTCCACGCATCGTCTTGCAGGTCTTCCAATAGACTGAATGGAAATATTCCGGCGTTATGAACCAGTATGTCTATGTGCTCGAACCGGCTTACGGCAGAGTCGATCAATAGATTGACACCCTGCAGAGTACCGACGTCGGCTGTGACGCCGTGTGCGGTTCCATCTTCTTTCACAATGGTATCGACGACGCGACCGACGTGTTCCTCGGTGCGGGAGTTTACGATCACGTTAGCGCCTTCCCGGGCGAATAATTGCGCGATTGCTTCGCCGATCCCCTGACTGGAGCCGGTCACGACTGCAACCTTACCGTTCAGGCGTCCTTTACCCTGATCACTCATTCAACAGCGTCTGCAGGCGAACTCATCTCTGCGCCGGGGACAGGATTGAAATAATGAATAACCACGTTACGCCTGGCGATTTTCCAAACGCCTTCGCGCCGTTCAAAGTCATCCGTGTACGTGGCGCTGATCATCTGCACGACGTCATCGGTGGTTGCGCCCATACAGTCAACATTGCAGATACCGTGGGCATGGTCCGGATCGTCGAAGCTCAGACGCAGATTCGAGGTCAGATGGTGCGTCTCGCGCCAGAGCGGATACAGGACATCCTGTACGGCCTCCCGTATACCTTCGTGATGGGTGAACGTGCCAAACGGTGGGCCGATCTCCCACACGGCATCGGCGTGCCAGATCGAGATAAACCGTTCCCAATCATGATTATCGAAGCCCAGGCAGTAGTCGGTGACAAGATCCCGGAGTGCCGCTCTGCTTTCGAGTTCATCGATCCGCCCTAGCAGGGCGTCAATTTGCGCTTGATTCTCGTTTTTGTTGGCCATCGTTTTGTCCTTATCAATTCTTTTCGGCGCCTTGCTCGATCCACAAACGGATCGTTTCAATCTGAGCCGGGGCCAGCGGAGCTTGCTGAAACGGCATCTGCAAACCACTGCCACCCCCGGTTTCCTGCGTCCCAACGAGCTTCAAGTACAGGTAGCTGCTGTCCGGAGACCCGGGCTCGACACGTGACAGGGCGCTCTGGCTCGAGGGAATACCGATCAGCTGAGACCAGGCGTCCGGATAAAGAACCAGCTCAGCCTGCTCGGCGCCCGGCAGATGGCACATCACGCAATGCATGTTCAGGATGGGAAGGACATCCGCTTCGAAGCTGATCGTCTCCGCGCTTGAAAGACAGGACGCTAGTGGCAGGGCGAGCAACAGTTTGCGGATCATCGTCTTCGATCAGGCATTGTCCCGCGGCTCGCGATGCGCGGCGTTCGCGGCGATATAACCGAAGGTGAGCGAGAGCCCGAGTGTGTGGCCGGCACCCCAATAAGCCTCCCGCGATGGGCTGGCAATGCAATTGCCTGCACCGTACAGACTGGCAATCGGCTGGTCCTCGGTATTGAGCACCCTTGCGCTGGCGTCGATGACCGGGCCACCGTTGGTGTCGAGCGCACCGGCCGCAAGAATGATGGCGTAGTACGGCCCTTCGTCCCTGAACGGATGCATCGTTATGCTCGGTCCGTCGTTGACCGGCCACTCGGTATCTGTTCGCATCGGTGAGAAAACCAGGTGCCACTCACTGTCATACGCAGCATCGCCGCGATGAAAATCTTCATCGTTGCCGGCGCGCGCAAATCCATTGAAGCGGCTTATCGTCGCCTTCAGGTTTGCGGTGAAAGACGTTGCGAGAGAGAAGCCACCTGTTTGTGACGAGACTTCTCGCAGTCGTTGCTCAATTCGACCGGTCAATTCTTCCAGCGAAGCGCCCGTCAGGACATTCGTTGTATCGCTGGTCTTGACCGGCAGGGGATAGGCCCCTGCGAAAGCCTCCGCAGTGCGCTGATCGTAGATCATGAACAATAACTGATTCGGATACTCCGCCCGCGAAGCGTCGTAGATGCCGTGCGCCTCAGTTCGATCGTTGTAATTGCGATTTTCGTTTACAGCTCGAACTCCATACTTGTTGACCTGCAGCATCGAATCCCCGGGCGGAAAGAACACCCCGGCCGCCAGCTTGGAACTCTGCAACGCCTCTTCGAGCACGATTTGGGTACGCCATGCGCCACCCATATTACCCAGTCGGGCCCCAGCGGCGCCGGCAATGTTAATGAAGTCCCCGGTCGCCCAGGGCATGGCACAGGAACCGTACAGACGGTTACGTTGATAATTGGCAACGAACTCTGGATTGTGCACATAGCCGCCCGAAGCAAAGATCACAGCCTTGCGGGCTCGTAGCGAGACTACTTCACCTTCGGATTCGGCTTCCAGGCCCACGACTCTTCCCGCCTCGTTCACTATCAGGCGCATGGCACGGTGGCCGAGCAGGATGGGGATGTTTCGCTCTCGCAAGGCCGCGCCGAGCTGCGCCATCATGTCCACGCCATTACCCATCGTGCCATCGTCTTTGACCGGTCCAAGTGCACGACCGGCAGGAACCTTATTTTCAGGCACATTGTCCAGGTAATCGGGCGCGGAGCGATCGAGCGCAAACATGCGCCACTCCGCGACGTTGAGCGCCTCTTTTTCGCGTAGAAAATCGATCGCATCCGACGCGTTGTCATAGGAAGCTTCGAGAAGAGCGTATTCACTTCGGCTCAAGCCCAAGTTCGGACTGTTAGCTACGTAGCGTTCGGGGTAGGAGAACCGCGCCATGTATTTGATACAGTCCTCTTTCCCGTCCTCAATGCCCTTCGCTTTAAGCGTAAAGTTATTAGGAATCCACAAAACGCCGGCAGACTTGGCCGAGGTACCGCCCAGGATCGGGGCTTTCTCAATCACGATGACGGCATCGCCGTTTTCGTGCGCTACAACACCTGCTGTGGAAGCTCCGACCCCGCTGCCAACGACGAGGATGTCAGTCTCATGATCCCACTTGCCCGCTGCCTGGGCCCTGGATGAGTCCAGCGTTATGGTTCCCAACGATGCGGCTGCGGCACCCGCACCAACAAGTACTTGTCTTCGCGTCAAACCGCCTTTGTCGCCCATTTGTTCTGCTCCGATTTTTTATCGACGGTGACGTGCGAGCTAGCGTGCCAGTTCGATCCCTGCTTTCTCCCGGTCCCAGCAATCTGGGGTAATCCCCTCTTTCTTGAGCTTGAACTTCTCCACTCGCTCGCTGGGAGTTTTCGGTAATTCCGAACGGATCGCGATGTATCGCGGTATCGCAAAATAAGCCATGCGAGGCTCGCACCAGCGAATCAGCTCTTCTTCCGAAAGCTCCTGTCCTTCCTTGAGTACCACGACCACCTTGACCTCTTCTTCGCCGAGATCTGAGGGCACGCCAACTACGCAGGATTCGAGCACCGCTTCGTGCGATGAAACAACCGATTCAACCTCAAACGATGAAATGTTCTCGCCGCGCCGCCGGATCGCCTGTTTCTTTCGGTCGACGAAGAAGAAGTAGCCGTCCTCATCCATTCGGCCGAGGTCGCCGGTATGTATCCAGCCGTTCTCGAATAGTTCCAGCGTCGCTTCCGGCTTGTTGTAGTAGCCGGTAGTGCCAACAAACATTTTGTTGGATCGGGCAATGAATTCACCGAGGCTGCCCGGTTCGCACTCATTGTCATCATCATCGACAATTCGAACATCCCAGCCGGTGATCGTTTTACCGCAAGCGCCAGCTCGCGGCTCGTCGTACGGACTAACGAGACAGCAGTAACACTCCGTCATACCATATACCTCAAGAATCTTGGTATTGAAGCGCTCCTGAAAGGCGTGCCATTCGTCCTGCGGCGCTGCGGCGCCGACCATCAGGCGTATTGGATTGTCCGCGTCGTGTCCGCTCGGTTCCTGTTTGAGCAGAATCGGGATTATTCCGCCGATATAGTTTGCCTCGGTACATTCCCAGCGCCTGCAATCCTCCCACAATCCCGACGCCGAAAAACGATCCACGATGACCGCTTTAGCGTCCGCCAATATCGCCGGACCGATGGTGATGCCCTGCGCATTGCCGTGAAAAAACGGCAAGCCCGTATAGAGCACATCGTCTTCCGTGTATCGCGAGTACTTTACTGATTCCGACCAAATGTCATACCAGTAGTGGTGGCTAAACATCACGCCCTTAGATACTCCGGTAGTGCCGGACGTGTACAGGATGGACGCCAGGTCGCTGTAGTGCACGGCAACGTCGGGCGCAGTCTCCGGGCGATCGGAAAACTCCCCATATCCCAGGTGTTCAAATCCCGGCCATGCAGGCTGGGGCTCCCCGGTCTCGGCACTGTCGGTGTATACGACGTGCCTGATGGCCTCGAGATCATTTGCTACGCCTTCAAGACGGTCCAGGTATTGCAAGTCCGCTACCAACGCCACGCAGTCCGATTGCACCATCTGGTACGCAAGGCCCTGGCCTTTTAGCGCAACATTAATTGGCACCTCGCATGCACCGATCTTGTTCAGGCCGAACCACGTGTAAAGAAACTCCGGACTGTTGGGCAGCATGATTGCAACCTTGTCGCCATGCTTGATACCCAATTCCAGAAATCCGTTGGCCGCCTGGTTAATACGAGCGTTTAGTTCTCCAAAGGTGATCGGGTCATCCCGAAACTGAAATACGACATGATCGGGAAACTGCCGCGCCTTGTCTTCGATGATCTTCGGAAGTACACGGTCATGCTGAGAATATTCCTGCATATTCCAGGAGTCCCACTTGCTGGCCGCCTTCTCAAACTTGTCGTCCCATTGACCCATAATGCTCGTCCTTTAACTTTCCCCAAACTCAATCGAACTTCATTCTCTAGAGGTATTCCGGAGCCATGTGTTTTTCGACCAGCTTCTGGGACTCGCCATACCAGACACCTTCATCGTGAGCATCAAGCATCTTGCCCAGGTCCCAGGTCAGGATCTTTTCGGGGATGACTTCGATGATGCAGCGCAGGGGTGTGTGTACTGCCTCGAAAACTGCTTCCCGCTCTTCATCCGTGGTCAGTTCAAAGAAATACTTGTCGATGATTTGCCAGTGAATATCACGCATTAACGCGTCGTCATCGTGAATTTTTGCCTGACCCATGACCAGGATGGCTTTCTGATGACGAACGTTGGTGCCGTCATTGTGGATGCAGACCGACATCTTGGGATTTTTAGTGAGGTGGCCCACTTTGTGACGGTACTCCTTGATGCTGCTCATCATGATGTGGTCGTCTTTGATGACATAAAACATCGGTGTGACAACCGGATATCCTCTCCCGTTGACGTGGGCCATCTCGCAATAGGCATTTTCCCGGAGGAGCAGGTCGAACTCTTCCTTCTCCAGGGGGTAATCCTGAGCTACGCTGAGTTGCTCGAGTTTGAC
>Ga0209988_10000449_pt1 | contig 25562 bp, 27 predicted proteins | sample N075metaG_FD_183115 | JGI IMG/M metagenome (GOLD analysis project Ga0209988, IMG submission 183115) | Deep subsurface microbial communities from Kermadec Trench to uncover new lineages of life (NeLLi) - N075 metaG (SPAdes) (version 2) | ecosystem: Environmental > Aquatic > Marine > Ocean trench... | reverse complement strand
GCCGTCAACAGCCCATCCTGCGCGATTCTCGACGACCTCTACCACCAGCAGATCACCGAGGGAAACCTCATTCCGAATATCGACGCCGCCTGGGCCAGGATCCAGTACTTCCAGGTCGGTGACAACCCCGGCCGCAACGAACCCGGGACCGGCGAAATCAACTATCGCACCATATTCCGCCACCTCCGGACAAGAGGATACGAGGGCCTGGTCGGGATGGAACACGGCAACAGCCTCCCCGACCGCAAGGGCGAGCAGGCAGTGATCGACGCCTACATCCGGTGCGACCGGTAGTTGGGTAGAATGACGACGCCGAGGGGGATGGCCGGTGACATCTTGCGGTGTCACCTTTCAAGGGAGAACCGGCCATGAGCGTTTCATCGACGGATCCATCCGATATTGCCGACGATCCGAGGATCCTGCGGGAACGGATCGCGGAGCTCGAGTGCGAACGGGTCGAGCTGGAACGCGCGCGGCAGGTCCAGTTCGGCGCAAGCCGTGTCCTGGAGAGCGTCGCGGCCGGCGCCTCGCTCGGCGACGTCCTGCTGATCCTCATCGACACGGTTGAGGCCGTGAAACCCGAGATGCTCGGCTCGGTGCTCCTGCTTGACGACAGCGGCAAACGGCTGCGACTGGGCGCCGCGCCGCGGTTGCCCGGGTTCTACAACGACGCCATCGAGGGCATCACAATCGGTCCCGCCGTCGGGTCGTGTGGGACTTGTGCGCACACCGGTGAACGGGTCATCGTCGAGGACGTGCAGACGCACCCTTACTGGACCGATTTCCGGGAAATCGCGCTTCAGGCCGGGCTGCGTGCATGCTGGTCGCACCCGATTATCTCCTCCACGGGTCGGATCCTCGGCACGTTCGCCATGTATTACCGCGAGCCCCGCCGGCCCGACCAGTCCGACCTGGATCTCATCACGTTCGCGGCGCATCTGGCTGGCATGGCGATCGAGCGGATCAGGACGGAAGATGCGTTGCGGGCAAGCGAGCAGCGGCTTCGGGCGCTCATCCAGAGCGCGCCGGTCTGTATTCACGAACTCGACACCGACCGGTGCGTGGTCTCGATGAACCCCGCGGGGCTGAAAATGATCGGCTTGTCGGACGAGCGGGAGATCATCGGCAAGGCGTACCTGGATTGCGTATCGGATGGCGACCGCGCGCGTGTGGCCGAGTTGTTGGAGGCCGCGTTCGCCGGTGCGTCCGTCGAATTCGAGTTCACGGCAACGATGCAGGAGCCACCGCGTGTGTTTGCGTCCAGCTTCGTGCCGCTGAAGGACTCGGACGGGACCGTCGTGCGGATCATGGGCGTCTCCCAGGACATCACCGACCGGAGGCAGGCGGAGCGGCGACAGGCCCTGATGGTGCAGGAACTCGACCACCGCGTGAAGAACAATCTCGCCGCGGTTATTTCCATCGCGCAACAGACCGCCGATCGATCCGAGTCGATCGAGGAGTTCGAATCCGCGTTGACCGGTCGGATCCGCTCGATGGGTATTGCTCACGAGATGCTTGCCGAAGCTCGGTGGGAGGGCGTGCAGCTTCAGGAGATGCTCGCGCGCGTGCTGGACCCCTACCGACGGGATACGCCGGACTGCATCAAGCTCACCGGACCCGATCTGATGCTGCCGGCCGCGATCGCCACACCGATCTGCATGGCCGTTCACGAACTCGCGGTCAACGCCGCCAAGTATGGTTCTCTGACCAACAGCGCAGGGCAGGTGTCCGTAGAATGGGAATGTGTCGAGGGCGACCCGGCGGAGCTTCGGCTGGCGTGGCGCGAAACAGGCGGCCCGACGGTGTCACGTCCCGTCCGGCGCGGTCGCGGGACCATGCTCATCGAGCGGATGATCGCGTACCAACTCCAGGGCGAGGCGAGCCTCGACTTCGATCCGTCGGGTGTCCGATGCTCCATCGCCGTCCCGCTTGTCGAAGCGATCGGGAATGGACAAGGGACGCCGGTATGACCTGCGATATCAAGGGACTTCGGGTCCTGGTCGTCGAAGACGACTTTGACGTCGCCGAGTCGTTGCGTGCGGTCCTGGTAAAGGCCGGCTGCGACGTGGCCGGCCCCGTCTCCACCGTCGAGGCAGCGTGCGATCTGGCCAAGAACACGCCCCTGGATGCCGCGGTGCTCGATATCGCACTGAGCCCGGGCACAAGTGCGCCGGTTGCCCGGGCACTGCTCTACCGAGGCTGTCCATTCGTCTTTGTGACGGGTTTCAGCAACGTTGACATGCTTCCAGAGGAACTCCGCGGCTATCGCGTGCTCCTGAAGCCGGTGGACGGTGAAACACTGCGGGCGGCCATTCATTCGCTCGTCCAGCCGATCATCTAGCAGCCCGAATGACTTCTTCAACGGGCTGCCAGGCAGTCCCTTAAACCACACGCCATTCTCGACGATAACTCCAGACGGAGTGGGGTGTACTCGGGTGGTTATAAGACCCAGTGTGCGATGCGGGAAAACGACGATGACTTTCGGTACCAGGAACCGCGAATTCTTCATCATCGTGATCGGGCTCCTGGTCGGCGGCCTGGCGTTGTGGATACTCGCCGACGCTCTGCTCGTGAGCGTTTTCATTGTCGGTTGTGTGATGCTGCTGGTCGGTCACACAGCTCGCGTCCAGCAGCAACACGAGCAGATCACCCTGGAGCTCGAACACCGCAACCAGGAAATCCTTCGGCTCTGCTATGCGATGACGCACGACCTGCAGACGCCGCTGGCGAGTCTCACGGGCGGTGTCGACGCGTTGGAGCACCGGCTCGACGGCGCGTCGCCCGACCAGGTGAAGTGGATGGATCGGATCCGCACCTCGGCGCAGCGTATGGTGGCGATGCTCGACGACCTCATGGTCTACGCCCGCATGGGGACCGAGGAGTTCGAGACGGCGCCCGTTGACTTGTGTGAGCGGGTCCGGGTGGTCCTGGAGGAATTGCAGCCGCAGGCCGAGCGAAAAGGCGTTCGCATCGACTGCCCGGTCGGGAACACGCCGGCGTGCAAGGTTCTTGGCGATCGGAAGTTCATGGTCCGCGTGCTGACGAACCTCATCGGTAATGCGGTGAAGTACATCGACGCCGACACCGCCGGCGAGGTCGTCGTACAGCTCGACGTGCAAGGCAAGTTTGCCCGGCTGACCGTGAAGGACAACGGACCGGGAATCGCCCCGGCGCTTCTGGACGAGGTCTTTCAGCCGTTCCGTCGTGCCTCGGCCGGGACCGACGGAACCGGGCTGGGCTTGTCGCTCGTCCGCCGGTACGTGACGGCCATGGGTGGACGCGTATGGCTGGAATCCGACGGCGAGCACGGGACGACCGCCGTGATGGAGCTGCCGCTGGCAGCGACCGGCTACGGCAAGAGGGGGCGGCGAGCGGCATGACCGAACACAAAAACGAACCGACGTATCGCGTCCTGGTCATCGAAGATGAGCTCGACCATTGTGAGATGATCGAGGACTGTCTCGGTCGTGGCGGACGCGGCACGATGACCGTCACCTTCGTGCACACCGTCAAGGACGCCTGCCGCGTCCTCGCCCAAGAGAAGTTCAGCTTCATCCTGCTGGACCACAACCTTCCGGACGGTCACGGCTCCGAGGTGCTGGAGCGTATGGAAGAACGGTTGCTGACCACCCCGATCATCGGTCTCTCGACGAGTTCGGATCCGGAGGTCGTGATCAGCGACTTTCGCGGCGGCGCGATCGACTTCATCACGAAACACGACGCGTTCAAGGGACAGGTTCTCCGACAGCGCGTCTTGGAAGCGTTGTCGCGTCACAAGCGAAGGATGACCGCCGCCGCGTTGGAAAGCCATCGCCGGCTAGCCGGTGTTGCCCAGACCGAAGAGGAACTTGTCGTCGCGGCCCGCACCGACAAGCTCATGGGGATCCTCAATCGCGCGGCGTTCGACGACGTACACGACGACCTGTACGCCAGCGCCACGGCCACGGGGGCGTCCTACGCGTTATGCATCATCGACCTGGATAAGTTCAAGCAATACAACGACACGTACGGTCACGCCGCCGGCGACGTGGTGCTCAGGAAGGTCGCCGATGCCCTCCGCTCGGCGGTACGCCCCAGTGACATCATCGCCCGCTACGGTGGTGAGGAGATCGTCGCTCTGCTCAGCGGTGCCGATAGCGAGAGCGTCAAGATCCCGGTCGCGCGGATGATCGAACGTGTTGCGGCGATGAACATTCCTCACCAGCACAACGGCCACGGCCGGGTGACCGTGAGCGTCGGGGCCGCGACATTCAACCCGTCGTCAGCAGAGACCGTCGGCGAGCTCTTCGAGCGGGCTGACAAGGCTTTGTACGCCGCAAAGTCCGCCGGTCGCAACCGGTATCTGATTGCAGCGTAAGATCATTGCGTGAATACAGTCCTGCTGGTCCTCATCGTGTACGCCGTTGCGAGCGTAATCACCTTCTTCGTCTACGGGATTGACAAGCGTGCGGCGCGACGCGGCCGGTGGCGGACCCCGGAGGCGACACTGCATCTGCTGGAGCTGATGGGCGGCTTTCCCGGGGCCTTGGTGGCCCAACGGGTCTTTCACCACAAACGCGGTAAGGTCAGCTACCTCATTGTCTTCTGGCTTATCGTCGCCGTGCATATCGCCGGCTGGACAGGCTGGTTCTGGCTCCGCAGCCGGGGAAACAATACTACGTAGGGACGTTTTGACGGCCCGGCTGCGTATTACGAGAAGACCGCCGATGCAAGAAGGAGCCACCCACGATGCCACGAACCCGATTCATCGTCACGATCTCACTCGCAACGATCTTTGCCGGCGGACCCGCGCTGGCCCAGTCCGGCGATGGCGGGATGCCGCCGCCAGGCGAACGTCACCGACGCTCTCGTGAGGTCCGGATTGATCCCCAACACGACGAAACGCTGCAGGCGATCAGGGCGGCCGTCGAGCCGACCGAGCAACAGGAAGCGTTGATCCTCTCCCAGTACACGAAGCTGAGGAAGGACCAGAGGACCGTCATGCGCGACGCACTGGGGGCCGTTCGCGGCGAGGATGGTCGGCCCGACGGGCAACGAGCGTTCAATCGCCAGGACATGCGGAATGCCCGTGAGCTCGCCGCCGAGATGATCGATGCGCTCAACGCGGGTTTCCTCGAGTCCTGCCGCGGCTTGCTTCGCCTTGACCAGTACGAAGCCTGGGATGCCTGCGCGTCGCAGCTGGACCTCCGGATGAAACGCGGCAGGGGTCGTCGAGGCGCGGGACGAGCCGACGGGGTAGGGAGCGGGCCGAAACCGGGCGATGCGGCTCCGGCGTTCGAGTTGACCGGTGTCACCGGCGAAACGGTGACTCTTGCGTCGCTTCGCGGCAAGCCCGTCGTCATTGAGTTCGGCAGCTACACCTGCCCGGTCTTCCGGCGACAGGTCCAACCGCTCCAGACGCTGCAGACCCGGTTCGGTGACAGCGTCCACTGGGTGCTTGTCTACACGAAGGAGGCCCACCCCGTCGACGGCCACGTCGCCGGGATCAACCGGCGCGAGGGCATCGAGGTGCCGCAGCACGTGTCCTTCGAGAAGCGCCTGGAGTGCGCGAAGATCTGTCGCCGGAAGATGAACCTGAAGGCCATGGTGCTCGTCGACGGGATCGACAACAAGATCACCGAGGCCTATGGCGGACACCCCAACCGTGGTTTCGTGATCGATGCCGACGGGATGGTCGTTTCGCGGCAGAACTGGATTGACGCGGACAAGACCCGTGAGGCCCTGGAGGGCCTGTTGGGTTCTCTTTGACGGATCAGGGCTCCGCCCTATCCGTCAAAGAGGAACCTATCCGCCGGGACCCGTGAGGGTCCACATCGACGGTAGCGGCAGCGTCGCGAGCACATACTCACCCGCCTTACGGGCGTCGGCGGCGATGAGCTTCGCTTCCATGGGCAGCGATGACTCCCAGGTGCCCTCGAGCCCCTGCAGTTGCGTGCGGATCAGCCTGTCGAAGCCCGAGGTGTCAAAGCCGGCGAGAATCGACCGGGGCTCCGCCACGGGCTGCTGAACAGGCCCGGCAGTGACACCCAGTCGGACGGCGAGTGCGCCAAGCACGATCATGGTCAGCAACGCCACGACATAGGAGGTCCAGGCGGTGCGCGGTGAGGCGGACAGCGACACCGGATCGTTGGCGATGTCGTTGAGCGCCGCGATCGTTCGCCGCCGCAGTCCCGGCGAAGGCTCAAGACGCGTGGCCACAACCTCGGCCCGCAGCCGGCGTTCCACCCGCCGCCGCCGTATGCGAGTTTCGGTGTTCCAGACGAAGGCCATTCGATCAAACCAGTTCAACATGCCAGGTCTCCTGCGAGCGTCTCGGTCAACCCCGCCGCCTGCCCGGTATCACATGGTACGGTATCGCGCAGCCGACGCGCGCGGTCCAGTTGCTCATGGTTCGCCAACGCCTCGCGGGCTCGAAACAGCGTTACGCGGACACTGATCTGCGTCTTGCCCAGCACGCGGGCGATGTCCCTGTTCGACAACTCCTCTGCGTACCGCAGCCACAGCACTGTCCGCTGTGACTCGGTCAGGATCCGTTCGGCGGTCTCCCAGAGCAGACCGCACGATTCGCGGTCGGCGACGGCGCGGCCCGGATCGTCGTGGTCGACGGTGCATTGTTCCCTGGCGTCGGACCAGCCGACTTCGCGGTGCCGACGGCGGCCCTGCGTGATCGCCAGCCGGTGGGCGATCGTGAACAGCCACGTCGAGAACTGCCATCGCGGGTCGTACTGATCGATCCGCTGCCACGCCCGAACGAACGCGTCCTGGGTGATATCCTCGGCATCGTGCGTCGTCGCGGTGCGGCGGACGAGGAAGTTAAAAAGCTGGCCCTCGAACCGCTTGACGAGTTCGGCGAAACACGGCAGTGAGCCGCGCTGCGAGCGGCTCACCAGGTGCGGGATCGACTCCTCCGAAAGCAGCCGGGCCTGCCGGGCGTTGTCGCCGCCGTTACTCACGAGTCACGGGACCTCTTCCTCTTTCGACGTTGATGGTCGTCGGCATCATCATCGTCGTCCCAGTCCTCGTCCCATTCGTCGTCGTCGTCGTCGATCAGCGCCGTGATCTGCTCCATCAGTTCGCGTGCGTCGTAGCGAATCTTCAGTGTGATCCGCGAGTCATTCGTGCGGACAGTGAGCGAATCGGCGAGTTCTCGGATCGGTCCGAGCTCGGGCTGCTGGGCGGCCATGATGCGGCCGAGCGCCACGAGTCCACGAATAATATCCGTGATGTCCTCGGCGATTTTCGGGCTGTCCGCGGACACCGTTGCCAGTGCCAGCAGGACGCCGTCTATCTCACCGATGTCCGCCGTGAAGCCGTCGGACATTCGGAGGATATGCGAGGCCGGGTTGCCGTCGCCGAACGCCTCGATGTCACCGACGGCCAGGAATGCCAGCGACCCTTCCTGAGGGTCGTCCCCGGGAATCTGCGACCTGCCCATCGAGAGACTCGGTGCGTCGTCACCAATGACCTTCAGGGCGCTGGAGAGAATGTGCCGTTCGTCGCTGAGCACCACGATGCGTCGGTTGCGCCCCGCGCGCTCGATGGCAAGATAGTGCCGGTCGTCCCCCCGGCCGATCACGTAGATCGTTCTTCCGTTCATCTCGCGCTTGCGGATGAGAACATCGTCGTTGTCGAGCAGCTTCTCGATCGCTTCGTCCACCCGATCGTTTGTCACCGCCACGATCACGCCGTCCTCGCCCGGCTCGTCACCGGTTCCGTAGACGGTCACGCTCTTGAGGTCCGTGCGTGGATCGAGACCGGTCGCTCGCTTGAACTCGTCGAGTTCGTCCAGGTCGAGGTCAAGCGCTTCGCCGTGCTCCAGGATGAAGCGGCCGATGGTCGAATCCAGCAGCGCGGCGACGTCGACATGGATGACCCACTGTGCGTCGGCTGCGACCCAGTCCTTGTTCAAGGGCCCCGCGGTCGCGACGGGCGCGGTGACGATGATCGTCGCCAGTGTTGCAGTGATCAGGCATTTCATGGTTGTGTCCTCTTGGGGGGGGCCCGCCAGGCCCCCGATACACGTCGATCGGATCCCTGCTGCGGCACCCCCCTTGTACGGCAGCACAGGCCCCGCGTTACGGCGTCTACCGCGGATCTGATTCGGATTCTGCGGTTCCCGGTGTCAGGTCAGCGCGTGGTCTACCTCGGGCCGAAATAGAGCCCGACACCACAGGCGACCGCAATCGCCCACATGACCAGGACCGAGGGCACGAACATCGGGAAGATCATCATCCCGAGCCCGATTCCCAGCGACTTGATGTCCTGCATCCGCTTGCCGTACATGAATATGCCGAGACCGATCATCGAGATCAGGCCCGCCGACACCATCAGACCGGGATTGGACATGTCCATCATGGGATCAACTCCGAGGTTCTATCGACCGCCCAACAGGCTGACTTGGCCGCAATAGCCGTCCCCGCACAAGCTCGGCCGATCGCTGTCAAGCCGAGCCCCGTCCCAGCCGACAAAAACAGGCTGTGCTACCGACGAATCTCCAACCGAATATGCCGGCGGCGGCGGCGAATCGATCGCCCTGGTGGCAACGTCGCTGGAAGCTGGCCGTGGCGCTCGGTGTGGCCACGTCGATGCTGCTCTTGAGCGGTTTCGTCGTGGCGGTCTGCTCGCTGACCTTCGGCATCTTGAAGAAGTCCGGCGCCTATCAGCAGGCGGTGGCCGCCGCGCGGGCCGACAACGACGTGATCGCGAGGCTCGGTACGCCCATCGAAGAAGGCTTCTTTGTCATGGGCGAGATCGAGTTGACCGGCGACGGCGGATACGCCAACCTGAGCATTCCGATCAGCGGACCGAACGGTGCGGCGACGATATACGCCGAGGCCGACAAGTCCCGTGGCCAGTGGAACTTCCACACTCTCGAGGTCATGGTCCAGGACACCGGCGAGTGGATACACCTCGGCGACTAGTCTTACCGCTCGGACAGCCCTTCGGGCCGACACTCGCTCCCGTACGACCCGCCGAATTCATCCGGCGGGTCTGGCCGGACTCGTAGAGTGAAATCGCGGCGCCAAGTTGCAAGACCGACGGCGACTGTTACATTCGGCCAATGCCCCACGGATCGGTCGATCTGCTTGCCCTGATCGTGATCGGATTGTTCGCCGGCACCGCGGGTGGGCTGTTGGGAATCGGCGGCGCGATCGTCGTCATTCCCGCGTTGACGCTTTTCCTGCACTACGACCAGCATTTGGCGCAGGCGGTCGCGATGATCGTCAATGTGTTCGTCGCGATTCCCGCGCTCGTCTGGCATCACCGCCGCGGCGCGGTCCGTTGGGACCTCGTCGGTCGGATCCTCCCGTTCTCGATCGTCCTGGTTCTTGTCGGGGTCGCCGTAAGCGACCGCGTGGACGGCGAATTGCTCCGACGCGCGTTCGGGCTCTTCCTGGTGTACCTGGTGGCGGTCAGCCTGTTGTGGCTGAGCCGCGACCGTCACGATCCCGGTGCCGTGCGGCCCCGGAACGACTTCCGGACCGCTGCGACGGTCGGCAGCTCAACGGGATTCCTGGCGGGGCTGCTGGGGATCGGCGGCGGTCCCGTCGCCGCCCCACTGCTGCACAAAGTGTGCCGCCTGCCGGTCCGCGAGGCGGTGGGCACCAGCCTCGCGATCGTCTGTTTCACCTCCATCGTCGGCGCCGCCCGCAGGAACGCCACGCTGGCCGGGCTCACGGATTCGGCCGGCGTGTCGCTGGGGCTCACCGTGCAGGACAGCGTCTGGCTGGCGGCGTGCCTGATCCCCACGGCAATGATCGGGGCCGTGATCGGCGCCGACCTGACCCACCGCATGCCCAGCCGCGGTGTCCGGATGGCGTTCCTCGTCCTGATGTGCTGGGCCGGCGTCCAGATGCTCGGGTAGGTCGGCGATCACTTGACTGTGTATGCTTCGGGCGTCGGTCGCGCCACGCGGGCGAACCACAGTGGCCGGCGGAGGCCGTCGGGGCCCGGGGCGGGCTTCGTCAACGCAAGCCACTCCTGGTAGACGGCCATCGACTTGTTCGTGTCCACGACGACGTCGCCGTAGTGGTCGTCGCTTCGGGCGGGTGTGGCCGTCACTTGCTGGTGCCAGCAGTGCATGCCCGAGATCGGGTCCGGCTGCACGGGGAATGTCAGGTTCTGGTGCACGCCGCCGTCGGTCCACCAGATCCGCCCGCTGTCGGGGTCGGCGCTCTTGTACGGTCGGATGCCCTCGACCCTCCGGAAGCGGAACTCGCCGGGCGCGATCTCGACCCGCTCGACCTTCGCACTCGCCCAGCGGTCGGTGGGCGTCGTGTCGTTCAGCCGCCACCGTCCGAGGTGGTGCGAACAGGCCAGGACGCCGGGCCGCATGCCCTCGGTCACCCAGACCTTGTTCACGAAATGTCCGATCCGCGTGGCGATGCGGATGAGATCCGTGGTCTGGACACCGATACGCTCGGCGTCTTCGGGGTGGATCCAGACGGGGTTGGTGTTGGACAGTTCGTAGAGCCACTTCGCATTGGCCGATCGTGTGTGAATGAGCGTCGGCAGGCGGAATGTCGGGATCAGGACGTACTCGCCTGCATCCGGGTCCATCCGGTCCCGGTGGATGTGGCTTCGAATGTAGCCCGGCAGTGTATCCTGGGTCCACCCCCAGTCCGCGAGCGTGGCGCTGTAGATCTCCATGCGACGCGACGGCGTGTTGAACCCGACGCATGCTTGACCGTCGCCCCCCCCGACCATGACGCCGATCGGCGCGTCGTCGCGGCAGATCGTTCCGTCATCGCGTGTGGTGGAACCATCGAGTTTGTCCGCGTCGAGTGGCGCAAGATGGCCCTCGTAGGCGTCGCTCTCGACGAGGAACGCCCCGAACTTGCGCATGTAGCCCATCGGCGTCAGGCCGCTGCGTTCGGCTTCGGCCGGAAGACCCGGTACCGAATTCTCGAAGATCCAGCGGTAGTACTCGTCGATCGTGACCTTCTCCCCGGCGCGGTACGGAGACTCGTAGTGCTTGCGGATCCCAAGCGTGCCGTCGGGATCGATTCGCCAGGAGAGTTCGATCCAGAACTCGTCCTCCTCCCACACTTCACCGGGGTTGGTCTCCCACGTGTGCCCGGTCAGGTTGCCGAGCCGGTCGTGGGCGACACGGAGCACCGGCTGCCTGAAGCTGATCCACTTTGCGGCGTGCGTCTCCTGGCTCATCAGGTCGTGACGCTCGGCGGCATTGCCCATCGGCAGGACATAGTCCGCGTACTGCGCGGTCTCGTTCCACACCGGCGTGAGCGCCGCATGAAGGCCGATCAGCGACTCGTCAAGCAGGACCTTTTCCCATAGCAGGCCGTCGGGGTTCGTCCACACCGGGTTGTAGACACGCGTGAAGTAGGTGTCGAGACGGCCGCGGCCGGACAACAGCATGTGCGGCAACAGAAACGAAAGCTCGTGGTGGGCCAGCGGGTACTCCAGCGGGTACAGCAGTTCATTCCAGACGTTCTGTGGCGCCGGCTTGAGAAACGGCGGCGGGACGAATTTGTTGTCGGTATTGAGGTTGGTGCCGCCGCGTGTCCCGACTGCCCCGGTGAGTACCGACAACAGCTGGAGGCACCGCGCGACCTGCCACCCGCCGAGATTCCCGCTGGCGGCGTTCCGCCAGACGTGCGACGCCAGGCCGTGGCCGGCGCGACCGATCTCCACCGCGACCTCGCGGATCGTCTGGGCCGGAACCCCGCACTCGACCTCGGCGGCCTCGGGCGTGGCAAACGCGTAGTGAGAAACCAGCTCTTCGATGAACCGGTCGAATGTGACCTCGGCATCGGGGCACATCGCGGCCAGGAACTCGCGCCAGTTCACCCACTGTTCGAGGAAAACCCGGTCGTAGAGCCTCTCCTGCAGGATCACGTGCGCGAATGCCAGCAACAGCATCGCCTCGGTGCCCGGCCACGGCGCAAGCCACCAGTCGGCCCGCGTCGCGGTGTTGGACAGCCGCACGTCGATCACGCACATCTTGGCGCCGCGGGCCTGGCCCTCGACGATTCGTTGCGCATGCGGGATGAAGTAGTGACCGGTCTCGAGGTGCGACGAGAGCAGCAGGATGAACTTGGCGTTCTCGTGGTCCGGCGACGGCCGGTCGGCGCCGCTCCACAGGGTATATCCGAGCCTCGCTGCCGCCGAGCAGACGTTGGTATGCGAGTTGTGGGCGTCCAGTCCCCAGGACTGAAGGACCCGGAGCATGAAGCCGTCATCGCCCGGCCGGCCGACGTGATACATGATCTCGTTGTGGCGGTCCTCGAGTAACGCCCGGCGGATTCGGGCAGCGAACGTTTCCAGGACCTCGTCCCAGTTGGTGCGTTCGAACTGGCCGGAACCGCGCGGCCCCACCCGTTTCATCGGGTACAGGATCCGTTCCGGGTCGTTGATCTGGTTGATCGTCGCCGGTCCCTTGGCGCAGTTTTTTCCGCGGGAGCCCGGGTGGTGCGGGTTGCCTTCCAGACGCTGAATCTTCATCGTGGCCTTATCGACGTAGGCCATCAGGCCGCAGGCCGCTTCGCAGTTGAAGCATGTCGTCGGCACAAGCATGTATTTCCGCTCGACCTTTTTCGGCCACGCCGCCGCGTCGTATTCCATCCAGTCGTCCCACTCCTCCACAGGTGGAAACGACGCCAACGGCGTGGTGGACATGTGACCTGGATCATGTGAACGCATCGACGTTGATTCCTACGACAGGGGTGGCAGCTGGGCGGCGCGGACAAAGGCGTGCTCGTAGAGCAGCAATCCGCTCAGGACCGGGACGAATGCAACGGCGGGGAACACCAGCGCAACCGGCAGCGTCACCACGACGCCGATGATCAGCCCGTCACGCCAGGCCCGCAACGGACCCACCCGGATCTCGGCGAGGAAACCGGCCGCCTGACGGGCATTGTCCGTCGGGTGGGTGCGGTATCGCTCGGCAAGTGCAAGAGTCCCGTGCGCCGCCGCGGCGACGACCGTAACCCAGACGAGGGCCACGCTCGACGTTGCGAACGGCAGCAGCGATGCGCCGCCGCACATGACGGCCTGTACGAGCAGGTGTGACAGCAGCAGCGGGCTCTCCCACAAATCGCGGCCCTTGCATTGAGCGAACAGCAACGCCGTGTATCCGGCGACCCCAAGCCCGATCACGGCACCCCCGACACGCAACGCGGTGGCGATCATGTCCATGCCGGCGACACGTGCAACCACGGTCGCCCCGACGACGGCCGCGAAGCCGCCGAGCAACACGCCGCCCTTGACCAGCCAGCTCTGGAAATTCGGTCGCGTCAGCATTCGGTAGAACCGCATCGGACGGCCGAGGTCCTCGACGAGCAGTACAAGTGTCGCGGCGGTCATGATCAGCGCGATGATCTCGGGAGCCCAGCTGCCCGCGAAACCGAGCACCAACGCGAAGGGCGCCAGTATGGCGGTCCCCGCGGCGATCCCCTTCGTGACCAGGTACGCGGCGATCGGCCACCCCCACTCCACGCGGTGCCCCTGGTCGAGCACGACCGTCGCATCGGGCTGCGGCGGGACGGACACAGGCCACGCCTCCGGCTTGTCCGGTGGGCGATCGCTCCAGAGGTAGGTCGGTGGCCTCGATGCCGTGCCGGGATTCAGCGAGACCTCGTCCGCACCGACATAATGGACGTTGGGGCCGGTTCCCTGCTCCGGCCGCCGGACGGCGGTCTCGTTATTGAGAATCATCAGCGACGCCTTGGACTCCGGGTCGTGCAGGTCGCCGGCGATAATGGCCCCGACCGGGCACACCGTGACGCATGCCGGTTCGAGGCCGCGGTCGATGCGGTGGGCGCAGAAGTGGCATTTCTCGACGGCGCCAAGGTCCTCGTTGAGGTAGATCGCGTCGTACGGGCACGCCTGCATGCACGCCCTGCACCCGATGCATGCGTCGCGATCCACGTCCACGATCCCATCCGGCCGTTTCTCGAGTGCATTGACCGGACAGATCGTCACGCATGGCGCGTCGGAGCAGTGATTACATCGCTGCACCAGGAAATTCCGCTTGATCTCGGGGAACTTCCCGACCTCGGTGTACTTGACTGCGGTCCGGAAGTTCCCGACCGGGACGTCATTCTCCGCCTTGCACGCGACGGTACAGGCGTGACAGCCGATGCATGACGTGTGATCTATAACGAAGCCGTATTGCACGAAGCCTAGCCCGATTTCGCAGGTGTTCCGTATCGTTTGTCGAGCATGAGCAGGGCGCTGCGGTTCTCAGCGGCCATATCCAGCAGCGCAAGCGCTTCTGTGGCCCACGACTCCTCCTCGACCTGCTCCTCGATAAACCAGTGGAGCATGATCTGGGTTGCCGGATCGTCGCACTCGCCGGCGAGGCGGTAGAGGTCGTGGATACTTCGGGTGTTGGACTGCTCCCGTTGCAACGCAGCCTGGAATACGCCGCGTGCGGATTCGAAATGGCTGGTCGGTGCAGAAATCGCCCCGATCTTGACCGAGCCGCCGCGGTCGCAGATGTGGTCGAAAATCCGCAGGGCGTGCTCGCCTTCCTCTGCGGCCTGGCTCCGCATGAATCCGGCAAAGCCCTTGAGACTCCGTTCCTCGAAATACGCCGCCATGGCCAGGTATTCCTGGGCGGCGATCTGCTCCTCGTTGAGCTGGGCATTCAAGGCGGTTTCGATCTCGGGTTTCAGCATGTCGTCGTTCCTCGTGGTGACCGCAAGCGCCCATTGTACCGCGTCACCGTCGAGAACGCGTGCGCCGCTGCCCCCCGACTACACGTCCAGCCGGACGATTTCCGGCGGGCCGATGGTGACGCTGTCTATATTCTGCTCGTCCGTCTTCATGCCGGCGATTCTGAATCCGCACACGTAGACCCCGACCTGGTCGCCTCGCCGCATGCGTGTCAGCGGCTGGAACCGATCGGGCATCCGACAGAATATCTGGCCCATCGCAGCGGTCGCGAACGCGGAGAGACCGAAGATGGCGAGCTCAACACGGCCGAGACCCGGATTGCGACGAACGATCACCATTCCCGTGCCGCGCTGTTGCGGTCTCGATGGAAAGTGTCTCCATTCCGTACTATTGCGATGACGAAAATAAATCCCGTCGGGCGCTGACTTTCCGGCCGCAACCGGCGCCGTGTTTCCGCCAAAACAACTTGACGAACGCTCGGGCTCCTGGTATTTTAGATAGAACGGTACCGGGCTCTTCTCGGAAGAGAATGCAGCGGTATTCAGCAGGTCCGCGACAAAACATTCAACGGCATAATTGGCTCGCTGCGAACCGATCAGGACGGCGCTTCCGCTCTTGGTATCTTGCCGCACGCTGTCGTACGTCTGCTTCGCATTCCGCTGATCGCGCTCGATCACGGATCGATCGACCTCCTGGCCGTAAGACGGCATGTGCGAGGGTACATGGACGTACGTGAAGCCAACGGCGCGCTCCGACACAGTCGACAACTGCTCGACCAACCGGGCGGCGACCGCGAAGTCGTCCCGCGCAATCGACCCGCGTGGGAAACCGGGCCGGCCCTGGTACACGCCGACCACCAACGAGACATTGCCCGGTTCGATGATCGCCCCGATCATCTTCGGGGGCTTGATTGCGAACAGCTTTCCAGGCAGACCTTCACCGAGCCCCTGCTCATGGAGCCACGAGCAGATAGCACCGATCGTCTGCAGGCTGAAGACACCGGCCTGGTTGTAGAGAAATTTGCGAACGGTGTCCCGTGCGATGCCCGTCCCGGATGCGATCGCCGCGATTCGCCCGCGGGTGGGGACTTTCGCCTCGTCGAGGATCAATCTGAGTCGTGTTTCGACCGTCATCAGTTCCGTTCCGTGCGGGACATGTCAACTAGTAGATGCGCTATAAGTGGGCCCTAATGTGCCTATATCATAGCATCAGCGGCCGGCGGAAAACAGTTATTGACGGTGTCGTTGGAGCTATTACCATGGCTGCGGCATGAGTCTCCAGAACAATGATTTCGAGCGATCCTGCGGGGTGACACCGGGCCGCCCCGAGAAATAGCAGTGTTCCTTGAGAGGCAACGAGCACAGGCATGACCAGAAGCAAGGATGATTCCCGAGATTGGCTGGACAGAATCAGGCGGAAAATAAGGAGGCAAAACAGGGCACTATCGAGGCTCCAGTGGGCCGCCGCGAACCTTGAGGACAGTGTCGATGAGCAGGTTCAGATTCGACGCGGCGACAAGCCAAAAAAGAGCCGCAAGACCGCACGAGCAACACGCCCCGGGACGGCCGCCGCACGCCGTTCCAACTCCCGATACGTCCGCGACGGCGTGACCCAGGTGGTCATCGAGCATGACGCCGATGGCTGGATGCACGTTCACATCGAAAATATCGGGTTGCCTGTCATGCTGCGGACCAGTCAGCGTCTCCTCGAAGTGCTGCGTGTGCTCTGCGGCAAGGTCTCGCGAGTAAACAAGTCGGAGGACGGCGTCGTGCCGTACAAGACCATCGCGGAGATTCGTGAGGCCATCAAGGTGATCAGCGGCACCGATATCAGCGTCGGCTACCTCCAGAATCTTATCCAGCAACTCCGCGATCTGCTGGTGGCAGCCCAGTTGGATCCCGGTCTCATCGAAACGGGCCGCTGTGGCGAAGGGTATCGATTCCGTCTCCAGCTGACCGGGGAGCTTCACGAGGTGCAACGCTAGGAAGCGGCCAGGGTGTCGCTCTCGATCAATGGTGCCATCCGGCCGCGGCGAACGTCGAATACAAGCTCCGAGTACTTCAACTCACCGGTGGCGAACAGACGCCACGTGTTGAGCATGGCCGCCGCCGTCGTCAGATTCGTGAACAGGATCTGCGGGACGGTGGCCATCAATTCCGCGCAGCCGGCGTCGTCCGGGCGGGTATCGGCGGGGTCGGCGATCTCGGGGTGGAGGTCGCCGAGCCCGGGTGTCAAGGCGTGTCCGCCGCGTCGAACCACGACCTGGACATTGCCGGCTGTGCCGTGTCGGAAGGTGTCGAAGGCATCCGGGCCGACGCCGTCGTTGCCGCCGCTGACGAGACAGATGTCGTCGAGCTGATCGCAGCGGTCGCCGACGAGTTTTCGGGTTGCATGATTGTCGACACACAGCAGGACCGACTCACCGGGACCCCCATGGATGAGCCTGTCGAGGTTGTCGGGTCGAACGTACTGCTCGACGGCAAGAATTGTCACCGCGGTTCCACGGCAGGTCTCCTTGAGGGTCCGGGCAAGTGCCGTGGCCTTGTTCTCGAAGAACTTCGGGACCGCCATCCGTTGTTCGTTGCCGTGTTCGAACTCGTCACCGTCGATAATGACCAGCCTGGACTCGACGGCGAGGCTACAGAGGTACCGCGCCAGGAAGGTTGCGACGATCTGCCCGACACCACCGGCACCGATCAGGCGGCAGACCAGTGGTCCGGTCATATTCGGGAGTTTCTGTTTCATCGTGGAGAATGTGTCCTGTACTGGCTGGTATTCTGTGATGTTGGTCTCGCATGGCGACGTGCGTATTCGCCGGCGGTCATGACCTCGACCCGGTCCGTCCACGTTGTGTCCGTGGGAACGACGCGTCCTTCGTACGCATCGAGATCGAGCACTGTCTCGGGGGCGATCGGGAACCGCGCACCGTCCACGACGTATTCGACGTGCCAGGCCGGGGGGTCACGATCGAGACGGCCGGCGACGATGTGCAGACCCGGGCGGTGCCGCTCATCCTGCATATCCACCGACGATGCGTAGGCCGCCTCGAACACGTGACTGTGAATGTCGCCGATGATCCGCAACCCGTTGAGCTCGAGCGGGATGTCGTAGTGCAGTCCGATCGGGTACGGTTTCCCGCCGTAACCCCAGCCGATCGTGCCGGTCTGTTCGGGAACGATGGGGACGATCATCGCCCCGTCGTAGCCCAGCAGCACCGCCGCCTCGGCCCCGTACCGGTCCGCGATGGACCAGAAGAAGCCGATGATGTCGGCAAGAATGTCCGCCGGCACCTTCGGGTAGGTCAGTTGCAGAAACGGTTCCTGGGGCTCCAGTTCGCGTGGCCAGCTCGGGGCGGGCACGAGGCTCCGCATGAGTGGCTGGTTGCGGCCGATGAACAGGCCGCTGCGGCTGAGCAGGTAGAAACACTCCTGGTCTCTTGGGACGTCCCCCTCGGCGTCCGTCTTGACGTAAACGCGGGTCAGGAGCCGGCGACTGGCGTCGGTCATGCAGTGTCTCCGTTGGGGGTCGCTTCGAAGATGATCCGGGCGAGACTGTCGCTGGTGTCCGGCGTCGTGTCCTTGGCACCGAACTGCGTTTCGATCCGGTCAACGAGCTTCCGGACGGTCATCGGCCGGCGCCCGACGGTCGCACGCAGCCACGGGACCTTCAGGACAAACAGCGGGTCCTCGCGACTGAGTTTCTCCCATCGGTCCAGATCGGCGACATCGGGGATCTTCCGAGCCGAAACCGACCAGTAGCTCGTCAGCTCGTGGTGCTCGCTGGAGTAGTTGAATCCCGCCTCGAGCATCGTGCTGCGGAGCGCCTTGAGCGATTGCCGGACCCGGCGGTTGAAGTCGGACTCCGCCGCGAGTTTTTGCATATCGAGGTATTGCGTGCAGATCCAGGTGAGCGGCATCCTGGCGGCGACCTTGCTGGGGAACTTGCTGATATTCAGTAACGCCGGGAACAGCAACTCGTCGTCGGCGTCCTCCAGCGGCGCCGTCCGGAAGTACGCCTCGTTCTTCCCCGACAGCACGAGCCGGCCGGATGGATCCCGAACAAAGACCGCGACGATCACGACGTACGGCATCGCCAGCCGTCGATCTTCATACAGGACCTTTGCGCCACCCATTCGGTATGGCACTTTCGAGTCCGCGCTGATCCAGCGAACGTGGTGCACGGCCGGCGGGAGCTCCCAGAAGAAGATCGTCGTCGACGACGTCGAGAAGTACAAATGGACGCCGTGGGGCAGAACCAGCCCGCCGCAGTTCATGAGCGGCGGATGCAGCTTGCGAACGAACTGGTCGATCGGCATGGTCGCCGTGACACCCTCGGGTGACGTCGCTTGAACGACATCGCCGGTGATTGTGATCGTGGTGTTCATGGGAAATCCACGGGCGAGCTCGCGTCGCTCGCTCGGCCGTGCCACCCACCCTTCTCCCCGGCATGGCGGACGAAGGCCAGCTGCTGGCCCGGCTGGACACGCGTTGACTCGTCGGTCACGAGCTGCCCGTCGATGACAGGCTGGGCACCGGGATCGATGTCCAGCCTGTCGGCGAACGTCTCGCGGACATCTTCGATCGTCATACCGCCGACCGGCAGACGCTCGCTGTAGAGCCCCGTACCGACCTGGACCAGGCCGCCGGAATCATCGTCGGGCCACGCGGTATCCATGCCACCACCGGGTGGAGGTGTCAACGCGGTGTGTGTCCTTGCCCTGGTCTGTTCGCTCATTGAGACTGCTCCTTTGGTGTGTGGCCTAGTCCGCCATGATGTCGCGGGCGGAAACCAGCGGCGTTTCGAGCCGCCGGACGTTCGTGACCCGCAGGCCGTCGGGCAGATCGACGAACTCGCCGACGTTGGCGAGCGTGATCGAGCCGACGACCGCCTGCACCTGCTCGTCGATCGCGTGCAGAACCATGGCGGCGGTAATACCGGGTTTGTCCGTCCCACGCTGATGGGCGTCGCACGCCGCCGTGGCGGCCTGTTGCACGGCCCGATCGACGAGGCTGCCGGTCAGGAAATCACGGCGATGTTTGAGCGTCGGCGTCGTCGACCCGGCGAACTGGATCTCGACAAGCGGATGCTCGTCGTTGGGATTACTGAAGAGCCCGGCCGTCGTGTCTCGGACCAGACCCCTCTTGAGGGTGTCGGCGGGCGTCCCGTTCTCGCTGGCCAGTGGGCGATCACGCAGCTGCTTGCTGAGCACGGCGGCGAAGCCACGGTGACGCAACCGGCCGAACTTGTACGTCCTGCCACCCACACGCCGGAACCATGCGGGGTCGATGAGGTCAGGCACGTTGGTCGTTGCGAAGACGATGATCAGACCGTCACGCAACGTGGCGTTGGCCGTGTGGTCCAGCCGCTGGAGCAGCGTGGTCTGGATCCGGTCGTAGATCCCGTCGTGGTCGAGCCCCCGACGGCGGGCGATGCCATCGATTTCCTCGAGGACGACGATGACCGGCAGCTCCACCTCGCGACCGTCGGCTGCGGTGACGGTGTGCTTGGTGAGGTCCGCGATCTCGTCGAAGAGCTTGTCGGCGTTCTGGTCCGACTGACCCAGCCACTGCGAAAGGAGCTTTGACATCTTCAGACGAATGACCCTCGGCGGTAGCTCCTGTATGGGGACGCCGGTCGCCTGCGACATCACGTCGTAGATCCGCCGGATGCTGGCATTGAGACTCAACGTCTTGCCGCTGCCGCTGACGCCGGTGAGCAGTACGGTGGTCGAGCGGCGGAGCCTGTATTGCCGGCGGAGTTCCGGGGCGAACATCTCCTGCCGGCAGACCTCCGCGATCTCCTCGATGAACGCGGGCGGGTCGCCGATGTCGCGTTCGGCGATGACGTCGGGGACAGGTTCGCGGCACAGGAAACGGAATCCCGACAGCTCATCTGTCTCACGCGGAATCATGTCGAATGCCATCGCCCGACGCAGGCAGACCAGCAGTGCGCTTCCCGCGGGCACCTCGCCGGCTTCCAGGCGGACTCGTAGTTGTTCGGTGACGTGCAACAGGTGTCGTTCGTCACCCGTGCGGAGACTCACCTCGACGCGGTCGCCGAGCCATCGCTCCAGCTTTGCTTCCTCGCCGACATCGACGGTTCCGTCGTCCCGTGAAAGGACCGCCTCGGCGCGGTTGCTCAGCAACACGCTGTCGCCGCGTTTCAGGGTCCTGGCGAGCTCTTCATCCGCCACGACCGGGTAGGCCGGCGTACCGTCGGCGAGCTTGACCAGAGCTCGCGTGGGCTGCGCGCCTTTGGGCGTCAGCGTGTTGAGAAACGTCCCCGGCCGTTGCGGGCCGCTCACAAGGGCTTCGATGAGCTGGTCGATCTCTTTTTTCTTCTCCTTGTACTGGTCCTCGCCACCGTTGCTCTGCGCCGCCGCCTTGAACAACGCGTTGAGCATGGCCGTGGCCTCGTCCGAATCGGTGTTGCAGATGTCGGCCAACAGCATCCGACGATGCAGCAGCGGCACCTTCTCATCGAGCAGCATGGAAGGGGCGTTCTTGTTTTTCTTCTTCGGCGTCGGCACCAGTAGGCTCCTCGATCAAGTGGTCAGTGGACTGTCAGTGGCAGGAAAGGATTCGACGACGTGGTACCCCCTCGCCTGGAGAACGCCGGCTCGCAGGGTAAAGAGGCTCGAGACCTCCTCGGCCCGCGCATTGGTCCCCGCGATCCAGCAGAGGGCGAACGGCTGCCCGGCGAACACGGTCCGCATGAAGGTGCGGTCGGCCGCGGAAACGAACACGGTTGTCCGACTGCATTCCTTCGCAGTCGCACACAGGGCGCACGGCTCGCCAACGAGGCCGAAGTTGTGCCCGTGCGATTGCCCGACCAGACGCCGGGTTCCCGCCGCATCGGTCCTCGTGAGCCGATCCAGCACGGCTTGGACACGTGTCCAGGACCGGGAAGACGGGATGAGCGAGAACTCCTGCTGTTCGGCGTCAACCACCTCGATGGCGTCATCGACGGTGACGAACATCTCCGAGCTGTCGGGGCAGACGCACAACTCTCCCAGGAGAATGGCGCCGGTCTCCACGGCCGGCGTCTTGTCCGCACCGCGGCGTGCGAACAACCGTGACTTCTCGTGGGCCGCCTCGGTAAAGATCACGGGCAGGACATCGTCGAGAATCTCACCGACCGGCCGGGCCGCGGTGAGCAGCGGTTCCAGTGCCCGCGTAGCGAATCGCAGGGGCACCGTGCGGGTGGTGATCTTGATTCCCGCCTGCTCCGGCATATGTCGAGTTGTTGTCGGTCCGGGCCGGGCGTGCAGCTCATAGACGTACGTGTCGTCTTGGGCAAGCCGTCCGTCGGCCAGCAGCCGCGCCGAGGCCCGCTGTGCCACCGGGGCCAGGCATTGCACTCCGAACGTGTACACCGACGGCGCGCCGTTTGCCGCCTGGCCCTTCGATCCCGTGGCTCGCAACGCGAACCCGATGCACTGGTCGTCGGTGAACAGCGGCGCGACCCGCGTGGTCACGGCCTCCAACGGCAGGTCGGGATGCCCCTGCCGCAGGAAGCCGTTGAGCCACGCTTCACTGCGTGCTTCGGCCAGATCGGCCTCGGTCACCGGTTCGGCCAGGAGCGTCGGGCTGTCAGCGGACTTGCGGAGCACGATGCTCAGTGACCACTGATCCGCGAACACGTCCGGTGACGACGCCAGGAGATCGCGCTGGCCGGCGGTCAGGGGCATCCGGCCCCCAGGTGCGCCCGCGGCGTCGCGGTGAGGAACACCACGGTGTCGCCGTTGACGCCGACGGCGTCGCCGATCGCTGCGTCGTCGTCAAGGAACGCCGCGGTCGTGTCGTCGCGAAGGGCCCATGACGTATCGGCCGGCAGCGACATGCGGCTGGCGGCTGTCTGGGCCACCGCCCCCACACGCAATGTCGGGTCGAGCACCAACTCGGCCTCGTGGGTCGAAGTGATGTCGCGGATCCGCAGCCGGACGGACGATGGCATGGACGAGAGGATGTTGGCCGGGGTCGTGATCATGTCTTGAGACTCCTCGTGGAAGATGTGTTGCGACTCGGCGAGGTGTCCAGCATCCTGCTGGGGCATGCCGAGTCGCCAATGAGCGTTGCGGTTGGTACGTAAGAGACGAAACAGTGACGCAGAGCGTCCACGGCCACCGGAAGCAATGCTTCGGCGATCGCCGTCGGCGCTCCGGTGAGGTCGATGGCGGCCTCGATCGATCCGCCGTGACCTGGGCTGACACGGAGACCTGCCCGAAGTAGACGCAGGCCCGAGATTGCCCAGAGCAACTGGGCGACCCACTCGCGGCGGGACGCCGGTATCGCGTCGTCGACCCGGCCGAGGCTGACCTGGACACGCAGCGTGCTTGCGTCGGCGACAAGTCGGGCAGGCTCAATGAACGAGCCGCTCCGGAAAGACAACGCCGCCGCCGGCACCAGCTCGTCGAGCCGTTCGCGCGGCGGCGGCGTCCAGTCCCGCGGTACCCCGCCGTCAATCGTCTGCTGGGCCCACGTCGCCACCATCGATACCACCTGCTGCTGTGGGTCGTCGTCGGGATCGAGCGTCTCGACACGGTCGAGCAGCGTTGCCAGCGGAACCTCAAACACCCGGTGGGCCTCGGGGCCGTGGCCGATGAGCTTCCAGAGACCCGGTGCGTCGAGACCGCAGTCGGCGTCAAAGTCACGGTGACCCGATTCCAGTTTCAGCCAGCCGTGCCGGATCGAGTGCGTGAAGGATGGGGTCGGCATCTGCGGGTCCTACGGTGCGGGGTTCGGCTCAAGAAAGGGCGTGGACGAAAGCGGCATCTTGTGCAGCATGGCGGACCAGTAATGCGCCGCTTCAACGTTCATCACCCCGGCGCTATCCGAGGTGTCCAACATGATTGTCTGACCGGTCAGCAACCCGTACGAGAGAAGAACGAGCTCCGACACGGGGATGCCCACCGGCAGAATCGCACCCAGGCACATCCGTTGGCCGCGACTGGCGCCGACGTTCGGGTAGAACGCGCCAGCCGCCGGCTCCATGAGGCAGACCAGTGCAAACCCCGGCAACGGCATGCTCAGAATGACCTGCGGGTACGTGACGCCGATGACCGCACCCCGCATGACGTTGAGCGACCCGTCAGGGCCCGGCGTCATCGCGACCGGGACGTCGAGCCAGACCGCCGCCCGGAGGTCCTGCTCGGCCTCGAGAGTGTTGATCCGCATCCGCGACCGTCCCGCGAGCTGTTCGAGGGCCAGCAGTTGACGCGCCTCGGACTTCTTGCGATCCGGCCACGGTCCGGTGCCCTGCACCTCGGCGGAGACCAGTTCAAGCCGCCGCTGGTTCAGGGCCGTCAGGGGGATCTCGTTGAGCGACGAGAGACCCGGCCGGGCGGTCATGGTCATGGCGCGCTCCCGTCAGATGTGTGCTGCGACTGGACCAGGACTGCGCGGTCGCTGCTACGGACGACGACGCCGCGCCCATGGGCGCCGAGCGCGTGGAGCGGGACGTCCAGATGCGGCATCAATCCCTTCCGTGCCGGAATGAGGGCATCGAACGAGTAGAACGGGTGGGGCGCGAGCCTCCGGTGACCGCAGGTCCTGCAGCGGCAAGGCAGGGGCATCGGACGCCGATCAACGAACCGGTTGTGTTCCTGCGACTTGCCGCACCGACCGCAGGTCAGGATCCAGGCGAACAGACAGTCGACGACCGCGAAGCAGACGCGGGCGATCGCGGCATCGCCTGACGTCCCCGCGGCGGCCGCGCATTCACGAAGCGTGCATTGGTGCAGCGGCCGTTCGACCTTGACGCGTTCCAGGACGGCATGGTCCACCGGGCACGAGTCGTTGCGTGTCAGCGGTGCCGTAACGGCCGTGCCACCGTAGGCGTTGAGTTCGCGCATGCAATCCCGCGGGGCCGGGCCGAGCCCGATCCGCATCCGCAGCAATTCGAGCACCGCCGTGGCGGCCGCGACGCTACACAAGGGGCTGACACTCACGGTCGGCTGAGCATCCAGGGTCCCGTGTGGGTCCGCGCCCGGGTCGCAACTGTATTTGACGCCCCTTGACATCCGCTCACGATCGTCGCGGCTGAATCCGCAGAACACGCACGGGCCGCCGTCGTCGCTGTTCATGAAGATCCGCAACTGGCTGGTCAGCGTCGGTCCATGGACGGCCGCGTAGATGAGCGGTATACCGAGTCTTCGGCAGACGGAACCGAGGTAGACCTCGACGGGAAGGTTGTCGGTGCTGGCGAGCACGACGTCGTACCGGTCCAGGTCAAGCCACGACAAGGCCTGCACGGGCTGCTGGGAGACGCGGACGACCGAACCCGGCGAAATGGTCTTGACCCACCTGCCGACGAGCCTCGCCTTGGACTGCCCGACGTCCGACTGCTTCCGGATCGGCTGGGTGTCGAAATTGGCGGTGAACGACTTGGGATCGATCAGATCGACGCCGCCGATGCGGCAACGGGCCGCATGTTCCGCGATGCGGCCGCCGACTGAGCCGACGCCCACGACCAGCACCTTCGTGTCGGCAAGGACGGCCCGTGCGTCGACGGTAAGACCGATGAAGTCCGGCATCCGGTCGATCAGACCGTCCACGCACGTTCCGTCAGCGATCGTGATCTCCCGGAATCCCGGCGCCGACCAGATCATCTACAGGTCCTCCGGGATTGTCGTATAACCATCGGTGACGACCGCCGACTGGCACGACGGACAGTTGTTGGACAGGAGGCAATCCTTCGCATTCGCCCCGGCGTCGGTGTCGTGGTGAACGGCGTGCCCGCAGATGCTGCACAGGTAGACGACAGCGTCGCCAATCGGGCCATGGCAGATCACACACGTCTCGCCGGCGAGCCTCTCGGGCGCCCTGCCGATGACCGAGTGGACATGCACCGTCACGTCGAATCGGCGACCGCCGCGTCCCACCTGGATCACGTCCATCTCACGGACGGCGGCCAGGCGGCCG
>Ga0209988_10000447_pt1 | contig 25637 bp, 23 predicted proteins | sample N075metaG_FD_183115 | JGI IMG/M metagenome (GOLD analysis project Ga0209988, IMG submission 183115) | Deep subsurface microbial communities from Kermadec Trench to uncover new lineages of life (NeLLi) - N075 metaG (SPAdes) (version 2) | ecosystem: Environmental > Aquatic > Marine > Ocean trench... | reverse complement strand
TGGATGAATTGGAGCACAATCTGGGCACACAGCTGTTTGACCGCACGCCCGATGGCTACAAGATGACCGCCAGCGCCGAGGAAATGCTACCCACCGCAGAGCATGTGGAAGAGTTGATTATGGCGGCGGAGCGAAAAATTTCCGGCGGCGATCAGCAACTGGAAGGCAATATTCGGTTAACCCTGCCCGATGTTGCGGCAACAGGATTCTTAGTGCGAAGGCTGGCCCAATTCGCCCAGGAGTACCCCAAGATAGAGCTGGAACTGTTGCCCAGCACAGAGGCGCTGGATCTGAGTCGGCGCGAAGCGGATATCGCCATTCGCGTTATGCCAGCCAATATTTCCCCCCCCGAACACCTGATTGGCAGGAGAATGGTCCCGATCACCGCTTCAACCTATGTGCACAAGGATCTGCTCAACCCCGATAACCCGCAAGACATATCCCACCTGTGCTGGATAGGTCGAAGCCCCTTGGGTCAGGAAAATAAGTGGCTGGCGGACACGGATTTCCCGCTGCAACCGGTGCGCCACTCTATTGACTCGCTTAACCTCCAGATAGAAGCCCTGCGCTGCAAAATGGGCATTGCCCAGATACCCTGTTTTGCAGTCTACTTTGAGGACGATATTGTACATGTGCCGGGGGCCACCATTATTCATCATTCGGATATGTGGGTCCTCACCCATAAGGACCTGCGATTGAGTGCGAGACTGCGTGTGCTGCGAGAGATAATTGCCGAGGAGTTTGGCAAAATTCGACATCAACTGGATACTCGCCCAAAGGCATAGGCACTGTTTGCGGGGGTCGTAGGGGGTGTCCATTTATGCAATAGAGACGAGCAAATATAGGTATTTAAAATATTAATAGGTAGGGGTAGGATGGTTTCCGTCAACTAACAAGGAGTGACGGAAATGAAAACATTCACCGCTTTTGCAGTAAGTATGGTTATGGCATCGGTCGCGCTGCCCTCAATGGCTGGCACCCACGACCGGGAGAACCTGACTCAGTGTAAGTCTGAGTTGAGGAAAGTCTACGGCGAGAATACGACCCTAAAGCTGAAGTCGATCAAACGCAACCGCAATGGTGCCCAGATGCGCATCAAGACGATTCCCGTTGAGGGCGATAGCCTGATGGTGACATGCTGGATAGACAGTGATGGCGTAGCGAATATGGTCGACAAAGCCGGCGTTGCCCTGGTTTCCCCAAGCTATAATACCGGCGACAAGGTTTCACTTAACGACTAAATCCAGATCCCAAAACGTAATGGGGGCGAATATTCGCCCCTTTTTTTATCTTCGCGTTGTCAATCATCCATCTCATCTACATCAAACTGCCCCGTCAGCCGTCGCCAGATATGTGACCAGCATCCCCGTTGCCAGTATTAACGACAGCAATAGCAATGCCAGGTAGCCAGCTGACATAGGAATAGCCGCTGGGATTGTAAGTGCCAGCCACCAGCAGTGCGGCGAATAACCCACGACATGATCTCGAGCTTTTTCGCTAGCCTGCGGATAACAAGTTTGCAATACCCTCGCGATATTCACCGTCCTGTGTATAGCCAAATCTTTTAAGCTCCCGGCCGGCAATCTTCCAGGCCATGTCCGCATCCTCTTCATCCAGCGCAGTTTTCCACTCGCCAATAACACCTTTGCGCACCAGGTGTTCGGCGGATTCACCGGGTTGACGCCCGCCGGTTACGGCAGTGAAGTTTGTGTTCTGATAGATATGTTCCAATACTTCCCGGGAGGTGGGAATTCCCATACGCTCAAAGAGCTTGCCGCAAATACCAAAAAAGTCTCGCTGCAAATCCTCATAGCGCAGAATAATAATATCCGATTGTTTGGCCCAGTTTGCCAGCACGCGCGTGCGCGTAGCCCATCCGCCCAGTACGCCCAGATAATCGCGGTTTCTTCGGGGTCCGGGGGCGTCCCATTTTTTCATCAGCTTGCGAAAGTGCATGGCCGATATGGCGGCATCGCGTCCGTCTCGAATGATGGCGATCTTTGTTGAGTGGGGGGAGTACTGCTGCAACAGGCGCAGGGAGACAATCTGATCCGCCGCCTTGAGCACTATCGGCGTACCGGGCTCGCACTGGCGTTGCAGGTACTCCAAAAAGTAGTGGGGCACCTGTGACATATCCTCGGAATTCTTGATGGCATCCAGCAACGGAATGAGATCTCTACGGCGCGTGTTCACCAGGCCCAATGTATTACTGAAGCGTTCGGGCTTGAGCAGCGGACCCTTGTCACGGCGCAGCGTCTTGTCGCCCAACTCCATCAGCTGATCTATAAACTTGCCACTGTCAGAGTAATCCAGAGCACTCGCCTTGGCGCGCGCCTCTTCGCCCATCAGGGGCACCCAGCCCTGACCGCCAAATATTTCCTGGATAATTTCCTCTTTACTTTTGCAGACGAATTCACTGCCCAGGGTCTTTGGCGCGGGCAATCTAAGCAGGCTTGCCAGGCGGTCGGCGAGCCGATAGGAATGTGACGGCGGCAGCTCGGTGTGGGTGGCGCGAATAATGTCAAACTCTCGCCACGAGATGATGGCCGGGTGGGCCGCCATGATGTGCGACAGCCAGGACGTGCCGCATTTATACATGCCAACGATATGGGTAAACTTGGAGTCGTCTACTGACAAGTGCCGTTCCTCTGTATTAGTATTGGATTCATGTGTAACTGGAACCGAAAGGTGTGACGCCGAGGGAGCCATGAATATAGCATTGATTGTGATTGTGTATGTTGCGGCCGTCATTTTATTACTCAATCCCCTGTCTGGATATATCCGCAAAAGAAAACCCAGAAAATCCCCAGCGGTGAGCCCCTATCGCGCTGTTTCGCTGGTCTGTGATCTGGAAAACTGCTTGCAATTAGAGACTATTCGCGAACAGCGTTTTTTAATCGGGGAAGTACCGTCTATTCCACCAGCGCATTGTTCCACGAATAAGTGCGCTTGCACATACGTGCACCATGAAGATCGCCGCAGCAGAAGCGATCGGCGAGTTGCGACGAAGGGTGCGGGAGAGGTGGAAAATCGGGAGCGCCGGGGCCTTCGGGGGCGCCGAAAATCCGACTGGTCGCAACTGGTACTTGCAGCCGGATAGCGACTTACTTGATCAAATCCCGGTAGGCATACCAGGTGGCGTGACCCAGCAGGGGAAAAATGACCACCATGCCGATCAGGTAAGTAGCAAACCCAATGCCGACCATGACCAGAATCAATGCTCCCCACACCAGCATGGCGGGTAAGTCTGACCAGGCGACGTGCAAACTGGTTCGCATAGCCGAATCCACGTCCACGTCACGGTCGATAATGAGTGGTACGGCCACCACTGAAACCGCGAACACCAGGCCCGCCAGCAGCGCGCCGCCCACCGTATAGAACAGGATTTGCATGGCGCTCAGTTGCGGCAGCATATCGCTCCAGAGGGTAGAGGAGAGGTCGGGCGCGACGCTGCCGGTGATAGCGTAGAGAATCGCACCGCACAGGCCAATCCACAGGCCGCCGAACACGATGAGCCTTCCGGCAAAATGCAGCAGGTGTGCGCGGTTATCTTGCAGGGTTTGCAGGGAGGTCTGAAAGTTCGCCGGTTCCCTGCGCTCTCTGTGACGCGACAATTCGCACACCCCGGCGGTCATCATGGGGCCCACCACCAGGAACGCGACAACGGCGATCGCGACAAAATAGGGGTGGTTGTTGTAGGCGAGGATCAAAGCACCCAGGGATGAAACCAGCCAGCCATAGGCCAGACTGGCACCGCGGTGATGGAGCAGGTCGTCCCAGCCAAGGCGAATCCAGGTAAAGGGGCGCGACAGGGGGACACGGCGCACAGGAAAGGACTGGGTGGGAAGGCTTGCTGCAGTCATCATAACGTCTCCTGGCGGACCAGTGCCGCTGATCAGAAAGGTTTAGATACAAAGGTCAGGCAGCGCCAAGCTGTCTTGGCCAAATCACGTAACTTACACGCTTAGGTACTATATTAGACTATTAGTTTCACTTCAGGGGCTTAATTTGTCCGTACTAGTACCTTAAATCCAGTCTCTGCTAGTATCTGGATTGATCCAGTAGTGACGCACTACTCAGCCCCGTGACGGTAAGCATGAAACTAACGATTAGAAATATGGTCTGTGACCGCTGCAATTTCGCTATCCAGAATGTGCTGGATGACCTGGATTTGGCAGCTGTAGCGGTGCGCCTGGGAGAGGTGGATTTCGGCGACACGGGTCCTGATGCCGAACGGTTGGCGCAATTTCAGATTCGAATCGAAGCCTTGGGCTTTGAACTGATTAACGATAAAAAAAGCAGGTTGATAGAGAGCATCAAAAATAACGTCATTGCCCTACTGCAACAGTTGGACACGCCGGACAAAGTAAAACTCTCGGCATACATAAGCCATCACCTTCACCATGACTACGGTTACCTCAGCAATCTTTTTTCCGCCGTTGAGGGGATCACCATCGAGCACTATTTCATCGCGCAGAAGATTGAGAAGACCAAAGAGTTGCTGGTCTATGACGAACTGACCCTGACCGAGATTGCTCATCGCCTGGGCTATAGCAGCGTGGCCCACCTGAGTCGGCAGTTCAAGGCGGTGACCGGGCTAACGCCGTCTCAGTTCAAGCTGGCCAGGGGAAGCCATCTGCGCAGGTCCATCGACAAACTGTAAATTCTGCAACATCTTTACACCGTGGTGTAACAACTTCCCGACCCGATGGCGCCATAGTAAGGACTGTGAAATATAACGGGAGTCCCTACTGTGAATGATTCAATCCGCCTATCGATAACGGGGATGAGTTGTGCGTCCTGTGTTGCCTCGGTCGAACACGCCCTGCAAAGCGTCCCCGGCGTCCAGCGGGCAAGCGTGAATTTCGCCGAGCGCACCGCGCTGATCAACGGCGGTGCTGCTGCGCTGACCCTGGTTGAAGCGATTCGCTCCGCCGGCTATAACGCCGCGCAGTTGAGCGGCGCCGAAGACGAGTCGAAACAGGCGGTGGCGGAATTGGCTCACTACCGCAGTTTGCTGAACAGGGCTGCTGTTGCAGCGCTTGTCGGAGCCCCGCTGTTACTGTTCGGAATGGCCGGATTTCTACCGGGGTTTGACAGCGACGGCGGGCGAGGCTTCTGGCTCGGTGTCGGCTTACTGACTTTCCTGGTACTGGTGTATTCCGGCGGCCAATTTTTCCTGGGCGCGTGGACATCTGCGCGCAATCGTGCCGCTAACATGGACACGCTGATCGCACTCGGCACGGGTTCGGCCTGGCTCTATTCCATGGTGGTCGTTGCCGTCCCTAATCTGGTACCGCCGATAGCGCAACACGCCTATTTCGAAGCGGCGGCGGTCATCCTCAGCCTGATCAATTTTGGTGCCGCCCTGGAAATGCGTGCACGCGGAAAAACGTCGGAGGCGATCAAACGCCTGATCGGGCTGCAGCCCAAGACCGCGCGGGTAATCCGCGATGGTGTGGAACAGGATATTCCCATTGCTGAGGTTGTTCTGAGAGATACGCTAAGAGTGCGCCCCGGTGAGCGTATCGCCGTTGATGGCGTTCTTATCGAAGGTCACTCCAGCGTTGATGAATCAATGCTGACCGGTGAGCCCATGCCGGTGCAAAAACAGGTCGGTGATGAGGTGGCGGCTGGCACCATCAACAAGACCGGCAGTTTTCTATTCCGGGCAAATCGGATTGGCAAAGATACCGCGCTGGCGCAGATCATCGACATGGTGCGCACCGCGCAGTCATCCAAACCGGCGATCGGTCGCCTGGTGGACAAGGTGGCCGCCGTGTTTGTGCCCTGTGTGCTGATTATCGCAATTATCACGTTTTTTGCGTGGATCAATCTGGCCAGCGGCGATCAGGTCGTCGCGCTGGCAATAGTAGCGACCATGACCGTTTTGATCATCGCCTGCCCCTGTGCGCTGGGCCTGGCAACACCCATTTCAATCATGGTGGGCGTCGGAAAAGCCGCCGAGTATGGCACCCTCATTCGCAATGGCGATGCCCTGCAGCAGGCGGGCAAGCTCGACACGATTGTCCTGGATAAGACGGGCACTGTAACCCAGGGTCGCCCCAGTGTGACCTCAGTGCTGGCACTGGCGCCCTACTCAGAGCAGCAGTTGCTGCAGTGGGCAGCCAGCATCGAGCAGGCCTCGGAACATCCGCTGGCCGAGGCGATTGTCACGGCGGCCAACCAGCGGCAACTTACTCTTTTAAAATCAGAGAATTTTTCCGCGCTTGCGGGACACGGTATCGCAGCAACTGTCGCCGGTAAAACCCTCTTGCTGGGTAACCGCAAATTGATGAGCGATCACGGTATCGACATATCCTCCCTGGCGAGCGCGGAACGGGAACACACCCAGCAAGCCCGGACACCCGTGTTTGTTGCAGTGGACAACCGGGCTGCAGGCATGATCTGTATTGCCGACGCTATCAAAGCGGACTCAAAGGATGCGATACAACGCATGCAGGGACTGGGATTGAAGGTGGTCATGCTCACCGGTGATAACCGTGTCACCGCTGATGCCGTCGCGTGGCAGCTCGGAATTGATGAGGTCATCGCAGAGGTGTTACCGCAGGACAAGGCCGACAAAGTGGCAGCCTTGCAGGCCCTGGGCGAGCGAGTGGGCATGGTGGGAGATGGTATCAATGATGCGCCGGCACTGGCTCGTGCCGATGTGGGCTTTGCCATCGGAAGCGGTACGGACGTGGCGATCGAGAGCGCGGATATCACCCTGATGCGAAGCTCCTTACACGGGGTAGTGGACGCGATTGAAATTTCCAGGGCGACCGTGCGCAATATCAAACAGAACCTGTTTGGTGCCTTTATCTATAATGCGCTGGGTATCCCGATAGCGGCGGGTGTGCTCTACCCCCTCCTGGGCATCTTACTCAACCCCATGATTGCCGGCGCCGCGATGGCCCTGTCTTCGCTCACCGTAGTGAGCAATGCCAATCGTCTGCGTTCGTTTGATCCCAGTCAGCACTAAACGCTGAACTGGCGTGTGATCATCATCGCCGGATCTGCAAGTGGTCCTCTTATTTGAGGATATCTTCCAGGGCCGTATCAAGTTCCGGAAACAGAAATGTGAAGCCCGCCCTGTGCAGTGCGGTGGGCACCACACACTGCCCGTTTAGAAGTAACTCTACCGCCATTTCGCCCACCAGCAGGCGTAGGGCAAAGGCGGGAATGGGCACTGTGATGAAGGTGCGCTGGTGCCGCTTCATCACCTCGCAGAAGCCGCGACTGGTGACCGGCTGAGGCGCGGTGATATTGAAAGCCCCACTTAGCTCATGCCGCTCTAGCAGGAACTGTATCGCTCGAATGACGTCCTGACGATGTACCCAGCTCAACCACTGAGTACCCTGACCCAACCAGTTCGCGATGCCCAGGCGAAAGGGTGCTCCCATCTGATCCATGGCACCGCCCTTGCGGTCCAGGACGACGCCGAATCGCAGGCGGCACACCCGAATACCGCAGTCCTGGGCGCCACAGGCCAGCGTCTCCCAGCGCTGACATAAGTCTTGGGCGAAACCTGGCACCACCTCGGCGTCTTCGGATAACTCGACCTCACCCTGGTGCCCGTAGTAGCCAACGGCGCTGGCATTGAGTAACACCTCAGGTTTGTGGGGCAGCCGGTTCAGCAGGGCGATCAGTGTGGCGGTCGTCGTTAGCCGGCTGGCCACTATTTTCTGCTTATAGGCTTTACTCCAACGCTTGTTGGCCAGTGACTCACCCGCCAGATTCACCACCGCGTCGAAGTGGGTATTTTCCGCGATGCGCTCCAGACTCTGGACGTACTCGCAAGTCGCCGTATCCACAAGGGTCTGCCGACTGAAAATGGTCACCCGATTTCCCTCAGATAACAGGGACTGGATCAGAGCGGAGCCGATGAAGCCCGTGCCGCCGGTGATAAGCAAGTGCATGGCAATCTCCGCCTGGCTAGAGGGCGGCCTGTATTCTTCTCAGGACTGGGGCAGGGGGCACGAAATACGCTGCAGGCCCGGCAGTCGAATTCTCATGGCGGTGAAGTAGGGTATCCATGCATCCGGGTGACCATCGATTTCCAGACGCAGGCCGTCGCGATCATCGTGCACCACCCAGTGGTTGCCGTAGTCGTCGGAATAGCGGTCACCTTGCTGAGCTTCGCTGGCGAGTAATACTTGTTCGACGTTACCGTCCAGTTTGAAGTGCATTGTCTATCCTCCCGTGCAGGTACATCAAAGTCGGTCTCTCATAAAGATAATATAGATCGGAAACTCCCAAGCAGCCAGGTTGTATTCCCTGTGGAAACCTTCTCATGGGTGCTTGCGCTCAGCCGTCCTGGCAATTTCCCAGTAGGAAAACAGCGGCAGGCGACTGGCCAGGGCTAACACAGCAGCTAAAAAACCAGCCAATAGGCCAAGGGAAAGGCTGATATCCACCCAGTTATCAAACGGTGTGTGGTCGGGCGATAACGCGGGAATCACCATTAAATACCGACATATCCAAATCCCCAGGTTGATTGCCAAACCTATCAGGCACAGGGCTGCCAGCGATCGGTTGAAGACGGCGAATATGAGCGCTGCGAAGGGCGCGAAGAAACAACAGGCCATCATAGTCCAGTAATAGGGCGCGTAGTGGCCGTACATCTGGCGCCACAAGGGGCCAGTCTCATGGGGCAAATTGCCGAACCACATCACAAAAAACTGAGCCCAGAAAAAATACAACCACATCAGGGTAAAGCAGGACAACAGCATGCTCAGACTGCGAAGCTGGCTGGGGCCAAACAGGGCGCTTCCCTCCACGGAGCGCCCCAACAACAATGGCACAACCGTCAAGGCGGCGGCCCCTGCAAACAAGTTGCCGAACCAGTAGAAAATGGGGAACACGGTACTGTGCCAGTGCGGGATCAGCATCATGGCAAAGTCCCAGGCGAACAGGGTGTTACAGACCACAAAGCAGATGATAACCCAGGGCGACAAGGCGTAGAGCCGCTTTTCGACAGCACTGTGATCGGGCTGGCCCTGGGTCGAATTGGCTGACAAGTCAGGCCTGAGGGCCGTTATCACGTAAAACAGGCTGAGGCCGTAAAACAAAAGTAGCGCCAACAAGTCCCGGGCGACCAGCCAGCCAAGATTCAACCAGGGGCTCATGTGTTCCCCGGGTGCAGCCGCCAGCCAGTAAAACAGTTCATCTTTGCCGCAATAGACGATCAGCAACAAACCCAGAAATGCGAAGGGCAAAAAGGCCAGGGTGGCGAGTTCCGCCAAGCGGTAATACGGTTTCGCCCATTGGGCGCCTACCAGGCGTGTGAGGGCGCAGAACACCACACCCGCCTGGCTGACACCCATGAGAAATAAATAAGATACGGTAAACAGGCGAAAGTCCGGTTGCAATGCGTTGCTGTTCAGTGCGTAGGCCAGACTTACCAGGCCAGCCACAAACAGGACCACCAGTATGCCAAGCGCTCCGGCGCGGAGCGGTCGGGGTGCCACGGTGGTACTAGCCGCGGTGGCCAGTTGTGTGTTCATTGTTGTCATCCTTTTGTCCAAAGCGGGCTCTGATGAAATTGACCAGATCCCAGCGCTCTGCCGGGTTAAGGGCGTCACGGTAAAACGGCATGACGACTCGGCCCCGGGTGATGGTAAAGAATAGCTGTCCATCCGCCTGATCCTGGGTATGGGCATCGTTAAGATCCACTGGCGAAGGATCGGTAAATTTCACCCCCACGGGCCCGTCGCCCAGGCCCTGCTCGCCGTGGCAGACCAGGCAGTGAACCTGGTAGAAATCAGCCCCTCGGGCGATTGATTCCCGGGTGGCCGCTATGGGATTATGCAACGCCGCCGCTGCGTCTTTGGCCGCAAACAAGGCGCGCTCACTGTCAGGTTCAGGCACTGTTTCACCGCCCCAGGTGGGAATGGCGTCCGGTTCCGCAGGTGCGATAGACGCCTGTGGTTTGGCGGACGGTTGATCCACCATATCCTTATCCCAGAAGCAGCCTGGCCCCGCCAGCAGCGCCAGCAATGGAATAAGCAATAATCGATGCTTATCGGGCTTGTGCAACATTACGCCTCCTCCTCTAGCTGACTAACTTCGCCGGCGCCCGCTGTGGAGAGAATTTTCGCAGCCTGTTGGAAATGTGGCTGGCTGTCGCAGGCGACCGTTACCGCAAATTTATCGACTGCGGTGGCCGGCACGTACACTCGCTCCTTGATCATCGGCAGGCGCGCACTCAGGAAAAATCCGAGCACCGTCGCCAGGATGCCGAACAGAATAGTCAGCTCGTAAGCGATTATCAAAAAGGGCGGAATGGTGATAATGGGCCGACCCCCTGTGGGGTGCAGATAGAGCACGGCGGTGCCGGCTGCCAGGGCAAAACCCAGCATCCCGCCGCAAACTGCCCCCACAAACGTGAATCGCTTGATCACGGAAAATTTTTTCCCCAGTACTTCCTCCACACCCTCGATGGGAACGGGCGACATCAACTCGGGGCAGGGAAAACCCGCGCGTTTCAGCGTTGCCGCCGCCGCCAGGGCCGCCGCGGCTCAGCAAATAATCCTAGTGCGATGGTTGCCATGCGTCCGATCCTGTTTTATTCGAGGGGGTGGCCAGGGTCTCTTTCACTTCATAAATCGAAATACTCGGAATGAGCTTCACAAACAATAAAAATAAGGTGGTGAACATCGCCAGCGACCCCAGCAGTATCGATACCTCAACCGCGCTCGGTACGTAAAAGCCCCAGGCATCCGGTAGGTATTGGCGTGACAGGGAGGTCGCGACAATGAGGAAGCGCTCTGTGTACATACCAATATTAATGGCGATGGACAGGATTAGCATGGGCACAAAGGAGGTTCTGAAGCGCGTGGAAATCAGCAACAGAGGGGCCAGCGCGCAAAATAGAATCATTTCCCAGTACAGCGCCCCGTAGTAGCCAAAAAGCTTGTATGTCAGTGCCTCCAGCTCCGCGGATGAACCGCTGTACCAGGCGGTAAAGATTTCGATGAGGTTGATATACGTCCACATCAACGACAGGGCCAACAATAATTTGCCTAAATTGTCGAAGTGTACCGTGGTGATGTACTGGCCAAAATCCATGTATTTCCTAAGCAGGAACATCACGGTCACGATGCCGGCGGTGCCGGAGTATATGGCGCCGACTACAAAATACGGTGCAAATATTGTTTGATGCAGGGCGGGCACAATGGACATTGCGAAATCCCAGGAGACAATACTGTGCACCGATACCGCCAGTGGAATAATCAGTACCGCCAGAAAAGTGTAGGCCAGACCCAGGCGGTGCCACTCCCGGTCCGTTCCTCTCCAGCCCATGGACATCAACACGTAGAAATGACGCCGCCAACCCGTTGTGCGATCTCTAACTGCCGCGAAGTCGGGGATGGATCCCATGTAGATGAACATGATGCTGCCCGTGAGATAGGTGGCGATGGCCATCACATCAAACAACAGCGGCGAGCGAAAATTGGGCCACATCTCCATTTGGTTGGGGTAGGGCAGTGCCCAGTGCAGAAACCAGGGCCGGCCCACGTGGACAAACACCATTACACCGGCAACCATCAGCGAAAATAAGGTCATGGCTTCGGCGCTGCGGTACATGGCCTTCCGCCAGGGACTGTTGGTGAGGTGTAGTACGCAGGATAACAAGGTGCCGGAGTGACTCAGGCCAATCCAGAAGATAAAACTGGAAAGATAAGTACCCCACACATTCGGGTGATTCATCCCGGCGGCGCCGATACCGTAGAACAACTGATAAAACCAGGGGAAGAAAAAGCACAGCACGGTAACACCCAGGGCCGTATACAGGGCCACGTAATATCGGGGGCCGGTTACAAGCAGGGATCTCACGACGTCCCGATTGACATCGGCGTAAACCAGCGACTGTTCCTCAGGGGGCATCGGCGTCTACCTTTTTCAGATAGATAACCGACGGCGAGGTGTTTAATTCATCCAGCACCCGGTAGGCCCGCGGGTTGTTTATCATTTTCGCAACGCGGCTTTGAGTATCCTTGCGATCGCCAAAGGTCATTGCCTGGGCGGGGCAGGATTGCACGCACGCCGGCTGTACCTCGCCGTCGCGAATCCGCCTGCGGCCATCATCCTTGGCTCGGTCTTTAGCCTGGCGGATGCGCTGTATGCAGAAGGTGCATTTTTCCATCACACCTTTTTCCCGCACGGTTACATCCGGATTTAATTGTTGGTCCAGCGGTTCCTCCCAGTGGTGGCTGGTGTAGTTAAAGTAGCGCACTTCATAGGGGCAGTAGACCGCGCAGGCCCGGGTGCCAATACAGCGATTATAGATCTGGGTATTGAGACCATCCTGGTTGTGGTAGGTGGCACTCACCGGGCACACAGTTTCACACGGTGCGGCATCACAGTGCTGGCACATCATGGGAATAAAACTTAGCTTGGCGTCGGGAAACTCGCCCTCCCAGTAGCGCTCGATGCGAATCCACTTGATTTCCCGACCCCTGGCGAATTCCTCCTCACCGACGATGGGCAGATTATTCTCGGCCTGGCAGGCGGTCACGCAGGCGCCGCATCCGGTACATATATCGAGGTCAATCGCCATGGTCCAGGCGTAGTCGAAGTCGTCTTCATGAGCGGGTTTTCGATGTTTATCCCAGCCGTCCCGAATACGTTCGAAGAAATCCATGCTCACACCTCTCTCAGCGGAATGCGGCCGCTGTCCTGTGCGTTATAAGCGGCACTTGAAGTTGTTGTCTGAATGATTTCCCTGCCCAGTTGCCTCGAGGTGCCGCCTGTTTTCACCAGGGCGACTTTTTCCCCGGTGGCCACCAGGCGTACCCGGGTGGCACTCCAGGCCAGGTTGCCGGTAGTGTCCATCTGCGGCGCAAGAATTTGAATCGGGTTACTGCCCCGATCTTTCGCATAGCGGCCGTACTCGCTATGACCCTGGCCGATGGGTATGGCAATGACCTCCGGCCTAAGGGCGCGGTAGAGGTAGACCGGCACTGTGATGCTGCCGTAGGGCGATTCAACCTTCACCAGATCGCCTTCGGCAAAGCCCAAGCGTTCGGCGGTGGCCGGGTTGAGTTCCACCCAGGAGCCGTAGACCACACTGGTCAGTGGGTCGGGCAGCTCCTGCATCCAGGGTAGGTTGGCCCCCCGGCCATCGTGCAGGCCAATAGACAGATAGGGGTGCAAGATGAACGGATAGGCCTCACTGTCGCCCGAGAATTGCGGTGGCGTCACACCGATATTGCGGACGACCTGTTTGTCCGGCACGAATCCGGTACTTTCCCGCCGTGTCTTTTCTCCCCAGACACCGGCGCGTACCAGCGCAATCCAGAAGGATTCAAAGCTCTCCTGTCCGGGGCCGCGCCGGTAGATTTCACGCCAGCCGGCTTTGAGATAATCCTTCATATCGGGCCAGGGCATTGTCTCACTTAAATTCAGCTTGTGTGCCAGGGCCAGAATAATGTCACCGGTCGCTCTGGTGTTATACAGGGGTGACACCACCGGTTGTGAAACGGAGCCTGTGGAGAAGCCGACCCCAGGTTCGGGGAAATCGTCGCCCCAGCTCTCCAGGTACGTATGGCTGGGCAGGATGAGGTCTGCCATTGCCGTGGTCTCGTCCATGAAGCTGGAGAGGCTGACCACCAGGGGGATAGCAGTCAGTGCCTCCTGGAATTTGGCCGCGGCGGGCAAGCTGAACACCGGGTTGGTGCCGCTGAGTAACAGCACCTGAATTTTTCCGCGGCGGGCATCCTCGGCCAGCGCCAGCATCTTGCGGTAATTCGCCTGACGCGCGTGTGGCAGTATTGCCGCGGTCGGGTAGGCTACCGGTATTGGATTGAACGCCAGCCCCCCGGCCTTGCCAATGTTGCCCGCCAGATAGTTGAGCGCATTGACCGCAATCAGGGTATCGACGCCATTACTGTGGCTGCCGGCGCCACCGCCACCAATGGCCAGGCTGGGCCGGTTGCCCATGAACGCATCGGCCAGCTGAGCGATCGTGTCCGCTGGGACGCCGGTCTGCTCGGCGACCCGGCCAGTGGAATAGTTTTGCAGTGATTTAGCCCAGTCTGCCCGATCGGCGCCCCGATAGTGACCGCTGCTGACAATGTGATGGGCAATGCCAAGGGCTAAAAACCCCTCGGTGCCGGGCTTGGCGGCAATCCACTGGTCAGCGGCGGCACCACTGATCGACATGCGTGGTTCGATCTGGACAAATTGGCCCCTGAAGCCGCTCTGTCCCTGCCGGCTGTGGCCAAAGCCCAGGCTGTGATGTACCGGCGATATCCAACTGCCAAGATAGTCGGCGCCAAACGACAACAGGTAGCGGGTATTTTTTACATCGTAATAGGGCAGTACCTGTTCGCCAAAAAAACGCTGGTTGGCGGCGTACAAGGAATGGGGGTGGGAAAAATCGTAGTGCAGCAATCGGTCTGAGCCCAACTGCGCTATGAACAGTTCAAACAGGCTTGCCAGGTGACCACGTACGCCCTCGCTAAGCAAACAAATGCTGTCGGACTGGCCACCCTCTCGTAGTTCGTTCAGGCGCTGGGCAACGGTGGTCAAACCCTCCTCCCAGGTAATTTGTTCCCAGTTCGCCTCGCCGAGGGCAGCGGAATCACGCGGGTGGGTGCGGCGCGCCGGTGCTGTCAGCCGATCGGGGTTGTACAGAACCTGCAGGCCAGCCTGACCGAGGGCGCAGAGCCGTCCCTGATTGACCGGGTGCGCGGGGTTGCCCTCAATCTTCTTGGCCCGGCCCTCGCGCGTGCGAACGGAAATTCCACAGCCCGCTGAGCACATGCCACACACGCTGTTGTACCAGGTGACAATACCGGGGCTGAAGTCCTCGGGGGGTATCACCGCGGGAATTAGATACTCCACCGGGTGCTTAATAGACTCCGCCAGCATAAATCCACTGCCCGCGCCCACACTACCTGCGCCGACAAGCTTGAGGAAATCCCTGCGGTCTATGTTCGCCATCTTGCTACCTCGCTCTATGGCCTCGCCATTACTTGTGGCAGGTCCAGCAGTCCAGCCCGTGCTCCACCGAATTTTCCTTGTGGCAACTGAGACATTGCCCCATCTTTACCGGCGCCATTCGACTGACCACCGCCATGGTTTCCACCGGCCCGTGACAGGTCTGGCAGGCCACTCCGGCTGATACGTGGCGCTTGTGCGGGAAATACACGAAATCGGGCAGGTCGTGTACCTTAATCCAGGGGATGGGCTCCTGGTTTTCCCAGTAATTCATCAGCAGCTGTATCTGCGGTCGCTGGGTTGCGATTACCTTGTGACAGTTGACGCATTTATTGACGCTGGGGACGCCGGCGGAAATGGAACGGCGTGCCTGGATGTGGCAGTACATGCAGGGGATCTCAAAATCTCCGGCGTGAATTTTGTGGCTGAAATTGATAGGCTGCTGCGGTGAAGTACCCGGAAAGTACGCGCCATTTGCCCAAAAGCCAAACACCAGGCCTATCATTCCGATAAGCAACACCATGCCCGCGGGCTTGAGTACTTTCAAGGTAGGAACGATAGAAACGCTCACCTGATCGATACTCCCGCCGCATGGCTAAACCCCGGCCTGGCGCCAAGCTCGTCACCGCATACAAGGCTGTCAGCGGCCAGGTCTACAATGAGTTTAATGGTGGTGGTCCTTGACATCATTCCACACCTTTGGTCCCATGACGCATAACCAAATTGCTTCCCGTGCACACTATGTTGAATATCTTGATCATCGTGGCCATGCTCGCAATCGTCCTTAGTTTAGGGTCCGGTCTCTACTATCTGGTGCGAGACCGTGGTCAGTCTGAGCGCACTGTTATCGCGCTCAGTATTCGGGTCTTTTTGTCCATCCTCTTACTCGCTTTATTGGCCTGGGGTTTTGCCTCCAATGCGATTTCTGTCTCGATATAGGAGCCCCCGGTTAAAACCAGTACACAAAGGTAAAGAGAAACAACCAGATCACATCGACGAAGTGCCAGTACCAGGTTACCGCCTCGAAAGCGAAATGATTGTCCGGCGTAAAGTGGCCCCCGGCGCAACGCAGTAGCATCACCGCGAGCATGATCGTGCCAATAGTCACATGGGCGCCGTGAAATCCGGTGAGAATAAAGAAGGTGGAACCGTAGATGCCCGAACCCAAATCCAATCCAAGTTCGGTGTAGGCCTCCACATATTCCACCGCCTGCAGGCCGATAAAAGTAAGCCCCAGGACAACCGTGATCGCCAGCCAGGCGAGCAAGAATTTTCGATGATCTTTCTTTAGCGCCCAGTGTGCGAATGTCACCGTCACGCTACTGGTCACCAGGATAACGGTGTTGATAAAGGGCAGTCCCCAGGCCGCCATCGGCTCTGCGGTATTGCCGCCGGGGGTTCTGAACAGCGGCCAGGTATCGGCGAAATCGGGCCACAACAACAGATGTGTTTGCAAATTATTACCGGCCCCGGCCAGCCAGGGCACCGATATTATTCGTGCGTAGAAAAGCGCGCCAAAGAACGCGGCGAAAAACATCACCTCAGAAATAATGAACCAGAACATCGCCATACGATAAGACTGGTCCAGCAAATCACTGACCAGGCCTTTTTGGGATTCCCGGATCACGGTGGCAAACCAGCCTATCATCATGCCCGCCAGCATCAGCAGGCCCAGGGTTAAAATGGGCGCACCAAAGTCCCCCGTGGTTTCCACTTTGTCGGTACTTTGCTGAATGAGATTGGCCGCCCCGAAAGCCGTCACAAATAGCGCGAGGGAGCCGGCAATCGGCCAGGCGCTGCTGTGCGGGACAAAATAGCGCGGTGCCTCGCTCATGCTCGATATTCCCTGGCGTATTCGCGTTCGAAGTCGGGTGGGGATTCAAAGGTATGCAAGGGTGCGGGCGATGGCACCGTCCACTCCAGGCCTTGGGCGCTCTCCCACACCCGGCCAGTGGCCGGCTCGCCACCGCGAATGGTCTTGATCACGATGTACAGAAACAGCACCTGGGTTAAGCCCAATAGCCAGGCACCGATACTGGAAACCATATTGAAATCGGTAAATACAATGGAGTAGTCCACCACCCGTCGGGGCATGCCGGCGAGGCCGGAGAAGTGCATGGGGAAGAAGGTGAGGTTAACCGCGATGAAGGCGCTCCAGAAATGAATGCGCCCCAATCTCTCGTCGTACATATGCCCGGTCCATTTGGGCAGCCAGTAGTAAACCGCTGCCATGGTGCCGAAAATAGCGCCCGGATACAGCACATAGTGGAAGTGCGCCACCACAAAAAACGTGTCGTGGTATTGAAAATCTGCCGGCACAATCGCCAGCATCAGCCCCGAAAATCCGCCGATGCTAAATAGCACTACAAAACCCAGGGCAAACAGCATGGGGGTTTCATAGGTGATGGAGCCGCGCCACAGGGTGGCCACCCAGTTAAACACTTTGACCCCGGTGGGCACTGCGATCAACATGGTGGCGTACATAAAAAACAGCTCGCCGAACAGGGGCATGCCGGTGGTAAACATATGGTGCCCCCATACCACGAAGGACAAGATCGCGATCGATGCGGTGGCGTACACCATGGAGTGATAACCGAACAGCTTCTTGCGAGCAAACGTGGGAATGATCTGTGAGGCGATGCCGAAACTGGGCAAAATCAGGATATACACTTCCGGGTGGCCGAAGAACCAGAAAATGTGCTGAAACATCACCGGATCACCGCCGCCGGCGGCGCTAAAAAAACTGGTGTCGAAATGGCGGTCGGTCAATACCATGGTGACCACGGCCGCTAATACCGGCATGACCATCACCAGTAAGAAAGCGGTAATTAACCAGGTCCAGACAAACAGCGGCATCTTCATCAAGGTCATGCCCGGTGCGCGCAAATTGAGTATCGTGACGATGATATTGATCGCCCCCAACACCGAGGAAATGCCCATTAGGTGTATACCAAAGACGAAGAAATCCGTGCTGGGTGGGCCATAGGTGGTCGACAGCGGCGCGTAAAAAGTCCAGCCGAAATTGGGTGCGCCTCCCTCCATAAATAACGTGGAAAGCAACAAGCTGAAGGCGAAGGGCAAGATCCAGAAGCTGAAATTATTCAGCCGGGGCAGTGCCATGTCGGGTGCGCCAATCATCAGCGGGATCATCCAGTTGGCCAGCCCTACGAAAGCGGGCATCACTACGCCAAATACCATAATCAATCCGTGCAGGGTAACCATTTGATTATAGAAATTGGGGTCGGTGAGTTGCAGGCCGGGTTGGAACAGCTCGGCGCGGATGATCATCGCCATTGCGCCGGCGGCGAAGAACAAGGTGAAACTGAGCCACAGGTACATTGTGCCAATGTCCTTGTGATTGGTCGTCAGCACCCAGCGAGCGGCGTAGCTTAGGGCCGGCAGCTGGCGTATTCGATTGAGTTGGGCCTTAATAGTCATTAGATACGCACCTATCGTGCCTGGTACACGGCGAGTGGCTGGACAATATCGTCGCTATTGTTATCCCAGGCATTGCGCTCGTAGGTCACCACAGCGGCCAGATCCAGGTCGGAAAGCTGCGGCGCCCAGGCCTGCATTTCGGTATCGGTCTTGCCATACATCACGCGGTTCAGGTGATCCGCAACCGTCCCGGTTGCGATCTCGCTACCGGCCAGTGCTGGATATTTTCCCCTTTGGCCGCTGCCATCGGGCTGGTGACAGGTCGCACAGTGTTCCAGGAAGATCTCTTCGCCCAGTACAAAGAGCTCCGTGTGGGTCCAGGTTTTGTTACGCGCTGCTACGGCGGCGTCTGAAGCCAACGCCATAGCCAGGCGCCTGTCGCTTATCCACTGGTCGAACTCCTCCTCTGGTGTGACTTGCACTACGATGGGCATGAAGGCGTGATCCTTGCCACACAGTTCCGTACATTGCCCGCGGTAAATGCCAGGCACGGGTACCCGCGTCCATGCCTCATTGATAAAACCCGGAATGGCATCCTGTTTGACGGCGAAGTCGGGTACCCACCAGGAGTGAATGACATCCTGGGAGGTGGTCAGCAGGCGGATTTTTTTATGGGTGGGTAGCACCAATGGCTGATCCACCTCCAGCAGATAGTGCTCGCCCTTGGGCTGTTCGTTGGCGATCTGTTCCCCGGGAGTAGACAATCTGCTGTAAAAGCCAAAATCTGCTTCCAGATACTGGTAGTGCCATTTCCATTGGGAGGCGGTGATCATAATGGTGAGATCGGCGTCGCTGTTGTCTTCGATGTCCATCAAGGTGGTGGTGGCGGGTATGGCCAAACCAATCAGGATCAGCGTCGGAATGAGCGTCCAGATCAACTCCACCCAAATATTTTCGTGAAAGTTTGCGGGGTTGGGGTGACGGGAGCGCCGATGGGCAATCAGGGAATAAAACATGACGCCAAAGACCACAGCGGCGACCACGACACAGATCAGCAAGCTGATGTGATGCAGATGCTGGATGCGTTGACTCATGTCGGTGACACCCGCGCGCATGTCCAGCGTCACAGCCACCGCGTGATAGGGAAATACCCAAAGAGCGACCAGGGTCAGCTCTTGTTTTATCCTGCTGGCGAAAGAAGTCACATTACACAATGTCCTCCAACCCGAGGTACCTGAACCCGATTAGCGGCTCAATTGATCGACCGTACGCAGGGTATTTCTACCCTCCCAATCGCGGTATCGAATAGCTTCCGCCCGCACGATTGGTCCATTCCAGTTTCCACGGTGGGCGAGTAAAAACGTACCCCCGTCGATTTTTGCCTGCCAGGACTGCCCATGCCAGTCTATGTACGCGAGACTGGGATTAGCATGGCGAGTCCACCGATGTGTGTTCTGGGGGAGTTGTTCAAAGGAATCGTCCCGAATCCAGGCGCGCCACTTTTCATCGTTCCAGGCGATAAATTCCATCTGGTTTTGCGCCCAGGGCTGCTGGGTGGGCTGGCGCTGGGCAGACACCGTCGCGTCAAATGCCGACCGAGCTGCGACAGTGGCAATCAACATGGCTGCCACTAAAGCGAATACTACTTTGAACATGGCCTCTACAATTCCCTTTGGGCATGCACTCTCTAGCCGCAGATTGGCCAGGTTAAGCTCTGACCTATGGGCATTAGAATTGGGCACAACACCAAATCAAAATTTGAACAGTTTCATAAGTGTAGACGCAATTTTTCGATTTGCATCCCGGTCTGTCAAAAACATGGCAAAAAAATTATCAGTATCAAAAAAGTGCTGGGTTAGGGCTGGAGGAGGTCAGGTGAGCCGGGATGGCGTGATGGGCGGGTGGGGCAGACCGCGGCACGGCGGCGCCGCGGGTTAGTCGTTCGGGGACAGGCCCCTTTTATTTTAACAACAACCCCCCGAGTCACTCTGTGTTTCCAAATTAGCAGTCCTGGTGTCAAAAGGCAGATCGGTACCGCAACCGGTAAATATCCCGTAATGGGTAGAGAAATCACCGATGAATGTAAAATACGGTTCAAAGCGTGTACTTCTCAACATGTGCCAGGTGTTACCGCAAACCGGAAACACCTTCCCCTTTTCAATAGTGTGGTGGCCGTCTAATTCGAACACGTCTTCATGGTGCTCTATACCCCCTTGATAGATAACCGCCTGGCCATACTCCTCACAGGAGGGCTCCAGTTCATCAATCGCAAACAAGCGATAGGTAGCCGACCAAAAACCAACACTACCTAACTTTTTCTGCAACACTTCATTTTGAATTTGCAAAGGGCGACTTTTTACTAGACGCGGGTCGTTAAACCCGGCTTTCCTTGCCAAATTTTCAAAGTCATTCCAATATAAAGCGCCGCTTAAACACTCGCCGTATAACTCTTCATCTTCTTGTAATTCCTCACTAATGCGCCTATCGGCATAGACATCGGAGAAATACATTTCGCCACCGGGCTTCAGCAAGCGCTTGGCCTGCTTTAATACCGCCAGTTTATCGGGCGACAAATTTATCACACAGTTAGATACGATGATATCGAAAGAGCCATCGGCAAAAGGCAGTTCGTCCAGGGCCTCGATATAGCCTTTATGGAATTCCACATTGGATTTTTTAAACTTGAATTTATCGGTGTGATATTGCTGATGTTCACGCGCCACCGCCAATTGTTCGTCGGTCATGTCAACACCGACCACACGGCCTGTTTCGCCCACCAACTGCGCCAAAGCATAAACATCGCGGCCCGCGCCACAACCCAGGTCGAGTATGCTCATGCCTTTTAATGCCTCGGGCAACACCAAGCCACAACCGTAGTAGCGCATTAACACTTCATCGTGAACCGCCGATAAAATAGGTTTTAGGAAATCGGGCAACCCTTCATCGGTGCAACACGCATCGGTTTGTAAATCATCACTGCTCGACAGCGTTTTACCGTAATACTCTTTTACCGAATCTTTCACATTTTGTTGTGCGGAACTCATACCTACCTCTTTAGAAAAACCATTATTTATCTGAAAAACTGTTAAATCAGATAGCATCGAAAATGCTTTATTTCTACATTTTGGGCGTGAGCAGTGGTGATAGCTTGCACCACGGCTGATTAATCACCCTTGCGCAGCAGTGTGTCCGGGTGGAACGAGTACCAGGCAAACCAGAACAGGCGGTGCGCAATCCAGCTCTGGCCGGATTCAGGATCGCGGACAGTGACGCCGCCGTCTTCACCGTATTCGACCGTAACTGCTCTGCCGTCAATCTCATCACTTAATGTGCGCTTCTCACGCAAATAGCCTTGAGCATAGGCCACTGGGTGGCCATCTACATCGGCCCCGTATATCACCATTTTAGGATGCGCTCGCGCATCGGTGAGGGATACCGGAAACATCAGGCGTTCACTGTTGGCGTAGTCCCCGTAGGGCCAGCGTTCATAGTGTTCGGCAGGTAAACCCGTGTCGGTGGATAGTACCACGGTCTCCGGGTGCGCCTTGCGCCACTGGGACCATGTCGTCATGGAAGAGGGCACGGCCCGCAACACCTGGTTGCGTTTTGGCCCGGCAAAGGCTACGCCGGTAATCTGTTGCCACAGGCTGCCGGTTTTTCGGTCGTACATGATCAGGTCTGAATTGTGCAACAGGCCCGACACACCAAACTCCACCGCCTTGCCGTCCAGCATTCTATCAAAGACCAGGCCGGAGCCACACAGCGGGCAGTAGCTCACCAGAATGTGCTTCTCTCCTATGCTGTCGTTTACCAGTTCGTGCCGTACCAGGATGCGTATCGGATAGGCGCGCGCTTCGCCTGCTATGGCGACGGCCACGACAATATCATCATCGGTGAGAAAGGTGGCCTGGGCGGCTGGTACGAATGCCGGGTGATCGATGGAGGGAATGCAATCCCGGCGGGGGCAGGCCTGTATCAGGTCCTGCCAGGGGTAATCGCTGGCGGTGGTCTCATCGTAGCCAAATGTATCGGATAAGATATCGGTTTCCCAGCCACGTCGTTCGCCGCTCGCGGCCTGGGCGAGGACGGGGATCAGAAAAGCAAACAACAGCGTGCGTAACATAGGGATCTCTCTGACTATCTATTCATTAAGCCTTGGCTTCGACAACAAAAAAGGGCAAGGAATCCATCCGCCGCCCTCTATTTCTTTGTGATGTCTATGGGGGGGGCAAAACTCAGGGAGGGCAGCGATCCAGCTCGTATCCCAAAAGTGTCACTGCGGGCTCTAGCCGGGCATAAAAAAGCCCCGAAACACGCGGCTTCAGGGCTTCTTTGGAATATGGCTCGTAAAGGGGTCAGCTTGGATTCAAGAATCAAGTGCAACACGTATGCCCACCCTCGACTTCCTTCTCCATCAAGTCTAGTGGTGTCCCAAATCCAAATCGCTTCCTGGGACGGGTGTTCAGCAGCCAGGCTATATGGTCAGCCAGCGAAACAGAAAGCGCGTGGAGGAGCCCTTCGGTTGGGGCAAGTCCATTGGTCTCATCAGGCAGATGAAAGCGCGCCAAATTATCACATTAGGCTGGACAGTTTTGGCGCCAATAGGTGGATAGTTTTGGAAGCCAATTAACAGCCGGGTATCTGGTGATTCACCGAGATGACCTGGCGGCGATGACGAAGGAATCATTTAAGCGGATATTGGTTGAGCAGTACCCCGATGTGGTAGAGCACATCCGCAACAAACCGGGGCTGCTTTCACAACAATTTCGGTCATAGCCACCCCTTGTATATTATGGCCAATTCCGATCACTCGGAGTGATGCTATCCAATCGTTTGCGTTAGGAAGTTCAGGTGCTCAGATTTACCAAAATACACACCCTCAAAATTGATGGTCAAATGTTGTTCCTTTGAACCCATATATGGACGGCCAGTTACTGTCAGGTTTCTTTACAGTTCTAATTTCAGAGCCACTTCCAAGGCGCTATAGGCCGCATGATTGCAGGGCTGGCATGCTTATTGCATTAGGTAATGCAGCAATATCATCCAAGGAGGGATGAGGTTTTCGATAAAAAGTAAAACAACTTGAAGGGGTTTCCCTGATTATGGATAGCCTATCTACTCTAACTATCCTTATTGTGGCAGTACTTTTCTTAAAGTTCCTTTTCCCTGTTCCTCAAAAGCTCCAGCTTAGGGGAAGATATTCTCTCAAGACAGAAAAACGGGACGCTGGAATTGGTAGGGACAGAGATCATCGCTTTAATGCCGTATCAATCATTTCTGGTAGTGAATGTTGTTCAGAAATAAAGGCAATCAAGGGAAAGCGTTTCATACCCCAGGAGGTTCCAATTCTCCCACTACAAGATTGTTCATCAAACAAATGTAATTGCAGGTATGCCCATCATGTAGATCGGCGTTGCGGTACTCAACGACGTGCACTCCACTCCATTGAGGGCGATGCGCCTACATCCTCCCAGAAGCAAATCGGCAGAGAGAGTAAAGGGCGTCGTCCAAATGATTCCTCGTTTGACGTAACAAAAGGTTATCTGCCTTCACAAGTATCCAGACTATAGCGGAAACTCGCCTTCAACGATGGCTTGAAGTCGTTTTTTGCCAATTGCTTTAGCATAGCCCGTCTGTCCGAAAGTTAGTTTTGCCCCAGTTTGGTGGACACCTTAAAATTGGCACGATGATGCGCCAGGAGGTGTCTTATGTCGAAGAGAAAACCGTATAAGCGGTACAGCCCGGAATTCAAGTGTAAACCGGCATCGCATTTTGACCCACCTTCAACGCCGATCGGCTTGCTAAGTCTTTGAATTTCCTAGATGACGTGGGTCAATGTTCGGTGCCGATCTACATGCAGCTTTCGAAAAGCAGACAAGCGGTCTATACGAAATGGTCCATTAAATCGGGGCAAAACCATTTTACACATTCGGGACATTCGCTGCCCGCCACCAAAGCCCGATTTTTGATCAGACTCAACTACCGCTTACACCACATTTGAGACATTCGCAGTCTTTGCAGGATGCAGAGATGTGGTCTATGTTTAAAGATGAGTTCAAGAGGGCATAGCACTTCAAAACCCACAGGGGTGGTAATGTACCGTTTCCTTTGTATTTTGTTGGCTCTGGCGGTTGTATCAGGCTGCAAGATAAGGACCACAGTGCCAGAAGGTGGTAAGGTGGTTTCCCAGTCCGGAGCATATTCCTGCACCGCTGGTAAAGTCTGTGTCATCCATGTCACCGATATTTTTTTCGATGAGATCTTTATCGCCAAGCCCGCCACGGGCTACAGGTTTGTCAAATGGATGAAAAGAGCGAACAGCTTTTGCGGAGGCAGTTCCAAGCCCTGTCCCCTTGCCACCACGGCGTTTGGTGGCTGGGATGTGCTGATGGCAATCCTGGAGTCCGACGATGTCTTTCGCCTAAATCCGATCTTTGAAAAAATCAGTAGCGGTGGCTCCGGCGGCGCGGGTGCCGAGGTGTGTTTCAACGAGGATCTCGCTGCTCAGGGGACGCGGGTGATTGCACGTTACCGTTCCCAACCGGGCACCTACATCGTCGATTTCGATCAGAGGGTGGGAGGAACTACCACGTTTAACGGCAGCAACGTCAGGGAAATGATCAGCAACATTACTTCAGAAAACCCCGCTGCGACCTGGAAAACCACACTGTTCTTCACCACCAATCTCGCTACAAAGCGAAGCACCAACCACGGTGTGATCACCGAAAACCTTAGCCCCGTACCCGGATTAATTACCGTGAAATTTATTCCCGGAATGCTGCAACGCTTTGACCTCGCGGTTGATGAAAGTTATTCACAGGAATTTGACGTGGTAACCGAGATAGAGATTCCGGGGGGCTTTCCCGAGTTGCCGGAAATTCCCGACATTCCGGAGTTACCCGATGGAATAGATATTCCGCTGCCGGGGGAAAGCTTTACCGCGAGGAGTACCCTCAGGCGGACGACGACTTATCGTGGTGTGGAAACCATTAAAGTGCCCGCTGGCACCTTTCAGGTCTGTCGTTTTGAGACCGAAAACGAGGTTGTCATCGGAGATATTGAAGTGGAAGGGTTCGAAATCATCTGGCTCGGAGTGAACAGTGGTGTGATGATCCAGGAAGATATGGGTAGCCCGTTGACGGTGCTAGTGTCGGGAACAATTAACGACCAGAAACTCGGGGATTAAAAGTCAGAAGTATTTTTCGAAAAACGCCGCCCTTATCCCGGCCACTAAGATAGCCACATGTCTCAAAGTAGGACTTTGCGGTCGTAAGAGTTTCATGCTGTCGGCCCGCTTATCGATTTTTCTTTAT
>Ga0209988_10000445_pt1 | contig 25658 bp, 19 predicted proteins | sample N075metaG_FD_183115 | JGI IMG/M metagenome (GOLD analysis project Ga0209988, IMG submission 183115) | Deep subsurface microbial communities from Kermadec Trench to uncover new lineages of life (NeLLi) - N075 metaG (SPAdes) (version 2) | ecosystem: Environmental > Aquatic > Marine > Ocean trench... | reverse complement strand
CCACCGGCCTCGCCGAATCACTGGGGCGGGTTGCGGCGACCACGGGCCAATCCGTCGGAGCCTTGGGGGGAGCCTGGCTGTTGCCCGAGCGATGCGATGTCCTCTTTGCGACACCCGACGACGTAAAAGCGGCGGTCGATGGATCGAGTCTCACTCTGGAGGGGGTGGAGTTCCTGGTTTTGGACGGCGCCAGTGCGATCGAAACGATTTCAGGCCTCGATACCGTGGGCACCTTGTTCGAGTATGTGAGGGCTGGAGCCCAGCGGGTGGTCCTGAGCCAGCCGGTGACCGAAGCCACCGGTGCTTTCGTTGCCACCCACGTGGCGAAAGCGATCCGTGTGCCGGCGGCCCCGGCCGTCGAGGGCGCGACCGCGAAGCCACCGGACCGAGGAGAGATACGTTTTCGCATCACGGGAGAGGACAGAGTGGCCGCCTTGGCTCCGCTCGTGTCCGAACTTCTCGACGACGAAGCTCGCCATGTCCTCTTGTTCTGCCGCTCTGAAGACCGTGCAGCCGATGTCGGTGACTATCTGACCCTTCACGGATTCATGGCGGGCGCCCCGGGCGATGAAACCGCTCCGGTCTGGTTGGCCGTGGACGCCCTTGCGGCCCGAGAAGCCCTCAACCGGAGCCCCTCTCCGGCCACGGTCGCGACGGTGAGCTTGGACTGCCCTGCGGACGTAGACACGATGGACCGACGCCATGGTGCCGGAGGACAGGCCACGGTGCTGCTCGTTCCCCGCGAGGTTCCCCACTTCAGGGATACCGCCCGACGCACCGGTTACCGCGTCCGTCCCCTACCCCCACCTGAGTCCGTGGTCGAGGACCGTATCAGTGAGATTCGCGTTCGCCTCGAAGAGGCCGCCACCCGGGGGGATCTCGCCCCCCTCTACCTGGTCCTGGAGCCTCTCCTGGAACGGTTCAGCCCTCAAGAACTCGCTGCGGCCGCCCTCGCCCTGCTCATTCCTCGACCACCCGATGCCCCCGCAGCACCGAACGTCAAGGCTCGCGCCGAAAAAGCCACCGGAACCGACGGATGGACTCGGCTTTTCGTGAGCATCGGCGAGTTGGAAGGTGTGCAGCCTCGAGACCTGCTGGGCGCGCTGGCCGGAGAGTCAGGGGTAGACGGTTCGTCGTTTGGAAAGATCGAGATACGCGATACGTACTCCCTGGTCGAAGTCCGCCCATCTGACGCCGAAAAGGTCATCAAGGCCGTAAACGGCTCGAGTATCCGTGGCCGCAGCGCGCGAGTGGACTACGACCGGGGCAGCGGAACCAAGTCGAGAGAGAGTAGGACGCGTCGCGGGTCGCGCGGAAGAGAATGACCAAAAAAGAGTGAAAGACGAAAAGGGAGCAAAAAAAGAAGAGGCCACGCCCCAAAGTTGGGGCGTGGCCTCTATCCGATCCTTTGATCGTACTGCAGGGGGCCTACCTGCCCAGTACCTCTACTGGATGGCCTCCTTAAAGCCCTTACCGGCCCGGAATCCGGGGGTCTTCGACGCCGCAATGTGAATCGTGGCGCCAGTACGGGGGTTCCGGCCCATACGAGCCTTGCGATGCTTCGCTTCAAACGTACCAAAGCCCGTGATCTGCACACGCTGCTCGGCCCTCAAGGCCTTAGCGATGACACCTTTGGAGCCGAAAAGTGAATCCAGGGCCCGTGATGCATCGGCCTTGGTCATGCCAGCGCTGTCGGCAAGGGCGTCTACTAGATCGGATTTGTTCATTTGTTACTCCTCAAAAGGGGTGATTGCCTCTTGACTTCGCGGCCAATGCCGGCCTTTCTCGAACCCCGGTCCGGGCTTGTGCGTGTCGGGCCCTTCACGCACGGTATCCCCGGACCAATTTCGGACCGAAGCGGCTCCGACCGTCAGCCGTCAAGACAACGGTAAGCCCGGCTCAACGGAGCGTCAAGTGACTTATGGGCCGGAAACCCGCGTCCTGCCTAGCTTCCTGTAGCGGCGGTTCCCTGAGATCAACTCAGAATCATCCGGAGAAGTCATCGAGCGACGCGCGTTTTCATCCCCCGATTCTTGGGTGCGTTCGCCTATCTCGTTGCTCTGTGCGTCGTTGGGGCCATTGGTCATGGGGCGATCGAAGGGTGGCCCTTGCGAGAAACCGTATACATGACGGTGTATAACCCTCACCGCAGTGGGTTTCCAGAAAGTTCGTACACTGTCCTAGGCTGGCGGGGGCTTTACGATGGTCCTGCTGGCGTTGGGAATCACGGGAGGCGGCGTTGGGTTCCCGCGGAGGCCTATTTGTAGCGGTAGGTTACGCGGCCCTTAGTGAGATCATAGGGTGACAACTCCACCTTCACCCGGTCTCCCTCCAATACCCGAATGTAGTGTTGCCGCATCTTTCCCGAGAGATACGCCAGAACCTCATGGCCGTTCTCCAACTCCACGCGGAATCGGGCGTTAGGAAGAACCTCGCTGACCAATCCCTCGATTTCAATCGCTTCTTTTGCCACTCATCTCTCACGTCAAGACCATCGCGACCCCATCGCACGATAGCATACGCCCAACTCTGGAGCAACGATGCGTTGCTGCGCCAACCCCGACCCTCGTCGCCTGTTTGGGAGGACCCCCCTCCAAGCCATAGTGTTGAGGGAGGGCACGGGTCAAGATTTATTTCAATAGCTCGAAATAAAATCAAGCGCTCCGAGTCATATGGCCAAACCGTTCGAACCACATGAAATAGAAAGCGTCCGCGTCGCACTTGCGGGAGGCTCTGACCCGGTCTGCCCGCGGTGCGGGGGCCGCTTCGATCATACCGACGTCCCTCCAAGGAGCGACGTTCCCTACGTGAGAGATCGAATCTGGCTGATCTGCGCTTCCTGCGGAGCTGGGCTCGTGATTGACCGGCCCAAAGCTTCCCCGCGCTAGCCCCTCTCTGGACATGACTCGGTTCTTGAGGGATAATCCGAAATCAGGCCGAGGGGGGGGCCGCCTTCTCGCCGAGTACCCGAGCCAACGAGTCTCATGTCAAACCGCATTGCACACGTCACTACGAACCTCGGTTCGTTCCAGATCGAGTTGCTTGAGGACCGGGCTCCCAAAACGACGAAGAACTTCATCGACTTGGCCGAGAAGGGGTTCTACGACGGGATCGTCTTCCACCGCGTCATCGAAGGTTTCATGCTCCAGGCGGGGTGTCCCCAGGGGAACGGAACCGGCGGCCCGGGCTACACGATTCCCGATGAGTTCCACGCCGAGCTGACGCATGACTCGGAGGGTGTCTTGTCGATGGCCAACTCCGGGCCCAACTCCGGCGGATCCCAGTTCTTCGTAACCCTCGCTCCCACGGCGTGGCTGGACGGCAAACACGCGGTTTTCGGGAAGGTCATCGAGGGCATGGAGACGATCCGCACGATCGGCGGCACCGCCACTGGTCCCGGGAACCGCCCGCTAGAGCCCGTAGTAATGGAGGAGGTGCGTATCGAAGGCGAAAGCACCAAATAGTGCAAGGACACTGTGAGCGCGTCGCTACTTACGCCTGTGCCCTCGCTTCTGCCTCGGGGATGGACTCGGAGCGCTTGAGGTGGTTTCGGATGGGCGCGCTGCTCCACGACGTGGGCAAGATCGTCGTACCGTCGTCAATCCTGAACAAACCCGGCCCCCTTACCACCAAGGAATGGGCCACGATGAAGCGACATCCCCAGGCCGGGGTGCACCTGCTCCGGGAGATCGAGTTCCCCTGGGACAGCCGACCCATGGTGCGCCATCATCACGAGCACTGGGACGGCAGCAGGTATCCCGATGGATTGGTCGGGGAGGACATCCCTCTTTCGGCCCGGATTCTCTGTCTCGCCGACGTATTCGATGCGCTCACCTCCAGCCGAAGTTACCGGGCCGGATTGACCCGAGCTCAGGCGCTCTCGGTCATGGGCGAGGATTGCGGAAAAATCTTCGATCCAGCGTTATTCGAGCTCCTGGAAGGCCTCTATACCCCGGCCCCGGCGGCCTGGAAAAAACGCGCCGGGATTGAGGGGCCGGGACCTCCACCCAACGTCGACTACCGGTACCGCGGGATCAAGCTTCGCCAGCTTCGGCAACGCGGCTCCCGAGCTGTTGGTCCAACATCAATAGAGCGGCCTGGTCGTCACCGGCCATACGCACCTGGTCCCTCGCAGTCGAAGCACTGTCCTCTTCCTCGACCTGTTCGGCGATAAACCACTGGAGTTCTTGCTGGGCGGCCCAATCGCCCTCCTTTCCGGAGAGCTCGAACAGCCTGTGGATCATGGCGGTCACGGCCCGTTCATGTTCCAGCACACTCTCAAAGAGAGAGAGTGGCGCGCCGAAATCGGTCGTGGGGGCTTCGATGGTGTGGAGTTCGACCTGCGCTCCCCTTCGAAGTACGTACTCGAAAAGACGCGTCGCGTGGGCGAGCTCCTCCTGGGCCTGAAGCCGCATCCAGCGGGCGAACCCCGGAAAATTCTGGTGATCGAAGTGAGCGGACATCGCGAGGTAGAGATAGCCGGAAAACAGCTCGTTCTTGATCTGCTCGTTGAAGGCATTTTGTACTGCTGCGTTCATGGTGCGACCTCACGGAGGTGGGGCATCAGCGTGTTCGAGCCACCCCGGCCGGGGCGTACCAAGCTGTACCCACAACCCGTGAAGAAGTGCAGGGCGGGCGAACTCGACTACATCAACGGTGGGCGCGACGGTCCGCCGCGGAGAAACACGGACTTCGGGTCGCTGCTGGGAGACGGTTCATCCCCCCCACGAACCATCTGTTCGATCTGACCCAACATGGTGTGGCTTCCGGCTTCGCTCCCTCCGAACAGGCCATCCGAATCGTCTCCGGCCACTTCCGCCGCACCGTGGAGGTTGAGCCAAAGGTCGAACCTCTCACTGACCCTCATCACCTTGTAGAAAAATCGCCGCCGTCCGTGTCGCCTGAAGACCAGGTCCACGGCGAACGCCACAAAAGACACCGTAAAGACCGCGCCGTCCTTCAGCCCATCGATCACCAACTTGAGCTGGAAGATGGCGAAATCACGGATGGAAACTTTTGTCATGGGATCCATATCTATTCCTCAATGCGTGAGCGCCCCTGTCCCGTCATTGCGGTAAGCCCTACGAAGCTATTAGGTCTTTTGCTTCACCGGGAAGGTGCCTGCAAGTCGGATGCCGGCCTGAGGAACCTTCCCGTTCTGGAAACGTACCGATATGCCGGCTCGGTCAGGGCATCGCGGCTACCCGTTCGGCCCGGTACGCTGGAAGGAAGTATCACCGACGAGAGACTGGAGCGTATCGTGCGGGCAATGTGGTGGAGCATAGGCGCCATAGCACTGATCGGCCTTCTCGGGTCCCCACCCGCGGTGCCGGGCGCTCCGACGTCCGAGCCCACGGCCCCCAGCCCCCCTCAAATTCTCACCGAGGGCATCCCGCGTGAGTTCTACTTCTCCCGTGTCGCCTATTCCGGATACGGCGGGTACTATGGCAGAGGGGGATCCTGGGCGGTGGATTTCCCGAGGGCCGATCAGATCTTCCTTTCGTTCATCGATCGACTCCTCCCCAACCTCGACGCCTACGAACACGAGTTCGTCGTCACGCTCGCTGACCCCGACCTGCGCCGTTTTCCTTTTTTGTATGCGCTCGAGGTCGGACGGATGGCGCTCGGGCAAGATGAAATCGACGGCCTTCGCAGCTACCTGCTCCAGGGCGGGTTCTTGGTCATCGACGACTTCTGGGGCACCCGGGAGTGGCAAAATTTCGAGTATGAGATCCGACAGGTTCTGCCCGAATTCGAGATCGTCGACCTGAATATCGACCACCCGATTTTTACAACGTTTTACGAGATCGAAGAGATCATCCAGGTGCCGAATGTTGGCAACGGGGTCCGCGGCGGGCCGACCCACGAACGCGACGGTTACGTTCCCGTGGTGAGGGGAATCCACGACGAAAACGGACGCCTCATGGTCGTCATCAACTGGAACACCGACCTGGGCGACGCCTGGGAGTGGGCGGACAACCCCCAATACCCGCTCAAATACTCGACGTACGCCTACGAGATGGGCGTCAACTTTATCGTCTACGCGATGAGTCACTGATGGCCCGAGGCGCACGCTGATGGAGACGATCTTCGAGTTCCTTTTCAAGTACAGGCCGATCTTTTTTCGAGAGGGTGATTTCACCTTCACGTCACCTTGGCCGGCCCTGCTCATTCTAGGCGGGGTAGCTGCGATCGCGATCCCCGCTCTCCTCTCGTATGGAGCCGCCAGGGGAGACAGCCGCCGAATAGACCGGTGGGTGTTGGCGGCGCTGCGGCTCGGCTTGGTTGCGATCCTCGTCTTCATCCTCTTTCAGCCCACCCTCATCCTCACGTCGGTCGTTCCACAGCGAAATTTCGTGGGGATTCTGATCGACGACTCGCAGAGCATGCGAATCACCGACGAAGCCGGCGTGCCCAGGAGTGATTTCGTCCGGTCGACCTTCGGCACTGAAGGCAGCGACCTGTTGAGCGGTCTGGCCGAAAAATTCACGCTCCGCTTCTTCCGCTTCAGCCGCGACGCGAGCCGTCTCAACGACATGGGCGAACTGACCTACTCGGGCACCGCAACGGACCTGGGCAACGCTCTGGTGCGGGCACAAGAGGAACTGGCCGGTGTGCCGATCTCAGGCCTGGTGGTCATCTCGGACGGCGCCGACAACTCGGGCAGGGCCCTGGCCGAATCCCTCCTCCCGCTCCAGGCCGCGAACGTTCCCGTCTATACGGTGGGCCTGGGCGAGGAGGAACTGTCACCGGACATACAGATCAGCCGTGTGGAGATACCGAGGAAGGTCCTTGTCGGGACGTCCTTGGTGGTCGACGTCATCGTTTCGCACCGCGGTTACTCGGGGCGGACGGTCCAGCTCACAGTGGAGGACACGGGTCAACTTCTCGCCTCGGAAGACGTAACCTTCGAGCGCGATGGCGAACCGGTGGTCACCAGGGTCCGGATCGAGGCCGCGGACGCTGGGCCCCGTCTGCTGCGTTTCAGGGTGGCGGCTCAGGAAGGGGAGCGGGTCACGGAGAACAACGTTCGGGATGTCCTGGTGGACGTCGTGAACCATGCCGAAAAGATTCTCTATTTCGAGGGCGAACCTCGCTGGGAGGTCAAGTTTCTGCGCCGCGCGGTGTCCGACGACGACAACCTTCAGGTAGTGGTTCTTCAACGCACGGCCGAGAGCAAGTTCCTCCGCCTCGACGTGGACGACGCCGAAGAACTCGCGGCCGGCTTTCCGAAGACACGGGAAGAGCTGTTCCGCTACCGGGCGCTCATCCTCGGGAGTGTGGAGGCGAGCTTTTTTACGCACGATCAACTCGACATGATCGCCGACTTCGTGTCCCGGCGAGGTGGCGGTCTCTTGTTCCTCGGTGGCCGGAACTCGTTCGCGGAGGGAAGCTACCAAGGCACACGCTTGGCAGAGGTCCTGCCCGTTTTCCTGGACGACGAATTGAGCGCCGGAGCCGGACCCTACTTCGGTGAGCTCTTCATCACACCCACGAGAGCGGGTCTCACTCACCCCACCACGCAACTCGGAGAGGACAACAGCGACGCAGTCCGTGAACGATGGGAGTCGCTCCCGGCCGTCACGACGCTGAATCCCATCACACGTCTCAAGCCGGGTGCGACCGCACTCCTGACCGGGGGTACGGAGGAGGACCGTGACCGTCAGATCGTACTCGCCTACCATCGTTATGGTCGGGGTAAGGTGATGGTGCTGCCCATCCAGGACTCGTGGATCTGGCAGATGCACGCCGACATCACGCTCGAAGACCAGACCCACGAGACCTTCTGGCGGCAGCTTCTCCGCTGGCTCACAGACGGGGTGCCCGATCAGGTCGGGGCCCAGGGCGAGCGCGAGGTCGTGGAGCCGGGGCAACCCGTGAGGCTCACGGTGGAGGTCGGTGATTCAGCTTATGCGGCGGTGAACAACGCCAACGTCATCGCAGTCGTACGCGATCCCTTCGGCGATTCCATCACGGTCCACCTCGACTGGGATGTGGAGCAAGATGGGCGCTACGACGGTGGGTTTCCCACCTCTGGGCCGGGGCTTTACGAGGTCTCGGTCAGCGCCACACGCGCCGGAGACACCATCGGAACCGCCATCGCCTTTGTGAACGTGGCGCCCTCGACTGATGAATACTTCGACGCGAGTATGCGGGGGACCACCTTGCGCCGCATCGCCGACCAGACCGGAGGACTGTTTTACACGCCGGACAACGTGGCGAGTCTTCCGGAAGACATCAGCCTGACCGGCGCCGGGGTCACGCTCACCGAGGAGCGCGACCTCTGGGATATGCCCATCCTGCTCCTTCTGGTGTTGGGCCTGATGGCGGGCGAGTGGGGGTACAGGCGGAAGAGGGGCCTGGTATGATCTCCCGCAGCGCCGTCGCCACCATGATGCTCCTGGTGACGGCCGCGGTCCAACCGGTGTGGGGTCAGGACACGCACGTCCTCATAATCACGGGACTGGGGGGCGACCCGGAGTTCCGTCAAAAATTTTCGGAGTGGAGCAGCACTCTCGTGTCCACAGTCGGTGAGAAGTTCGCCATACCGGCCGAGAACATCATCTTTCTGAGTGAGGACCCGGCCGCTGATCCGCGAATCCAGGGCCGCTCGACCCGCGAGAACGTCGACGGGGCCTTCACGACTCTCGCCTCAAACTCCCAGCCCGGCGATTACATCTTTGTCGTGCTTATCGGGCACGGCAGCTACGCCAATGGAGAGTCTCGCTTCAACCTTCCAGGGCCCGACCTGACCGCGGAGGATTTCGCACTCCGCCTCGATCAGCTCTCGGGGCGGCGAGTCGCGTTCGTCAACCTCGCCAGCGCAAGTGGAGAATTCGTGAAGGCACTCTCCGGAGAGGGACGTGCCATAATCACGGCTACGAGAACCGGGAGGGAGAGAAATGAGACGGTCTTCGGGGGCTACTTCATCGACGCCTTCGCCGGGGAGGCCGCCGACCTCGACAGGGATGGGCGCGTGTCTCTTTGGGAGGCCTTCGAGTTCGCGCGCATCGAGGTCACACGGGAGTATTCGACGTCGAACCGGATCGCCACCGAACACGCGATGCTCGACGACAACGGCGATGGAGAGGGCAGCACCGAGTTGTTGGACGCTGCGGATGGGGCGCTCGCACGATCGATGTTCCTGGCCGCCGACCCGAACCTGGCCGCAGCGCGCGCGACCGACGATCCGGAGCTGAAGGCACTCTTCGGGCAGAGAGCGGAGCTGGAGCAGCGTCTCGAGGCACTCCGTGCCGTGCGGGGCCAGATCGACCAGGACCGCTACGATACCGATCTGGAGGAGGTGCTCGTCGAGCTGGCTCTCCTCAACAGGGAGATTCGGGCTCGGTCGAGTGAGAGAGAATGAAGCGCGAGTTTCTCCTGTCCGCGTTTGCCGCCCTCACCCTGGCAACCGGTGGAGCCGCTCAGACGCTGGACCAAGCCATCTCCGATCTTCGTGCGGGAGACTATGAGTCGGCCATCGACGCGCTCCGAGACATCTCCCAAACAGATCCGAACCCGAATCTGAGCCGGGACGATCGACGGAGAGCCTATGTGGCGTACGTGTCCGCGCTGGCCGAGATCGGCCGATACGAAGACGCGCTCGAGGCCGTAGGGCGGGCCCCCGAGTCCCTCGCGATCGAGCTCGCCAACACTGCCGGCGAAATTCTTTACGAGTTGGGGCAGGTCGACCGGGCCCGTGAGCGGTTCTCTCGAGCCGTCCAAGGTGGCGCCGTGGATCGGAATTCCGCGCGCCTGAACCTCGCCATCATCGAATGGACGTACGGAGATCGAGACGCCGCATTCTCGGAATTCGACTCCTTCATCGATCTCTACAACGGGTCGACACCCCTGTCCTCGAGCGACCTCACCGCCGTAGCAACGGCGGTCCAGTACCTGGGTATTCGTGAACACGAACTCTTCCAGGACGCACTCAGAGCCTACGATGAGGCGGTGGCCGCCGATCCGGGCAGCCTGAAGCCGCGAATTCTGATCGGGGAGTTGTTTCTCGATAAGTACAACGGACCGGAAGCCGACGCGGCCTTGAGGGAGGTCCTCGAGAGAAATCCGAACCACCCACGGGCGCTCCTGGGCCTGGCCCGTGCAATGAAGTTCAACGGCACCCTCGGCGTGATGGATCAGGTGGAAGCGGCCTTGGAACAGAACGAAAACCTCACGGCAGCGCGAGTCTTCAAGGCACGGCTCCACCTCGAGGTGGAAAACCACGATGACGCTCGCGTGGAGCTCGAGAAGGCGCTGGAGGTGAACCCCGTCTCTCTCGAAGCACTGAGCGTGCTCGCGGCCAGTCACTACCTGCGGGGCCAGACCGATGAGTACCGGAAGATCCGTGACAAGGTGACTGCGCTCAGCCCGACCTACGCGGAGCTATACAACGACGTGGCGGATTTGAGCGTGCAGAGCCGCAAATACGTCGAGGCGGCCCGCGCGGCGCAGGAAGCCATTGCCGTCGATTCCCTGTCCTGGAGAGCCTACGGAATCCTCGGTATGAACCAGCTTCGGCTCGGCCTGATCGAAGAAGGCCGCGCCAGCCTCGAGACGGCGTTCGAGGGAGACCCTTACAGCGTGTGGTTCTACAACACCCTGGATCTGCTGGACACGTTTGAGAACTACGACACCAATGACGAAGACCCCCGCTTCCTCTTTGTGCTACACGAAAGGGAGTCGGCACTACTCCAACCGTATGTGGAAGCGATCGCGGCGGAGGCCTACGAGGCCCTGGTGGAGCGTTACGGTGGGTACGAGCCGCCGCTACCGATCCGAATCGAGGTCTACCCGAGCCACGCCGATTTTTCCGTCCGAACCGTGGGCCTGGCGGGGATGGGCGCCCTCGGCGTCACCTTCGGAAGTCTTCTCGCCATGGACTCGCCCGCCGCCCGGCCCCTCGGAGAATTCAACTGGGCCTCCGTTCTCTGGCACGAGCTCGCCCACGTGTTCCACCTGGGAATCACCGAGCACGGGGTCCCGCGTTGGTTCTCCGAGGGTTTGGCCGTACACGAACAGCGTAAGGCCCGTGACGGTTGGGGCCACCAGCCCGACCCCGGATTCTTCAACCGTTACCGCGAGGGCCTTCTGCTCCCCGTGAGCAAGCTCAACGCGGGATTCGTTCAGCCCACCTACCCCGAGCAGGTCCTCGACTCCTATCTACAGGCGTCGCTCGTGTTCGACTTTATCGAATCGCGATGGGGACTTCAGGTCATTCGCGACATGCTCCGCGGTTATCGCGACGGGCGGGCGACGCCCGAGCTGATGGAAAGTCTCCTGCAGATCAGCATGGACGACCTCGACCGGGATTTCGACGCGTACTTCAAACAACGGTACGAGGCGCCGCTGAAGGCTCTGGAACCAACCCTCAACCTCCCAGGCATCCCTCGGAACCCACGGACGATCGAAGGTTGGACCAGGGTGGTGCGTGAGAATCCGAACAACTTCCCGGCACGGCTGTCCCTCGGGATCATGCTCTACCAGGAGGGCAGAATGGAGGAGGCCGAGGAGCATCTGCGCAGGGCGCTCCGTCTCTTTCCGGAGTACGGGGGGGTGGACAGTCCTTACTGGTTCCTCGCCCAGATTCATCGGAATCGTGCCGAGACGGAACAGGCGGCGGCGGCGCTCGCCCGCCTGACGGCCTTGAACGAGAGCCATTACGAGGCGCTCCTCCAACTCGCCGAACTTCGGACTGAGTTGGGCGACGCCGCAGGTGCCGCCGAAGCCATGGACGCGGCCGTGCTCATCTTTCCCTACGAGATCGAACTCCACGAACGTCTCGCGCGGGCTCACGAGGCGCTCGGTGATGCGGCAGGTTCCGTTCGGGAGCGGAGGGCCATCGTCGCGCTGGCGCCAGCCGATCTGGCCGGAGCGCATTACGAGCTCGCTCTCGCGTACGTGAAGGCCGGCGAGCCGACACAGGCCCGCCGATCCCTGCTCAGAGCCCTCGAGATCGCGCCCAACTTCGAGGCGGGCCTTGAGCTCCTTCTCGACCTCAGAAGCGGTGCGAATTGAGCTCCCCGCTCTCCCTTCCGCTGCTCGGTCTGGTCACGGTTTCGGTGCTGACCGGGTCCGTCGCACTCACTCATCCCGATTCCGAAAACCGGGATCCCCCCGTTGAGGGCGCGGTTTCTGTAGATGGCGGGTATACCCAAGAAGGCAATGTGCCCTACGATGGCCGGTTCACATTCGCGCGTATCCGTTTTGGCGTAGGGCTCAGCACCGGGAGCTTTGGTGGAGGGCGAGGGAGGGGAAGGCTACCGCCCTGGGCCCATGACTACCCCCGGGCGGAGCGGAACTTCATGCACATCCTACGTGAAACGACGCTTCTTCGGCCCTACATGGACGGGGGGAATATTTTCAAGACGGACGACCCGGAGCTGACCCGCTTCCCCCTCGCATACATTTCCGAGCCAGGGTATTGGAATCCGACAGAATCCGAGGTCGAGGGACTCGGGAACTACCTGCGTAAGGGCGGCTTCCTGATCGCAGACGACTTTCGTGGTAACGACTGGTTCAATTTCGAAGCTCAGATGAAACGCGTTATCCCGGGTGCCGAATTCGTCGAACTCGACGAGACTCACATGATCTTCGACTCTTTTTTCCGAATCGAGTCGCTCAAGACCCTGGTGTCTCCTACCTTCCAGGTTGTGCCCGTGTATTTGGGGCTCCATGAAGAGAACGATCCGGACCGGCGCCTGGTGGCCATCGCCAACTATAACAACGATATCGGAGAATACTGGGAGTTCTCGGACGTGGGGTGGTATCCGATCGATCTATCGAACGAAGCGTATAAACTGGGCGTGAACTATGTCATCTACGCGATGACACATTGAGGGGCGCAGAAATGGGCCCGGGGGGCGCCGTAACGGGCCCGGGACAGCAAGAAACCACTACAATGAGCCAACGGCCGCGTGGCGGCCTCGACGGAGCACGAAATGGCCTTTAAGGAAGAGCAGGACGTCGCTGAAGCCGAAAAGGAAGTCGCTGAAGTCACGGCCGAAGCAGTCGACGGGTCGGGGGCCGCTGCCCTCGAAAGCGCCGACGACATAGATCTCGCCGATCGCATGCAGGCCGGGCGCGAGCAGATCATTTCCGAAGTACGGAAGCTCATCATCGGGCAGGAAGAGGTAATCGAGCAGATGCTTCTTTCTCTCTTCGTCGGTGGCAACAGCCTGCTTCTCGGCGTGCCCGGGCTGGCCAAGACGTTGTTGATCCACACCGTCGCTGAGGTCCTCGATCTCAAGTTCTCGCGAATTCAGTTCACTCCGGACTTGATGCCGTCGGACATCACGGGCACCGACATTATCCAGGAAGACCCGAAGACCGGTCGGCGCAGCATGGTGTTCGCCCCGGGCCCCATCTTCGCAAACATCCTTCTCGCGGATGAGATCAACCGCACACCCCCCAAGACCCAGTCGGCGCTCCTCGAGGCGATGCAGGAACACCGCGTTACGGTTCAGGGAACGACGTACGTGCTCGAAGAGCCGTTCTATGTGTTCGCAACCCAAAACCCCATCGAACTCGAAGGCACCTACCCGCTGCCGGAAGCCCAGCTCGACCGCTTCATGTTCAAGATCATCATGGACCATCTTGCCGAGGACGAAGAATTGGAGGTGGTTCGCACCACGACCGGAATCCAAGATCCTAAATTCAAGCACGCGGTCACGGGTCCGGACCTCATCGCGTTTCAGAGGCTCGTACGAAAGGTGCCCGTCCCGGATGCGGTATTGCGCTATGCCGTCAACCTGGTTCGGACCACGCGACCGAGTCCTAACGGAGATAGTCCGGACTTCATCAATAAGTGGGTCGCTTACGGCGCCAGCGTCCGGGCCGCGCAATATCTGATTCTGGGAGGGAAGGCTCGAGCGCTCACGAAGGGGCGTTACAACGTGAGCTTCGACGACGTCCGGGCGCTCGCCCATCCGGTTCTCAGGCATAGGATTCTCACCAACTTCCACGCCGAATCGGAAGGCGTGACCACCGGCGAGCTCGTCGACAAGCTTCTCGAGGCGGTGCCAGTACCCTCCTCGGGCCTATGAGGCCTGTCCTCTAAATGGCGGTAAGAGAGCGGTCGAGCATTCAGGGCGCCGACACGCAGTTCCTCGATCCGGCCGTTTTGAGCCGCATAAGCGGTCTGGATCTCCTGGCTCGCACGGTGGTGGACGGTTTTCTCCAAGGCCTTCACAGGTCACCCCACCTGGGGATGTCGCTCGACTTCGCAGAGCACCGCGCATACATGCCTGGCGACGACATCCGGCGCATCGACTGGAAACTCTTCGGTCGCACGGACCGTTTCTACGTCAAACTGTTCGAGGCGGAGACCAGCGCCAACTTCATGGTCGCGCTCGACATCTCCAGGTCCATGAGCTTCGGTACCGGCGCGGTCACCAAGCTGGACTACGCGCGTTACCTGGCAGCCTCGCTCTCCTACTTCTCACAGAAGCAGAGGGACCGGGTAGGCCTCGCGACCTTCGACCACGAGATCGTGGAGTACGTTCCTCCCTCCACCCGCCACCTGCAGCTCATCCTTCACACGCTGACGCGCGTTGAGCCGGGGCGGCCCGGTACGCTACGTGACCCGCTCATGCGACTGGGCGACAACCTGCACCACCGGGGGATCATCCTCGTTCTTTCGGATTTTTACGAAGAGCCGGAGCAGGTGATCGACTCCGTTCGGCATCTCCGAGCGCGGGGCCACGACGTGATCGTGTTTCACCTGCTCGATCCCGCCGAACTCAAGTTCCCGTACGAGAGTGCGGCGAGTTTCCGGGATATGGAGAGTGACACGATGATCCCGATCGTGCCCGATGAACTCGCGGACGAATATCGTACTCTCATCGGGCAGCACACCGAGGACCTGGCGCGCCTCTTCACGGGGAGCAGGATCGACTACACCGTCCTCGACACGTCGAAGCCGCTGGACTATGCCCTTTTCCAGTATCTTTCGAGCCGCGAAAAAATGGCCAGAGTGCGCTGATGGGTCTTCTTGCACCCCTATTCCTGTTGGGCCTCGTCGGGCTTGCGGTGCCCATCATCGTGCACCTGACAGAGAGACAGCGCCGCAACGTGGTGGACTTCCCATCCCTCATGTTCCTCCGGAAAATTCCGTTTCGGTCGACCCAGCGCAGAAGGATCCACCACTGGGCGCTGTTGTCGATCCGGGCTCTGGCGTTGGCGTTACTCGTAGCAGCATTCACCCGTCCCTTCTTCGCGAACGATGAAGTGGCGATCGGCTCGACCCTCGGACCTCGCGAAGTGGTCGTCGTCTTGGACCGATCGTACTCGATGGGTTATGGCGACCGATGGGAGCGGGCGAAGAATCAGGCTCGAGAGGTCTTCGCGGGCCTCGACGCCTCCGATCGGGCCAGCCTCGTGTTCATGGGGAGGGGGGCCGAGGCACTCCTCCGGTCGACCTCGGATCGGGATCGCCTGTTGACCGCTCTGGACACAGCCAGTTTGAGCGCTGACGGCACCCTCTACGGCCCAGCCCTGAAGTTGGCCCAGACGATCCTGGAGGAGTCCCAGTTTCCGAACCGCGAGGCTGTCATCATCAGTGACTTCCAACGCAACGGGTGGAAAGGCGACGAGGGTGTGACCTTTCCGCCTGGAACGGTGGTGAAGTCCGTGCTGATTTCCGATGACGCGACTCCGAACGCCGCCGTGGCCTCCGTGGCCTTCCGGCGAGAATTTTTTTCAGGCCAGGAGCGAATGACGGCCACCGCCCGCGTCGTTCGCCGTCAGGGTGAGGCCCCGGCCGACCGAACCATCGTGCTCGAAGTAGATGGACAGGAGGTTCAGACCAAAACCGTGCGCCTCGATCCGACCGGCTCGGCAACCGTCACCTTCGAGCCCTTCACGCTCTCCGAGCTCTACACCCGCGGCTCGATCCGGCTCGACCCCGATGCGCTTCCGCAAGACGATGCGTTCCACTTCGTGCTTTCGCCCGGAAGGGCGATGCGTATCCTCGTGCTGGAGGGCGGCAGCCCGCGGCCCGATGCCAGCCTATACATGCAGAGGGCGCTCGAAATCAGCGAAGAGGCGTCGTTCCAGGTCGACGTGAGGCGTTCGACCTCCCTCTCGGCAGCGGACTTGGAAGCCACGGATGTGGTGGTTCTCAATGACACTCGATTCCCACAGGGTGCCACGGAGGATCGCCTGCGCGGTTTCGTGGAGGCGGGCGGGGGACTGTTGCTCGTTCTCGGTGAACGTAGCGCGTGGCAGACTGGACTCGAAGAGTTGCTTCCGGGACGATTCGGCCCAGCCAGGGACCACACGAGGGGAGCCGCTCGCCTGGGCTACCTCGATTACACGCATCCGGTTTTCGAGCTGTTCGGTGGACCCCGCGGGGGCGACTTCGCGCGGGCGCGGTTCTTCCGGTCGCGGGATCTGGAGTTGGGCCCGGAGGGACGAGTGCTCGCACGCTTCGACGACGGATCGGTCGCGCTCGCAGAGCGACGCCTGGGCGACGGTCATGTGCTCGTCTGGACCAGCACAATGGACGCTTTTTGGAACGATCTGGCGGTCCAGCCAGTATTTCTCCCGTTCATTCACCAGGTGATGCGGCATCTGGGTGGGTATCGGGAACGGGTGCCCTGGTTCACGACCGGTCAGGTCCTCGACCTCGCAGACCCGGCTGGTATGCTTTTCGTCGCGGACCGAGAACGCGAGCTGGCGCCCGACGTGGCCCAGGTCGCGCTCACACCGGGGGGGGGGAGCGTTGCCTTGCCGGCCACATCCGGACCCCGTTTCTTGGAACTCGAAGAGCCTGGGTTTTACGAAATCCGCCCGCCGGGTACCAATCCGGAGCGCACCCTCGCGATAGCCGTGAACGTGGATGTAACCGAGTCTGAGTTGGAGTCTATGGATCCCGCGGAGCTCGCGGCAGCCGTGGCTTCTCGGGAGGCAAGTGGCGAGATTGGCGCCGGTGGAGAGATGTTGACGCCCGAAATGCAGGCTAGAAATCAGGAGCGGCGCCAGTCCCTGTGGCGCCTGCTGATGGTGGCTGCGCTGGTGCTCCTGCTGGCGGAGACCGCGATCTCGAACTGGATTTCTAGGGCGGCGACCCTGAGATTTAAGGATGGGAGGAGTTATGTACCGAGCAACACCTGAGCGTACTCTTCACACCCAGGTCCTCTCCATGGTCCGCCAGATTCGGCGGCGGTGGCGGGCACGTATCGCGATCCGAGGATTGGCGATCGTGCTCGGTGCCGGTCTGCTGGTGTTCCTCTTGTCGGTCTATGGCCTCGAGGTCTCACGTTTCACAACCTCATCGGTAATAGGGTTTCGGGTGGTGCTGTGGCTCGTCGGTGCTGCACTTACAGCCCGCTTTCTCATTTGGCCGCTGACCCGCCGCGTCTCTGACGAGCAGGCGGCCCTTTACCTGGAAGAAAACGAGCCCTCCTTGGAGGCCTCCGTCCTGGCGGCACTCGAAACCGGTTCCGGGTCGAAACAATCCTCCGAGGCGCTTGAAAGGCGGCTCGTCGAGAATGCGCTCCAACGCGCCGGCGATATCAATTTCGGGCGCCGGATCGAGCAGAAGGGTCTTTACCGGGCCTCGGGTGCGCTCGCCGCGGTAGCACTCGGCTCGCTCGTGTTACTGCTCTTTGGACCGATTCAACTCCGCAGTGGGGCGGCGGCTCTCCTCTTCCCGACGCGGGATGCCGGAACGGTTAACCCGTATTCGATTTCCGTGAGCCCCGGCGACGTCACGATTGCCCGAGGATCCGATCAACTCGTCACGGCCGAACTGCAAGGCTTCGAGACCACCGACGTTCAGATCTTCTTCCGTGGGGAGTCCGCAGATGCATTCGACCGGCTTTCCATGATCGCGGACGGATCCGAGGGGTTCGAGCTCCTTCTTCTCAGCCTGGACGAAAACACGGACTATTTCGTCGAATCCAGCGGCATTCGTTCGGCGACGCACCGAATCGAGGTGGCCGATCTCCCGTATGTGGAGCACCTGGAGTTGGAGTATCGCTTCCCGGCATATACAGGGCTCGCTTCCCGCACCGTGGAATTCGGGGGCGACATCGCAGCGGTCCGAGGTACCGTAGTGAGGCTGAGAGTCTTCCCCACGATGCTCACCCCGGGTGGGCAGCTCCTGGTCGACGGCGAGGCCGTGGAACTCACGGACGAAGAGGACGGCACGTGGACAGCGAGCCTGACCGTCGAGCATGAGGGGTATTACGAAATCGCTCTGGTGCGGGCGAGCGGTGAGTTGGTTCCGGCCTCTCCCCAATACGTCATCGACGTCCTGACGGATCAGCCGCCCTCGGTCTCGTTTTCCAAGCCCGGGCGCGATGAGCGCGCGAGTCCCATCGAGGAACTTTACCTCGAAGCCAAGGCCGACGACGACTACGGCGTCTCTGAGTTGCTTCTCATCTACTCGGTCAACGGTGGCCCCGAGGACACGATTTCGTTGTTCGACGGTCGGCCGACACCGGAAGTCACCGCCGGGCACACGCTCTTCCTCGAGGAGTTCGGGCTCGAAACCGGCGATCTCATTTCCTACTACGCCCAGGTTGAGGACGCCAACCAGGGGCCGGATAGCCGGACAGCCAAGAGCGACATCTATTTTGTCCAGATTCGCCCGTTCCGTGTCAATTTCCGCCAGGCCGAGCAGGGAGGCGGAGGCGGAGGAGGCGGGGGTGGTGAGGAAGAGCGCGCGCTCTCCGAGCTTCAAGAGCAAGTGGTCGCAGCCACGTACAACCTGGTGCGAGACCGCGAGCTTTATGGTGAAAGTGAGTTTCGGGAGAACCTGGTCAGTGTGCGCCTAGCCCAGGGCCGCGCGAGGGAGCAGGTGGCGGGTCTGTTGCAACGGCTGACCGCTCGCGGCCTGGGAAACGATTCCGAGTTCGAGCAAATCGCCAAGCTGCTGGGCGCGGCGATCGCCGAAATGGCGGCCGCGGAGGAAATTCTCGAGAGTGGGAACCTTTCCGACGCGATTTCGCCTGAGTTGAGGGCACTCCTGAATCTCCAAAAGGCCGAGCAGAATTATGAGTTTGAGGTCAGTCAAGGACAGCAGGGCGGCGGCGGGGGTGGCGGCGCGCGAGCGGATGACCTTGCCGATCTATTCGAGCTCGAGCTCGACAAACTCAAGAACCAGTACGAGACCGTCCAGCGCGGTGAGCGCCGACGGGCCGGTGACGAGCTCGACGAGACGCTAGAGGCGCTGAAGGAACTCGCCAGGCGGCAGCAGCAGCAAGCGGAGCGGCAGCGCCGCGCCGCAGCGCAGCAGGGGGGGGCATCGGGCGGCGCCAGTGACCGCGCTCAGCGTGAACTCGCCGATGAGACCGAGGCGGCCGCACGGCGCCTCGAGCGCCTGGCCCGCGAAACGAACGATCAGATGCTGATGGACGCTTCTCGGCGAATTCAGGAGGCGGCTGCGGACATGCGTCGTGCGGCGGCCGCATCGGGGAGTTCGGCGACCGCTGACGCCAACTCGGCGCTCGATCGGCTGGAAGAGGCGCAGCGGCGCCTCGAGCGAGATCGTGTGGACAGGCTCCGCAGCGACGTCGACGACGCCCAACAAAGAGCCGAAGATCTGGTTCGCGAACAGCGTGATATCGCGGCCGACATGGAGCGTCTCGCCGACGACGGCGGTGGGCCGGGCACAGAAGCCGGAAGGCGCTTATTCGAACGTAAGGAAGCGATGACCGCGGAAGTCGCCGACCTGGAACGCGAGATCGACCGGCTGTCGAGCGACGCACGAGCCGGCCAAAGGAATGCGTCGGACCGGTTACGCGAAGCCGCAAGTACGATACGGGACGACAAACTGAAGGAGCGGATCCGTTTTTCGCGGGGCCGCATCGGCGACGTCCGGGATCGTGAGTTCACGAGGGAATTCGAGGCGGAAACCACGCGAATCGTCGAAGAGATCCAGCAGGAGCTGGAGCAGGCGAGCGCGGCGATTGGCAACAGCCAGGCGGACCGCCGGGCGGACGCGCTCGACCGGGCAAGAGACCTTTCGCGGGGTGTCGAGTCGCTCTCACGCAGGCTCGGTGAGCGGGGCCAACAGGGCCAGCAAAGCCAGGATCAGCAGGGTCAGGGCCAGCAAGGGCAACAGGGCCAGAGCGGCCAACAGGGCCAGCAAGGGGGTCAGGGCGGAGCGGATGGGCAAGTCGGCCAAGATCAGGGAGGCTTTGGAAACCTCGGCGGCGCATACGCGGGCAGGCGCCTCTCCACGGGAGATATCCGGCAGTTCCGAAGCGAAGCCCGCCAGCGCATCCAGGAGGCGATCGAGCTGCAGCGTATTCTCGAGGAGGAGGATCTCAACCAGCAGCAACTGGGCCAGGTGATCGCTGCTCTGAGGCAGTTGGACCGCGAGGACGTTTACTTGGACTTGGCCGAATTGAATCGCCTCCAATCGCAGATCGTCGAGGGGTTGAAACAATTGGAGTTCGGCCTGCGACGAGAACTGGAAGGAGAGGACCAGGATCGGGTCTTCGTCTCCGGTTCCGATGAGGTCCCCACCGGCTTCCGACGCTTGGTGGAGGAGTACTACCGGGCTTTGTCGAGGACACCTAGCACTGATCGATGAAGATCGGTGTCTTGATACTCAACTTCGGCGAACCCGAGAATCCTACGCTCGAGGAGGTTATTCTCTTCTTGGAGCGGATTTTCGCTCGGAATTCATCTCTGGAATCCGACAAGGGGACGAATCGCGCCCGAAAACTCGCCGAGGCACGGGCACCTGGGCTGATCGAGGAATACAACGAGATCGGCGGATCCCCAATGAACGAGCAGGCCCGAAAGCAGGCCCGGATGGTGGAACGCCTCCTTCGCCGGAGAGACTTTGACGTCCGATGTTACTCGGGAATGCAGTTTACCGAGCCCTCGGTAGGGACCGCGGTGGCCGAGGCGCAAACCGCAGGCGTCGATCAACTCATAGCCCTCCCGATCTATCCTCTCTGCGGCAGGTCCACTACGATCGCGGCGCTGGACGACGTTCAGAGCGCCGTGAACGACCTCTCGTGGGACGTGCCCCTCCGGGAGATCACGGGCTGGCATCGGCACCCGGCCTATCGACGACTCCGTGCAGACGCGATTCTCGCTTACGTGAGACGGAAGGGAGTCGACCTCCACGCATCGGATACCAGACTCGTTTTTTCGGCTCACGGTACGCCCCTCAAATACTTGGCGGACGGTCCACGTTACGTGAATTACGTCGAAGAGGCTTGCCGTAACGTGGCCCGGGAACTCGGCATCAGCGATTACACGCTCGGATACCAGAACCATACGAACCGTGACATCGAATGGACCGTTCCCGAGATCCAAACCGTCATCCGGGAGATCGATGCGACTCGAGTCATCGTCGATGCGGTGAGTTTCATGCATGAGCAGTCCGAAACGCTGGCGGAGTTGGACCACGAACTTCGCGGGATTGCAGAGGAAGCGGGCCTCGAGTTCCACCGCATACCGATTCCCCATGACGATCCCGCGTTTGCGGAGCTTCTCGCGGATCTCGTGGAGGATGCGCTTCGGCCCGAACCGATCATGGGGGAGCTGGGCCTCCGCCGCTGCCTCTGCCGGGCCACGCCAACCACGTTCTGCCTTAACGCCGCCGACTGATCGATTCCGGTGGTTTTTCCTTCGCGAGTGCAGCAGCCAGACGCTTTGCCTCGGTGATCCTGCCCAGAATCCCCGGCCGAGCCGTGTAGTTCGAGCAAACGTGCAGGTCCGGCGGCCACTCGACCTCCTCGAGACCATCCCAGGTGTCGTCCCAGGCAGGAATCAGGGTCCTCGAAACCTGAATCACCTCCGCCCTGTATCCGGTGGCCACTTCAAACTCTTCGCAGGCGATCGCCGCGATCCGTCCATCGTCCCAGTCGCAGAGCCCAGGATTCTTCATTCCGCCCAGGTACACGGTATAGAGGCCGGTGCGCCCAAATAGGCTGTCGTTCCACGTCACCCCCCGCGTTTCGAGAGACTCCCCGAAAGCCACCTGATATCCGAGTCCATGGAGTTTGGTCTCGGCTTTGAGGTAAACGAGGGCGAGCCGGTTGTACCGAAGAGCCGACAACCAAGCCACCGTCTCTGGATACTCGCCCCCGAGGAGGCGAGCCGCCGTATCGGAAGGACACGCCAAGACGACCGTATCCGCCCGTACGATTTCGGCGCCGTCCAGGGTGACCTCCCACCCTCTGGCCTCCTTCCGCAGCGCACGCACCGGGGTCTCCAGCCGGACCCGCCCCTCCAGCTTTTCGGCTATCGCAAGCGGAAGCGCTCCGAGTCCTCCCCGGAAGGAGCAGGGCGGTATTTTGCCCGCCTGCGCCGCACCACGGAACATTCGCCATAGAATACTTCTCCCCACACCGAGCTCTACCAGGGTCCTTTGGAGCGCGTGCCTAACCGGCATACGATCCGGATCCGAGGCGTAGAGCCCACCATAGAGGGGCCCCAATAGGGCTCGATACGCGGCCCCGCCAAATTTCCTACGCAAGAAGGGACCCACATGTTCGCCCACCCTCGGGCCCGCGGTGAACGGCTCGGCAAGCACTCGCGCCTTGGCCCACCACGGAAGGAGATCCGTGCTCACAGCCTGTGAAAAGGAGAGAGGGGCGCGCCGTAGTCGACCCCGGTGATACACATACAGAGGAAGATCCGTGGGTGCCGTGACCAACTCCCCGGTCAACCCCACGCTCTCGACGAGCTGTCGAAATGGATCGCTCAGCCGCGCCCTTTGCGGGCCCAGCTCAAGGACGAGATCCTTGTGAAGCTGGGATCGCATCACGCCACCCGGAACGCTCTCGGCCTCCCAGACGGTGACGTCGACGCCCAAATGGCGAAGCTCGTAGGCGAGCACCAAGCCCGAAATTCCGCCCCCAACGATCCCGATCATCCGAACTCCCGCGCCCCATTTTTGTGCACACGCCCGCCCTTGTGTCCCCTCGCCTGCCGTCGAGTCTACATCGATTCGCCCGACTTTCAATGAGCCACTCTTGACAAATGGTTCTTCTTATTAAAAATTAGGCAAGCCTAAATCTTATCTTGGGGCAACTTTAACCAAGGCAGCCGTAATGGCGGACGAACAAGACGAACTGCGTGGCCAAACCCATGCGGGAATCACACGTCGCGGCCTTCTGAAATCGGGAGTCGCCGGAGCCGTGGGCCTGGCGGCCGGGGCGGGAGCACTGGCTGGAATAATGCCGCGGGACGTGGAGCCGACGCTCGGTGGGGCCGGCGGAGCCCACGCGCAAGGGCTCGCGGGAGCCGAGGGTGACGTTGGTACCGACGGATTCGATGCCACGGCTTTCCTCAAGACCTTCGACTACGGTCGGGTATCGACACTCCCGAACGGTCAGATTCAGCGGGAATACGAGATCACCGCAGTGGATCGGGAAATCGAGGTCGCGCCGGGCCTATTCTTCGCGGCGTGGACATACAACGGGACGGTCCCGGGACCGACGATCCGTTGCACCGAAGGCGATCGGCTGAAGGTGAACTTCACCAACGCGGGAAGTCATCCACACACGATCCACTTCCACGGTATCCACGCCGCGAATATGGACGGCGTGTTCGAGATAGTCGGGCCGGGGGAGACCTTCGTATACGAGTTCGACGCGGCCCCGATGGGGTTTCACCTCTATCACTGCCACTCCATCCCCTTGAAGCGTCATATCCATAAGGGCCTGTATGGTGGTTTCATCGTGGATCCGCCCGAGGGACGGCCGGAAGCCAACGAATTGCTGATGCTGATGAACGGCTTCGATACCAACTTCGACGGCGACAACGAGGTCTATGCCATAAACACGGTGGCCCACCATTACCAGAGACACCCCATCGAGATCGAGCAGGGCGAGCTGGTGCGGGTGTACCTCGGCAACATGACCGAGTTCGATCTGCTGAACTCGTTCCACCTGCACGGCAATTTCTTTCGCCTCTACCGCACTGGAACGGATCTCGAACGGTACGAATGGACCGACACCGTGATGTTGTGCCAGGGCGAACGCGCCATCCTCGAGTTCACCTACGACTTCCCCGGGAAATTCATGTTCCATGCCCACCAGAGCGAATTTGCCGAGCTCGGGTGGATGGGGATCTTCGACGTCAAGCCGCGGACCGTAGTTTGACCCCCCCCTCGAGCGTCACGGATACGAGTGACGGTCCGCCGACCGACACCGCTGCGTCGGAGGGGACTTCTGGCCCGGCTCCCCAGGGGCGTATGGCCCTGGCCGGCAAAGGCGTGCTCCCGCTGCTCTTGCTGGCGGTCCTACTGGCCGTATTCGCCCGCTTCGGGCCCATCGGCGTTTTCCGGGCGGCGTTTCCACCGATCGAGGAGCTCACCTTCGAACGGATCGCCTTCCCCGAGCCCGGCCTAGTTATCGTCCATCTGGTCAACGGTGGCCCGGAGCCGGTTACGGTCGCGCAAGTGATCGTGGACGACGCCTTCTGGGAGCACACGGTCACACCGGACCGCCAGGTCGGCCGTCTCGACGGCGTTGTGGTGGAAATTCCCTATCCATGGGTCGATGGCGATCCGCTGACCATCTCGATCGTAAGCTCAACGGGAGTCACCTTCACGCAGGAAGTGGCCGTCGCCACCCAGTCTCCGCAATTCAACCGGTCCTATGTGGTCACCTTCGCCCTTCTGGGCATCTACGTGGGCGTCATCCCTGTCTTTTTGGGGCTGCTGTGGCTTCCGTTTCTTACGGGCGTGAGTCAGCGCTGGGTGGACTTTTTCCTCAGCTTCACGGTGGGCCTGCTGCTCTTCCTCGGGGTGGATGCGCTGGAGGGGGCCATTTCGTTGACGGGCCAAGTGGCGTCGGCCTTTCAAGGGGTCGGCCTCATCGTGTTGGGAGTGATCGGTACACCGCTTGCCATTCACGCCGTGAGCCGCATAGGCCGAGGTGACTCCCCGATCACTCCTCTGGGCATATCCACCCTGATCGCCGTCGGGATCGGGCTTCACAACCTGGGAGAAGGGCTCGCGATCGGCTCCTCATATGCGATCGGCGAAGTGGCTCTGGGGACGGGCTTGGTCTTCGGGTTTCTGCTCCACAACACGACGGAGGGGCTCGGCATCGTGGCGCCGCTCGCCCGTTCGCGTCCGTCGTTGGGGAGGCTGGTGATTCTTGGGCTCATCGCGGGAGTTCCCACGATCCTCGGCACGTGGATCGGAGGGTTTTCCTACTCACCGACGGCCAGCGTTCTCTTCCTGGCGATCGGCGCCGGAGCCATCGTTCAGGTCATCGTGGTGCTCGGCAGGAGTATGGGTTCCCGAGGACGAGAGGGCTTGAAAGGCCCGCTGAACGCGGTGGGTTTGGTGGCTGGGTTGATCGTCATGTACGCCACAGGGCTGTTCGTAGCAGCTTAGAGGGCCGCACGTGAAGGCTCCCTGAGGTACGGTTCCCGTCCCTCGAACGCCTGTCGAAGGGGTGGGGTTCAACAGGCCCTCAACCGGCGGTTAGATTTTCCATCCCAACGTGGCTCGCCGGATCACCCTGTTCTCCCGAAGACATGACCGATCAGCAGTTCATCTACGTGATGAAGGACCTCCGCAAGATCGTTCCCCCAAAGCGAGAGATCCTGAAAGGCATTTGGTTGTCTTTTTTTCACGGGGCGAAAATCGGAGTTGTGGGTCCGAACGGATCGGGGAAGAGCACCCTTCTGAAGATCATGGCTGGACTGGACGAAGACTTCCTCGGTGAGGC
>Ga0209988_10000444_pt1 | contig 25673 bp, 21 predicted proteins | sample N075metaG_FD_183115 | JGI IMG/M metagenome (GOLD analysis project Ga0209988, IMG submission 183115) | Deep subsurface microbial communities from Kermadec Trench to uncover new lineages of life (NeLLi) - N075 metaG (SPAdes) (version 2) | ecosystem: Environmental > Aquatic > Marine > Ocean trench... | reverse complement strand
ACGGTCCTCTAGGAGTGCGGCACGGCCTTCGTCATAGATGGCGTAAGCAGGTTGGTTACGTCGCAGATCGCTGGTCGCAGCCTGAAAGCGTTCGCGACCCAGTTCGCCACCCGACATTAGGGTAGCCGCCGTCGATCGATTTCGATCGACTCGCTCCTGCGATGGGGGGTGACTGGCGAACAGACCTGCGAGCCATTCCTCGGAGCGACCCTCGGACAGTCGTACGAAGGTTTCTTGCAGGGTCACGGCCGCTTCCGCGTCGTAGCCCGCTGCGGCGAGATAACCCATGCCGTAGTAGTCGGATTCAAGTTCTGCGCTGCGGCTGTAGCGTTGGCTCAGTAGTTGTGCTCCCACACTCGCCGCGCCGATCGCGAGATCCGAATAGTCGCTACCTGTTGCAGCGACAGTAGTGGCCAGTAGTACGCCCTGGAGAATCAGTCCGCGCTGCATCGCTTGGGCACCGTGTCCGGCGGCCGCGTGGACGATCTCGTGACCGAGTACAGCAGCCAGTTCGGCTTCTGAGTCAAGCTCGAGCAGCAGTCCCCGGTTCACGGCGATCTTGCCACCCGGAAGAGCCCAGGCGTTCGGCACCGAGCTGTTCAGGACGACGAATTCATACGGCAACGCCAGGTCGCTATGGCTCGCCAGCCGATGACCGACACTGGCGACGTAGGCGTTCAGACCCGGGTCGATGACCAAATCGCCGCCCTGCATCTGCCGTGAGGGGAAGTACTGGGCCTCACCGATCGCAATCTGCTCGGCCGTCGATATAAGCGTTAGCTGGCGCTCGCCGGTTACCGGATTGACGCTGCATGCACCGATGCCGAGACAGCTTACGAGCAGCCATGGCGGCGAAAAGACCCGTAAAATTCGGCCAATTGGCATGAAAATGACGCTATCGTCTAGAAAATTCTAGAAACATGATTAACGAGCGTTGCCGGACGGGACGTTGCTAGGGAGGGAGATCCGCAGCCAGGGCTCGATCTTCGCGCTAAAACTGCGGTAAGAGGCATAGACGCGGGCGGCCATCGGGTCGCTCGCCGCCAGTTCGTCCAGGATCTCGAGGCTGTAGCGCTGCAGTGCCTCGAGCACGTCGTCGGGAAAGCGCCGGAGCTCAACCTGATGCTCCTCGGTCAGTGTCTTGAGGGCGTCATGGTTGCGAGTATTGAACTCGGCGAGAAGATAGCTGTTCTCCGCAATACAAGCGGTCTCGACCGCGTATTGCAGCTCCGCAGATAACGTCTCGTAGGCTGGTTTCGACACCAGCAGTTCCAACGCGCCGGACGGCTCCTGCCAGCCAGGGTAGTAATAATACCGCGCAGCCTGGTGCAGACCGATTGCCATATCGTTGTAGGGTCCAACCCACTCGGTCGCGTCGATCGCGCCGGTCTGCAACGCGGTAAAAATCTCCGCTAACGGCAGATTGACCGTTAGCACACCCGCGCGCCGCATGACTTCGCCACCGAGGCCCGGGATACGCATTTTCAGGCCCTTGAGATCGGCGAGGGAGTTGATCTCCCGGTTGAACCAGCCGCCCATTTGCGGACCCGTATTGCCCGCCGGAAACGGAATGATGTCGTGGCCGGCGTAGGCTTCCCGCCAAAGTTCCAGGCCGCCGCCGTGAAAGAGCCACGCATTGAAGGCGTCGGGCGTCATGCCAAAAGGCACGCTGCCGAACAACTGCGCTGCCGGTATCTGCCCCCGCCAGTAGATCGGGGCGCTGTGACCTAACTGGATCGCTCCCCTCGAGACGGCGTCGAGAACTTCGAGGGCCGGCACCAGTTCGTTCGCGGCGAAGACCTCAATGTCCAAACGTCCGCCGGTCAGTTCCCCCAATCTCCGGGCGAGCCGAATGGCGGAGACCCCATGGCCGGGGAAGTTCGGCGGCCAAGAGGTCACCATGCGCCACCGATGCTGCTCATCCGAAGCAGCCGATTGAGGCGCATTTTCTGGCTGCGTGCAGGCGGCCAAAGCCCCGAGTCCGCCGTAGAGAAAGGATCGTCTACGCATCTGTCCATTCTGCCTTGGCTTACGCACTTCTGCCAGAGTCGAGAATCAGTGCCGAATTGTGCGAGGCAGGGCTCATGAACGACAATTACGCTGCATGGATACTGATTCAACTCGGGGGCCGGACTTCATTCGCCAGATCGTGGCGGCCGATGTCGAGCAAGGAAAGCGCGGTGGACGAGTTCAAACGCGATTTCCGCCCGAGCCGAACGGCTACCTGCACATCGGTCACGCCAAGGCGATCTTCCTCTCATTTGATATTGCGGCTGAGTTTGACGGGCAGTGCTACTTGCGCTTCGATGACACCAATCCCGCGGCGGAAGATACCGAATACGTCGATGCCATCGAACGAGATGTGCGCTGGCTGGGCTTCGAGTGGGCCGACCTGACCCATGCCTCCGATTATTTTCCGCGGCTTTACGAGCTCGCCGTCGAGCTAATAAGGGCAGGGAAGGCGTATGTAGACAGCCTCAGCGCGGCGGAGATCCGCGAATATCGCGGCACGCTAACCGAGCCGGGCAAACCAAGTCCCTATCGAGCGCGCTCGGTGGAAGAGAATCTCGAGCTGTTTACAGCAATGCGTCGTGGTGACTTCGATGACGGTGAGCATGTCCTACGCGCGAAAATCGACATGGCGTCACCGAACATAAATTTGCGTGACCCGACATTGTATCGCATCCGAAATGTGCCTCATCAGAGAACCGGTGATAGTTGGCCCATCTATCCGATGTATGACTTCGCACACACCCTCTCGGACGCATTGGAGGGAACCACCCATTCTCTTTGCAGTCTGGAGTTCGAAGACCATCGGCCACTCTATAACTGGCTCATCGAGCAGTCATCCATTCCAAACCATCCGCAGCAGATTGAGTTCTCGCGTCTGAATCTCATGTACACCGTGATGAGTAAGCGCAAACTCAAACGGCTCGTTGACGAGGGCCATGTCGATGGTTGGGATGATCCGCGCATGCCCACGCTGTCCGGTATGCGGCGGCGCGGCTACCCGCCCGCAGCGATCCGAGATTTCATCGGCCGCATCGGCGTCACGAAGAAGGACAACTTGATAGAGTTCGGGTCGCTCGAAAACTCTGTCAGAGAAGATCTGAACGAGCATGCGCTGCGGCGCTTCGGCGTCATTCGGCCGCTCAAGCTCGTTATCGATAATTACCCGGGCGGTGACGAGGAATGGCTCGATGCGGCCAACCACCCTAATCGCCCCGAGCTTGGTTCCCGTCAGGTACCGTTTTCCCGAGAGCTCTACATCGAGCGGGATGACTTCATGGAGGATCCGCCTGGAAAATTCCGGCGGCTCGTTCCCGGTGGCGAGGTCCGTCTCCGTTACGCCTACATTATTAAATGTGAGTCAGTTATCAAGGATGCCTCGGGACAGGTAACCGAGTTACGTTGCAGTTATGACCCCGAGACCAAGAGTGGTTCCGAGCAAAGCCGGAGAAAAGTGAAGGGCACGATTCACTGGGTCTCCGCCGGTCACGCGACCCGTGCCGAAGTACGTCTTTATGACCGGCTGTTCGAGGTTCCTAATCCGGAGCGGGGTGATGGTGATTTCGTGCAGCATCTCAACGCAGAGTCGCTTGAGATTGTGTCCGCCGCGGCGCTCGAACCGGCTCTCGCTGCCGCACTTCCTGGGGAGATTTTTCAGTTTGAACGACAGGGTTATTTCGTTGTCGATACAGGTGGGCCGGAAGGTGGACAGCCGGTCTGGTCGCGTACCGTCAGTCTGCGGGATTCCTGGGCCAAGCTCGAACGCCAAGCGTTAGGACAGGCACGGGATTAGTCCGCTTGTCGCGGTAGGCTACGGCCCTGTCGGCTGAACCCTCGTGCCTAAGGTAGGCGTCCTAACCATCTGTTACTATTACGTTTAACGAATAAAATAACACGATCCGATCGAATCATATGGCTTCCCAACGTTATCAACAGCGAGTTGAGACACTTCTGGCCACTGCGGATATCCGCCTTGGCGGTGATCGCCCATGGGACGTTCGGGTCCTCAACGAGGATATGTTCGCGCGGGTCGTCGCCCAAGGCATGCTCGGTGTTGGGGAGACCTATATGGACGGTTGGTGGGAGTGCGAGCAGCTTGACGAGATGATTTGCCGCGCTTTCCGTGCAGACTTCCATCGGCAGATTCGGCCGTTCAAATACCTGCTATTCGTGCTGCAGGCGCGGCTCGTAAATCTGCAGCGCCGGGCGAGGGCGTTCCAGGTTGGGCACGAACATTACGATCTGGGCCAGAATCTCTATCGCGCCATGCTGGACAAACGCATGCTTTATAGCTGCGGGTATTGGAAGCATGCGACGACGCTGGACGAAGCACAGGAGCACAAGCTGGACCTGATCGCGCGCAAGCTCGAACTGGAGCCGGGTATGAAAGTGCTGGATATCGGCTGCGGTTGGGGTGGAGCCCTGCACTATCTCAGTCAAAAATACGGAGTCACCGGCACCGGCATCACGATTTCCGAGGATCAGTTCGAGGTGGCGCGTGAACTTTGTAAGGATTTGCCGATAGATATCCGGGTGCAGGATTATCGTGAACTTGACGAGCGATTTGATCGAATATTCTCGATCGGCATGTTCGAGCATGTCGGGCACAAGAACTATCGAACGTACATGAAAGTCATACGGCGGTGTCTTGAGCCGGGCGGCCTGTTTTTGCTGCACACGATCGGCAGTAAGTTTTCACAAGCACGTACCGACCCGTGGCTGACCCGATATATTTTTCCGAACGGGATGTTGCCCTCGCCGCTGCAAATCTCGAAGGCGGCCGAGGGTTGTCTCAACCTTGAGGATTGGCACAACTTCCCTCAGGATTACGAGCGCACGCTCATGCGCTGGTACGAGAACTTCGAGGGTGCGTGGGGCGAGTTGCGAGCGGACTATAGTGAGCGTTTTTTCCGTATGTGGCGCTATTATCTTCTCGCGTGTGCCGGCGGCTTCCGCGCTGGGGGCAACCAGCTATGGCAGATCGTCTTTTCTCGAGACGGCATCCCGGGCGGTTACTCGCCGGAGAGGCCTCGATAGGGCCGCAAACCCGGGTCAGTCAGTAGGTCAGGTGCTCTCAGCGCCCGGTTCGCGAGATCCCGCGAGTGGTCTAACAAGGCTATAATATAGCCTTGTTAGACCACAGAAAATGACTGGCAACGTAACTCAATGGCACACGTCGGGCGAGGTCACGGATGCCTTGTCTCGACCGCTGCGCGATCTGCGAATCTCCGTCATTGATCGCTGCAACTACCGCTGTCCGTATTGTATGCCCGCCGATATCTATGGTGCGGACTACGAATTTATGCCGCGCCACAATTGGCTGACGGCCGGCGAGCTTAAACGAGTCGCAGGCCTGTTCATGCAACTCGGAGTAACCAAGCTGCGGCTTACCGGTGGAGAGCCGTTGCTACGCCGGGATATCATCGACATCGTCGCTAAGCTCAGCTCCTTGTCCGGCCTGGACGACCTGGCGCTGACAACCAACGGGGCGCTACTCGCCGAACGGGCGAGCGACTTGAAAGCTGCGGGACTTCGGCGCGTTACGGTCAGCCTGGACAGCCTTGACGAGACTGTCTTCAGAGAGATGAGCGGTGGGCGCGGCGATATCCAAAACGTACTGGACGGTATTACAGCCGCCCAAAGCGCAGGCCTCAGCCCGATAAAAATCAATGTTGTCGTCCAGAAGGGCAAGAATGACCATACGGTAATGGAGTTGCTTGACCACGTTCGCGGCTCAGGGCTGATAGTGCGCTTCATCGAATATATGGACGTTGGCACGTTAAACGGCTGGAGTCTCGATGAGGTGGTTTCATCGCGGGAGCTCGTGGAAAAAATCTCGGCGCGGTGGCCGCTCCGGGCGCTGGATCGCAACTACTTCGGCGAAGTCGCTCAACGTTATGCGTTCGCGGACGGCCAGGGCGAGATCGGCTTTATCTCCTCTGTCAGTGAGCCCTTCTGCGGCTCTTGTCACCGAGCCCGGCTGTCAGCGGACGGCACGATCTATACTTGTCTTTTCGCCAGCGAAGGGATCAATCTCCGCGGTCCATTGCGCGGCGGGGCCAGCGACGCAGATCTCGTGGGGCTACTCCAGAACATCTGGCGGCAGCGGACGGATCGCTACAGTGAGCTTAGGCAGAAAAATACCGATGCGTCCCGCGAGACCCGTATCGAGATGTATAGGATAGGGGGCTGATGCTGACACACGTGGGTTCTGCCGATCGGCCGACCATGGTAGATGTAGGGGACAAAGCCGTGACGTTGAGAACGGCACGGGCTCGGGCGATCGTCGTCTTTCCCGAGAACGTGATTGCCGATACGCAGATCGGAGCGATGCTGCGTAGCAAAAAGGGTCCGGTCTTCGATACGGCGATTGTCGCAGGCGTCATGGCCGCGAAACGCACCCACGAGCTCATACCGTTCTGTCATCCCATACTTCTGGAGGATTGCAAACTCTCGATCGATTGGGGTTCCGAGGGCGAGGTCGTCATCGAATGCGCAGTGCGTGCGACACACAAAACCGGTGTCGAAATGGAGGCTCTAACGGGGGCGATGATTGCTGCGCTGACCGTGTATGACATGTGCAAGGCGCTGTCTCACGGGATCGAGATCAGAGACGTCAGGCTCATCTCCAAAACCGGCGGCAAAAAGGATTTCGGGGAAGCGGCACAACCGTGATCGATGTGACTGCGCAATATTTTGCCGTGTTCCGAGAGCAAGCTGGTCGGAATCTCGAGACTCTCACTACGTCGGCGGCGACGGCCGAGGAACTCTACGCGGAGGTTTCGGCCAAGCATGGATTCGCTGACTCTGTGGCGCGTTGTAAAGTCGCGATCAATGACGAGCTAGCTGCATGGACTGCACCGCTGGCGGAAGGCGACGTCGTCTTGTTTTTCCCTCCTGTGGCGGGGGGATGAGTTTCGAAATCACGGATCAGCGCATCGATCCTGAGGCGCTGAAAGCGGACTTGAGGCATGAGACCGCCGGCGCCTGTGTATCGTTTGAAGGATGGGTGCGAGATCATAACGATGGTGAGCCGGTTACCGCGCTGGAATATGAAGCACACGCATCGGTAGCGAACAAAGAGGGACTGCAGATTCTCACAGAAGCGGTCGAACGTTTCGATCTCCTTGCGGCATCCGGGCGACACCGCGTGGGCCGTTTGGAGATCGGCGAATGTGCGGTCTGGGTCGGTGTCAGCGCAGCTCACCGAGGCGCCGCGTTCGATGCCTGCCGCTACATTATCGATCAACTGAAACAGCGCGTACCCATATGGAAGAAGGAGTACTACCGCGATGGCCTATCGGGCTGGATCAACTGTGTGACAGGGACTCCCTTCAAGGCACGCGATACGACATCGTAACGTTGCTAATCTAGCGATGCGTGTGTTTCAAGCGGCGTCGATCTTCACTCGTATCCACATCGAAGGCTGCCTCCGGCATATTCAGCACCGTCGTGTTGGAGTCCGCGTTACGCAGCACGGCTTTAGCCCCGACGTCTCCGTCGAGTTCGCGGAGCCGACGCCAGACTCGGCGCGGTAAAATCGCCGGGACACCAAGCCCGCCCTCATAGCCGGCGGCTACTGCGCGGCCCGGCCGCCGCTGCCAAGCGTCGACGAGGCGCTGCAACGAGTCGCGACCGACGCCCGGCTGGTCTGTCAGGAGTACAAGTACGCCTCTCGCTGCAGCTGGGACGGCGTGTATGCCTGCGACCAACGAACTGGCGATGCCGTCTTGCCAACTCGTATTGGTGACGATTGACAGATTGCCGTAATTCCGGGCCAGCAACGCGCGCAGACGTAACGAATGCGCGCCCAGAACGACCAGCACCCGGCCCGGGGTCACGGACTCAGCCGCATCTACCGCGTTAAGAATCATGGGCCGCACCCGGTAGCGGATGAGTTGCTTCGGGTAGCCGAGACGTCGCGATCCTCCGGCCGCCAACAGCACGCACCATAGTCCATTCGAGGATGCCAGAGTGCGCACGGTCATGCGCTTACTATACTGGAAGAGAGTTGTTGCCTGATTGCCGTGCGCCGACCGGCGGACTTGAGTGTCACTCGCCAGCCGAGACCGGCGTCGCCGTCTCACGCCGAATACGGTAATCTATCAGTCACTGTCCATCACTCCATTCAGGCACACAAGAGACAGGGAACGGGGATTTGTGAATATCCAGTTGGGCCTTGCAAAGTGTAAGGACGCGCCAGCCATTGCGAATATGGCTCGGAACTTGATCGAACATGGGCTGCCGTGGTCGTGGAACGAACGGCGGATAATGCGCTGCCTTGCGAATCCCGATTGTGTGGTGGTTACCGCACAAGATGCGCGCCGCCTCGTCGGCTTCGCGATCATGGAATTTCTGGACGATCGTGCGCATTTGAGTCTTCTAGCCGTCCAGCCTGGTTGTCAGCGGATGGGTGTAGGGCGTGCCCTGCTCGAGTGGCTACATTCCTCAGCGCGGACCGCAGGGACGTTTCTCGTGCATCTGGAAATACGCGCCGGCAACGAACCGGCCAAGGCCTTCTACAAGAGTTTAGGTTTCCGCGAGGCCGGCGCGCGACGGGGATATTACTCCGGCAAGGAAGACGCTGTGCGTATGGCTCGCGATCTCACCGTTAATGCGGGCTAGTCTCGCAGTTTTCTTCCAAGCCAGTCACGTCGCCGCTTCGGCGCACCCCGCGCGATGAAATGTTTGACCGTCGGCCGGCCCTCGCCGCGGTGGAAGGAATCCGCGACTTGCTTGAACCCCATGTCTTCGACGGTGAGACGCTCACGTCCTCGCAGATGATCGAGCCAGGTTGGATCGATGAAGTGTTCGACGTAGCGAGCGTTGTCCTCGGTATCTTGAAATAATCCCCATGCGACCGCTCCATTTCTCAACCGCATGCGCCGTACGTCACGCATCGCGGCTTCGAAGTCCGTCCTCTCCTCTGCGTCGATGAGATATTCGATATTCACCATGACAGGGCCTTCGTGGGCGTGTTCTGGAACGGCAACGATTCCTTCCGGCACGGTACCAGCGAGCGACCGGTCGACCTTTGAATGAGCGGCAAGCTTCCAGCGGGAGGTAATCAGCCCGCCGACGACGCCGAATCCGACCGCGAGACTCAACGCCGTCGTGGTGTTTGTCGCCGACGCGACCCAACCCCAGAACGCGCTGCCAATCGCCATGCTGCCCATGAAGGTGGCGAGAAATACGGCCATGCCGCGCGCCCGAACCCAGGCCGGCAGGGACAGTTGGGCGCAGACCTGCAACGTTGAGACGACGCTGATCCAGGCGGCGCCGGCGATGAACATGACGCCGGCGAGCGGCAACACCAGGCGGATATGGGCGAGCGCCAGCAACGTCAATGCACCGACGAGTGTGCCAATCATCACGATGCTGTCGTTGGAAATGAGTGTGCGTATCCGGGTCAGGGCGAGCCCTGTCGCCACAGCGCCGGCGCCCATACTGGTTACGAGCAGGCCGTAAGCCTGCGGGCCCGCGCCCACTTCGAAGCGGACGATCAGCGGTAGAAAAGCGAACAGCCCGCTCATCATCGTGAAGAACGCTACGGCGCGAATAATCACGGTCTGTAAAGATGGAGACTGGCGGGCGAACTGAAAGCCGACTCGGAGCGCACCGAAGAAGCGCTCCGACGGTAACGTACTGCGGGGCTGCGTGCTGCGATACCGAAAAATAACGAAATAGATTGCCGCGAAGCTCACGGCATTGAGTAGGAACACAGGCCCCGGACCGGTCAAAGCGATGATTACGCCGGCAATCGCGGGCCCCACGGCTCGCGTGAGATTCATCGCAATCGCGTTCAGCGTCACAGCTGCGGTTAGTTGCTGCCGCGGCACGAGATCAGGAATCAGCGATGTGAGTGCCGGCATCATCATCGCGGCACCGATACCCAGTCCGAACGTGAATGCGATCAGTGACCAAGGAGTGATGTGCCCGGTGACCGTCATCGCCCCGATACCTCCGGCCATGCAGGTCATCCAGACGATGGCTGTCAGCATATAGAGACGCCGATCCACGATGTCGGCCAACGCACCGGCCGGCAGCGTGAAGAGAAACCCGGGTAGTACGACCGCTACCTGGACTAATGACACCATGAACGGGTCCGGTGCGAGGTCGGTCATCAGCCAGCCCGCGCTGACATCGTGCATCCAGGTTCCGATATTAGACACGAGGTTGGCCAACCAGATATTGCGGAAGATTTTTATCTTCAGCGGGCTCAAGCCAGGGCTGGAGTGCGAGCGACGTTCTGGGGTAACCATGGTAAGGGCGCAGGACAGGGGAAACCGTTCACGGTTATGATCGCATAGAACAACCGCATCCGACTATCGGCTTGCGACGCTAGGGAAATCCTGACAAGGTAGCAATGCAATGTCCGACAAAGAACAAAGACAATTCGTGTCGCTCGGTGTTGCCGTACTGACGATCTCGGATACTCGTACAGAGAGTACCGACACCTCCGGCAGCCTGCTCGTCGAACGTCTCACTGGCGCGGGGCATGAACTTCGGGACCGAGCGATCGTCAGGGATGACGTTTATGCTATTCGAGCGACGCTATCCCGATGGATTGCGGACCCACAAATCGAGGTTGTCATTTGTACCGGCGGCACAGGTGTGACGGGGCGTGATGGGACGCCCGAAGCCGTCAGCGTGTTACTTGATAAAGAAATTTCCGGCTTCGGTGAGATATTCCGGGCGATATCGTTTGATGATATCGGAACCTCGAGTTTGCAGTCACGCTGTCTGGCGGGTGTTGCCAACGGCACGTACGTCTTCTGCCTGCCAGGTTCGACCAACGCTTGTATCATGGGCTGGGACCAGATCATCGCGTCGCAGCTCGATAACCGAACACGTCCATGCAACCTTGCAGAACTCATCCCGCGGCTCGAAGAATGACCTCTCTAGCCTTTCCAGGCACGTAAATCCGCAGCCGACTTAAGCAAGCTTTGCCTCGGGCAAGACACTAGCTGCGCCGTGAGCTACTATTAAGTCTCAATAGAACCGAGGGGTGGTCGGAGACGGCCTGAGAGGTTGGCGTTGAGCCAATCAACCCTTTGAACCTGATCCGGTTAGTACCGGCGAAGGGACCGGATGCCACTACGGAATTCCCAGCTCGCGGTATGACCCGGATCTCATCCATCGAGGAGATCGGGAATGAGACCCACCATAGACTCTAGTAGGTGTGTTGTCTTTAGGCGAAAAGCGGCTGCGATCGCAATCGCGATGTCACCCGCATTCCTGCATGCTCAGGAGGAACAACCACCACCCGTTGTCGAGGAAATCGTAGTCACCGCCGGGTTTCGCGAAAACGATCTAATGAACGTGCCGGCCAGCATTACGGTGGTCGATGCAATCACCATCGAGGATCGCGCGGCGCAACATCTGGAATCGGTGCTCAATACTGCGGCGAACATCAATTTCTCGAGCGGCAGTTCCCGGGCTCGTTTCGTGCAAGTGCGCGGGGTTGGTGATCTGGAGCAGTTCGTCGATCCAAAACATTTTCCGTCGGTCGGCATAACCATGGATGAAATCGATTTGGGAGGCACGGCCAATGCGGGCATGCTGTTCGACGTGGAGCAGGTGGAAATTTTGCGCGGTCCTCAAGGAACGCGTTTTGGAGGCAGTGCGTTAGCCGGGATGGTGAATATTCGCACCAATAAACCCACAGAATCATTCGAAGGTTACATTCAGGCCGGTGCGGGTAACTACGGGGGCTGGAACATAGGGGGTGTCATCAGCGGTCCATTGAGTGACACTGTCACCGGGAGATTGGCGATACAGCAGAACAAAAGCGATGGATATATCGACAATGTGTTTCTTGGACGGGATGATACCAACGGTTACGATGAGACCTACGTTCGCGCGGTCCTGCATCTCAACCCCAGCGACGAGTCCGCCTACAGCCTGACCGCGTTCTATTTCGACGGCCGAAATGGCTATGATGCCTTCTCTCTCGACAATACGCGGGACACGTTATCGGACATACCGGGCCACGATAACCAGAAAAGTTTCGCGCTGGCTGGACGGGCCGAATGGCAGGTTGGCGAATCTTCGACTCTGCAAGCGGTCGCGACCTGGCTGGATAGCGATCTTGAGTACGGCTTCGATGAAGATTGGACGTTCGTCGGTATCTGTGACGGCACGCTATGTGATCCGGTCGATGATCTATTCTCCAACACGGACAACTATCTGAGAGATCGGGACGAGATCTCGTTGGACATCCGCCTACTGGGAAACTCGCCCGGGTTCGATACCCAGTACGTAGTAGGGATCTATGCCCAGCAGAGAGATGAAGATCTGCATCGCGAGTACTACGGGGATTTCTTCAGCTTCTACGAAACGCAGCGACAGGCCATTTACGGACAAGTCGAAGTCGCCGTCAATGAGCGATGGAAGCTGACGGCGGGTATTCGGTATGAGCGCTTCGATGACAACTATCAGGATAGCTTCGGTTTTCAGTCAAGCAGCGATGACAGTCTTCACAGTGGTGAGTTGACCCTGTCCTATCAGGCTGCGGGAAGCACGCTACTGTACGCGACGCTCTCACGTGGTAACAAGCCCGGCGGTGTGAACACAGAGGCGAGCGCGAACCTGCCCTTCATGCAGCCGGTGTTTCAATCATTTATGCAAACTAGACTCACGATCGATACAGAAACGCTAATCAACCGGGAGCTGGGGCTCAAGGGCGCCTACCTGGACAACCGACTGATATTGCGTGCTGCGATGTTTCATATGGATAGAGACGATGCACAGTTGGAGTCGTGGATGTGGGACGGCGTCAATTTCCTGTGGATCGGTTTCCTGGATAACGTGGATGGTTTCAACTTGGGCGCAGAGATCGAGCTACGCTATCAACTTTCGGATCAAGTGGAGCTGTTTGGCTCTCTCGGACTGCTCGAGACTGAGATAGAAGAGATCACGACATTCGATCTGGATTTGGACGACTTTGTTACCCGAAACGATATCGATCAGGCTAAATCGCCTGCGTGGCAATTTAACCTCGGGACCAACGTGGCGTTCAACGATAAACTTAGTGCTCGACTGGAGTTCGAAGGACGTGACGATAGCCGTTATGGCTACTATCACGGCGAAAGCATCGACAGCTACGTCCTGGTGAACGCGAGTCTTCGTTATCGACTGGGAAGAACCGAGTTACAACTTTGGGGCCGAAATCTGACTGATGAAGACTACGCCGTGCACGGTCTGTACTTCGGTAACGATCCTCGTAAGGGCTGGGTGAAAGAAACCTATTACCAGTATGGCGAGCCTCGCGTATTCGGGATCTCCGCCACATACGCTTTTTGAGAGAGGAGATCTCGATGCGAATTACAGCCGAGCTTAGTCTCTACCCGATGCACGAGCAGTTTTTGCCGAGAATAGAGACGTTCATTCGTTCCCTCCATAGCGCGCCGGGTCTGGAAGTGACGGTCAACCAGATGAGCACGCAGCTCAGGGGTGAGCTCGAAGTCGTGACCCGAGCAGTTGAGCGGGCGTTAGCGTCGTCGTTTGAAGTCGGCGGCCCGCAGGTGCTCGTGGCGAAATTTCTCAACGCCGATCTGCCCATCCTAGAGGCGCCCAGTCTTGATCCTCCTGGATAGGCTCGTTGCGGCTGCCGAGACCATGTCTGTGGCCGAAGTCGTGGCAGTGTTGCTCGCCATCACCTATCTGCTGCTCGTGATCCGCCAGAATATTCTCTGCTGGGCGGCGGCACTCGCGAGCGTTCTGATCTATCTGGTGATCTTCTTCAATGCGCAGCTCTACATGGAATCCGCCCTGCAGATTTTTTATGCAGCAATGGCCGTCTACGGCTGGTACCAATGGAAGTACGGAGGTATCGAGCATCAGGGTCTGCGCATCGTCACCTGGAGGCTTCACATTCATGCCATCGTAATCGGTGGCATTCTGGGCTTGACCTTAGGCTTCGGCTGGGTCTTAAGTGCGACCGACGCCGCTTTCCCTTACCTGGATTCGTTTACGACCGTGGCGGCTGTTATTACGACGTACATGGTCACTCGAAAAGTGTTGGAAAACTGGGCGTATTGGTTCGTGATCGATGGCCTGTCGGTCTATTTATACGTTTCACGAGAACTTTATCTCACCGCTGGCCTGTTCGTTTTGTATCTCTTCATGATACTGATCGGATTCCGCTGCTGGTGGCGTGAGTGGCGATCTGAAACGCTCGCCACGGCTTAAATGACTCCGTCGGCCAGTCTCAGTCAGGCGGCTTTGGAAAGCCTGTGTAGAACCTTGGGCGTCTCTGCTGGCGAACTGAAGATAACAACACTCGGCGGCGGACTGTACGAACGCAGTTACCGGTTTTCGAGCGACGAGGGTGATTGGGTAGTACGCCTGCCGGTTGGCGAAGGCGCGCCCTGTGGTCTCGAGCTGTCTGTCGAGCAGCGGCTGCTCGAGCAGCTTGGTGCTGCGGGGTTCACTCCACCGATCGTAGCCAGCGAGCCGAGTGAGGGCATACTGATCACGCGCTACCTGTCCCAGGCTAGCTGCTGGTGTGCGGCTGACGCGCGCGAACCCGGCAACATCACTCGCATCGCCAAGCGGCTTCGTGACTTGCATCGTAGAGAGGATGATTTGCCACCGTTCCGGGCGCTCCGGACCGCTGTAGAGTATCGGCGACTGGCTGCAGAGCGGCAACGACTGACTACCGAGCAGCAGGATTGGGGTCGGGAATTTCTCGAGTTGGCGCGCTCGTACGACGCGGAGAGTTCCCCGGCGACGCTTTGCCACAACGATCTGACGGCAACCAACATTCTTGACGACGGACAGTTGTGGCTCATCGATTTTGAGTACGCGGTCTGTGCAGAGCCGATCCTGGATCTTGCGAGTCTCGCGAGCATGAACGATTTTAACGCGGCCCAGCAAGCCTGCTTGCTTGATGCTTACTATCAGGGCGCAGCTCCACCGTTCAACATGAAGAAGCTCGCTGACGTAATACGGCTATCGCGGTTCGTCAGCTATTTCTGGGCATTAGCGTGTCGTCGCGACGAACGCGAGGATGCACCGGTCGAGCGGTTTGTTGAGAATGTAGCTGCAATGCTAAGGTAGCGCTCGATCTATCACATTAAAGGAACGGCCCCCGGTCGGACTTCCGCTTGATAAAGAACGTCGCTTTTCTCGGCTTGGGCGTCATCGGGTACCCGATGGCTGGCTGGTTAAGCCGGTCGGGTTGCGCTGTGACGGTGTTCAACCGTACGCAGAAGAAGGCCGAGCTTTGGTGTCGTGAGTATAAGGGCGAGTCGGCAACGACCGCGGCGGAAGCAGCCGCGGGTGCCGAGGCCGTCTTTACGTGCCTCGGCGATGATCCCGATCTTCGCGAAGTGGTTCTGGCGACCGATGGCGTTTTGCAGGCCATGCAGCCCGGCGCACTGTTTATCGATCACACGACGGCATCCGCGAGCTTGGCGCGCGAGATCGCGGTGGCCGGGCACGGTCACGGCGTGCAATGTCTCGATGCGCCGGTATCGGGGGGGCAAGCCGGCGCGGAGGGCGGTGAACTCACGGTCATGGTAGGCGGGGAGGCGGAGCCCTATGAACGCGCGGAGCCTTTGATCGGAACATTCGCCAAGATGGTGCGGTTGATCGGACCTCCAGGGACCGGTCAGCTAACGAAGATGGTCAATCAGATTGCGATTGCGGGAGTGGTCCAGGGTCTCTCGGAAGCGTTGAATTTTGCGCTGCGTGCCGGACTGGAGCCCGAGGCGGTTGTCGATGTAATCAGTCAAGGTGCGGCGCAATCCTGGCAGATGACCAATCGCTGGGAAACCATGGTGGAGGGGCAGTTCGAGTTTGGCTTTGCCGTGGAATGGATGCGAAAAGATCTGCGCATCTGTCTTGAGGAAGCTCGGCGCAACGGTGCAGAGTTACCTGTCGCGGCGCTCGTCGATCAATTTTATGCTGATATAGTTGGTATGGGTGGCGTGCGTTGGGATACTTCCAGCCTTATCGCGCGTCTTAATCGATCTTCGCAGGACTAAGCACCATGGACCCGCTCCTCGCCGATTTGCTGAGTTTGCTCGAACTTGAGCGGCTCGAAGAGCGTATCTTCCGTGGCCAGAGTCGTGACATCGGCAGTCCACGCGTGTTCGGCGGCCAGGTGCTCGGTCAGGCGCTGACCGCGGCGAATTACACGGTTGAGGGTCGCGTGGCGCATTCATTGCACGCGTACTTTCTTCGCGCCGGTGATGTAACCGCGCCAATCGTTTATGACGTTGATGTCGCGCGAGACGGTCGCAGCTTCAGCAACCGGCGGGTAGTGGCGATTCAGCACGGCCGGCCAATCTTCAACATGACGGTATCCTTCCAGATTCCGGAGCAAGGCTTAGAGCATCAGGCTACGATCCCTGCCGTGCCTGGACCCGACGAGCTGCAGGATCTCAGCGCCACTCCCGACGAGGTGCTGGAAAACATTCCCGAGAAGATGCGCCGCTACCTGACCCGCAAGCGCCCATTTGAGATTCGGCCCGTAGAGCCGGTCAGTCTGCTATCGCTGCAGCCGTCGGATCCGGTCCGGCATGTGTGGATGAGGGCTGTCGACCGACTTCCGGACCAGCCAGACTTACACCGTAATCTTTTGGCCTATCTTTCCGACTTTCAGCTGATCGGTACGGCCACGCTCCCGCACGGTATTCAATTCGAGCAGGGCAGGGTGCAGATGGCGAGTCTCGATCACGCGTTGTGGTTTCATAGACCCTTCCGTGTAGACGAATGGCTGTTGTACTCTATGGAAAGCCCGAATGCGGCATCCGCCCGCGGCTTCGCGCTCGGCAGGTTCTTTGACACCGATGGCGTGCTCGTTGCCTCCACGGCCCAAGAGGGTCTGATCAGAATCTGGCCGAGCCGGAAGGAGCCCGCGGGCGACGAGCCGAAAGTTTAGTCGTGTGATGTCACCGCCGTAGTAGATGCTACGCTGACCTTGGCGGTTTACCTACCGAGCTTTAAGTTCCGCTCGGTAGCGTTGGGCTCTGGCGACATAGTGTTCCGCGATCCACTGAATGTGTTCGAGTTCTTCATCAGTGACTTCGCGAATGCGCCTGGCAGGCGCGCCGATGATGACCGAACGGTCGGGGAATTCCTTGCTCTCGGTAATCAACGCTTGTGCGCCGACGATGCAGCGCTCGCCGATCACGGCATGGCTTAGGATCGTAGCGCCCATTCCCACCAGGGAACCCGAGCCCACCGTACAGCCATGCACGGTGGCCGAGTGGCCGACGCTGACGTCACTGCCGAGCACAACCGGGGCTCCCGCATCGACGTGAAATACCGAGCCATCTTGAATGTTGCTTCGATCGCCGATCGTGATGCTGTCATTGTCGCCTCTTAACACGACGTTGAACCAGACACTGGCATCTTGCCCGAGACTGACACGACCGATGACGGCGGAATTCGGCGCTACGAAGTAATCATCACCGATCGTTTGTACACGATCCTCACCTAAATCGTAAATCATGTTCCATCAGCCGTTCGTTTGGTTTGCTACGGCTTTTACTGCCGCTGCGATCATTTCTGAATCACCCAGGTACTCTGCCCGCCGCGCGTGCAGAGCTGAATCGAGTTCGTATACGCGAGGTGTACCGGTAGGGATGTTAAACTCGGAAATGTCGTGCTCTGAAATTCCTTCGAGCATTTTCACCAGCGCTCTGAGGCTGTTACCGTGAGCGGCAACCAGAACATTTCGTCCGGCGAGAAGCTCAGGAGCGATAGTTTGATTCCAATACGGTGCGACTCGATCCAACGTTGATTTCAGGGATTCCGTCGCCGGTAGGTCCGCGCGCGCGAGTCGGTTGTAGCGTGGATCGTGCTGCGGGTGGCGGGCATCCTCTTTGCTAAGAGCAGGCGGCGGAGTGTCATAGCTACGCCGCCAGATTTTGACCTGGTCCGCGCCGTGTTTCTTGGTCGTTTCAACCTTATCCAGCCCCTGCAGATCGCCGTAGTGACGCTCGTTCAGCCGCCAATCTCGCTCGACCGGTATCCACATGAGATCCATTTCGTCAAGAATCAACCACAGGGTACGAATCGCGCGCCTCAGTACCGAGGTGAACGCGATGTCGAAGGTATAACCCTCGTCTCTCAACGTCCGGCCGGCTAGCCGGGCCTCGGTGACACCGTGCTCGGTCAGATCGACGTCGGTCCACCCGGTAAAGAGATTTTTGAGATTCCACTCGCTCTGGCCATGCCGAACGAGTACGAGGGTTCCTGGTTTGCGGCTGTTATCCATAGTTAGTGCGTATTGTTCGGGGTTCTTCCCGTTAGATCAACACGCGATTATCAAGTCAGCCTTTCAATCTCGCGAATAGCTGCGGATAGCGTCGCAAAGTCAATTTCTCCCGACGCATCCATGTCCCTGAGATTCTGACAAGCGCGGGCGATCTTGTCCTTGGATTCGATGAACCACTCGGTCAATGCGTCCCGTGGTGATCGCTTGCCTCGCTGCGCGAGTATCGAGCGGATTAGCGCATTTTGCTGCTGAGCCAAGTGCTCCCGGAGGGTCGCACGAGCCGTTGCCGGCCAACGACCTTCGACGTGAAGTTCTTCGATTTTCGTTCTGATCCAATCGAGCCGTAAGTTTTTGCCGAGTTCGAAATACAACGGTACGACATCGCCGATAGCGATTTTGCTATCGGCGGCGATCTCGATGATATCCAGCGTCTGTGTTGCGATCGCCAAGGCCGCAAGTCGTTCCATCAGGTCGCCGGGAATGCCCGAGCTCTGGTGTTGCCTGACGTCGTTACGATGATGCTCGTCCGCGCCCTCTAGCTTTGCCAACGATTGACGAACCTGTCCGACGCCGGGGCTGAACCGCGCGACGGTTCGTTCGATAGAAAGCGCGTCGAGACGACGCTGCAGAAGCCAGTACACAGCACGGCGTAACCTCCTGCTGATCTGGAACAACAGGTCGTATTGCACGTCGGCCGGAACCTGATTGTCACACGCCTCGATCTCTTTCCATAGGTCACGAACATTGAAGATTTCTCGGGCGATTGCGTACGCGCGCGCCACTTGGGCGGTAGTCGATCCCGTGTCCTCTTCTGCTCGAATCGCAAAGGATGCACCCATCCGATTGATCATGCTGCTGGCGATTCGCATAGCGATGATCTCGCGACGAAGTCGATGCGCCGGAAAATCTGCAGCGAACCGTCGCCGCAGACGCTCCGGAAAATACGCCTCAAGTTCGGCGGACAAATAGGGATCTTCTGGTGTGTCAGATTCGACGAGGCTGTTAAACAGCTCAATCTTGGCGTAGCTCATAATGACCGCAAGCTCGGGGCGAGTCAGGCCACTGCCGGTCTGGCGGCGTTCATTGATGTTGTCCTCGGTCGGTAAGTTCTCGAGGTCGCGGTCCAGAACGCCACGCTCTGCCAAGGTCCGGATCAAGTAGGCGTTCTCGCCAAGGCGTTCGTGATTCGACGTACTCATCATGCTTAATGCTTGCGACTGATTGTAGTTGTTGACCAGTACGAGATCTGCGATCTCGTCAGTCATCGCCGCGAGCAGGTCGTTGCGCTTCGAGCTTGACAGAGTCCTGCCGACGATGGCGTTGTCTAGAAGAATCTTGATGTTGACTTCACGGTCAGAGGTGTCGACACCGCCTGAGTTATCGATAAAGTCTGTGTTAATACGCCCGCCAAGCAAAGCGAACTCAATCCGGCCTAACTGAGTTAAGCCCAGATTTCCCCCTTCACCTATTACCCGGCACTGAAGTTGATCGGCATCGATCCGGAGAACGTCGTTAGCAGGGTCGCCGACGTCGCCATGAGACTCCTTACTCGATTTTATGTAGGTTCCTATGCCGCCGTTCCAGAGTAAGTCGACTTTCATGCGCAAAATCGCGCGCACGAGCTCGGGAGGAGTCACATTGGACTGTTCGAGTTCTAGCATGCGTTGAGCTGCAGGATGTAGCTTTATGCTTTTACTCTGGCGCGAATATACGCCGCCGCCCGTCGAGAATTTAGCTTCGTTGTATTCGCCCCAGTCAGAACGAGTGCGTTGAAATAAGCGTTTGCGTTCGCTAAAACTTCTGCGTGTATCAGGATCCGGATCAATAAAGATGTGCTGATGATTAAAAGCCGCGACCAGCCGAATGTACGGTGACATCAACATCCCGTTGCCAAAGACGTCGCCACCCATATCGCCGATACCGGCAACGGTGAATGGCTGCTGTTGCGTATCGATTCCCAATTCCCGGAAGTGACGCTTCACGCACTCCCAGGCGCCGCGGGCAGTAATCCCCATTTTTTTGTGGTCGAAGCCGGCCGAGCCGCCCGAAGCGAAAGCGTCTCCGAGCCAGAATCCGTAGTCGGCGGCGATCTCGTTGGCAAAATCCGAGAACGTCGCCGTCCCTTTGTCTGCTGCGACAACGAGGTAGGGGTCATCGTTGTCTCGGCGTATGACTCCTGCCGGTGTGACGATGCGTTCGTCGACGATGTTGTCCGTGATATCCAATAGTCCGCGAATAAAATTTCGGTAACAGGCGATAACCTCTGCTTGAACGAATTTCGGATCGCCGCCAGGCAGCTGTTTGCAGACAAAGCCGCCCTTCGCCCCAGACGGAACGATGACGGTATTTTTGACCTGCTGCGCCTTCATGAGCCCTAGGATTTCGGTGCGAAAGTCTTCACGCCGATCGGACCAGCGCAGGCCTCCTCGGGCGATATTCCCGCACCTAAGATGAACGCCCTCGAAACGCGGCGAATAGACGAAGATTTCGAACTTCGGCCGTGGCAGAGGCAACTCGACAATCTTCGTCGGATCCAGTTTGAACGAGATATAAGATTTTCTTTCGTTCGCATCCGATTGATAATAGTTCGTCCTAAGCGTCGCCTCGATGACGCTTAAAAAAGCCCGCAGGATTCGATCGTCATCCAGCGTCGTAACGTGTTCCAACTGGTCCGTAATCGAGCGTCTGCTTTGGGCCACCAGCGTACGCCGGCGTTTGCTGTCGTGATCGGGATCGAATAGGGCGTGAAACAACGCGATCAGCGTCTGCGTAAGGCCGGTATGGCGGGCGAGGACTTCCTGCATGTAGGTCTGGCTGAACGTCAGTTCGGTTTGCAGCAAGTACTTGCAATAAGCCCTCAATAGCGCGGCCTCTCGCCAGTCGAGCCCGGCCCCTACGATGAAGCTGTTGAACTGATCGTTCTCCGCTTCGCCCGCGAGCACGCGGCGGAAGCACTCCAGGAAACGGGGTTCGATGTCTTCAGGGTCAAGGCTCATGTTAGCTGCGGGCTCCAACTCGAACTCTTGTATCCAGAGTGCGGCCGGTCCCGCCGGGACCTGGTACAGTCGTTCGTTGAGTACTTTCATGCCCAGGTGCTCAAGTATCGGCAGCGCCGTATAAAGCTGAATAGGTTCTTCGAGTCGGAATGTTGTGAAGCGGAGTCTATGTGTTGCATCCTCGGCTGCCCGGTCGAGACTCATCTCCAAATCGCTGAGACCGTCGACGACGGCGGCGATCTTATGAATTTCGCCGCTCGACTTCGCAGGGTCAACCTCTTCCCGGTAGGCAGCCGGAAAATGTTCCGCGAAGCGATGGAACAGCTTAAGTCCTTCGTTCGCGCCGAATTGCGCGAGCAGGGCCGCACGAAAGCGGTCAGCCCAGGTCTGTGCGATCGCCTCCAGTTGTTTCTCGATGACTGCGATATTGGGTGCAATCCTCGAGTCGGGTGGCATCCGGATTGTCGCTTCCAGTCGAGCCAGCGCTGATTCCGACATGGTGAGTTTTGTTTCGATCGACGTTCCGTTGAACGCTTGCATCAGTAGCTCTTCGATGCGGCGTCGCGTCTGCGGGTTGTATTGATCTCGGGGCAGGTACACAAAGCAGGAGTAGTAGTGATTGAACGCATCGCGACGACAAAAGAGCTTGACCTGATGACGTTCCTGGAGATTCAGGATTCCGGCGCTCATTCTTGCGAGATCATTTACGGATCCCTGGAAGAGGTCGTCCCGCGGAAATGTATCCAATATATGTTGCAGGGCTTTGCCATTATGGCTGGTCGGGTCCAGGCCCGATTTAGCCATCACCCTGTCCAATTTGAGTCGAATCAGGGGCACGTCGCCGGGACGCTCGGTATAGGCCGCCGACGTAAAAAGACCGACGAAGCGCTTCACGGCCCGGGTTTTGCCGTCAACGCTGAAAACCTTGACCCCGATCTGGTCGAGATGCCCGCTGCGGTGAATGGTCGAGCTCGCGTCGGCTTTGGTGATGACCAGCGGACTATTCGCTCTAGCGATTTTACGCGTTTGGGAATTCAACGTGATTACCGGCGTCGTCAACCTCGTGTTATCGCGACTGATACCGAGCCCTGTTCCTGCTACCGGCCGTAGGCGATCTACAATTTTTCCGCGACTGAGCCGGTATTCTCGATACCCGAGGAGCGTGAAGTGATCGTCGGCGAGCCAGTCCAAGAAGTCGCAAGATTCATGCAGTAGATCTGACCGTGTTGGCGCGCTCTGTCGTAATTCGGCGCTGGCAGACCGAAGTTCGGCCAACATCTCCCGCCAATCGTCGACGGCCACCCGGATATCGCCGAGTGTGTCCTCCAAACTCGTTTGCAGTTTCTTCAGGACTTTCGTCTCCGCGTTTTTCGAGATTTCGATATGAATGAATGATTCTGCGTTGTGCTCCCCATTTCCGTGCAGCGCTGCTACTTCCAGAAGCTGACCGGCAGTTGAACGTTTTACGCCGAGTCTGGGATGAATCAGAAGCTGGATGTAGTGACCAAGACGGTTCAGCGTCATTGTGACCGAGTCGACGAGAAACGGCATATCGTCGGTGACGATCTGAACGATCGATGCGTCAGAGTGCCAGCCGTCCCGATCGACCGCGGGGTTGAAGACCCGAACGATGGCAACGCCGCGACGGCGGTTTCGACTCGACGCGACGTGATTCAGGGCCGCCGCAGCCAGTGCCTGCGGATTGCGATCACGCAAATCTTCCTCGGGCACGTCGGCGAAGTAGGCCCTGAGGAGAGCGGCCCGGCTGCCTGGCAGAGTCGGGCCTGCTCTTCGACCACGGGAGCGGCGGATGATCGCGTCGAGGAGATCGCTACTACGAACTGGCGGTCGCTGACTGATTCCGGACCTCGAGTCCCGATACGATATGCGGGTTAGTGTTCACAACGTACTATCTTCCTCCACTTGACTAGCTTCCGCGTGTGAAGTGTCTCTCAAACCCGCTTCGTGGCACAAGATGAGTTTCACCCGCTGCTGTTAGATCGTCATCGACGTAGTCACTCGGTCAGTTCGACTCGATCTCTAAAGTGGTCCAACGCTTGCGGATTGGCCAACGCGTCAATATTTTTAACCTGACGGCCGTGCAGGACGTCGCGCACAGCAATTTCTACGATCTTGCCGTTGATGGTTCTCGGAATGTCCGGCACTTCAAGGATCTTTGCCGGCACGTGTTTCGGGCTTGCCTTGATACGTATCGCGTCGCGGAGCCGCAGCGCCAGATCGTCATCGAGGCTATAGCCTGGCTGCGCGAGAATAAACAGCACGATTCTCACATCGTTGTCCCAATCTTGAGCGACGGCGATACTCTCGGCGACTTCTTCAAATTGTTCTACGACTCGGTAAATTTCTGCGGTGCCGATACGCACGCCACCCGGATTGAGAACGGCATCTGAACGACCGTACATAATGATACCGTCATGCTCGGTCAACTCAGCGTAATCGCCCTGGTACCAGACGTTCGGATACCGTGTGAAGTACGCTGCCTTGTACATGCTATTGTCGGGATCGTCCCAAAATCCGATCGGCATCGACGGAAACGCAGCCGTGCAAACTAACTCGCCCTTCTGTTGCCTGATCGAGTCGCCGTGATCGTCGAAGATCTCGACTTTCATCCCCAGAGCGCGGCACTGGAGTTCACCGGGATAGACCGGGAGGATAGGATTACCGGCGCCGAAGCACGCGATAATGTCTGTGCCGCCGGCGATCGATGATAGTTGTAGATCATCTTTAATATGTTTGTAGACAAAGTCGTAGCTTGCCGGGGCCAACGGTGAGCCCGTGGACAACACGCTCTGTAGGCTATCGAGATTCGCGTGCTCGTTCGGCTTATAGCCTGTCTTCTCCAGCGCGCTAAGGTACTTAGCGCTCGTGCCGAATACTTTGATCTTCTCTCGCTCGGCAATCCGCCACAGGATACCTGGATCGGGATAGAACGGTGAGCCGTCGAACAGCACGAGCGTGGCACCGCTAGCCAACCCCGATGCCAGCCAATTCCACATCATCCAGCCGCAGGTCGTGAAGTAGAACAGCACATCTCCGGCTTTGACGTCGGTATGTAGCACATGCTCCTTCTGGTGCTGAAGCAACGATCCACCGATGCCGTGGACGATGCATTTCGGAATACCGGTCGTGCCTGACGAATACAGAATGAACAGTGGGTGCGAGAACGGCAAGGGTTCGAAGACCAGTTCTGCATCGTCTTCGGCGATGTCAGCAAATAACAAAGCGTTCGGGAATGTGCTCAGGTCAAGTTTGTCGCATCGGTAGGAGACGATGATCAATGCTTGCAGCTGTTTCAATTGATCGACGACGGCCCGAACTACAGGTCGAGAGTCGATGCTTTTGCCGTTATAGAAATAGCCGTCTGTCGCGAATAAGACTTTCGGTTCGATTTGTCCGAAGCGATCGACTATGCCGTCGACGCCGAAATCCGGTGAACACGACGACCAGGTCGCGCCGAGGCTAGCTGTGGCGAGCATCGCAACGATAGCTTCCGGGCAGTTGGGGAGCACGCTTGCGACTCGGTCTTGCCGAGCGACGCCGGCCGCTCTCAAGGACTGCGCTACGCTTGCAACCTGGCGCCGCAGCGCCTCCCAAGTCATCTCCACGCGACGGCCCGTTTCGCTGTAGGACACGAGGGCGACGCCGTTATATTCTGGTCGCAGTAGATTGTCCGCGAAGTTCAACGTGGCTCCGGTGAACCAATTAGCGCCCGGCATGCGCTGACGATCGTCCAAAACATTCGTGTAATCGGACATGGAGCGAATACCGAAGAATTCCCAGGCCGCCGCCCAAAATGCTTCAGGCTCATCGATACTCCACTGATAGAGTCCTGGATAGTCTTCGCTGCTCAGTTGCCGGCTGTGACGCGTCAGAAACTGTTGCATATTGCTTGTCTCAATTCGCTGCCGCGAGGGCCGCCATATCGATTCGGTCATCCGGGCGCCTCCTCGCGTTCGACAGTCAGAGCAAGTTCAGAATGTTACAATGCTACTCCTTCCAACTGCATCTCCTGCGTATGTGTAAGCCTTCCGACGCCATTTGAGGGGCGCATGGACAGAGAGGTTATGGAGTTCGATGTCGTTGTCGTTGGCGCGGGCCCGGCGGGGCTCGCTGCTGCGTGCAGGCTCGGCCAATTGGCTGAGGCGAGCGGTGTTGAACCGAACGTCTGTGTAATCGAGAAAGGCTCGGAAGTCGGAGCGCATATCCTGTCCGGGGCAGTCATGGAGCCGCGGGCACTGGACGAGCTGTTTCCTGACTGGAGAAACCAGGGGGCTCCACTCGACGTGCCGGTTCGTTCCGATACCTTTCATTGGCTGTTGAGCGAGAACTCGGGTGTCAAGGCACCGGGATTCCTTATTCCTGCGCCGATGCATAACAAAGGCAATTACATTGTCAGCGCGGGACGTTTATGTCAG
>Ga0209988_10000443_pt1 | contig 25673 bp, 27 predicted proteins | sample N075metaG_FD_183115 | JGI IMG/M metagenome (GOLD analysis project Ga0209988, IMG submission 183115) | Deep subsurface microbial communities from Kermadec Trench to uncover new lineages of life (NeLLi) - N075 metaG (SPAdes) (version 2) | ecosystem: Environmental > Aquatic > Marine > Ocean trench... | reverse complement strand
GTAGCCGATGAAGAAATCGTGGTATGCGCTCTCTCCCGGGACCGCCACCGATGGGGGGAGTGGGATTCGGGCGACTAATGCATCCGGTCGTCCCTCGACCAGGTAACCCAGGTCGTAGACGTTCGCGTGAGGCGCCACCCGCGTTGCGAAGAGAAGCACCCGGCCGTTGCTGTGCCGGTACACGAAGACGTTGTGGAATCCCCCCTGTTCCTGTGGGCCCTGGAGTCTCGCGACCTCCCGGAAGGTCGACACATCCGGAAGGCCGGTGACGTCGAAGACGATGGCGCCCAGATCGGAGTCCGGACCCGCCCGCCTGAATTGAACCGCGTGGACCACATAATTTCGATCGGCCCACTGGAAGATCTTTATGTCTGTGCCCGCCGAGCCCACGTGCAGATCCATGTCGTCGATGCGCCAGCGGTGAAGTACCGTCGGGTTCTCGGGATCGTGTAGGTCGATGACGTCGAGCCCTCCGTTCCTGCGGGCTACGTAGGCATACGGACGGGTCAAGTCCTGCTCGATTTCGATGTCGGTGACGTTGGGGCCCAGCGGCAAGTGTGCAACCACCTCGATGTTGGCGCTCCCTCTCCTCTCCAGGGACTGCTGCGCGTTTAGGGAGCCACCTGCGGTAAGGGGCGTCAGTATCACCGCCAGTGTCGCCATCCATACCATGTCGGGTCGTGTGACCACGTCGGGTTGTGTGCTCGTCGTGCTCTTCACTCGTTATCCTCCTCGGTCGCTGCCCGGACGACATCAGGTTGGTGTCGAGGGTGGATCATCGTACGATGTCCCTTATCCGATCTCGAAGCAATCGCAATTCCGAATCCAGAAGCGTCCTATGTACGAACGGATCGTTTGTCTGACCGAAGAGACCACGGAGACGCTGTATACCATCGGCGAGGATTGGCGGATCGTCGGGATCTCTGGATTCACGGTTCGGCCTCCTCGCGCCCGGCGCGAAAAGCCGAGGGTCTCCGCCTTCACGAGCGCCAAGATCGACGAGATTCTTCGTCTCCGCCCAGACCTGGTCCTGGGGTTCTCGGACATCCAGGCCGACATCGCCGCGCAGTTGATCGGCCATGGGGTAGAGGTCCATGTGTTCAACCACCGAAGCGTGGACGGCATCCTGCGCATGATCCGGGTGTTGGGGGCGATGGTGGGATGCTCCGAGAAAGGGGAAGAACTGGCGGCCCGGCTCGCCGCGAATCTCGCCAGGATCCAGGAACGGGCCCGCGGTTTCCCGGATCGGCCCCGGATCTATTTCGAGGAGTGGAGTGATCCCATGATCTCCGGCATCCGCTGGGTTTCGGAGCTGGTAGGCTACGCCGGTGGGGAGGACTGTTTTCCCGAGTTGTCCGAGTCCTCTCTCGCGAAGGGCCGGATCATCGAGGATCCGCAGGAGGTGGTACGTAGGGCGCCGGACATCATCATCGGTTCGTGGTGCGGCCGTAAGTTCCGTCCGGAAAAGGTCGTGGCGCGTCCAGGATGGGAGAATGTTCCGGCCGTACGTGATGGCCACGTTTACGAGATCAAATCGTCGATCATTCTTCAGCCGGGCCCCGCAGCCCTTACCGAGGGTGTTGCCGAAATCCAGGAGCTCATCGAGCAGTGGACGCGCCAGCGGCGAGCCGAGGAAGGCTAGAGTACGGGTGGCGCGCGCATCAACCTCACTTCGTCTGGCCGGGGTGCCCCTCGGGAAGTGTGAGTTGTTTGAGTAACTGTGCCGCCCTGGCCAGTAGGCGGCGCTCTCGAGAGGGGAGTGCCGCGAGCATTTCTGAGAGCACCGCCACCCTCCGCCGCCGGCCTTCCTGGAGAAGGGAGACCCCCTTCTCCGTAGCTCGTATCCGATGTATCCGCCCGTCGGCGGGATCCCGCTCCCTCACGAGGAGTCCCTCCCACTCCATCTCCTTGGCCATACGCGAGATCGTAGCCGGACTCACCTGTTCGGCAGCCGCGAGCTGAGTGACCGTGACCGGTCCCCCGAAAACCACAACGGAGAGGGCCGAAAGGCGTGGAGCACTCAGTCCCAGAGTCTTGTCCTGGGTCCGGAGACGGCGCAGGAGGTGGATCGCCGCCGAGTGGAGCGCATCCGCGGTGTCGAGATCGTTGTGCTCCATGGCGCCAATGGCAGCTCTTGACATCTCGTGGGGAGTTTTCATTTTACTTAGCCAAGCTAAATATATTTATCGAACAGGTCAATCGGAGAATGACGCCATGGCAAAGACGGAGGGCGAGAAGCAGGCAGGCGGGGAAGAGAAACCCCCCAACGCGGGACTGACCGAAGTGGGACAGATCGCTGTCACCGTCGAAGACGTCGAGCGGGCGACGGCGTTCTACCGCGATGTGCTGGGTGTTCCGTTCCTGTTCGACGCGCCCGGGCTCGCGTTCTTCGACCTCGGTGGGACACGGCTGATGCTGAGCCGGCCGGAGGGTGTAGGGCCATCCGCGTCACTGCTGTACTTTCGGGCGGCCGACATCCATGCGTCCTATGAGACGCTCCTCAGCCATGGCGTGGACTTCATTGAGACACCGCAGGTGGTACATCGTACCGACAACTACGAGCTGTCCATCGCCTCCTTCTACGACTCCGAGGGAAACGTCATGGCCATCATGCAGGAAGTGGGCACGGTGTAACACGTCCACCGAATCGATGCCCGGCGAACGCTGGGCTTGCCGCCCGCGGACCGTAGGCGCATCTTGACCGCCAGGCCTGAGATTGCTGGTCGATTCCAGTTCGCAGGAGTGTGTCGATCCCTTCATGTCGATCCCTTTTATAGGAGGGTCGATCCCTTTTATAGGAGAGTAGAAGTCATGAAGACTCTGAGAGGCTTCCCGTACTTTGTTCTTGCGGCCTTCCTGACGTTCGCGGCAGGTGCTTGCGGTACGCCGGCGGACTCGGCTACGGCGGGCCTCTCCACTGCCGTCGCTGGTCTCCCTTCCGCCGCCCCCGAAGAGGTCGGGATGTCGAGTGAGCGGCTCTCGCGACTCTCAGGTGCCATGCAGCAACTGGTCGACGAAGGACGGTTGGCCGGCATCACGACCATGGTGGCTCGGCACGGCAGAGTTGTCCATTTCGAGACTTTCGGACACAGAGACATTGCGGCCGATGCCCCGATGACCCCCGATGCCATCTTCAGGATCTACTCGATGTCCAAGCCGATCACCGGTGTGGCGCTGATGATGCTTTATGAGGAGGGCAAGTTTCGCCTGTCAGATCCCGTGGAGATGTACATACCCGAGTTCGAGGGGCTCGAGGTCGCCGTGGGCGAGGGGCAAGAGGGGCCGCTCGTCGAAGAAGCCGATCATCCGATGACAGTCCGAGAGTTGATGAGCCATACGGCAGGTTTCGGTTACGGGCCTTATGTCTCTGATTCCCAAGTCGAGGACATGTACGCTGAACGAGATGTCTTCGCTTGGGATGGCACCCTGCGGGACATGATCGAACGGCTCGCCGATATCCCTCTACGGCAGCAGCCTGGCTCCATGTGGTACTATAGCATATCCGTCGATGTGCAAGGTTACCTCGTCGAGGTGCTGTCGGGGCAGCCGTTCGATCAGTTCCTCGAGGATCGACTGTTCGGTCCACTTGGGATGGTGGACACCGGCTTCTACGTGCCGCCGGAGAAGGCTGGACGGTTTGCGGAACTCTATGGATATGATAGCGACGGCCGTCTCCTGCCGCCTACGGCAACCGAATTCGAGGAGTACACGAGACTTGGATCGTCTGTGGTGACCGCGGAGACGGTCACCGCCCGGTATCTGGAGCCGCCCACGTTATTGTCGGGCGGAATGGGGATGGTCTCGACAACACGAGACTACATGCGCTTTTCCCAGATGCTCCTCAACGGTGGCGAGCTCGACGGTATCCGAATCCTTGCACCCCTGACCGTCGATCTGATGCGACGGAACCAACTGCCGCCGGAGGTCGCCGAGATGGGCCCCGGCCCCGGCCCCGGCCTCGGCTTCGGACTTGATTTCGCGGTTGTTACCGATCCGGTCGAAGCGGACGGCGTTTCCGAAGGAGAGTACTATTGGGGTGGCGCGGCCGGAACCTGGTTCTGGATTGACCCAGTTGAGGATCTGGTCTTCGTCGGCATGATTCAGCAGTTCGGCCTCGATCGGCCGGATGTGCGTTCGCTCTCACACAGATTGACGTACCAGGCGATCATGGAACCGGGTAGGTCAGCTCACTGATCTTCGGCGGGCCAGAGCCAGGCGGCCCCCCGCACGCCACTCGAATCGCCGTGTACGTTCCTCAGGACCGTCGTGGTGACCCGATCGGTGAAGACGTACTGCGGCAGGGCTGTCTGCACATCCTCGGGTAGCGCGGGAAGATTCGACATTCCCCCGCCTAGAACCACGATCCCCGGATCGACCACGTTGATGACGGAGGCAAGCCCCCGAGCCAGTCGGTCCACGTAGCGGCTGCGTGAGGCGGCGGCATCGTCGTCACCGCCGGCCGCTCTGGCCACGATCTCTCGAGTCGAGAGTCGCTGGCCTGTGACCGCTTCGTGATCCCTCACCAAGCCGGGTCCCGACACGTAGGTCTCTACGCAACCCTTCCGTCCGCAGTAGCAGTCGGGCCCCGGCCATTCGCCGTCTTTGGGCCAGGGGAGGGAGTTGTGGCCCCACTCTCCGCCGATTCCCTGGTGTCCCTCCAAGACCTGCCCCCCGACCACGATGCCCCCGCCGACTCCGGTACCGAGGATGACGCCGAATACTACGGCTGCCCCCACGCCCGCACCGTCGGTGGCCTCGGACAGTGCGAAACAATTCGCATCATTCATCACGCGGATCGGGCGCCCAATGATTGCCTCGAGGTCCTTGTCGAACGCCTGGCCGTTCAACCATGTCGAGTTCGAGTTCTTCACGAGACGCGTCGCCGGCGACAAGGTTCCAGGAATACCCACTCCGATCGAGCCCCGAACCTCTTGGCCGCCCACCGCACTTGCTTCGTCGTCGAGGAACGAAATGAGGCCCTCGATGGCAAGGAGTGTTTGCTCGTAGTCGTTGGGGGTCTCGATTCGCCGACGGGCGACTTCGGCTCCATCTCGGCCCAGTGCCAAGCCTTCGATCTTGGTGCCGCCGAGATCGATTCCGATACGAAGGGTTGCGCCACGCATGGCGCAATATTTGCTCGGCGGCTGGAGGATGTCCAACCGTAACGACGTTCAGTGAGAAGCGTGAGAAGCGTCGGGTCCGTCTGACGAAGCCTCTTCCTTGTCGTACGAAGTGTCCTCCGCGTGCGAGGAAGTGTCCGCTCTGTCCGAGGAGGTGTGTTCCCCGTCCGAGGAAACGTCCTTCCTGTCCGACGAAGTTTCTGCCTCGAGGCGAACACCGCCCTGCGCCGGGGGGAACTGCGGCGGGAAAAGGGATTCGGGCGGCCTGGCACCTGAAAGTGCCCCGCCTAGTAGCTGCTCGGTGAAGTCCAGCCGGGCGTCTACCGAGTGGAGTCGAACGGCGATGTCGGCCATGTCAGCCTTCATCACTTCGATGTCCCGTGGATCCATGAGGTCCAGCCGGTGTTGCGGCGGTGGAGACATCTTCCTCACGACCCACTGGCAAAGAAGCATGCCGGTCGCCCCCATCGCCCCGCCGCTCACGAAGGTGGCGAGAACCACGATGATGATCTCCACATCCATATGATCGTTACCTGGTTGTGTGAACCGGGCCACCCAGACGGCTGGCCTGAGTCCGGAGGAGAGGGGTGTAGCCCCCCCTTCCCCGTTCCCGACGTGGATTCGTACGTGCGGGTTTCGCGGTCCAGCACTTGGCGAGAACCCTTCCAGGTTCGGGGGCCGTCACGGTTCGATCACCGTTCCGGCTTTGCCGGCCAACATCTCTGCGATGTCTGCGAGCGCGCCGATGGTTGCTCTCCTCCCGGTGTTCTCCACGAAGGTACAGGCTGCCTCGACCTTAGGCCCCATCGAGCCGGCAGGGAAGTCCTGGTGACGGAAATCGCCTGGAGACGCATGTACGATCCGCCGCGCCCCCGGTGTACCCCAGTCGCGATAGACTGCATCAACGTCGGTGGCAAGGATGAGGCAATCCGCTCCCACTTCTTCGGCCAGGAGCGCGCTGGCCCGGTCCTTGTCGATCACCGCTTCCACTCCATGCAGTTTTCGTTGATCGTCATAGGCGGTGGGAATTCCTCCTCCTCCCGAGCAGATCACGATGACGTTGTGCTCCAGGAGCCAGCGCACGGGTCGAATTTCGAAGACACGTTTGGGAAGCGGTGACGGCACCACCCGCCGCCAGCCATCGCCGTCGGGTGCGACGGCCCAACCCCGGTCCGTCGCAAGCGTGTGTGCCTCGTCCTCGGTGTATACGGGGCCGATCGGCTTGGTCGGATTCTGAAAGGCCGGGTCGTCGGGGTCGACCTCCACCATCGTCAAGATGGTCGCGAAAGGTCGCTCGACAGGCAACAGGTTGCCCAGTTCTTGCTCGATCATGTACCCGATCATCCCCTCACTCTCGGCACCGAGGACATCGAGGGGGTAGGGGCGCACGTCTTTGTACGCTGCAGCCTGCAGTGCCAGGAGACCCACTTGGGGACCGTTTCCGTGCGTGATCACGATCTCGTGGGCATCTGCGACGGGCGCCAGCGCCTCGGCCGCAACACGCACGTTCCGACGTTGTACCGCCGCTGTGGGACGTTCACCCCTGCGCAGCAGTGCATTCCCTCCGAGCGCCACGACGATGCGCATCGAGGTGGCGCTTTAGGCCCCGAGCGTCGCCACCATCACCGCCTTGATGGTGTGCACCCGGTTTTCCGCTTGATCGAAAACGATCGAGTGTTCCGATTCGAACACCTCGTCGGTCACCTCCATTCCGTCCAGCCCGAACTTCTCGAACATGTCCTCTCCGACCCTGGTGTCCCTGTCGTGGAAGGCGGGCAGGCAGTGTAGAAATTTTGCCGGCGGATCCCCGGTCATGGCCATCACGTCCGAGTTGACCTGGTAGGCTCTCAGGAGGTCGATCCGTTCCGCCCACTTCGACTCGGGCTCGCCCATGGACACCCACACGTCCGTGTAGAGGAAGTCCACGCCCTGGACGCCTTCCTCCACGCTCTCCGTCAGCGTCAGTGTTCCTCCCGTGCCTTCGAGGATTTCCCGGCACCGTCCGACGAGCTCCGACTCTGGCCAGCACGCTTTCGGAGCCGCCAGCCGGACATCCATGCCCATCTTGGCTCCCCCGACCATCAGCGAGTTGCCCACGTTGTTCCGGGCGTCGCCCAGATAACAGAAAGAGATCTCGGAGAGCGGCTTAGGGCTGTGCTCCTCCATGGTGAGGAGGTCGGCCAACACCTGTGTGGGGTGAAACTCGTCGGTCAGGCCATTCCACACCGGCACACCCGCGAACGCGTCCAACTCCTCGACGATCTCCTGTCCGAATCCCCGATATTGGATCCCATCGTACATTCTCCCGAGCACGCGGGCCGTGTCCTTGATCGATTCCTTATGGCCGATCTGGGATCCACTGCTCGGCCCCAGGTACGTGACGTGCCCGCCCTGATCGAAGGACGCTACCTCGAAGGCACACCGCGTCCGGGTGGAGGTTTTCTCGAAAATCAGGGCGATGTTCCTACCGGCCAGGCGCGGGCGCTCGCGACCTTCGGCCTTTTCGGTCTTCAGCTCGGCCGCCAAGTCCAGGAGGTACCGGATCTCCTCCGGTGTGAAGTCATCGAGCTTGAGAAAGCTCCGCTGCCCGAGATCCACGGTCATGCACGGCCTCCTAGAGGAGGGTGATCGGAAAGGGGGTGGGCCGCGTCGGGGTCGTGCCACCGCAACCCTTCAACTTGCACGGTCATGTCATTCATCGTCCTGGACGGCCATTCGAGCACCGATGTATCTAAACCGGGTCCCTCAGAAGCGGGCAAGTCATGCAGTGCCCTCCGCCCCGCCCACGCCCCAACTCAGACCCATCAATCGTGATCACCTCGATACCCGCCTTACGCAATTTGGTGTTCGTGTACTCGTTCCTCGAGTACGCCACGACCACGCCGGGCTCGACGGCCAGGAGGTTGTTCCCGTCGTCCCACTGCTCACGTTGGGCCTGGAACTCGTCACCTCCTGTTCCTATGACCCTCAACTTGTTCACCTGTAGCGCGTCCTTGAGTGCGTCGAGGAAGCTCTTCTCCTGAGTGATCTCCATCCCGCCCCCCGCCCGGTCCGAGGGGCGAAGGCTGTAGGCTACGATCCGGTCCACGACCTGCGGGTAGACGGTCACGGCATCCACGTCCAGCATCGTGACCACGGTGTCGAGGTGCATATGCGCCCGGTCTCGGCCGATGTCACACGCGATCACGCGTTCCACCACGCCCGCCTCGAAGAGCGTTTTTGCAAGGAGCTCGACCATACGTGCGGTCGTACGTTCGCTGATACCCAGCAACACGGTACCGTTGCCAATCGGCATGACGTCACCACCCTCCAGAGACGCCCTTCCGAAATCCTCGACTGGTGCGTCCCTACTCCTCTGATCGTTGGAGTGCCAGATCTCGAAATCCGCACCCTTGAACAGGGGATGACTCCTGTAGATGAGGTCCACGTTCACCGTCTCCAACCGTCTCACCGGGAAGTACATCGGGTTCAGGGTCACACCGTTGTAAATCCACGACGACGAGTCCCTCGTGAACAGCGAATTGGGAAGCGGTGGAAGAACGAACGACGTGTCGGGGCCGGCCCGCGCCATCAGCGAATGGCTGAGATCGAGTCCCTCCATCTCGGTCCATTCGAGTCCGCCGATCAAGTGGGTCGCAAGGTCATCTGGGTTCATCTCCAGGAGATAGGCACGAACCTCATCACGCAGGAAGGCCCCCCCCACAGTCCACTCCGTGACGACGTGCTCCACAATCTCCTGCCGGGCCTCTTCGTCCAAGGTGAGCGTTTCCGAAAGGAGGTCCCCGAGCAAGTAGACTTCGACACCCCGGTCCCGGAGGTGGTCGACGAAAACGTCGTGCTGCTCCCGCGCCCGCCGCACCCACAGCACGTCGTCGAAGAGCAGGTCCCGGACGTTCGAGGGGGTGAGCCGCTGAAGGCTCAGGTCCGGCCGGTGGACCAGCACCTTTCTAAGCCGCCCGACCTCCGAGCCCACGTAGAAGGCCGGGGGTTCATGGGGGTTGGCCGGTGTCAACGTTTCGGAGCCGGTCATGCGTACCGGGGCGCCCTCTGTCCGGTGATGGCGTGCAGGCGACGGCGCGGGGAGCCGCGCCTCATTCGAACAGAAACCGGAATCGGGTGGGCGAGCAATAGTCGAGCCAGGGGACCTCGACGGTTACGCCCTTCGCCTTGCCATCACTCGGCGAGAATCACGCGGGCTTCCCCATCAGTTCTTGGCGAGTCGGCTTTCAGCGCGCCGCCGAACCGCTCATCGAGCCGGAGAGGTTGCGCTCCTCCGCCGCCTGTAGCTCCTCTTTGATCACCGCCACCAACTTGCCGAACTGGGCGGGTTTCTGGAGGTATCGGCGGACACCTAGATCCTTCGCCAGCTGGGCGTCGTCCGGATTCTCCGACGCTGAGAACATCACAATGGGAATGTTCCTGAGCGACCCGCGCCGTGCGATCCATTTGAGGAGATCGAAGCCGCTTCCGTCCGGTAACCACATATCCAGCACAATCAAGTCGGGGAGCGGGTTGTTTGGGCCGTCATCCTCGTATTCAGGCCACTCCCCGCGGAGATAACTGCGAGCACCCTCGCAAAGGAGAGCTACCCGAATGCGGGCTCCCCTGAGGCCCCGGGAGATCACTGCCTCGATCAACCCGATGTGATCCGGATTATCCTCGATAACGAGGACGGTCGTATCCGTGAATACCTTTTTCATCCCGGCATGACATTGGGGGAACCCGGTAACCTCCCGGGAGAGCGAAAGCACCTCGTGCGTAGCGCCTGATTCAAACATACAAGTCGGGGCGGTCGGGGACCTAGCCCTTTTTTCCCGCAGAAGGGAGGTCCGCGAATGCTTGGATCTGGGGGGCGCTACGACCCTTCCGCGCGGATAGACGTGAGGAGTCTGCTGGCCCAAGCGATTTCGTCCTCGTTGATCGTGTGCCCCATACCGGGGTAGATCCGCTCCTCGACCTCGCCGCCCAGACCATTCATGACGTGCGCGGACTCATGGACGCGGTCCACCGGGATGTGTGCGTCGACGTCGCTGCAGCCCAGGAAGACCGGCGTACCCTCAAGGGAGCCAGGGTAGTCACGCGGGGTGCCGTCGGGCCCAATAAGACCGCCTGAGAACGCTACCACGCCTCCGTACCGGCGGGTATTTCGGGCTGCGAACTCGAGAGCCAGACAAGCTCCCTGAGAGAAGCCCATGAGCACGACTCTTTGCTCTGGAATGACCTTGCGGACGGCGGTGACCGCTGCTTCAACCCGGTCGAGAGCCGAGGAGAGCCAGGGCTCGTTCTGCTCGACCTCGCTCAGAAAGCTGTACGGATACCATGAAAAGCTGACCGCCTGTGGCGCGAGAAAGGCCGTGCCTGGCGCTTGAAACTCCTCCGCCAGGGCAAGAATGCCCCGCGAGCTGTCGCCTCGGCCGTGGATCAGAACGACGGCGCTCTCGGCCTCCTCGAGCACGGGGCCGAACCAGACCTCCTCACTTCCTCGGTGAGGATCGTCGCTCACGAACGTTCGTCGGGAAGGATGAGCCTTGGAAGACGCGCCTCGAGTTCCTCCCGTCGGGCTTCGAACCATGGAGGTAGCTGGAGCCTTCGTCCGAGCTCCTCGGTGGATTCGTCGATTCCGAACCCTGGTGTATCAGTGGCGATTTCGAAGAGGACGCCACCGGGTTCCCGGAAATAGATGGACCGGAAGTAGCACCGGTCCTGGACCGCCGTCACGGGAATACCCGCGCCGGCGATCATCTGTCTCCAAGATTCTTGCTCATCGTCGTCCCGGGCACGAAAGGCCACATGGTGGACACTCCCTCGACCCAATCGCGCCGTGGCCCCCGACCCGGAGGAGCGAAGGTCCACGATCGAGCCGACATCCCGCTCATTACCCCTGAAACGGAGGCGTCCACCATACTCGCCGAGGTGCTCGAAGCCCATGACGTCAGTGAGGAGTCGCGCCGTCGGGTCCGGGTCGGCGACATCGAGAAGCACGCCATGAAAGGCGCGTATGGCAGACTCCGCGGGAACGTCAGGATGGACGGGCGGGCCGGCCGGCGTCTCACGAGTGGCGGGCCCGGCCACGAGTTCGAGGATCAACCCATCGGGATCCTCGCAGCGCAGTGACTCCTCGTCGAACCGAGTCTCCACCTCCCCGGGGGACGCGCCTCCGGCTCTGAGGCGGTCGGCCCAGAACTCGAGCGATCCGGAGGGAACCGAGAAGCTGGTCGCCTCGGTGACGCCCGATCCGGGCCCACCGCGTGCCGCGTCCTCCCAAGCGAAGAACGTCATGGCGGTGCCGGGCGTCCCCGCCCGGTCGCCGTAGTAGAGGTGGTGGGTCCCCGGATCGTCGAAATTCACGGTCTGCTTGACCGTACGGAGCCCGAGGAGGTTCGCGTAGAAATCCACATTTTGCTGGGCCGGGCCCGAAATGGCAGTGACGTGGTGGATGCCCGGAATGCGGAGGGTCACGAGACGGGATCCCGATCTCGCTGCTCATCGAGCGTCACGAGACGGTCCTCGATCTTGGCCAGCGCAAGATCGAAGCCACCCGAGGAAGCTGCTGCGGTGAGCCGGTCCGCGATCACTTGGGCGGGCGCGCTCTGCTGGAGAATAATCTTGCGGAGCGCCGGCAGCATCTGACCCAACTGCTCGATCATGCGGAGGATATAGTCAGTCTGCGTTATGAGTCAGCCTGCGTCATGGATTCAATACTGCCCCTCCACTGTTCGGATCCCGGACTCGGGCGCCGAAGCGAGCTTTTGGTCGACGCCCTACCTGGCGAGAAGAACTCCCCTGATATACTCGGCGAGGTCGAGAATCTGCTCGGGGCTGAGGGAGTCTCCCCAGCCAGGCATATCGTTCCGGCCTTCAGTGACGACCGTCACGATCGACTGGATGGTGAGCTCGTCCGAGTATCCGATCCCGCTTTGGCCGCCTTGACCGTCCTCTCCATGGCAGGATTGGCAGGCCGACACGTAGAGTTCCTGGGCGGCCACCACGTCGCCGCCCGCATGCCCGGCCTCGGGCTCGGTGGCTTCGGCCAGGGCCCCGCTCCCGCCCTCCGCCCCGGGCACGACGGGATCCACGGTTCCGGACAAAGAGAATAGCCAGACCCGATCGCTCCGTGCGGACCCCACGAACAGGTTTCCGGAGGAATTGGCCACGATGTATTGCTGCCCTTCGTGCTCGAACACGCTCACCGGGGCATTCATGCCGGCACCCGTCTGGAATTGCCAAAGGCGTCGGCCGTTCGAGGCGTCGAGCGCCGTCAGACGTCCGTCGTTACGTCCGACGAATACCAGCCCGCCTGCGGTGGTCACCGAACCGCTGTAGCACCGGTCCGGCCAACGCTGGCTCCAAGCCAGTCGGTTCGTCGTCACGTCGATGGCCGCGAAGATGCCGGTCCCCGGAGCGGCTACACCGCCGAAGATCCCTCCCCAAAATCTGCCACCGGCCTCGGGCTCCGCGTTGAAGCTCGGACCGCCCCGGAACATGGCGATCTGATCCGTGGCACAGACGTAGTACAGCCCCGTTTCGACGTCATACGAGCTGGGAGCCCAGTTGGCGCCGCCCGTGAAAGAGGGCTTCATGACAACACCCTGGGTCGTGAAGGGCGTGAAGATGCGCCCGCCGTTTACGAGATCGTATCCCTCCGGCGGGATGTCGATCGACTGGGGAATATAGGCGTCGCCGATGGGATACGGCTGCGTCGCGGCCGTAGCCTGCGCGGGTTCCTGAGGTACTGGACGCTCCTCGATACCGATGAGCGGCTCCCCGGTTTCGCGGTCCAGGAGATAGACCCAGCCGGTCTTGCCTGTCGACGCAAGACCCTTCCGCAGCTGTCCGTCGATCTCTCGGTCGAACAGGACGATCGGGGTCGGCATGTCGTAATCCCAGATGTCGTGATGCACCATCTGGTAGTGCCACCGGTACTCTCCGGACCTCGCGTCGAGCGCTACGACGGACGAGGTGAACAGGTTGTCGCCGGGCCGACCCGCACCGTTCAAGTCGGGCCCCGCGTTACCCGTCGAGAAGTAGATGAGCCCAAGCTCCGGATCGGCCGCCGGCGTGTGCCAGACCGAGCCGCCACCGTACCGCCATACGCTGCTGTCCTCCGGCCACGTGTCGGACCCGAACTCACCCGGCGCCGGGACCGTGTAGAACGTCCACACCAGTGCCCCGCTGTTGGCGTCGTACGCCTTCACCCGCCCCCGCTGGGCGTACTCGGCGCCGGCAAAACCCGTGATGATCAGACCATCGTAGTAGAGGGGCGCACTGGTGATCACGTATCCATCCTGCCACCGTTCGGCTTGTACGGACCAGAGGATATCACCCGTTCCTTGGTCGAGCGCCAGCAGTTTTCCGTCCAGTTGGCCTACGTAGACCCGGCCCTCTCCCAGCGCGACACCACGACTGAGCCATCCGCAGCAGATCGTGGAGATGATTTGCTCGAGGTGGGCTTCATAACTCCAAAGGATTGCACCGGTCTCAACGCTGAGAGCGAACACATCGTCGGCCCCAGTGATCATGTAGATGACTCCGTCGTGTACGAGCGGTTGCGCTTCGCCAGAGTAACGCGGGCCTGTACCCGAACCCCTGAGCCGAGCCTGCCAGACGCCTTTGAGCTCCCCCACGTTCTCACGGTTGATCTGGTCCAAGGGGGAGTAATTCTGGTTGTACAGATTCCCCCCGTTGGTACGCCAGCCGTCGGTCGGCGCTTGAACCAGAGCATCGGTGGAAAACGACTGCGCAGACGTTCCGGTTGCGATGGACATCAAAAGGAACGAAACTGCGGTGAGGGTTGATAAGGTAAGAGTGACTCGTCTCATGATCGTCTCGCTTGCCTCTTGGCGTTTCAGCGTCCGGACTCGGCCGTTGGGTTCCGTCGCGGGGACCGGGGCGTGTGGCTTCTGGATCGCGTGTGTTTCGGGATCCCGTGTGGTTTCGGGACCGCGTGTGGCCGAACACATTAACAGTAAGTCGTTCGGGGTGGCAACACGGAGGTGTACCTGCCGTTTTCACATAAGGGGTGGTGTTCATCCGGTAATGATCCGGGCCGCATGAAACAAGCGATGTGTACCGCTCGTAAAGACTGGTACAAGGGTTGTGAGCCCCTCGAGCTGGTTCGGTCTGGCCGGGGGATGGAACGTGCGCGACACGCGGGCTGTCAGATTTTCGAGGAAAACACGATATGATGAAATCGCTCGCTCCAGTAGCGCTTACGGGAATCGCCACTCTCATCCTGTGGAAGATTCTTCAGATTCTCATGGCCCCCGTGATTGCCTGGATCCTTGGAATTCTAGCACTCGCGCTCAAGATCGGGCTCATGGTGGCTGTAGCCTGCGTCGCGATCTACGGTATTCGACGGGTGATGCAGGCTCGCGCCAAGAGTGAGGAGGAGGTTTAGGAGCTCTTCCTCCGCAGTTTTTCCTTCCCCTAGGGTCTTTCCTTGGTAGGCTCGAACTCGCTATATCCCAATGGCAAAAGGCTGTTCGACAGCCTTCTAGATTCGATCCTAACGCAGCGCTCTCAAGCACTCGGTCGGTACCCGCCCCGGTACCCACCTCTCAAGGAACCAGGAGACTGAGATGGTCCGGACACCTATGAGAATACTCGTCGCCGTAGGGCTTCTTCTGTGCGCCGTAACGCCCGTTCTGGGCCAGGCGCCGGTCCTTCGCTCGGCGCACCACGACTATCGGGTTGTTAAGGTAGCCGACGGCCTGATCACCCCTTGGTCCATGGCGTTTCTCCCCGGGGGTGACATGCTGATTACGGAGCGGCCCGGACGGCTCCGTCTCGTACGAAACGGGGTCCTCCGCATGGCGCCCATCGAGGGGGTTCCGGAGGTTCTGGTCCAGGGCCAGGGTGGACTTTTCGATGTGGTCCTTCATCCGGATTTCGAGTCGAATCGACTGGTCTACCTGAGTTATGCCAAGCCGATCGGCGACGGCACAGAGGCGACCACGGCGGTTGCGCGGGGTCGCTTCGAGAATGACCGGCTCACCGATGTCGAAGACATCTTCATAGCGGAGACCCGGGGTAGCCCTGGTCATTACGGTGGGCGGCTCGCGTTCGATGCCGATGGGTACCTCTTCGTGACGGTGGGAGAACGTCAGGTGCCCTCCAGGGGAGACCTGGAGGCACACCCGGCGCAGGATATCTCGAACCACCACGGCACGGTCAATCGCCTCCATGACGACGGTAGCGTGCCGACCGACAATCCCTTTGTCGGTCAAAAGGATGTACGTCCCGAAATCTGGAGCTATGGACACCGGAATCCTCAAGGTCTGGCCATCCACCCGGAGACGGGGGACATCTGGATCACCGAGCACGGACCCCAGGGTGGGGACGAGCTCAACCGGATTCTTCCGGCCCTGAACTACGGTTGGCCCGTGATCGGGTACGGCGTGAACTACAGGACCGGCCTCGCGATCCACGAAGGCACGCTGCGGGAGGGGATCGAATCCCCGACGCATTTCTGGGTGCCATCGATTGCGACGTCCGGCCTGATGATCTATACGGGAGATCTCTTTCCCGCGTGGAAAGGAAGCATCTTCGCCGGAGGCCTGGCTGGCCAGCAGATCGCGCGCCTCACGATGGACGGGCAGCGTGTGGTCCGGGAGGAGACGCTACTCCAGGGCATGGGCCGGGTGCGTGACATCCGCCAGAGCCCTGATGGATATATCTACGTGGCCCTCGAAAGCCGAGATGGTACGCCGACCGCCGTGGTCCGGCTCGAGCCGGCTGGAGCGAGGTAGCCAGGGCGTAGCGACTCCCGGGTAGGGGCTCCCTTTATCTGAGCTTTTCGATGATCAACGCGGGCGACGGGACGTCCGATCGACAGGCGATCGCCCTCTTAGTTCAGTTCCGCGCTTGCCGGATCGCCTCGTCGCGGTATTCGGCGCTCGCGTAGATCGCGACCTCGACGCGCCTGTTGGCCTCCTGACCTGCCGATGTCTCGTTCGAAGCCACGGGCTCCATCTCGCCGAGGCCCTGGATACGGATGTGTGCGGCGGGGATCCCTTGGGTGGACAGATAGTCCGAGGCCGCCGAGGCTCGCCGTTCCGAGAGCCTCTGGTTGTACGCCTCAGCCCCGGAATCGTCCGTGTGCCCGGCCACGAGCAACTCGTAGTCGTCCGAGTCCTCGGCCAGTACGTGAGCCAGGTTACCGAGGTTGTTACGCGCCGCTGCCTGCAAGCTAGACGAATCGAAGCCGAAGAGGATGCCGGAGTCGAAAGTCACCAGAATCCCTTCGCCTACGCGCTCGATCGTGGCGTCGTCGAGCTCCCTCTCCAGCGTCTCCGCCCGATCGTTCATGCGGCTTCCGATGATCGCGCCGGCAGCACCGCCCACCGCCGCCCCGATGATCGCGCCCTTGGCGGTCGAGCCCGCCGCGTTACCGACGACCGCGCCCAGCGCGCCTCCAGCGCCCGCCCCGATCAGGGCTCCACGTTGTGTATTGCTCAGACTGGAGCATCCGGCGCTTCCAAGGAAAAACAGAGTCACCAAGACAAGGGTGGGGAAAGGCGTCTTCATGGTCGGGCCTCTTCTGGTGCTGATGTGTTTTCAAAATAGACGGCGTCACGCTTCGTCCTGCTGGATCGAATATATGGCCGTCTCGGAGCACATGGGCGTTTTTCTTATGGCGCAAAAGATCCGGCCCGCCGGCGGTACACCGGCACAAGTTTCTGGCGTAAGGTGTTATGGCTAAGTAAGGTAGAGAGTACCCCTACGTTTGGATTATTCGTCCGGAATCCGCGGCGAGAGACACTGACACAGGAGCCCCCCCGGGGGTCACGAGACGTCCATGACTTATAAGCTTCGGCATGTGATCGTGCTCCCTTTCGCTCTTGTTTTGGGGGCGGTAGCGATGTACGTCGAAATGAACCCCTTGCTCAGGGTATTGGTCGCTGCGTCCCTCCTGATGCCGATCATCTATGCGGCGGAGGGGTTGGGGATCTCCAAGCTGCTGAACGTCGTGCCGGACCCCTCGGTCCGGCATCGACGATTCGGCGTCCTCCGGTCGGAGGTTATACAGCTTCTCGACTTGGTTCGACGGCTGAACTGGCTGAACTTCGATCTGGAGCGAGGCGGCCGCGATGAAGACGATGTGAAGGCGGAGATCGCTCTCGCAGAACGACGGCTCGACGAGATTCTTACCGAGATCCGGGGTTCGGCCGGGCGGTCGTCGCCGAGCACTGATGAGGAGAGAGAGAGTTTCTCCCTTCACGAAAGCGCTCAAGAGCAGGCGTGAACCTCGAGATCCGACTCGACCTCAGACCCTGTTCGGTCGGTACAGCATGGGCCTCGGGTCGGCAGCACGTGGTCGCTCGGTTGGCCGCGACCATGGACCTAGATTTCTTTCTTGCCTACCTTGCCCTTGCCGGGCCCCGATAACCTCACGGGGAAATCTGGGATGGCGGCACTGGATTTGTTTTTGCCTGCGGCCCCACCTACACGGGACACGAAGCGGGTCACGGAACGGGACACGGAATGTCGGAGCTGCTCGAAGACATCAAAGGCGTCTTGCTCGATTTGGACGGCACGATCTTCGTCGGTGACCGGTTGGTCCCCGGAGCGGCTGACGCTGTGGGTGCTCTGCGGCGCGGCGGCCTACCCCTTAGGTTCGGCACCAACACGACCCGGATGTCGCGAACAGCCCTCGTGAGTCGGCTGCGAGAAATGGGGCTCGAGCTGGAGCCTGAGGAGGTCTTCACCGCGCCTCTCTCCGCCGCCGCTTGGCTCGAAAAGAAGGGCCTCTGGAACTTGTCTCTATGTGTCCCTGAGGCCGCCCAGGCCGACTTTGGGCATTTCAAAGTTGATGAGACGTCTCCCCAGGCCGTCGTCATAGGGGATCTCGGCGAGGCCTGGGACTTCATTCGGCTCAACGGGGCGTTTCGTCACATCATGGAGGGTGCGGAGTTCGTGGCCTTACAGCGGAACCGGTACTGGGACACAGGCGAAGGATTGGCGTTGGACGCGGGCACGTTCGTCACGGCCCTCGAGTACGCGACGGGGCGGGAGGCCACGCTGGCGGGTAAGCCCAGCCCGATGTTTTTTCAAGGCGCCGCGGAGTCGATGGGGGTGGAACTGTTCAACCTGGCGGTGGTGGGAGACGATCCGGGGACGGACGTGGCGGGAGCGCACGCCTGTGATGCTGCGGCGATCCTGGTGAAGACCGGCCGTTTCCGCGAGGGGGCACTCACCTCCAGTATGCCGCGGCCCGATCTCATACTGGATTCGGTGGCCACACTTCCCGCAGCTCTCGGGGTCGGGTTCTGATGGGTCGTGTCGAGGGTCCGCCGGACGAACTCACGGAAGGGGAGAAGCGGGAAGGGCCGTTCTACAACAACCTGATCTCCGACCATCACATCTTCAGCGATCCCGTCTCCGACGGCCGAAGCCCGGGAGAACAAGTCCGGGGGGAAGAGAGCTCGGAGGAGAAGACCGCGGAGGAACGGACTTCGGAGAAGTGGCGAAGGATTCTAGGGCCATATGGCGGAGCGGACCTTCGGCGTAGTCTGACCCAGATCCTCACCTCGGTGGTGCCGCTTTTCATTTTTTGGTACGCCGCTTATCGTGCCCTTTCGGTTGGCTATTGGCTCACCCTGATCCTTGCCGTGCCGACCGCCGGGTTTGTAATGCGCCTCTTCCTGATCCAGCACGACTGCGGGCACGGATCGTTTTTTAAGTCTCAAAAGGTTGCGGACCTCGTTGGATTCTGGCTCGGCGTTGCGACACTCACGCCCTACCGGTATTGGCGCAAGACACACGCCTATCACCACGCTCACTCCGGCGACCTGGGTTTCCGGGGCCTCGGTGACGTCGACACGATCACCCTCTCGGAATACCACGAGAAGCCTTTTCTCGGGCGTCTCCGTTATCGTCTCTACCGACATCCGTTCGTGCTTCTGGGCTTGGGAGGATTTTTCGTGTTTGCCCTCAAGCACCGCTTTCCCTGGGATATCCCGAGGCGATGGAAGCGAGAGTGGGCGAGTGTCTGGAAGACGAATGCGGCGCTTGTGGCGCTCCTGGTGCTGGCGGGCCTGACCATCGGCCTCAAAGCAGCCCTGCTGGTCCACCTGCCTGTGCTCATGGTCACGGGAACGGTGGGTGTGTGGCTCTTCTACGTACAACACCAGTTCGAAGATACGTATTGGAACGAGCACACCGACTGGTCGTACTTCGACGCGGGTCTCCAGGGTAGTTCTTATCTCGCGCTCCCCAAGCCTCTGCAATGGGTCACCGCCAGCATCGGCATCCATCACATCCATCACCTGAGCGCTCGGATTCCGAACTACCGGCTCCAGCAGTGCCTGGATGAGAACCCTCAGCTCCAGCAGGTGACGCGGATCTCTATCTGGGATGGGATCAAGACTCTGAGGCTTGCCCTCTGGGACGAGGAATCCAGACGTCTCGTGAGTTTTCGGGAGGCACGGCGCCTGGACCGACACTAGCGGCCTCGATCCACGTGGCTCAGACGATCCGATTCGCCGCCGAGACCGACGCCACGCAGATTCTGGACATCTACGCGCCGATCGTCGAGAACACGGCCATTTCCTTTGAGGACGTGCCCCCGTCCAGGCCGGAGATGGCCAGCCGGATCCGCAGCACCCTCGAACGTTACCCCTGGCTCACCTGTGAGGAGGCCGGACGGGTTTTGGGCTACACATATGCGACCGTTCTCCGGTCGCGGCCGGCTTATCAGTGGGCGGTCGAAGTTTCGGCGTACGTACGTCCCGAGGTCCTAGCGGAGGGGTGTCGCGAGCGTGCTCTACACCTCTCTGTTTGGGATTCTGCGCATCCAGGGTTTCATCACTGCCTTCGCCGGCATCACCTTGCCCAACGACGCGAGTGTGGCCCTTCATGAACGGTTCGACTTCGAGCCGGTGGGCGTACTGAAGGACGTGGGGTTTAAGCTCATGCGGTGGCATGATGTGGAGTGGTGGGCGCTACGCCTCCAAGAACCTCGGGACCCGCCCGACGTCCCCAGGCCCCTGCCGAAGGTGTGGGCGGCGAGCGCGGCTCTCATGGAAGGCCTGCCCGTAGGGACACGTCGAGCTCCGTTCCACCCCTGGCCGTCTACCGTGTGATTCCTATCCTCGCTACCGTTCATCCATGTCGATCAGATCAGCCATCAAATCCGTTGTCACGCTGGGCCAGGGGGTGACCCAGGGGCTGCCTGAGGCGACGGCCGACCGCGACCCCATAGAACTGTTCGGCGTTTGGTTCGAACAGGCGAAAGAATCGGGGATCCTCCTTCCGGAGTCGGCTTCCCTCGCCACGGCCAATCGGGATGGTGTTCCTTCGTCTCGGATGGTCCTTCTCAAGAGTTTTGCCGTGGACGGATTCGTCTTCTTCACGAACTACGGGAGCCGCAAGGCCAGGGAGATGGACGAGAATCCAAAGGCCTCGCTCCTGTTGCACTGGGTGGTGCTCCAACGGCAGGTCCGGGTGGAGGGATCGGTCGAGCGCATCAGCGCCGAGGTGTCTGCGGAGTACTTTCGCACACGGGCCCGGGGAAGCCAGATCGGGGCGTGGGTGTCCCGGCAGAGCGAGGAACTGGAGGATCGTTCGGTTCTAGAGACGCGGTCCGAAGAGATCGAGCAGCGCTTCAAGGGCGAGGACGTTCCTTCCCCGCCGTTTTGGGGAGGATACCGCCTCATTCCCGAGCGCATCGAATTCTGGCAGGGACGTTTGAATCGGCTGCACGATCGGCTGGAGTACACCAGGGCAGACGGAGGCTGGACCGCCCGGCGCCTCTATCCCTGAGACGGGCGCTGAGTCGGGTCCTGAGGCAGGCCCTGGGGTGGGCCCTGAGGCGGCGTCACCCACGCCTCGATTCGCCGAACGAAGGAGTCCGGCTCCTCCTCGAATAGTCGAGCGCTCAGCGCTGCCGCTTCGGATTGGAGCGCCTGTTTCCGTCCCTCGACATGGGCAGTCAACACCGCAAGCTCGGCCTCGCGCAGAACCTCGGCGGAAGCCGTGTAACGCGAGAGCGTGGCGAGGTCGTTTCGATCACCGAGGAGATCCGTTAGATGGTGGAGATCCCTCACCAACCGGCCGAGTTTCGGTTGCTCGGTGTCCAGAAATTCGAGTTGATAGCGTAGATCCTTGACCCGCTTTCGGAGCTTGTGGGATCGTTCGTCCGCCGGTGCTTCTACCGGTCCTTCACCGGCCGCCGGATCGGATCGCGCTCGCACTGATACGTACGAAGCACCGATGCCGAGCCGCAGGAGCTCCATGCCGCCCAACGTCGTTTCTTCCGTGCCGCCCGACCCGGTTTGTTCCATGCCGCCTGACCCGGTCTCTTCAGGGCCGGCCGTGGCCCCAGGCGCTCGGGCGTCCCGGACCTCCACGATCGCGGACCTCAACAGTTCACCGGCTGCGTGGAGTGGCCCATCGGCCGAGCCCCACTCGGCGAAGTGTTGCCGCCTCTCCTCTTCCAGAGATTCGAGCAGGTGTCGCGGGACCAGATTCGGCCCGGAGGAGGGAGAGCCGTCGCGGATGTCTTCCGCGGTCAGGACCAACACATCGGCGTCCCGGAGAACGGCGAGGACCCGACTCGCATCGCGTAACGTTGCGTCAATGGGCGAGTTCCTTGGCCAGGGGTCGGCCAGCCTGAGGAGTGCTCGCGCACGTTTGATCGCCCGGCGCGCCTCGTGCACGGTCGAAGCCACGTCCTTCGCCACGTCCAAGGCCTCGCTCGCACGTGAGAGTTGGGCGGAGATCACACGCGAAAGCTCGCGACGGGCGTCCGCGCTACTTGTGGCGCTCCAGTTCATGGCGATGGAATGTTGGTGGTGGTGGCCTCCGGCCATCGGCCGGTGTCGTACTATATTACGCTACCGACCCGCAGTCTGGGGGGCGACAGGGGAGAAGCTCATGCCAAAAGTGTTGTGGGTGGGGATGGCGCTCGGCGCTTTCGGCCTCGGAGCCGCCCGCTTCCTGTGGGTGCCTCCCCCAGAGGCGACCCACTTTCATGCCAACTGGGCCGTTTACGTCGATGGTGAGCGCTTGGATCTCTCGGACCAGCGATACATGGAAGAGGTTGCGAGTTGTTATGCGGTCGATGGCGAGGTGACGCCCCAGGCGCGCATTCACATGCACGAGGGCAACCACGACGTCGTCCACATCCACGATCTGGGAACGACCTGGGGGCATCTGGCCGGCAACCTCGGGATCGGACTCGGCGAGGGTTACCTGATTCTGAGTGACGGCACGCGGATTTTCGACGGGGAGGAAGGCCGTTTTACATACATTCTGAATGGCCGAGCGCTTACATCGGCCCACAATGAACTGGTCGCGTCCGAGGACCGCCTCCTCATCAGCTACGGCTCCGAGTCGCTGGATGAATTGGGGACAGGAAGGTTCGGTGAGGTCGCGACGACCGCCGGTGAGTACAACACTCGCGAAGACCCCTCTACCTGCTCGGGTTCGGGTGAGCCGCTCGGCGTGTGGGGCCGGTTCAAGTTGGCGTTTTGGGGGTGAAGGCTGTTCAACAGCCTTCTACTCCTGGGGCTGATCCTTCGGGCCACTCCCCCGGCCTGAGAGACTCGGGCTGGACATGAAGTGACGGTGCGCTTCGAACGGATCATCGCCTGCTTCGCTGCGCCGGTAGGTCCGATCCGGTTGGAGGTACCAGCTTTGGACGTTATCCCGGAGGGTCGCTACCATGATCTCGTTCAAGACTTGTCGGTGAACAGTCGGATTCTCGATCGGGACCAAGAGTTCGATTCTGCGATCGAGGTTGCGGGGCATCCAATCGGCGGACGAGAGGTAGACCTTTGCCTTTGGTGACGGCATCGGATGCCCGCCGCCGAAGCAAACGATACGGCTATGCTCCAAGAAGCGTCCGACCACACTCTGGACCTTGATGTTCTCCGATAGGCCCGGGATACCCGGCCGGAGGCAGCAGATTCCTCTCACCACGAGACGGATCTGGACTCCCGCCCCGGAGGCTCTGTACAGCGTATCGATGATTTTGCCGTCCGCGATCGCGTTGAGTTTGGCCCAGATGGTTGCCGGCCGGCCGGCCTCAGCATGCTCGATTTCGCCGTCGATGAGTCGGATAAGGGTATCCCGAAGCAGGAACGGTGCAACCACCAACTTGTCCAACTGGTCGGGATGGCCGTACCCGGTTGTGTAATTGAAGACACGGGCGGCGTCTCGGCACAGCTCCGGGTCGCAAGTGAAGTAAGAAAGGTCAGTGTACACCCGCGCGTTGTCGGGATGATAATTACCGGTACCGAAGTGTGCGTAGGAGCGTAGCGTCCCCCCCTCACGACGAACGACCAAGGACATCTTGGCATGTGTCTTCAGGTCGATCACGCCGTAGACGACGTGAACCCCTGCGGCCTCCATCTTGCGCGCCAGTCGAACATTCGCCTCCTCGTCGAAACGCGCCTTCAGTTCGATCAACGCCGTCACGTTTTTCCCGGACTCGGCCGCTTCGACCAAGTCCCCGACGATCGGCGAGTCGTCACTCGTGCGATACAACGTCTGTTTGATGGCCACGACATCCGGATCACGCGCTGCCTGGCGTACAAACTGGACGACCACATCGAAGCTCTCGTACGGGTGATGAACCAGCAGATCTTTCGCTCGGATGGCCGCGAAGTGGTCACCGTCGAAACCGCGGATCCGCTCTGGGAACCGCGGCGTGAAGGGTTCGAAAAGGAGGTCCGGGCGTTCCGAAACGATCAACTCACTCAGGTCGCCGATCCCCACCAAGCCACTCGCCTGGAAGACGTTCTCCTCTTGGATGTGTAATTCCTTGATGATGGAGTCCCTCATCTCCTTGGACATGAACGACGATACTCGGAGGGAAATCGCCGACCCCCTTCTGCGGCGTTTGACGAGGGACTCGAACTCGAGAAGCAGATCCTCCGCCTTCTCTTCAATTTCTACATCCGAGTCGCGGAGAATCCTGAAATGTTCGGCCTCCTCGACCTCGAAACCGGGAAACAACGAATCGAGGTGCCGACAGATCACGTCTTCCACCGTCACAAAGGTGGGCTTCTTCGGCCTCCCAGGCAGGCGGATGAAGCGCGGCATCTGGTTCGGCAAAGGCAGGAGGGCGGACATAGAAACCCCGTCGGCACGCCGCAGTGAGAGCGCCAGGCTTGTTCCGCCGTTGGGGATGAACGGGAACGGGTGCGCCGGGTCCGCCGCCAGCGGCGTCAGTACCGGAAAGATCTCGTGCGTGAAGTGATCGTCCAGCCAGAGCTGTGCCTCTTCGTCGAGATCCGACGGATGGACCACGGCGATGCCATGGTCGGCCAACTCTTCCTTCAGAAACTGCCAGGTCTCCTGTTGCCGGACCATGAGCTCCATCGCACGGTTGTTGACCTGACGGAACTGCCGGCTCGGCCTCCGGCCGTCCTGGCTGAGCGACGTCACACCGGCCCTGAGTTGGGCTCGCAGGCCAGCCACCCGGACCATGAAAAATTCGTCCAGGTTGGTCCCGGAGATGGAGAGGAACCGAAGGCGCTCGAGGACCGGATGCCGCTCGTTCATCGCCTCTTCGAGCACCCGCTCGTTGAATGCCAACCAGGATAACTCCCGGTTGATGAACCGCTTCCGCGACCGTGGCCCGATCGAGGTGAGATCCTTCTCGGCTGCCTTCGCCACCTATCAACTCCCTGCGTCCGAGGGGATGTCGCTCCGGAGGAGGACACGTTTATACTACCGCGAGTGCCGTCAAATGTTTAGAAATCGTTAATAAGGTAATAGCCATGAAGACAATTTTCCTCCTTCGCCATGCGAAATCGTCCTGGGATGACGATTCACTCTCCGACCACGATCGCCCGCTCAGCGAAAGGGGCCGAGCCGCCGCTCCCCGGATGGGGGCATATATGCGCGGGGCGGGTTATCTGCCTGATCTGGTGCTTTGCTCCACGTCCATGAGGACGAGGCAGACGTTGGACGCCGTGATTTCCGAATTGGGGGTGGAGCCTGCCACCGAGTTCCAGGAGGAGCTCTACTTGGCGGCTCCGAGTGAGATGCTCGATCTCGTCAGGTCGGTGCCCGATACGGTGGAGGCGGTACTCATGGTGGGCCACAACCCCGGGACGGGTATGCTGGCCGCCGCTCTCTCTGGTGACGGCCTAGCGGAGAAGATTTTCCTGATGAGGGCCAAGTTCCCAACTACGGGACTGGCAATTGTCGAGCTGAGTGTCGATCGTTGGAAAGACGTTGTAGACGGATGCGGAACCCTGAAAGAGTTCATACGGCCGCGGGACCTGCCTTGATCCTGTATCTCCGCCCCGTTGACCTACGAAGTGACGCGAGTTGGAGGATGTACATGTACAAGACATTATCGATGGGCGCTTTGGCGGCCCTGACCGTTCTTTCTATCGGTTGCTCCCTCGGTGGCGACGCCAGCGCCACCAACGCCGCCGACACCCTGACACGCCGGCAGAAGAATGAGATCATCAGAACGCTTCCGGTCCCGGGGGCGCGCGGTGTCGGTGCAGCTCTGGACGTCAGCGATCTGCTCGGGGATCGCGCCCAACGTCACGATTCCCTTGCTTCTGCGCTGGGACGGTAGAGAGGAAGGAG
>Ga0209988_10000441_pt1 | contig 25747 bp, 22 predicted proteins | sample N075metaG_FD_183115 | JGI IMG/M metagenome (GOLD analysis project Ga0209988, IMG submission 183115) | Deep subsurface microbial communities from Kermadec Trench to uncover new lineages of life (NeLLi) - N075 metaG (SPAdes) (version 2) | ecosystem: Environmental > Aquatic > Marine > Ocean trench... | reverse complement strand
GACCTCCGGTTCCGGTTCAGGTTCGACCTCCGGTTCCGGTTTGACCTCCGGTTCCGGTTCAGGTTCGACCTCCGGTTCCGGTTTGACCTCCGGCTCCGGCTCAGCTTCGGGTTCCGGTTCGAATTCCGACGTGGCATCGGTTCTCACCAACCGGACCGTCTCCCCCACCTGCCAGGTCTTCTCCTCATTGGCGGGAGGGGGCTGAACCAGTTTCACGCTGGTGGTGTCGGCGGCAGACAAGTCGAGGGTCTCCCGCTTTTCCTCAAGCGACTCTTCCAAACGAGTCAGCGTTGAACGGACCCTCTCGAGCTCCACCAGCAACTCATCACGACGCTGCTCCAGAGCCCGAGTTCGTTCCTGTGATGCAGCAGCTTGTCTATTCGCGGTGTCGATGATGTCGTCTCGACGCTTCGCCCCCTCATACGTGATCTTCTCGGCATCCATGGTGGCCTTACGGAATAGGTCCTCGGCCTCGCGTCTGGCGCTGGAGGTCAGCCTGTGAGCCTCTCTTTCGGCCTCCCCCATGATCGTGAGCACTTCTCGATCAGACTGTTCACGCAGCTTCGTCGACTCCTTCACCGCCTGGTCGAGAAGCGAACTGCCGGCTGTCCAAGCGTCGCGCCGCAGTGCTTCGGCGTCGGCGGCTGCGTCCTTGCGAGTGACCTCCGCCTCGGCCGTCGATTCGCCTCGCCACCTTGCCGCATCGACGCTTGCCCGTTCGCGCATCGAGTCAGCCGCCTCTCGGGTAGCCTGAAGAATCCCGCTCACCTCGCGACCCACTCTGTCGAATTCCGACTCCAGGTCACGAGAGGCCGCGTCGCCCAATTGCGCGACAAGACGCTGCTTCTCGGCCTCGAGATCTTCGATCCTCGTAGCGACCCCATCGAGGAAAGCCTCAACCTCGACGCGATCGGCTCCCCTCATGACGCTCCGAAACTGTGCGCCCCGTATCTCCTCAGAGGTTGTTTCAGAATCCATCCAGTCATAGAAGATACTGACCGACGACCGCACTCGGGGCTTCCTACGCAGCTTCGAGCCTCTCTAGAAACTCGATGGCGTCGTTGATGGTGGCAATCGGAACGATCTCAATGGTGCTCCGCTGCGCAGTGAGTGCCCTGTCATAGTTGCCCTGTGGAACAAGGATGTAGGTTGCACCTGCCGCCTCTGCTCCCACAACCTTCTGACGTATGCCTCCGATGTCGCCGACGGTGCCGTCGACCCTGATGGTCCCGGTGCCAGCTATCACATGGCCTTTTGTCAGTTCACCTTCGGTGAGGGTGTCGATGATGGCCAACGTGTGCATCATGCCGGCCGATGGCCCACCCACGTCACCCGCCTGAATGGAGAGGGGAAAGGGGGGCTCTGTCAGTTCGCCCAGCACCACGCCGATCATTGGGACACCTGGCTCGTCCTCCCGTTCCGCCAGTTCGACATCGACGTCAACCTCGATGCCCCCACGATCAACCGTTATCTTGAGGGTATCTCCGACGGACATACCCTCTGTGACCTGGCGAATGTCATCAACCTGGGCTACCGCCACCCCGTTTACGGCGATGATCGTGTCGCCCAACTCCAGGACGGACTCTGCCGGAACACCCTCCACGAACTCATTGATGACGACTTCAGTGGGGACCATCTCGAATCCGAGGTAATCGAGAGCCACGAATATCGAGCGGAAGTTGGAGTCCTCCATCTGCTGGAGAACCCTGTTTCTGTAGTCCTCGTCGGATTCACCGGCACGGCGTATAGCTGTCTTGGGAACCAGGTCGATATTCGGGTCGATACCCGCTATCAACGCCTCGAACACATTCACGTCCTGGCTCACGACCGTGAGCATGAGGAGTTCGCCATCCGGCGGATAGACGTCAACACCTTCCGCCACAACAGAGTCGGCAGCATCGGAGACCGGTCCGGCGGAGAAAGCCAGGTATGGCAGCTCGATGTTCCAGGCAATGACGCCCATGACGCCCACCACAAACAAGACCCCTATCAGATAAAGGGGCCAGGAAGCGCTGCGCTTCTTCTCAGCTTCCACGTTCAAGAGAGTAACGATGATCTGGCACTTCGAGTCTTAGACGTATTGTCAGTCAGCTTCGGTTTCCAGGAGATAAAGCGATGACCACAGCGGTAATCAGCCAGCGGGTACTTCCCCAGACGAGAGTCGTTTCAGTCCTGTTGGTAGTTGCGGCCGCCGCCCTGACAGCCCTCGCCGCCCAATGGCGGATTCAGCTCCCATTCACACCCGTCCCCATCACAGGCCAGACCTTCGCCGTGTTGCTCACCGGTGCGGCACTGGGTTGGAAGCTCGGAGCCGCCGGGCAGATGCTGTACGTCGCAGTCGGAGCCCTCGGCTTCCCTGTGTTCTCCGACGCTTCGGGCGGTGTCGAGGTAATCAGGGGGGCTACCGGCGGATACTTGATCGGGTTCATCTTTGCCGCCGGTCTCATCGGCTGGATGGCAGAGCGTCGACATGATCGGACCTTTGCCACCATGTTCACGGCGTTTCTTCTCGGATCGGCCGTGATCTACCTGTTTGGCGTGATCGGACTGATGTTGGCCACCGGATGGGCCCTGCCCGAGGCTATTGCGAAGGGTGTGGTGCCGTTCCTGCTAGGTGACCTGATCAAGGCCGCCGGCGCCGGACTCCTCTTGCCTGGAGCCTGGCGATTGTTGGGAGAACCCCAAAAACCGTTGTAATCGCTTTCTAAACGGCCAAATGATCAAATGCGACGCCCCATGCATCAGGAACGCGAAACGACGTCAACCATGCTGTCGAGCCAGGGGGCTCGGAAGCCGGTAGTGGAACCAAATCAGGCGGTCTCCAGTTCTTCGCCCAAATAGGCCTTGATGACGTTCGGGTTCCGCTGCACCTCGGCGGGGAGCCCGGTGGCAATCGGCTTGCCAAAGTCGACCACGAGGATCCGGTCGGCAATATCCATCACCAGCCCCATGTCGTGCTCAACGAGGATGATGGCGATCCCCAGCTCGTCCTGGATGTCAAGGATGAACCGAGCCATATCCTCGGTCTCCTCGAGGTTCATGCCCGCGACCGGCTCGTCCAGGAGTAGCAACTCAGGATCCATGGCCAGCGCCCGTCCCAATTCAACCCGCTTCTGAATGCCATAGGGAAGCAGGCCGACCGGATACTTTCTCCATTGCTCGATCTCGAGGAAGTCGATGATGTCCTCGACGATCCCCCGGTTTTCGATCTCCTCGGCCTTGGCCTTGCCCCACCAGATCGACCCGGCCAGCCAGCCGGCCTCCATCCGCACGTGTCGGCCGGTGAGGAGGTTCTCGACCACCGTCATGTGCGGGTAGAGGGCGATGTTCTGGAACGTGCGAGCAATTCCCAGTTCAGCTGTCTTGTTTGGCTTGAGACCGCTGAGAGAATCGCCCTTCCACAAGATGTCACCCTTCTGAGGCTTGTAGACCTGGTTGATCGAGTTGAAGAGTGAGGTCTTGCCGGAGCCGTTGGGGCCGATGATGGCGAAAAGCTCACCATCATCGACATGGAAAGACACACCGTCGATGGCCTTGACACCCTTGAAGGCGAGATGGACGTCCTTGACATCGAGTAGGTGGTCATAATCCGTGGACCCGGACCTCTTGGCCCTACGTTTCAGCAATCGGCCACTCACGACAGCCATCTCTTGCGACGTTTGTAATGTTTCACATCGCGGAACGACTTCTGCTCGCCGGTGGTGTGATAACCCAGATAGAACTCCTTGACATCCTCGTCCTTGAGGAGTTTGGTTGGGTCGCCGTCCATAACCATCTTCCCGTTCTCCATGATGTAACCGTGGTCGGCGATAGTCAGCGCCATATTGGCGTTCTGCTCGATCAACAGCACCGAGACACCCTGACTGTTGATGTCCACGATCACGTCTCTGACTTCCTGGACGAGGAATGGCGCCAGTCCCAGGGAGGGCTCGTCGAGGATGAGCAGCTTTGGATCCTGCATGAGAGCCCGGCCGATGGCCAGCATCTGCTGTTCACCCCCCGACAGATACCCGGCAGTAGCCGTCTTTCGCTCGGCCAGCCTCGGGAACATGGTCATCACCCGGTCGTATGAGGCCTTGACCTTGGAGGCGTTCCTGTTGATGTATGCCCCGGCCCTCAGATTGTCGTCGACCGTCAATTCGGCGAACACGCGTCGGCCCTCCATCACCTGGGAGATGCCGCGTCGCACTCTCTTGGAGGGAAGCTCATCGGTGATGTCTACCCCCTCGAGGCGGATCTCGCCTTTAGTCACATCGCCCTCATGGATGTCGAGAAGCCCGGTGATGGCACGCAACGTGGTGGTCTTGCCGGCACCGTTGGCACCAAGCAAAGCGACGATCTTCCCGTCGGGAACCTCGATCGAAATGCCACGTAAAACCAGAACGACGTCGTTGTACACGACCTCCAGATTCTCGACGGCTAGCACTGAATGTGTCCCATGGGCTTTGGGTTGTGAATGAGACCGCTCCCACTCACAACACAGAACTCACGTCGAGTAATGGAGTGGCCCGAAGGCCACTCCATTACCGTCAGTTACTTATCCGAATGCGTCGAAACAGGTCTTGTCGAACTGATACGCCGCAGCAATGTCGCTGGTGTAATCAGCCTCGACAACCGCTAGTCCGGAACCGCCGGCCTCGAGGTCGGCAGCGCTGGGCCTCACGATGGTGACCGTCCTCTGCACAATGTCGTTGGGCTCGCCCACGAACGACTGATCCGGGGCAAGTCCATCCCATGACATAAACTCCAGGTTCTCGGCGGCAGCCAGGACACCTGCGCGGGTCAAGTCACCACTGTCATATGCGGCGTTCAGGATCACCTCCAGAAGCTGGGCTTCTACAACACCTTCGAGGTAGTACTCGTACGCTGGCGCATCTGGGTCATATGCCTGAATCAACTCGCGGGCAGCAGCACTACCGGGGGTGTCTGCACTCCACGGGGAGATCGGGTAGGCGAATATCCAGTCGCGCTGGATCGCATCCCTGATCGGTGACTCCTCGCCCAAGAACCCGAAGTTCCAGGCCACGAACGAGCCAGACCATGTGGCCAACACACCGGCGGCGAGGGCCTGACCGTAGATGCCGCTATAGGCACCAGGTGAGGTGGTCACCCACACGATGTCGGCGCCGGAACCGATGATCCCGTTTGCCACTTCGGCGAGGGTCGCCTCATCGGCAGCGTTGATCTTGGCCTCGCCGTCATAGACAACCTCGAGACCGAGCGCCTCGGCGGCAATCTTGGCGCCCTGCGCCGAGTCCTGGCCGAAGTCACCGGCGTTGGACGCGATTGCGATGGTCGCCGCATCCGGGTTCTGGGACACGATATAGCCGATGGTGTTCATCGACTCCAGGCAGTATGGAGTTCCGTGAGGGACCAGATTGGCGTTCAGAGCCGGATCGCTCCATCCCGAATACCAGGTCAGCGGGATCGCCAACATGTCGTCCTCAGCCAACTGATCCTTGATCGCGACTGTATGTGGCGAACCGGTCGAGTGCCCGAGGGCCACAACCGAATCCCTGATCTCGTTGTACTGCTGGACATGGGTGTCCACCGAATACCCGGTGTCACGAACCTCGAGGATGATATCAAGCCCATGGATCCCACCCGCGGCGTTGATCGCCTCAATCTGGGCCTCGTAGCCGGTGACGACCGGCTGAACGAGAGCAGAGAACACACCGGTCAGATCGGACAGAAGCCCGACCGTGATGGTCCCTGCTTCGAGATCGACACCAATGTCGGTGAGGATCATCGCTTCGGCCTCGGTCGTATCCGGCGTTTCGGCCTCGGTGGTATCCGGAGTCTCAGCCTCCGTGGTATCCGGAGTCTCAGCCTCCGTGGTATCGGCGGCGTCATCGCCGCCACATGCGGCCAAAACGAGACCCAACACCAGGAGAATCGCCAACCACTTGGTTTTCATCTTCATGTTTTTCCTTCCTCCTCTATTACAGAGACCAGAGGTCTCCCTTGCACACCGTTCAGTAGGTGAACGGCCAACCCTTCCAATAATTGCGGATCCTGATCCATATCCCGAATAGCCCCAGCGGTTCAAAGATCAAGAACAGGATTATCAGCAAACCGTAGATGACCTGATTGAGCTGGAACACCGATAACCCCGGACCGACACCGGGGAGTGTGTTAATCAGGCCGAAGTCGGTGGATTCCGTCGCCACCACGAGGTCGAGCAATGTTGCCAACAGGTTGTCGCCCGTCTCCACCACATCCTCCATCCAGAGGGTGGCGTCCTGCACCAATCGAGGCAGCAGCGTCACAAATGCGGTCCCTAGGACGACACCGGCCACCGTCCCCGCGCCACCGATGAGGACGATGGCAATGAACTGGATTGACAGGAAGAGGTCCCATCTAGCCGGGATGACGGTTCCCACGAATGAAGCCAGAAGTGCTCCGGACACACCCGCGTAGAACGATGAGATCCCGAAGGCGCGCAATTTGAAGCTCACCTCATCGACGCCCATGATCTCGGCTGCGATATCACGGTCACGAATCGCCTGGAAGGCGCGACCGACCCGGGTCCGCTGCAGGTTCTTGGCTAACAGCATGAACAGGATCGCCACTGCAAGTACGAAATAAAAGGTCTTGGCCTCGGACGTCAACTCGATTCCAAACCACGCTCCATCGGAAGCGAAGTCGATGAGTGGCGTATCCTCCTTCCAGAGACGGAATTCGAGAGGCGGAAACGTCCTTCCCACCTCGGCCCCACCGGTCACTGAGATCAAATTACGGAAGACGTAATCGCCAACAAACACGAGACCGAGCGTGACGAATGCGAGATAGAGACCTCGAACCCGAACGGCCGCAGGACCGAATGCGACACCGATCCCGGCTGCGACGACCCCGGCTGCCGGGAGCCAGATCCACATCGGGAGTCCGAATCCGAGCCGCAGGCCCTCCGGATCACTGCCCAAAACGGCCGCCACATAGGCACCGACCCCCATGAAGAAGGCGTGTCCCAGTGACACCTGCCCGGCGAGCCCCAGCAGGATATTCAAGCCCAAAGCGCCAATAATGAATATGGCCACCGTGCTGAGCAGACGGAGCCAATCGTTCTCGCCGAGGAAGTCAAGCCCCGGCAGCACCTGGAAGGGGATCAACAGTAGGGCGCTGAGAAAGATCAACACCATGACCTTCTTGGTCACGGTGTTGAGAATGGCCTGATCGGCCTCGTAGCGCGTGTAGAGGAGTGGTCGGCCTCTCATTCAGGGCCTCCTGTGGAAGTCGAATTCGTCATACCCGTCGTATCTCTTCGGTGCCGAAGAGGCCATACGGCCTGATCAGGAGTACGAGCAACATCACGATATATGGCACTACCCCGCCGAAACCCGTGCCAAGAAATCCAAAGGTCAGATAGGTGCTTGCCGCCGACTCGGCAAACCCGATCGCAAAACCCCCGACGATTGCCCCCAGGATCGAATCCAGACCCCCGAGGATGATCGCCGGAAAGGCCCGGAAGGCGAAGAAGGCCGTGAAGGTGTCCACGCCGCCGGGGCGCCGGGGAAACATCGAAATAAAGAGACCCCCAATTGCGGCCATCACAGCGCCGATCGCCCATGCCGTAGCGAAGATCCGACCGACGCTGATTCCCTGTGCTCGAGCTACTTCCTGGTCCCAAGCGGTGGCCCTCATTGCAATGCCGGTGCGAGATCGAAAGAACATGGCCACTCCCGCGACAAGGGCGATGGTGAGAATCATCTGAAACACCGTCGTCCAGGGAATGCGAACGGTGCACAGTTCGACGAGATCCACCTCCCCAATGAAACCGCCGTTGGCACAGCCGAGCCCGACAGTCTTGAGCCCGAACGGGTCGCCCATAGGACGCGAGGTTTGACCGATGAAGTCGTTGGTAATCGTCCGAACGATGATGTCGATCCCCAGAGTCACGATGGCGACGGCAAACAACGCCTCACCAATCATCGGCCGGAGGAACATTCGCTCCAGCGCCATCCCGATCAGGGCTGCCAGCACAAGGGCGAACACAACCGAAAGGACCCATTGCAGCCACACGGGGGACCCCTCCATCCATCTCCCTGGGACGTTGATGATCGTGGCGAACGACGCGATCAGAAAGGCACCCATCGCGGACAAGGCGCCGTGGGCAAAGTTGAGGACCTGAGTCGCCTTGAAGATGATGACAAAACCGAGGGCAAGGATCGCGTAGATTGCACCAAGACTGATCCCGTTTACGACCATCCGCCCGAACTCCGATGGCACCACCGTCGACTCCTGGGCAAGGATCAGAAGACCGGAAGTCACGACCCGTACATGTCCTCGATAATCTCTCTTAACAGCTCAGTCATCGCCTGTCGCTTCAACTTCTGGGTGGCGGTGAGCTCGCCATCCTCGTGGTCAAGCGCCTTGGGGATCATCCGGAACTTCCTGATGTTCTCCACACGAGCGAACTTCTTGTTCGTTTCGTTTACGACACCCTGCACCAGCTCGATGACCTCGGGCTTTTCGGAGAGGTCTCTATAGGTGGTGTACGGGATTTCTTTGCGGGTGGCCCAGTCGCCCACCACGTCGAGCTCGATACCGATCACGGCTGTCAGGTATTTTCTGCCGTCTCCAATGACCATCGCCTCCTTGATGTAGGGGGAGGTCTTGAGACTGTTCTCTATTTCGGAAGGCGAGATGTTCTTTCCGCCCGAAGTGATGATGATGTCCTTCATCCGATCGACGATCTTGACGTGTGTACCGTCGACCCACTCACCGACATCGCCCGTCCTCAGCCAGCCGTCCTCGGTAAAAGCCTCGGCCGTCTTCTCCGGCTTGTTCCAGTAGCCCTTGAAAACTGCGGGGTGCTTTGTCTGTATCTCCCCGGTCTCCTGGTCGATCCTCAATCCGATGCCGGGATAAGGGGCGCCGACCGTCCCAACCTTGTTCGACCCTGGAAAGTTGCACGTCGCCACCGCGGAGTTCTCGGTCATGCCATACAACTCAAAGAGAGGGACTCCCATACCGAGGAAGTATTGGATCAACTCGGGTGCAATAGGTGCCGCCCCAACGGCGGCGTAACGAACACGCCGCATCCCGATGCGCTCTTTCAGAGCCCGAAACACAATCGGATAACCGATGAGGTAGAGGAGTCGACTCAGGAACGTATGGTCACCATCGTTCGCCACCCGCTGGGCACCGATGATCGATACCAGCTTCATCCCGAATCCAAACCAGACTCGCTTGAACCACGTGCCGTCTTTGCCCTTGATGATGATGCCGGCATGAATTCGTTCCAAGATGCGTGGGACGGCAAAGAAGAGGGTCGGCTGAACCTCCCGAAGGTTTTGCTCCACGGTCTCGATCGACTCGGCGAAGTTGAGTGTGCACCCGAATCCGGCCATATGCCACGCGGAAAAGATGCGCTCTGCGATATGACACAACGGCAGGTAGGTGAGAATCGAGTCGGCTGGGTTGGGCGGCTTCCCCGGTATCCGGCCTTCGATACCCACCAGGTTTTCGACACAGAACAAGAAGTTGGTGTTGGTGAGCATGGCTCCCTTAGGAGGGCCGGTGGTGCCTGACGTGTAGACAAGCGTGATTGCATCGTCGAGGGCCGCATCCGACATGACCCGCTCCAGTTGCCCTGGGTTGGCAGCGCGGTGTTCTCTGCCCATTTCGAGGAAGTCGTCCCACAAGAGGAAACGAGGGTCGTCCCGCCACTTGCGGAAGCCTCGGGGCTCGATGTGGATGATCGTTCGGAGATGCGGAAGTGATTCGATGACCTCCATCACCTTGTCGGCCTGCTCCTGGTCCTCGGCAAGATGCACCACGGAGCCTGAGTCGGCCATGAGATACTCGACCTCAGTCGAGGGGTTGGTCGGGTAGAGCCCTGTTGTAATAGCCCTGACCGCAATGGTGGCCATGTCGAGGATGATCCATTCTGGGCGGTCCTCGGAGTGAATGGAGACCCGATCACCGACCTCTACTTCGAGGGCAAGAAGACCATGAGCGGCGTCCTGAACAAGCTCCCAGACATCGGTCCAGGTGTACTCTTGCCATATGCCGTAATCCTTCTCGCGCATGGCCACGCCATCAGGAAGTCGCTCGGCCCACTCACGTACCATGACGGCAGCAGTTCTGATGCCAACACCGGTAGGTGGAGCGTCGGACCGTTCAGCGAGAGACGTCATTCAGTCGGCCTCCTCAAAGTGGAGGAGACAATAAGCGAGTGCGGCCTATCGTGCGCAGGAGACACCCCTCGGTTCGGCTGGGTTTTCGAGTGAGACTACGCGAGGGACTCGGATGACGTCGTTATAGACGACCTCCAGATTTTGCACAGCAAGAACAGTTTGTGGTCTGGCCACAGCGGCTACAGAGGCGCCAGGGCCCGATTCGGTCACTCTGTTGGTCTCCTCACAGGTTCGTAGAGCCTAGAGAACGGGGACGAGCCATGGGACGGTTGGTGTCGGGTTTCTCGCTAGCTGCCACGACTCCACTCGGCGCCACCTGGCCAGAATTCCTTCTTCCAGATCGGAGCATGCTCTTTGAGGTCATCGATGATGAATCGGGCAGCCTCGAAGGCGTCGGCTCGATGGGCGCAGGCGACGGCCACTGCCACCGAGACCTCGCCAACTTCGACGACCCCTGAACGATGCTCGACGGCAACCGACATCACCGGCCAACGTCGACATGCCTCAACCACTGTCTCCTCGATCTTCGGCTCCACCATCTCGGCATAGACCTCGTACTCGATATGGGTGACTCCAGTCTTGCCTTCAGAGTGATCGCGGACTGTGCCTAGGAAGAGAACTGTTGCTCCTGAATCGGCGCGTCCCACCGAATCGACGAGAGCGGCAGTGTCGATCACGTCATCTCCGACCTTCACTCTGGCGGTTTGCATGGATTCGTTCATAGAATTCTCAGCCTATGACGGATCACGGCCCTCGCGGCCCCGGAGACCATCTCGGCTTGAACGAGCCCGACGACCAGCCTGTCGCCTACGCAGACAGCCCGCCGCCGAGCAACACCCGGCAAGCCGATCCGTGGACCATGATCCTTGGCATCCTTGGTGGTGTCCTTCTCGGGACCGGAGTGACCTTTGCGATCCTCGGATTTGTTGGGGTCTTCGAGGAGCCTCCCCCACCCACTGTGCCACCGGCTCCGACCCTCACCGCTCCGCCGCCGACCGGGCCTCCGCCGACCCTTGGGGGCACAGTGACTGCCACCGCCGTCGCCCAACGAGTCATTCCGTCGACGGTGTACGTGGAAACGAGTTCCTTCCTGACGGATGGCAGCGGCAGCGGCGTGATCTACGGAAGCGACGGTTACATCATCACCAACCACCACGTGATCGCCGGGGCAACGGAGGTGTCCGTCACCTTCGCCGACGGGGCGCGCTTCCCCGCCCGTGTGATCGGCTCTGACCCTGTCACCGACATTGCGGTCCTGTTAGTCGATAGGGCAGACATGACGGCTGTTGAGATCGGGTCCTCCGCTTCTTTGAGCATCGGAGAGCCGGCCGTGGCCATCGGCAACCCGCTGGGCCTCGAAGGAGGGCCCACCGTCACCTCCGGGATCATCAGCGCTTTGAATCGTTCTCTAAATGTGGCCGGAAGCGAGTTCCTCTACGGCCTGGTCCAGACCGACGCCCCGATCGCCCCTGGGTCGAGTGGTGGGGCTCTGGTGGATGCGCGAGCCAGGCTGATCGGCATCACCACAGCAATCGCCGTGTCCGATGTCGGAGCCGAAGGTCTCGGTTTTGCCATCCCCATAGACCTGGTCGTGGGAGTTGTCACCGACCTGATCGAGAACGGGAAAGTCGACCACGCCATGCTCGGGATCAGGGGCTCGACTGTCTGGGCCATACAGGGGGAAGCTGAATATCCCGTTGGTGTCGGTATAACGGGGATGTCCGGCGGCTCGGCATACGAAAGCTCGGGAGGTCAGATCAACGACGTCATCGTTGAGATTGCGGACAATCGGGTCGACACCATCGAGGAGCTTCTGGCCATTCTTCGAAGTCTTCGCGCCAACGACATCGTGGACATCCGTATCCTGCGTGCCGACGATGAACTACTCCTCGAAGTTGAACTCGGAAAACTCGAATAGTGGGTAACGACGACCTCTTCTCGAAGCTGTTTGAGCTTTTCGACCAGCCCGGTCCCATCAATTGGAGGCTGGCCGCCGAGGTAGCCAGACACCTGGCGGGTGAGCGACAGCCCGTGGAGCCCTGGGCAGCAGAAGAGTTCAGGGAGCTGGCTCGTCTGGCCGAGTACCGAATGGAACAAGTCGCGCCGTTCAAGGTCATTCAAGCCGCGGATGTGCTCCCGGTTGACCCCCGCACCTGGGCCGAGAAGAATCTCGAGGCTTACGGTCGGCTGGTAGAGCCGTTCGGCGAATCGATAGGAGGTGACTCGCCGGTCGCTCCATTGTTCGCTCAGATGGGACCGGCAATCGTCGGCCTTCAAGCTGGATCACTTGTTGGCTATCTTTCTACGTGGGTCTCCGCCTCGTTCGACGCCGGGCTACCACAGGATCGAATCGGCCCGATGAGTCTCGTCGTCAGCAACATCGAGTCGTTGACGGTCGAGGATGTCGATCGGCGCGAAGTGCATCTCTGGGTCGTCGCCAATGAAGTTGCATTCCGCGCTACGAGTCAGTTGCCGTGGATACAGGACCACCTGTCCGATCTGACTAACGACTATGCCGAGGCAGTCAAAATCGACCCGACCAAGCTGAGCGGTCTGATGATCGGAGGCTCCGACCCCGCCGAGATCGAACGTGCCATCGAAGAAGCGGGGGGTATCGACGGCCTGATCGGCGGGGAGGAGGCCGAGGCCCCGCGTGCCGAGTTGGAAGCGTTTCTCGGGACCATCACCGGTTGCTCGAGATTGCTCGCGCGGAGGGCTCTCGCGGATCTCGCGCCAAGTTTCGATCGGATCTCCGAGGCTCGAGACATCGCTCGCCTCGACCTCGCCGAACAACCAACGATTGGCATTGGGCCGGTGCCCGTCGAGGTCACACAGCTAGGCGACGCTTTCAACCAGGAGGTGGAGAGACGCTACGGCGACGACTCCCTGAAGACACTGTGGTCCGACCCGTCACGCATGCCCACCGCTGCCGAACTCCGCGACCCGACTGAATGGGCGGCCCGGGTCCTCCTCGACGGCTGGTCCTAAAACTGCGAACCTCAGGTTGTACGGCCCGTATATGGGCTGAACAACCTCAGGCTCGCCTGTTTGGTGTCCCACATATCACCGAAGGGAGGATAAGTCGGTTCGAGGAGAAGGAACTTGAGGCAGTACGGCCCGTATCTGGGCCGTACAACCTGAGGTTCGTCTGAAGAGACTCGAGTTCAGCGGAGGGGCAACCCGTTAGCCGAAGAGGCTGCGCCAAATTCGACGGAGGATGCCGGGGTCTCGTGACGGGGGCAGGGTGGCCAGCACCGCCTCATGGAGATCCGGTGGGAGGTCGCCGAGAAGAGCCATACCCCCGGAACGGGTCTCCCAGACGTATGTCGCCTGACCCGCGGTGAAGGAGCGTTGGTAGGCACCTTCTCCGAATTGGACCGTCTTCGCGTCGGGTAAGTCCACGGTCGTAGGAGTCTCGAAGACGGCAAACGAGAAGAATCCGTCCGAGTAGTAGGCAAAGCGAAAGCCCACCTCATCTTCATAGAGGTCGAGACGATCGAAGCCCGCCACGCTCTCCGGCAGAAGCGTTTCAAACTCGCTGCTCGGCTGAAGCTCATCCGTTTCGTGGAGGTCGTTCGATTCCAGTCCCGGGTCGGCCGAGTCGAATGAGACAAAACGCCGTTCGCAGTAGGTATCGCCATTCGCGGTGAAAGTGGTCGCAGCCACCAGCGCCCCGGTCTCATCATCAAAGACCAACTCCGCGCGAAGGACACCATCACGGATCAGTTGGTGAACCATGGCATCCCGGCCGAGGAAGTTGGTGTTACCCGTGTCCTCGACCACATAGAGAGGCTCGACTGGTTCCATCTCCGAGTCGACCAAAGCAGATGAGATGACGCCACCCTGACGGGACAGAGTCCAACCTCCGTCGCCCGAGGACACTTGTACGTCCCCGGCGACCGTTGAAGTCATCCGGATCTCCCCGTTGCTCTGCGCAATTTTCACAATCGCATATCGCACACCATCGGGGGTCGAACAACTAATAATCTGTTCGGCCGTGTACGCAGCCTCCCGACTCTGTTCCAGGAGCTCGTCCAACTCGGTGGCCCACGCAGCCGAAGCCGGCATGAGGGTGAAAACCACCACCAGGGATGCCAGGCGCTTCATTCGCTCAGCTCTCCCAATACCGGCACAACGACCTTGGCAGGACTGAAGGCCGGGTCGAGCGACGCTCGGGCGCCGAAACGACTGGTCAGATCGTCAACGGATATCGAAACCGGTGGTGGTGTGACGATGGAGGCGATGGCAATGATCAGGGCGACGGCAGCGGCAGCCGCACCAACCCAGACACCCCGGTTTCGATGAATCGGAACAACGAAGGCATCCGCCTCCGGCACGAGACCGGGCGGCAGTTCAAGAACAGGGAGCGACCGCACAGCGGTCCTGACACTTTGCAGCTCTTCGAGGTCCGCCGAGCACCTGCCACAGGTTGCAAGATGGCTGAGCAACTTTGAGGTCTCGTCCCCGATGAGTTCGCCGTCGAGGTATGCACTGATCAGCTCTGAAGGATGAGTCACGTCAACAGTTCCTTCATCATCCTTCGACCCCGATGAATCCTGCTTCGCACCGTGCCGATCGGAACCGAAGCGGCCTGAGCGATCTCCTCATAGGAGAGACCAACGACATCACAGAGAACCACGGCCTCCCGAAACTCGATTGGGAGCTCGAGGAGCGCTTTCTGGATGTCGTCCCCGAGTGTGATCCGGGCGTACTCGACGTCAGCAGGGTCTGAAGTCGCGGCATCCCAACGGTCGATCTCGTCGGGGAGTGGCGTGGTCGGCCGGCGCTTGCGCTTTCGAATCTCGTCGAGAAAGGCATTGCGGGTGATCCTCCAGAGCCAACCTTCGAAACTCCCCGGCTGATAATTTTCGAGTCCGCGGCGAACCCGGAGAAGGACCTCTTGGACGAGGTCGTGAGCGTCATCGGCGTTACCGGTGAGGCGATAGGCGAAGTTGTAGATCTTCCGTCCGTAGACACGCGCTACCTCTTCCCAGGTGAGCGGGATGGACTCCACCATGGAGACCTACTCCAAGAACGACGCTGCGCGCCGTCTAGTTCCTACGAATCGGAGACGTCCGAAGAATCGGAGACGTCCGAAGAATCGGGCTTCCGCAGGTCCGAAGAATCGGAGACGTCCGAAGAATCGGAGACGTCCGAAGAATCGGACTTCTGGGCGTCGGGATCGTCATCCTGTGACCTTTCCTCGATTCCCTTGCGGAACTCCCTGGCGGATGAGCCAAGGGACCGCGCCAGGTCGGGAAGTTTTTTAGCCCCAAAGATCAGCAAGACGATGAGCAGGATTATCAGTAGCTCTTGTCCTCTTAGACCGAACAAACAGTTCCTCCTTGTCCCGTCATCTTACTCCAAAGAGAGAAGCCACCTTCCCGGTTAGCCAAGCGCCATCCAATCGATGAATCCCTGTATCCGCTCGCGGGTTATGAACCGGATGTTGGGCTGGCGTGCCTCGATGTCGTGAATCATGAACGGGCCGTACTTGCCCGTCAGCAACAACCCACGATCTGCGCCCGAGGAGCCGAACTCAGCAATGAACCTCTTGCACGTGGACTCATCCAGCTCGGGGTGCTCACCTTTCCTGTGCGGCTCGGTGAGGATGTATGTCGAGAGGCCATCTTTGGTCACCATGTAGGTGCCGGGCATCGTGTGTTCGGTAATCCCATATCCGAACATCCGGAGAAGGGCGAGAACCAGATCGGGGGCGCTCACTTGGTCTGGGTCTACCCCAATCGCTCGCAGACCTCGCTCGAGGCCGGTTGGCAGCTTCAACTCGTCGACGATCGGACCCAACTCGTCGGAGGGAACGTCCGTTTTGGTCTCATAGACGACCGAGTGGTCGGTCTCCTCCTCGAAAGGCGCAGCAAACGGGTCATGGGCTATATTTGCCAGGCTCAGCCCCATGCTCTCCACCGGCGGCGGAAGCTCACCTACCGCAGGCAGCTCCCTTCGACCAACCTCCCTGGTTTCACCCCGCCCAGCCCGGACGACCACCACAGTCACGCCGTCAATGGGAAGGGTGTGCCGCTTCTCCCTCACTACCTCGATGGCCTCGTCGACGAGCAACTCGTTGAGCACAGGGTCGTCCTCCTCCGAGAGTGGCACATCGAAGACGACGATCGCCTCTTCGCCCTGGACGTGGAAATCGGCTACCGGAGCGTGGTGGCTCGCGTCAGGCTCATAGAGATCGCGGCTGATGGACGTACCAGCACCCGCCGCCGTCGTCGGTGACTCCTCCCTCAGCCGGGCCTGCTTTCGCCTGCTGCGAGTCAAGTTCCAGACGACAAATCCCAGAACAACGATGACAAGGAAGATGGCAAATCCATCCATTATTTAGACCTCACTGATGTTGGGCCGGATTCTATTCACTGGCAGTGTCGCCGTCCTCCGACTGTCCTGAATCAGCCTCCATCTCCCCGAGTTCGATCTCCGCCGTCGGCTCATCGGCCCCGGCGTTGAGACGATCGATCATCCGTTTCTTGGAGGTCTCGGTTCCGAAGGCGGTGATCACGTCTCCCGGCAGGAGAAGCGTGCTGCCGGAGGGGATGATCACGTCGCGGTTGCGTCGGACAGAAACGAGCGTCGACCCCTCGGGCCACGCCACTTCGCGGACATGTCGACCGTCGGCGATTGAGCCAAGAGGGATGCGGAAGTCGTAGAAGCCAGCGCCGGGGTCGGTTCTCTGTACCAATCGCATCCGCTGGAGCTCCTCATCCGTTGTCGAGGTCAGCGCCTCGTGATATGCCTTGACTGCCTCTTCCCGACGGAAAAGGCCCACCAGACGCTGGGGATTCTCATCATCAACCACGGGCAGCCTCCCGACACCCAGTGCAGCCATGCGCTCCAGCGCCCTGGAAACGGGTGTTGTCGGAGTCACCGTGACGGGCCGCGGGGTCATTACATCCCGCACCGTGGTTGCGGATGGCGGTCCGTCGGCCCGACTGATGTCCGTGGTGGTGACAATGCCCACCAGGTGCTCGTCCTCGATGACCGGAACACCGTGGGACCGATTGGCGCGGAGTCGGCTGTCTGTCTCGCTCAAAGTGTCATCCGGGTGGGTGATCATCGGGGCGGTGTCCATCACCGTGCCCACTTCGACCGTGTCGAGGATGTCAATACTGCCGGTCCGCCGAATCCTGATTCCCTTCCGCTTCAGGGCCTGGGTGTAAACCGACTCCTTGTGAACACGCTCGGCGAGAAATGTGGCGAGAGTCGCGGCCAGCATGAGTGGAATGATCAGCCCGTAATCCCGCGCACCGGTGACCTCAAAAACGATCAGAATCGACGTCAGCGGCGCCCTCCCCACGACGGCGAACATCGCCGCCATTCCAACCACCGCAAAGGCGCCGGGCTGAAGTGCGGATATGGTCCAGTAAGGCTCGATCAATCGGGCAAAGCCGGCTCCAATGGCCGCCCCCATGAACAACGAGGGCATGAAGGCGCCGCCGGAAGCCCCGGACGAGATGGTGAGGCTCGTCGCAACGGCCTTTCCGAGAGCAAGCAGGATGAGCGCCCACCAGAGGTCACCCTGCTCACTTACAAGCAGAGCGTTGGTGAAACTCTGCCCGGTTCCAAACAGCCGAGGCTCGAGAAAGATGAGACCGGCGACGAGTAGACCCGCACCCACCGGACGCGTCCAAGACCAGGACCGGTCGTATTTCTCGGCAATGCCCTCCAGACGATCGAGCAGCTTGAGAAAGAAGACGCCAACGACGACCACCGCTATCGCCATGACCGCATATATGCCTAACTCCCAGACTGAATTGAGGTTGTAAATGCCAGTCTGGAGGGCCAACTCTTCCCCAACGATCGATTCGGATGTGATGGCAGCAGCAACCGAGGCGATGACGATTGCTGACATGTGTTTTGGAGCGAACGAGGAGAGGATTACTTCGAGTGCAAAGAGCATTCCCGCAATCGGGGCATTGAAGGACGCGCCGATGGCGGCGCCGGCACCGGCGGCGACCAGCGATCTGACTTCCTCCTCCCCGAGTTTGAAACTCCTCGACACCCACGAACCGACCGCTGCTCCGATATGCACGATCGGACCCTCCCGGCCGGCCGAGCCCCCCGACCCAATCGTCACGGCAGTGGCCAACATCTTCAGCGGAATGACCCGCTTCCTGATCCGGCCACCGTGAACAACCAGAGCGGCCGCAGTTTCCGGGACACCGTCACCGGCCACTTCAGGAGCGAATCGTTTGGCGATCCACCAGGCAGTCAGGAGACCCAGCGGAACAGTGAGAAATATCCAGGCACGTTGAAGACTCCAAAAGCCCACCTCTTCGGGATTGAATAGCGGGTCCAGCAATGGAGCGAGGGGATTCTGGATTGCCTCGAGAAGCAGAACGAGCCCGGCAGCGCCCAAGCCGACCCCAACGCCAACCAGCGCAGCCAGCACGAGAAAGCCACCCATCTGACGCTCGGTGAGAACCCCGACGCCCGGCAACTTGCGAATGCTTTTCAGCGGATTTGTCACGGACGATGAGAGTAGGAAGTGAGACGCGGTATTTCCGCATTAGGGAGACAGAAACCGGCACAATCCTGCTCGATGGCATTCAGGTCACACGTCGTTCGAGGCTTCGACGTCTCGAGTCTCTCCAACCGGCTGATGTTCGGGCTGATCGCTATCACTGGTGTGGCCGGCGTCACCGTTTGGATAAGCGGGGGAGATATCGCCGCCCTATGGGCACCTGTTCAAACGTTCCTGGTTTGGGCACTGGTACGAGAACTCGATCCGGACCACGACTCGACGGCGCTATTCGCCGGGCTTGTCGCCGGGCTCTGGATACTCGCCGGGTTCGATGTGGGCGGGACGCTCCCGGCGATTGGCCTCCTTATGGCGGCCCGTGTCGTGGTGAACACAACTGGACGGAGACCACTTGTTTGGGATCTCGCCGCCCTTGGCGTTTTTGCCGCAGTTATCTCATTCACCGCTGCAGGTTGGGTCGCTGGGTTCGGGCTTGCCATCGCCATCTACATCGATAACCGGATGGCGCAGAAGCACACGACAGCGGGCGCCCTCACCGCGGCTCTTGCCGCTCTCGGCGCCTCGGCTATTGCATCTTTGAGCCAGGTGTTCCCTCAGCAAATGCCCGACATAAGCCAGTTGCTCGTGCTCATGATCGGGGTGCTCGCCCTGGTGGCGGTCGTTCGCGAGCCTGAGCCACCGACCAGCCTCGTCGACTCACGAAGAAAGACACCTATCTCCCAGGACCGTCTCCACGCAGGTCGAGGGTTGATCGGTGTCCTGGTGTTTGGAGCCGCCTTCCTGGCTGGCTCAGACGCTGCAGCAATGGGGCCCACCGTGATCGCTCTCACGCTTGTACTCATCTCCAACGAGATCGAACGGATCCGACGGCGCCGTTAGATTCACTTCCATGTGTCGATCCATCAAGCGTCTCCGAGAAGGCGCAACCACTGCACCTCAAGTTGAAATAGAGGCGGCAGCCCTCCAGTACGTGCGAAAGATTTCGGGCTTCGCCAAGCCTGCATCGCACAATGAAGGCGTGTTTGAGATCGCAGTCACTGAGATTGCCGCGGCCTCGCAGCGGCTTCTCGAAGGTCTCGAAGTCAGAGGCACCATAAACCGCTAGCTGAGCTCGACTCCAAGACCCGACGCCTCTGCGTTGGTAAGAGCCCTGTGTGCCGCCGCCACGTCTTGGGCAGCGACACCGACACTCTTGAAGAGTGTTACATCTGAGCCAATCTGTGGATGGGCGCCAACAAGAAGTTCAGCGAGCGTTGCATCCGGTCCGCGACCAGCCTGGATCAGGTCACCTGCCTCCGCTGCGGCGGCATCGACATCATCCACAACCACATACGCCCGCTTCACGACTGCGGCAGGTACTTCCACCATGTCAGGCGTAAACGCCCCCACAGCGTTGATATGAGTTCCTGACCGCAATGCGGATTCGTCAAACAGGGGCTGGGTGGCCGGCGTGGCACACGAGACGACTTTTGCCTGGGCAACGGCGTCGCCCGCATCAGCAACCGCCTCACCCCCGACCCGAAGCGCCATTGCTGTCGCTTTTTCTTTTGACCGGGACCAGACCAGAACCCCGTCGATCTGGCGAACGGCTCGTATTGCCTCGATCTGGTCAAATGCCATTGCCCCGGCGCCCAGCATGGCGAGAGTCTTCGGCTGGTCTGAAGTAAGGAGCTGAGTCGCCAGGCCACAGACGGCCGCTGTTCGAATCGAGGTGAGTGTTGGTCCGTCAACGAGTCCTACCGGGCTGCCGTCGGCTCCAAATACGACCACAAGTCCGGCAGGGTTGCCGGGGACGATCGACACCACCTTCACCGCTATCAGGTCGTCGAGACGTCCGGGCATGACCAGCGAACCGCCAACCATGGTCCGCAGAGGTGTCTCGGCGTCACCCGAAAACGCGTGACGCATGGCCTCGATGGCATCGAGCATCGAAAGGGCCGCTCTGGTGTTCTCCGCACTCAGGTAGCGCATCAGGCGAGCACGCTCTTCACAGAGACATCGATCGGCTCCCGCTCGGCTGAGAAGAAGTCGAGTGGGACGTCTGTGTCGAAGTCGGTTCGCTCACCTGAGATGGCCTGGGCGACCATCGAACCGATTGCCGGCGCCAACTTGAAGCCATGGCCGCTGAAGCCGTTGGCAACCCAAAACCCGTCGACGCCACTTGGCCCCAAAATCGGATGAACGTCTTCACGATTGATGGTGTAGAGACCAGCGATCCCCGTCACCTGACCCCTCGGCTCCAGCGACGGAATCCGGTGGTGGAAGGCTGCCAGCTTCATCTGTGTGAAGTCGGCGTCGGGAACTCTTTTGAAGTTGTCCGGGTCGGCAATGATCTCTTGCTCGTCCTCGGCCGTCACCGAACCCACCATGATCTGTTGTCCTGCTGATTCCGGTCGGAAGTACATGCCCATGGTTGCGTCTATCCCAACGGGAAGTGGTCCAAGTTTCTCCGGCCACGGGCGATAGACGGTTTGGATCCGGGTTGGCGTGAGGGTCCACCGCATATCGGCACCGGCCATGCTGTTCAGTATGTTGCACCAAGGTCCGGCAGCATTGATCACCAAACCAGCCGAGATCGACGTGCCGTCGGCCAGCTTGACGCCCGTCACGCGCTCCCCTTCCCGAAGAACATCCACTACCTGCGACCTGAACCTGACATTGCCTTTCCGGGCACGAGTAGCCTCGATCAGGTCCTGATTGGCACCCACCGGGTCGGCATATCCACCTCGGGGCTCATAGAGAAACGCCTCGCCGGGTCGACAGACATGTTCGACTTCACCTGTCAAATCGAACGGCTCGGCGCAGTTTGATACGGCCGGGAACAGACGAGCTACGTCGTCTGGGCCGAGAACCTCGGCTTCTACACCTTGAGATAGAAGTTGGGCCGCATCCCCTTCAACCTTCTTCCTGGTCTCACCCATCATCCAGATCACGCCGACCCGATGCAGGTCAGATCGAGTCTCAGCAAGCCCGGTGAACTCGGACCAGTTGCCCAGTGCCTCCTGGCCATGAAATGCCAGCCGCACGACCTCCGGGTGGGTGTAGCGACAACGGCAGATCGAGGAAGAAGCTCCGGTCGAACCCTCGGCGGGACCTTCACCTTTGTCCACGGCGATGACCCCGACGCCGTGGCGGGAGAGTTGATAGGCAATCGACGACCCGATGATTCCAGCGCCGACGACAACGACATCGGCGGTGGTCGTCATCGAGTCGACACTGAGTAGTCGCCTACCGATTCATCCCAGGTCAGATCGATGAGTCCCCTCGTGGCGGCCGCCTTGCAGAACTGGAGAAAGCCTCCGTAGCCAAACTTCTTCTCGCTGAAGTCTGATTGACGTTTGCGTAACTGGTTCTTGAGGCCGGACATGACGATGGGGCCGTTCTTACCGGCGAGTTGGGCCACGACGTCATGTAGAAGCTGAAAGGCTTCCTGTTCACCGCCGCCACCGGACGAGAACTGGACGACCGGGTCGCCTCTGCCCGGACCTTCCGAGAGTTCGATGACGTCGTTCGATTCGAGATGACGAAGCAGTTCTCCGAACGCTCGGAACCCGTAGTCGGCTTCAGAGAATGTCGAGTCCTTGCGTAATATCGCACGCTTGAGTGACGAGGCGAGGACTTCCCCCTGACCGGAACGGAGAAGACCGCCGAGAGTCGTCGTGATCAGCGTCTCTGGCTCCGGCGTGTCCCTTGTCTCCTCATCGTTGGCAGTCTTGGCGGAGGTCGCTCGGCGGGGATCGACACCTTCAAGATTGTCGTAGAACAGGAACTCGTCACAGGCGGGCGGGAGCAGCTTGGAAGTCGACCCCTTGATCCCGACGCCGATGACCTTTTTGTTGAGCTCGCGCAACTTGTGAACGAGAGGGGTGAAATCTGAGTCACCGGTGCAGATCACGAAGGTGGTCACGTACTCTCGCTCGAAGGCGACCTCGATGGCGTCTACCGCCATCTTGATGTCTGCCGCGTTTTTCCTCGTGGCCCCCATCCTCTGCGGGATTTCGATGAGTTCGACATGGCTGCGAGTCATGGCGTGTCTGGCGTCCGCGAACATCGACCAATCTGCATACGCTCTCCGGGAAATCACCCGACCCCGCTCGGCCAGGGCGTTGGAAATGGGCTCCAGGTCGAACTCCATGCCCCCGAGGGCTTCTCTCGCTCCTATCGCCAGGTTCTCGAAGTCGACGAATAGTGCAATGCGTTCTTCTTCCATGCCAGAGAATGTAGTGGGCTGCGTGGTTGAGCATCTGCACGGTTCACGGCGTCAGATGATGCCTCAACGACCTATCTTTCGAAACATCGGCATTTCATTGGCCAAACCGACCTCAGGCGAAACCCGATCTCCTGTCACTCGTCGATGCCCAGCCCTGCGATCCAGGCTTTTCCACGGCGGTACTCGAAGAAGACCAGCCACGGCTGAGCGTCCCCATCGACGCCGAGGGACAGGTAGGGGAAGTTGAAACACTCGGTCGGGATCAGGGTCGTAGGTGAATGGGGATTCTCCGTGCTGACCACTTCGCTGGCGTCGTACGCTTCGAGGAATGGCCCCGTCACGGCGACGAGGAAATCATCCTTGCCCTCAAGGGCGCCGCCGACAGGTCCAATGTGACGGAACCGCGATTCCCCGACCAAACTCGCCGACAGCTCGGAAGGTACCCGGGCGGGTATCCCCGTTAGCGCGATCATCAGTCCACGCCGGCTGAGAAGTGAGTTGATATTTCGGCCCTTGCGCAGCCGCCTGGCGAGCTTGTTGACCAGATTGACGGGGCGTGAGTCGTTGATGAAAGCCTCGAGGTCGACCTGCTCGGTCAGGTACTGGCGCTCTACCCAGCCCCCCCCGTTGGGCGTGTCGATCGGCAGCCACTCGGTGGTGTCGACCCGCTCAGATTTCCCAGTGCTGATGATGCCGACTGTGGTTGGATCGAAGTTGTAGATGACCTTCGCACTGGCCGGCTCCGAATGCACCGGGAGGCTCTGTTCCCGGTCGCGTAGGACGACCGACCAATAGCGTTGACGAGACCCAAAAAGAAGCATGGGCACCTTTGTTACCGCCCCAAGGACGATCATCACGATCAAGGCCAGACCCAGAAAGGAGAGGGGCAGGCGGAGTGACTCCGCCGTCTGGAAGAAGACGTCAGCCAGAAGCGAAACGACTTGGGCGTCGAGAACGCTCAACTCGAACCCGTCGAACTGTGCTGCCGGTGCGACAAACGGAACCGTCGCCACTCCAAGGTCCTCGGCCAGATCCTGCGCCACTGTGAACACTTCGGCGCTGATGATCACCGTAACGGTTGCCTCGTCACGAGCTCCGCTGGGGTCAATGGCAAAATAGCTGAAGGTGACAGTTCCCACCCAGCCGCTTTCGGGCGTATACACGATGTCGTTCCCGTTTGACTCCGCGTAGCCGATTGCCGGCAGTGACGCCAGGGCGACGTGGAGGGGATCTCCGTCCGGGTCCCAGTCGTTGTCGAGAACGTCGAGGTTGGCGGCGAGATAGTCAGACAGCCTGTATTCGTCTCTCCCAGCGATGGGAGCGTCATCCACCGGGGCGACCTGGATGAAAACCGTGGCTGTAGCTTTTCCCCCTGCGCCGTCGGCCACCGTGTAGGTGAAGCTCGTCGTACCCCAGAAGTCGTCAGGGGGCGTGTAGAAGACTGTTCCCGATCCGGCGACTACGACAGCCCCGTCGGAAGGCTGGGTCACTGACACGATGGTCAGGCTGTCGCCATCGGGGTCGCTGTCGTTCGAGGTGACGTCAATTGTCTTTGAAGTATCCTCGTCCAGCAAAAGGAGATCGTCGACGGCTATAGGTGGGCTGTTGATTTCGTTGACGGTGACGATGATCTTTTCGGAGTCGGCCAGGTTGGGGGTGCTGTTGTCGGTGACAACCACGTCGAAGACGTAAACCCCGGGACCCTGAGCCTCGCTGGGGGTCCAGGTGAACCGTCCGGTGGTCGGATCGATCGCCGCCCCAGTAGGAGCACCGGTGAGAGTGAATCTCAGAGTGTCGGCTGGGATGTCGGGGTCAGAAGCATTAGCAGTGAAGGTCAAAAGGGTCAGCTCGTCGACGGTCCGATCTCCGATGGGGTCGAGGACAGGCGGACGGTTGGTGTTGGTGATCGTCCAGCTGAAGGTCACTTGGTCGCTGAGGTTGGGGGTTCCGTCGTCGGTGACGGTCGCCGTCACGGTGTAAGGGGATCCTGCTGAGGCCGAAAAGTCGACGGTTCCGGAGATGACACCGGTCACCGGATCAATCGACAATCCACCGGGTAGTCCCACCGCTCCATAGGAGAGACCGTTGGCGGGGAGGTCAGTGTCGGTGGCGATGATAGGCAGGCTGACCTGGTCGCCTTCGGCGTTGGTCCGACCACCCGGATCGACCACCACCGGGCTGGTATTGGGACCATTGACGGTGACCGTGATCGTTTCGGAATCGGACAGCTTGGGTGTGCCGTTGTCGGTGACCACCACATCAAAGGTGTGGGTGCCCGGTCCTGGAGCAGGAGTCCATTTCAACAGTCCAGTGGTCGGATTGATCGACACCCCAGGAGGATCCCCAAGGAGAGTGAATCTCAGAGTGTCGGCTGGGATGTCGGGGTCAGAAGCAGTAACAGTGAAGTTCAACGGGATCATTTCGCCGACGGTCTTATCACCGATCGGGTCGAGGACAGGCGGATCGTTGACCGGGGTGACTGTGATCGATACCAGAGCGGTGTCCGTCAACGAACCATCCGACACGGTGTAGGTGAACGAGTCAGACACGGTTTCTGACCCGTCATGGGTGTAAAGGATGAAATCGTCGGTGGAGTCACCGGAGGTACCGTTGTCGTCAATCACCGCGGTGCCGTTGGCCGGGACTGTCACCGACGTAATCGCCAACGAAGCACCCTCCGGATCGAAATCATTGGCAAGGACAGTCACACCGACCGACCCTCCCTCGGCCACCGTGTCCGCATCCGGGACCGCCACCGGCGGACTGTCGACCGGGGTGACTGTGATCGATACCAGAGCGGTGTCCGTCAACGAACCATCCGACACGGTGTAGGTGAACGAGTCAGACACGGTTTCTGACCCGTCATGGGTGTAAAGGATGAAATCGTCGGTGGAG
>Ga0209988_10000438_pt1 | contig 25766 bp, 35 predicted proteins | sample N075metaG_FD_183115 | JGI IMG/M metagenome (GOLD analysis project Ga0209988, IMG submission 183115) | Deep subsurface microbial communities from Kermadec Trench to uncover new lineages of life (NeLLi) - N075 metaG (SPAdes) (version 2) | ecosystem: Environmental > Aquatic > Marine > Ocean trench... | reverse complement strand
CGAGACGATCGACATGCACACGAGCATGGTGACGGCGCGGATTGTTTTTCGCTTGACCACGAGGGCCTCCTGAAGGAGCTTGGGTAGGTCCGACTGTTAGGATCCTTATCAGGGTAGCACGCTCACAGTAGACGGTCATGGAGACACTCGCGCAGGATCTTCGTATTGCCCTTCGTTCCTGGGCACGGCGTCCTGGCTTCGCTTTGGTCGTCATCGCCACTCTGGCGCTCGGCATCGGTGCCAACGTCGCGATCTTTTCGGTGATCGACGGCGTCTTGCTGAAGCCGCTGCCATATCCAGAGCCTGACCGACTCGGTGTCATCCACACCAAGCTGCCACGACAGGACAGCGCTCGCCCCGCGAGCTCCGGGCCGGAGCTTGTCGCTTTTCGCGACGAAACGACCGCCTTCAGCTCCCTCGGCGGTATCTGGTACCGCCCGGCGGCGCTGACCGACGACGCTTCGCAACCTGAAGAGATCGACATGGGTTTCATTTCGCAGGGCTTCTTGCGGACCCTCGGTGTGAGCCCAGCTCTTGGACGTTTCGTCGCCGAAGACGAGGACGTGCCGAACGGACCGAGGGTGATCGTGCTGAGCCACGGATTGTGGCAGCGGCGCTACGGCGGTGACACCGGCATCGTCGGGAAAACCGTAGACATGGACGACGTGCCACATACTGTGGTGGGGGTGATGCCGGAGGGTTTCCGTTTGCTCCTGCCTCCGGATGCAGGTGTTCCCGAAGAGTTATCCGCATGGGTGCCCTGGGGCAGTAGTTACGACGAGCTTCGCCGCACTTGGCGCATCTTCACCGTCGTCGCGCGCCTCGCGCCGGACGCCGACTTCGCGAAAGCGCGGGGGGAGCTCGCGGCACTTTCTACGGCTTTTCAGCAAGATTTTGCTGAGGACTACCAAGCGACGGGGCTCGACCTGGAGCTCCATCCGCTAGAGCTCAGCGCTGTCGGCCACGTGCGCTCGACGCTCTTTCTGCTCTTGGGCGCGGTGGGATTCGTCTTTCTCGTCGCCTGCGCCAACATCGCGAACTTGATGCTCGTGCGCGCTTCCGGTGCGGACCGCGAGATGGTGCTGCGCATCGCCCTCGGCGCGAGCCGGCTTCGCTTGCTGCGCCAGCTCGCCACTGAAAGCGCGGTGCTCTCGCTCGCAGGCGCCGCCTTCGGTGTGGCCCTCGACCGTTGGGGCGTCGAGATGCTGAAGCTCTTCGGTCCGACGCAGCTACCGCGGCTCGCGAGTGTCGAGGTTTCTGGGCGTGTGTCCTACTGTTGGCGCTCGCGCTCGCCGTGACAACCTCTGTCGTGTTCGGGATCGTCTCCGCACTCCACATCTCGCAAGGCGGCGCCGCGTTGAGGGTTGGCGCGCGCTCGCTTGGCGATGCAGGGCGTCAACGCATACGCCGCCTGCTCGTTGCTTCCGAGATCGCGCTTTCCGTCGTGCTCTTGACAGGGGCGGGCCTGCTCGCGCGAAGCTTCGTGAAGCTCGCCGAGGTCGACCCCGGGTTCGATACAGAGGGCGTTCACACGTAAAGCTCTCGCTCGTCGTTAGTCACTATCCCTACAGCGAGTATCGCCGTATCGCGGGTTTCTACCGGCAGTTGCTGCAGCGCCTCGACGAGCTCGGCGAAGTCGAAGCTGCCGGCGCGACGAGCGAGCTCCCGCTCGACGGAAGCTCATACGACTTGGGACCCTACGCCTATGACACGCCCGAAGGCGTCGTCGAGTGGGAGTCCGTCGCGGCAAACTATCGCGTGGTCACGCCGGGATTTCTCCAAGCAATGCGGGCCCGGCTCGTCGAGGGACGGCTTCTCGAATGGACGGACGATCTCGACCATCCTACGGTCGTCGTCATCGATGACAAGCTCGCGAGAACCGTCTTCAAGGACCGCTCTCCCATCGGCGAGCGTCTCCGCGTCGCCGTTTTCATTGAGTCGACGCGACCCGTCTGGGCGGAGATCGTCGGTGTCGTCGAGCATATGAGGCACCATCCGCGCGAAGACGGTATCGGGCAGATTTATCTGCCGCATCAGCAATCGCCACAGCGAACGATGGCGTTGGCGATCCGCAGCCCAATGGGCGAAGCGGCGCTCCTCGACGTTGTGAGAAGGGAAGTCGCGGCACTCAACCCCGCGCAGCCCGTCCAGGGCGTACGCGCGATGAACGCTTATCTCGCGGAAGCGATGGCGCCGACGCGTTTCGCGCTGACGCTTCTCGGTATCTTCGCCGTCATGGCCGTCATCGTCGCGGGAATTGGCCTCTACGGCGTCATCTCGTACAGCGTCGGCCAGCGTGTACAAGAGTTCGGTGTGCGGCTCGCCCTCGGCGCCACACCGTGGAACGTGCGCTGGACGATCTTGCTCGAAGGCGCTCTTCTCACCGCCTTTGGCCTCGTTCTCGGGCTCGTCGTTGGCGTTGCTTTGAGCGGCCTGCTACAGAATCAGCTCTACGAGATCAGCGCTCGGGACCCGCTCACCTTCGCTTCGATCGCGCTGTTGTTGAGCGTTATCTCGCTCGCGGCGGTCTACGTCCCGGCACACCGCGCCTCACGTCTGAGTCCGACGGTAGCACTTCGTGGTGAATAGCTAGTCCCCTGTATCAGGAGATCGTGGTCTAAAGGCCGGCGCGGGCGCGATGATCGAGCGTGAGCCTCAATTCTTCTTCCACAAGCGTTCCCACCAGCTTCCGGACTCGGGTGGTTTTCCGCTGAGATCCATCTTGCGGCGGATGTCCCGGATGTCCCAGCCAGTGATGGAGGCGAGGGTTTGCGCTTCACGTTCGTGGCGCGTGGCGAGCTCTTGTCGGTACATCCCGCCTCGCTCGCAGCTCAGCGCGCCTTCATAGGCGTGGCGCAAGACGTAGCGTCCTTGAAAGTTGGTCCGGTCGGCCGTCTCCTGAAAAACGAGGTCTTCGGGAAAATGCTCTCCGTCGTAGCGCAAGTGGAGGCGCGTCACGAATGTGTTTTGCGCACCGCGCTTGACGGCGCGTCCTCTGCCGCCGTCGAGCCAGAAAACACCGAGCTCGCGCAGCTCGGTCGCGGATAGAGGATCGGCCGCACACGGATCGCACCAGGACATGTCCCACGCATATTCGAGAAACACGCTCCGCATGTTCTCCTTGCGCACTTGCTCGGTGAACATGGCTTTGTAGAAGTCGCCGAACTCCTGCTTGACGAAGACAGGCAGGTCCATCCCGCTCGGAAGCTTCACCGTTCGATAATTGGTCGTCTCCACGCGTCCGTTCTGCGTGAGTGCGTAGAGGAGAAGATCCTGTGGGCCGTTCGCGTTGAGCGTACCGAGGCGGATGGGCAGCATGAACTTCGGAGACTCGAAAGCGACTTGTATTGGGCGTAGATAGTTGAACCCGAGGCGCGACTGTTCCTCGAGATTGACTTTGGCGACGAAGAACCGAACGTTTTGCCGAATGTAGCTCGCGAGCACACGTGACGCGCCAGGCGGTATGCGGTAGCCGTTCTCCGTGAGCCATGTCGTGAGTCCGTCGGATTGCTCTGCGGAAAGAATGACGATGTCGTATTCGCCGACAGTGTAGGAAGCTTCGATGCTCACGCCGAGCGCTTTCGCACGGCTACGGCGTCCTGCTACACCTGGCGCCTGAGCAGCTAAGGGCATCGCACGCTCCATTAGGGTGTGGCGCATACACGGATCTTGGTCGAAATATTCGACGAGCCGCGGCGCGGTAAAAGCGTCGAGGTGATCGATGAGCGCTTTGTTGGTGACGTGGATCTGTCCGCGCTCGATGAAGGTCGGCACGGGGATGACGACCGCGAACTCCGTGGGGTCGCCCTGGAAGTCGTTCGCCATCGTGATGACGGTTTTGTTGTCGTGGCGTACGAGCACGACTTGTGACGCCCTGTTGAAAAGCTTGGCGTCGGCCTTGGCGACGTAGAAGCCACAAAAGGCGCGCACCGTCGGGCTCGACCAGCACGTTGCGAGAACGAGAGAGATACCGAGAAGAGTCATCGAGCGTTTCATGCATAGCTCCTTTGGGAAAGCCGCATCGCGGGGCGGCGACGACACCATTGGTAGCGCTCACCCGGAAGCAGCCGGTTGATTATTGGTGTTGTCGGGGCGAAGAGAACGAGAGACCAGAGAAAACCGTTGGGCTCGAAGAGCACGAAGTGCACGAACCCGGCGCCGAGGGCGACCATGAGCGCGAAGAGGATCCGGCCGGCCCGGGAGTCGGGTGTGGTCTTTGGATCGGAGATCATGAAGAAGGCGAAGAGAAGAAAGGCGCCGTTTTGGAGGTGGTGCAGAGGAATGGCGAGCGGGTCTCCGAGCCAGAGCGTGCGGCCGACAACGAGCGCGGCGTAGAAGCCGATGAAGGCGTAGGTGACGTCGCTCCTCGAAGCGCGATGTATCACGAGCCCGCCGATACCGGCGAGCAGGAGGGCGAAAAAGGCGCCTGTGCCCCATTGGCCGGGCGACACCCAAATCCCGCCTACCGAAGCCATCACGGCGACGAGGCCGAAATTGGTCGGGTTGAACACGTGACGGCCGTCGATTCGCAGGAAGAACTTGCTCGCGATCGCGATCACGGTCGTTCCAACGACGAGGCTCATCGAGTCTGTGCGGAGCAGCAGGCAGAGTGACAGCGACGATATCAGTGCGCTACGAGGATCGAAACGAGGAAGTGAGAACAGCTTGGTACAGAGAAACTGAGTGGCGAGAGCGGTCGCGACGATGACCGCGGCGGGGGCTAGTAGAATCTCGAGGTCGAGGCGAGACGCGCCATAGGCGACCAGTGCCGCCAGGGTCGCTATTTGATAGATGCGTGGATCTCGTTGCCGTTGCATAAACGGGTATACCCAAGGTGTAGGAATTAATTCCAAGAAGAAAAGCCCAATATGTTGGGGGTAAGTCTCAACTTGGACACTACATTTAGTGGTTGATACTATACCCTACTTTCACCTATCCTGTGTTTACCATGGATTTGACACCTAAACAACGAGCGGTTTGGCAGTTTCTCAAAGACTATCGGCGAGAGCATGGCATGCCTCCGTCCTACGAGGAGATCCGGCAGGAGTTCGGATTTGCCTCTTTGAACTCGGCCCGGAAACACCTCTTGCAGCTCCATCGCAAAGGGTTCATCCGATCGCCGTGGAAGAACCAGAAGCGCGCGCTAGAGATCATCGAGCAGGAAGACGCCCCGAAGGCGGCGACGCTGCCGCTTCTCGGGACGGTTGTCGCTGGCGTGCCCGTGGAAGCGGAAGAGGTTCCGGAAAGTATTGACGTTCCGGAGTCGCTGCTCAAGCGCGGAGAACATTTCGCCCTGCGTGTGACCGGGGACAGCATGATCGATGACGGCATTTTCGAAGGCGACGTGCTCGTCGTTCAGCGAGCTTCGACCGCGGATTCGGGGGCGACCGTCGTGGCCGTCGTGGATGGAGAAGCGACCGTCAAGCGCTTTTTTCCTATGGGGCCTCAAGCGTCGCAAGGATCGTCGCCGAACGGGGAGAAAATCGAGCTCCGACCTGCGAACGAACGCTATGAGTCCATCATGGTGGATGCGGATTCCGTAGAGCTGCGTGGCGTCGTCGTCGGGCTCATGCGAACCTTTGGCTGATTGTTTGAGCTTCGACAAGATCATGCGGCAACCGACGATGAACATCACGGTACCCCTGGAGCTTTATCGCGAGCTGAAGCGGCTGTCTCTTTTGAATGAGCGCTCGGTGTCCGAGCTCATCGGCCATGCCGTCGAGATTCACTATGGCAACGCGGCTGTCTCGGCACGCCATCGGCTCGTCGACCGGTTGGCGCGACTCGAGGCCGAGCTCGGCGACCGAGAACGTCTTCAAGAACAAATTGTAAAGGACAGCCGGGCGATACGCGCCCGATAGAACGACGCGGGAAGACCGGGCTCCCGGTCTTTTTCGACTTTTTCAACTTTTTCAATTTTTTTAAAAGACAGGACGTCGAAGGAGCGGCGGAAGTGTGTCTCAACGATGATCCGAGTCGGGACGAGCGGATACGGCTACCACGCCTGGAGCCCGGAGTTCTACCCCTCGGGACTCTGCTACACGGCTTTCTTGAAGCATTGGGCATCGAGCTTTTCCTGTTGCGAGCTCACGCATACGTTCCTTCGATTTGCCGTCGGCTCGCCGCATCGAGCGCCTTGTGCGAGGTCCCAGAGTCTTTTCGCTTCACGGCCAAGCTGCACCGTCGTCTGACCCATGAGCGCGAGCCCGATCTGAGTGTCGCGCGCCGTTTCGCCGCCGCAATGAGGCCCTCCTCGACTCGGCTCGCGGCAGTGCTTGCGCAATTTCCGTTCTCCTTCGTGAACCATCCCCATAACCGCGCTTACTCGTGCCGGCTGCGCGGGGCACTCGAACTGCCGCCCGTCGTCGAGCTCCGAAACGCAACGTGGTTCGAACGGCAAACGTTGGACTTCGTGAGAGGCTGGGAGATTGGTTTGGCGACTTTCGATGCGCCGCTGATAGGCGGCTACGCGCGCCCCTCGGTGATGGTAACGAGCGAGCTTGGCTATGTGCGGTTTCACGGGCGCAATGTCGGCTCTTGGTGGGCCCGTGACGGGCGCCGCTACGATTATCGCTATCGGCAGCGAGAGCTTCTTTCCTGGCTCCCGCGTATCCGGGAGATCGCGCGGCATACGCGCGAGACGTTCGTGTTCTTCAACAATCACCGCGTAGGTCATGCTGTTGTGAACGCGCAAATGCTAGCGAAGCTCTTACAGCGCTCGAGGAAGGCAACTCGAGCGATCGAAGCGCGCACCGGTTGAATTACGCTATGCTCTCGCTTAGATGACTGATGATGCCGATGCCAACGTAGAAGTACGAGAAAGGCGACAGCTCGCCGCGAGCGCAGTCGGCATCCCCTCGGCCCGTCGCCACATTTTCCTTTGTTGTGACCAGACGAAACCCAAGTGCTGTGAGAAAGAGGCCTCGCTCGAGGCGTGGTCTTATCTCAAGAAACGCTTGAAAGAGCTCGGACTATCCGAAGCAGGAGGCGTCGCGCGCACCAAGGCTAATTGCCTGCGTATCTGTGAGGGCGGTCCGATTGCGGTGGTCTATCCGGAAGGGGCGTGGTACGGAGGGTGTGCTCCCGACGTTCTCGAGCAGATCCTGCAGCGCCACCTCATCGAGGGCGAGATCGTCGAAGAGCACTTGATATGCCTTAAACGGTTGGAACCAAGCTAGTTAAACGATAGACAAAAGACGTGAAAATGGATAGCGGGGACAATCAGGGGACAGCACGCCCGGCCTGGGAAGACTTTGAAGGGGCTATCGCAGAGGTGGAGCGCCCTTAGAAAAAGACCGAGGGTCGTAAATTCGAACACGAATCCTCTTGCCTTTCCTTGGGCTTGCCGTCTCGGCATGGCCAGCAAGACGTATCAGAGGAATCGTCGGTTCCCATCTCCCGTAATCTCGTTCCGGCCGTGTTTCTTCCCCAGGCTTCATCGACCTCACTGCCGCCTGGTGTCTAGGCGACACGACGTCTCCGACCGCGGTGTGACCCACGGGAGTCGAGCTCCGCTCCGGAGAAGGAGGTCCAGTTCAGCGAGACGAGAGCCTGCTCTTCGTGACGTGCTGCTTCGGCGAGCTTTGGATCTGGGGCGCCTATTTAGTGCCCCGTCGGCCACTGTTTGGACACTTACGTACTCCTTTGACTCGTACGTGTCCGGCTTGATAAGCCACGACAGTGTTTGTGGCCTCGGCGGACATCGGCGACTCCTGGGCCGCCCACTTGAACCGATCTTTGTCCAAGAGCTTGCAGCCCTTCAATTCGATGCGGAACTGATGTAGCCGGGTACCGAAGGAGGCGAGCTCAAGGCGCGCATGTCCTGAACAAACGTCCAGAGCTCCGACGCATGCAGCGCCACACCTCCCCGAACCTCGTAAGGCAAGCCTTTACCGTTTCAGAATAACTCATGCTCTCCGAAGTCTCGGTGCCGTCCGCTCCAACTCCTTCACACAGGCGAAGGATGGTCTTACGTGGCTTGCCCGAGTGGACGGAGCTAGTCTCCGCCGCCCTCGTGCTTGGCAATGAGTTCGCGAACAGCAGGCAGAAGCTCGTTCGGGATCTCGACGAAAGTTTGCGTTGAACTTTCGTAGGCGGCTTCATCTTCAGCGACTGCTTCCTCCTCGCTCTGCCCCTCATAGTGCGCAAGCACTCTCCGAACCCGAGCCTCGTCCCAGCCCGGCGGGAATTCGCTTTCTTTCATCGGCTCTTCCTTTGACGTCTCCGATATGCCAGAAGTGGCTTGCCCTTGAGCTCGTATGCGGTGATCACAAAGACGCTGTCGGGCTCAGGGTCCGGACTGTAGATGACCCGGAGGTAGCGACCGGCCTCAGTTTGCCCGATGGCCACTCGCGAGTCCTCTCTACCCGGACGATCCTCACCCGGCGACTCAAGCACCTCCTCAACTTCCTCTTCGGACACATCATGATCATAAATATGGGCACGGCCCGTGGCTGGGTCGACATAGAACCGAACCCTCATGTACCTCGATTGTACCTCGACACACCGCCCGTGTCTCGCAGACGATGGCAACTCAAAGTCGGCAATAGAAGACAATGCAGTCACGATTTGCGCATCGTCCCAGCTTGAGCCGTCCCCGAGGGTAAAGAGCACAGCGTTTCCACTCGGCAGGACCTGCGGTCCATAGATGAGCTCTCCCGTCGCCTCGACCGCCCGCTTCGAGTCCTTCTTGAGACAGAGTCGCAGTGCCTGGCGAAGCGCTTTGGGCGTCTCGGCGGGAAGCGTCTTCCACTCCGGCTCTTTCGTCAAAAAGCGAGCGAGCGTGTCGGGTCGGATACGTCCTCACCTGCAAACGCCCGCTTGCCGGTCAACATCTCGAACAACACAGCGCCGAATGCGAAGATGTCGGTCCACCTGTTCGCCCTTCGCTTGCTCCGGGCTCATATACGCAGCCGTTCCGAGAATCACCCCAACCCTAGTCGCCTCTGCGCCTGCCTCGCCGAAGCCTTGGTGAAGGCGGGTGGGTGACATCGAGCTGTCGGCATCGGGTGTCTCGTCTACGAAGGCCTTGGCGAGTCCGAAGTCCAGCACGATGACGTTGCCAGCCGGCGTGAGCATGATGTTAGCGGGCTTGAGGTCGCGATGGACGATGTCTCGTTCGTGGGCCGCTTCGAGGGCCTCGGCGACTTTTGACGCGATGTCGAGTGCTTCGTCCGCGGGGATGGGACCGCGTGCTATCCGCGCGGCGAGCGTCTCTCCCGGAACGAGCTCGAGGACGAGGTAATTCGCGCTATCGGACTGCTCCAGTCCGTAGATCGAAGCGATATTCGGATGGTTGAGGGATGCAAGGACTTTCGTCTCGCGCTGGAATCGCCTGAGCCGCTCCGTGTCCTGCGCAAACTCATCGGGCAAGACTTTGATCGCGACATCGCGTCGACGATCTTAAGCTTAAGCTTAAGACGGGGGAGGTCTGTGGGCAACTGGCGCGCCGCGGTTCGGGAGATCTCGTTCAAACGAGATGCGCTGGAGGGATCGGAGAGCCGTCGTTTCAGTTCTCTGTCGGAACGAGACGTTCGAGCTCTTCGAACCAATTCTGGACGAGTATGAGCTCCGTCAGCGAAGCCCCGTCAAGGTTCACTTCCTTGATCATTAGGAAGCGCTTGCCATCGGGAGAGAGATCGTAGCTTCGGCCGGGCGAGGATCTCACATAGATGCCTCCCTCGAAGAGCACTTCGGCTTTACCGAAAGTGAAGCTGGGAGCTGTTCGAACGGGGGTTGCCACCAGCTCTCCGCCTGGAGCTCGATAGAACAACTCCTGCCCATCCCGTGCCCACAGCGGTTGTGAGCCACCGTCTGCCGAGATCTGCCACCGCCCATCCTCAACGTTCGGAAACGGCCGAACGTAGATCTCCCCCCGGCCTGATTCGTTCGACTGGTAGGCGAGGAAGCCGCCGTCGGGTGAGATCTCTGCGTTCGTATGGTTGTACTCGGTTGAAAGAAGTGTCTCCGAGGAGCCGTCGCGCGAAAGCACTCCGAGGCCCACACCTGCGCCGGGCTCGGTCTGGCGAAACACCAAGCGGTCACCGTCGGGGCTGAACGCATCTGGGCTGCATCGAGGGCGTCCGCGATCTTCGACGCAATTTCGAGCGCTTCGTCCGCGGGGATGGGACCGCGAGCTATCCGTGCGGCGAGCGTCTCTCCCGGAACGAGCTCGAGAACGAGATAATGCCTGCTATCGGACTGCTCCAGCCCGTAGATCGAAGCGATGTTCGGGTGGTTGAGGGAGGCAAGGACTTTCGCCTCGCGCTGGAACCGTCTCAGCCTCTCCGTGTCCTGGGCGAGCTCATCGGTCAAGACTTTGATCGCGACATCCCGGCCGAGCTTTGTGTCTCTTGCCCGATAGACTTCACCCATCCCGCCTTTGCCGATGGGCTCCAGGATCTCGTAGTGGGCGAGTCTTTGGCCGGTTGCGAGTGACATGGCGTCGATGATCTTAGGACGGTGACGGTCCGTGGGCAACTGGCGCATCTCGTTCAAACGAGATGCGCGGGAGGGAGCAGATAGTCGTCGTTTCAATTCTCCGTCGGAACGAGACGTTCGAGCTCTTCGAACCAATTCTGAACGAGCAAGAGCTCCGTCCACGAAGCTCCGTCAGGTTTCACTTCCTTGATCATCAGGAAGCGCTCGCCATCGGGAGATATATCGTACGTGCGCATCAACGGGTTGGTGTAGTAGATGCCTTCCGCGAAGACTACTTCGGCTTTACCGGAAGTGAAGCTGGGCTCTGTTCGAACGCGCGTTGCCATCAGCTCTCCGCCTGGAGCAAGGTAGAACAACTCCTGTCCATCCCGCGACCACAGCGCTTGTGTGCCGCCGCTTGACGAGACCGGCCACCGCCCATCCTCAACGTTCGGAAAAGGACGGATGTAGATCTCGTACCGGCCTGATTCGTCCGACTCGTAGGCGAGGAAGTCGCCGTCGGGTGAGAGCTCCGCGTTCCTCTCGTTGTACTCGGTTGAAAGAAGCGTCTCCACGGTTCCGTCTTGCGAAAGCACTCCGATGCCCCAACTCCCGCCCGGATCTCTCAGGCTAATCACCAACCGGTCGCCGTCGGGGCTGAATGCGTACGGGCCCGTTCTCATCTCTTCGGTCAGTTGCTTAACCGAACCGGTGCCATCGGCCGACTTCCTGTAAATCCCGTATTGTTCGGGTGAGAACGCGACTTGCCGCCCGTCGGGCGTCCACGTTGGATGATTTTCGACACCAGGGCCGAACGTGAGCCGCGTTAGCGTCTCCCGGGAGAAATGCCAGATCCAGATGTCCAGCTCTCGGTCGCGCACATCGATGGCGACCTGACTCCCATCGGGTGAGATACGCGGGAAGGCGTACATTCGAGGCTCTGCGGTCAGCGCCTCTTCTCTTCCGTCCCGGTCAACCCAGACGAGCGCGCGGTTCACCAGCCTTCCGGCGGAGACATACACTAGCGACCCAGTGTCTGAGACGCTGAACTGCGCCGCACCCGAGTTCGAACGATAGCCCATGACACCCTCGACCACGGCGACGGAACCGCCCCTCACCTCTAGCCGGTCCACATCGAACGGCGCCGCGAAGAGCGTTTGATCCCGCACGTAGACGAGGTGCCCTGAGGGGAGGTAGCGGGCATCTCGACCGCCTTCGACCAGGACCTTTGTCTCGCCGTTGTCGAGCGAATGCACGACGATCTGCGCTTCGTCCCATGTGGAGTTGGTGTCCCCGAGCGCAAAGAGTACGGCGTTTCCGCCCGGCAAGACTTGCGGTCCATAGATGACCTCTCCCGCCGCTTCGACCGGAACGAGAACCTCGGGCGTTCCCCCGTCAGCGGAGACACGCAGAATCCCAACTCCCCGTTGGCCGAAGACGATCGTGTCGTCGGCTCCCCACCGCGCTCCCCAACGACCCTGCCCGTCGCATAGGCTCACCGGTGCGCCACCACCGATGGGGATTTTCTTGAGTGTCCCCTGGCTCCAGAATGCGACCCACTCACCGTCGGGAGAAAAGAAGGGCGTGCGACCACCTTCCGTGCCTCGAAGGGCCGTCGTCTCGATCTGGTCCATGGCGCGGACGTAGAGTTGGTTATTGGCGCTGTACACAACTCGTGTACCGTCAGGGGAGATGGCCATGACCTGATTAACCCAAGCTGGCAAGACGTCGGGCAACGTTATCGAAACCCTTGCGACGGGTCTCGGAGCTTCCGGCTTCAGATTCCATATCGCCGTGCCGGTGACGGCTGCGAGAGCCAACGCGGCCGCGACCGCCCACGAAGGTCGCCAACCGGTCGGCGGGGAGGAAACCTCCGTTGTGGTCTCGAACTCACCATCGATGGCGAGTCGTACGTCGGCGATGCAGTGCGCTCGGCGGTTCGAATCTTTCGTAAGACAAACTCGCAGCGCCTGGCGAAGCGTGGCGGGTGTCTCGGCAGGAAGGGCCCTCCAGTCTGGCTCTTTCGTCAAAACGTAAGCGAGCGTCTCCGATACGTCTTCGCCGGCAAACGCTCGCTTGCCGGTCAACATCTCAAACAGCACGGCGCCGAACGCGAAGATGTCGGTCCGCTTGTCCACATGCTTGCCCTTTGCTTGCTCCGGGCTCATATAGGCAGCCGTTCCGAGAATCACCCCGACGCGGGTACCATCTGGGCTTGCCTCGCCGAAGCCTTGGCGAAGGCGGGTGGGGGACATGGAGCTGTCGGCGTTGGGCGTCTCGTCGACGAACACCTTGGCGAGACCGAAGTCCAGCACGATGACCTTGTCGTCCGGCGTGAGCATGATGTTGGCGGGTTTGAGATCGCGGTGGACGATGCCCTGTTCATGGGCTGCCTCGAGGGCGTCTGCGATCTTCGACGCGATCTCGCGGGCTTCGTCTACCGGTATCGGACCTCGTGCTATCCGCGCGGCGAGCGTCTCTCCCGGAACGAGCTCGAGGACGAGGTAATTCGCGCTATCGGACTGCTCGAGCCCGTAGATCGAAGCGATGTTCGGATGGTTGAGCGCGGCGAGCAGCTTGGCCTCGCGCTGGAACCGTCTCAGCCTCTCCGTGTCCTGGGCGAATTCATCGGGCAAGACTTTGATCGCGACATCCCGGCCGAGCATTCCATCCCGTGCTCGATCATGCCTGTGTTTCCAGTATGAGCTGTGGCCCTAGGAAACAAGCTGCGGCTGTGGGAGTCTGAGTTGCGGTTCTAGCGCATGGGCGGTGCACCGAAGCACCGTCGTCGGTGGAACCCGGCGTTATTATCTACATTGGGAGGAATTCTCTCGCCCTAGAACCATCTTCCGGCGCCAAGGCACTTCGGATGGTGCCGCATCATCACTCGAGAGAGCTGAAACTCGAGCGGCAAATCAAGGTGCGCGAGCCCAAGCCTCGCGTCCGAAGGCCATGAGCCCCGAGACAGACCTCTCGTTTGCTAATAGGATATATACCATGGTATATATCTTTTGTGGCAGTCAAAAAGAAGAACGTTGAGTATCGGGCAAAGCTTTTCCGTAACGGACGGAGCCAAGCAATCCGCCTTCCGAAAGAGCTCCGCTTCGATGAGAAAGAAAAAGAGGTCCGCATTCGTCGGGAGGGCAATTGCCTCATCGTCGAGTCGCTCGATGAATGGCCGGACGACTTTTGGAAGCTGTTTGGCGGTGTTTCGGACTTAGAGACGCCAACGCGCCGCCCGCTCGAGCAGGCGCGTGACCGCTTCAATCGATGAAGTATCTTCTAGACACGGATACGCTGAGCTTCATTCTCCGCGGCGAAGGCAAAGTGGAAGAACATTTCCGTGCCGTGGGCCCATCCGAGGTTTGCACGAGTCCGATAGTCGTCGGTGAAATTGAGCTGGGACTTGCACGACGTTCGAATCGCAAACTGAAGGGTCTTTGCGAACGGCTTTTCGAGATTCTCCACGTGGTTCCCTATGAGCGCGAGGCCGCACGTCGATATGGCACTCTCGCCGCGAGGCTTCTCGATGCCGGGATTCCGATCGGATTGGAAGACACGATGATCGCTGCTCATGCCCTTTCGCTCGACCTCACGCTTGTCACGCACAACCTCGTGCACTTCGAGCGCGTACCGCGATTGCGCATCGAGGACTGGTCTTAGAGTGACATGGCGCCGACGATCTTAAGACGGTGGACCGCCGTGGGCAACCGGCACGTTGCTGTTTAGGAAATCTCGTTCAAACGAGATGCGCGTCGTTTCAATTTTCCGTGGGCACGAGACGTTCGAGCTCTTCGAACCAATTCTGGACGAGTATGAGCTCCTGCGGCGAAGTCCCGTCAGAGCTCACATCCTTGATCATCAGGAAGCGCTCGCCATCGGGAGAGATATCGTAGCTCCATCCGGGCGCGCTATCGGAGCCAATGTAGATGCCTCCCTCTTCATGTTCGGACGTGAATGCCACCTGCACCCCATCGGGCGTCCACGCTGGATATTGCTCCATACCCGGGTTGAAGGTGAATCGCGTCAGCGTCTCCCGCGCGAAATGCCAGATCCAGATGTCCATCTCCCGGTCACGCACATCGAGGGCAACCTGACTTCTGTCGGGAGAGATGCGCGGACTGCTCCAAACCGTAGATAGAAGCGATGTTCGGGTGGAGGACTCTGGGCAACTGACGCGTCGCCGTGTGGCATCTCGTTCAAACGAGATCAGCCAAGCCGGCTCGGCGAAGGAGCGTTTCGAAGTGGCCTACCGCGGGCTCTATTATTCCAATAGCGGTGGGTGAAAACTGGTTTTCCTTGTTGTTCAGTCCGGCGGCCAAGCGGCTCATCGTGACACAGGACGTTCTCGCGCCCCGGCCAAACCCCCGGCCTCGCCCCGTTAAAGCTAATGTTCAGCGCGTCCTGAGCCGATTAGTAGGATGACTAGGCATCAATAATAGCTTGGGGTCGGTGCCGCGATCTGGGCTCGAGAAGGGCTCTCGTGGTTCTAGGGAGTGTTGTGCGCGCTGCTTGTGGAGGACGATCCGGTCACCCGTGACCCGGCTCGTTGACGCGCCGACGCCAGTACAGAGAGGGCGGAGATGATGAAGAAGGTACTGCTCGGAGTTATCACGGGGATAATCGCAATCGGTGCCGGGATTCTACTCTTTGAGGTCCAGGGGTCCGCGGAATACGAATTTGTTACCGCTTTTGGCAGCGACGGTTCGGGCGAGGGGCAGTTCCAATACGTCGAAGACTTCGCGATCGACGGCGAAGGAAACCTACTTGTCACCGATGCGATAAACGTCAATGTGCAGGTCTTCTCGCCAGAAGGGCAGTTTCTTCGCGCCTTCGGTGATAGCACAGACGGACCGAACGGCTTTCAGAAGCCGGAGGGTATCGCTGTCGACCGCGCGGGCAACATCTACGTGGCGGACTATCTCGGCGGCTTCGTCAAGAAGTTCAATGCCAACCTCGAGCATCAGCTCACATTCTCTGAGCTAGGAAGCGAACCGGGACAGACGATCGAATCCGAGTTCATGTCGATTGGACCCAACGACTTGCTCTATCTCGCAGACGCTGGAAACAACTGCGTGGATGTGTTCGATCTGGATGGACAGTTCCAATTCCGGTTTGGGGAGCGAGGGAGTGGAGACGGGCAGATGATCCGACCCGAGGCAGCGAAGGTGACTCCAGATGGTGAAGTGTTCGTCACCGACTATGGGAACCATCGAATCCAAGTTTTCGATCTGCACGGCCGTTTCCTCCGGAAGTGGGGCACTGAAGGGAGCGGGCCCGGCCAGTTTCGGAACCCCGCGGGTATTGCCCACGGGCCGGACGGCAGGGTCTACACCACCGAAGTTGGCAACGCGCGCGTGCAGGTCTTCACACCCGAAGGTCAGTTCATTACGCAATGGGGCTCGGAGGGCTCCGGCGAGGGGGAGTTCGGAAACCTCCATGGGATCGTTGTTGCTCCCGACGGGAGGGTATCTGTGGCGGACACCGCCAACAACCGCGTGCAGGTCTTTCGTCGGGTTGAGTAAGGATCCGCATGAGCCCCGAGGGCCCGACAGCTGGCGACAGCCCTGAAACGAGTCCAGTCGGGCGTCCGCTGTGGCAGCTCATGCGGGCAAACCTCACGGTCAATGCCGGGATCATGGGTGTGCTCGCGGTGTTGTTTATCATGGCCATGTTTGTTCTTAGTGAAACGGAAGCGCGGGTCCGCCAATTTGATGCGGAGATATCCACCGTTCATCGCTTCCACCGCACCGTCATTGAACTGCGGGGCGAGTACTTTCGAGCCGCGCGGACTCGAGATCGGGAGACCATCAGCCGCCTGCTCGTGCTGAGCGAGGACGCTCAGCAGCGATTTGCCGAGATTCAGAGGGATGTCCATGCTCGCCGTGCGGCGTCGGAAGAGTCCTATCTGCGCGAGTACGAGCCGGTCCTCTTTCGGGTTCGCAATGAAGCCACCCAAGCGTCGTCGAGGAGAGTCTGGCGGAGCGCTCGCGGAAGTGGAGGTATCGCTTCTTCGCTGGATGGATCGGCTCACTGATTTTGCAGGCGAAATCCTCACGACCAAGCAATCGCTTCGCGACACGTTGGCCGAAGACATTCGCAGGTTCCAACTAATCCTCGCCGCTTTCTACCTGTTCCTTATGGGGGCTGGGTTCGCGATTCTTTGGCGTGTCAATCGCTCCCTTGCAAGGACGGTCAGTGAGCCAATGGCAAAGCTCGCTGCCCAAGCCGACACCATTCACGCGATCGCCGGAGGCGACATAGATCAGATACGTGAGTTAGGTGATTTAGGTGTCTTAGACACGCGAGTTCAAGAGATAAACGCCCTCTCGGGCCGCCTGACGGACATGGTCGGGCGTCTCGCCGAGCTTCTGCAAGCGGCGACGCACGCAGCCATCGCCAAAGGCGAGTTCTTGGCCAACATGAGTCATGAAATTCGGACCCCGATGAATGGCGTTATCGGAATGACCGGGCTCTTGCTAGACACGAGACTCGACCCCGAACAGCGGGACTTCGCTCAGACCATTCGTCGCTCTGCCGATTCGCTGCTGGCGCTCATCAACGACATACTCGATTTCTAAAGATTGAAGCGGGGAAGGTCGACATCGAGCCTATTCCATTCGATCTTCTCGTTTCCACCGAAGACGTTGGGGACGAGCACGCCGTTCATGCGTGCGAGAACGGAGTCGAGATCGTCGTCGACTACAGTCCGAACGCACCACGCCACGTGATCGGTGACTCTGGACGCATCCGTCAGGTCCTTACCAACCTTGTATCGAACGCGGTGAAGTTCACAAAGGACGGCCACGTTTTGATCTCCGTAGAGAAGACTGACGCTGGACAGAAGGTCACTATCGCCTGGCAGTAACCGACACGGGGATTGGCATCCCCACGAAACAACTAGCCACGATGTTTGATCCCTTTACGCAGGCCGATGCGTCAACCACCCGGCGGTTCGGAGGCACGGGGCTTGGGCTCTCGATCTCGAAGCAGCTCGTCGAGTTGATGGGAGGATCCATTGGCGCTACCAGTCAGGAGGGTGAGGGATCCACCTTCTGGTTTACGCTGCCACTGCCCGAAGATCCCAACCCGCCGCTTGCACCATCGGCGAAAGCGAGTCTCATCGGAGCTCGAGTCCTCATTGTAGATGACCATGACGTCAACCGGCGCGTGATCCATGCGCAGGTTACGAGCTGGGGGATGCGTAGCAGCGGGTATGGATCCGGCGCCAGCGCGCTCGACGCGCTCAGAGAGTCCGTCGAGTCCGCGGACCCGTTCAAGATCGCCATCGTCGACTTCCAGATGCCCGGTATGGACGGACTGACCCTTGCGCGGAGAATCAAGGCGGACCCAGCACTGAAAGACACTGTGCTCGTCTTGCTGACTTCAGTCGGTCGTCGCGGCGACGCGAAACGAATGGAGGAAGTTGGGTTCTCTGGGTACATGGTGAAGCCTGTGCACCAAAGCCAGTTGAAAGACGTTCTGGCTACGGCGTGGGCCGCACACGAAGAGGGGGCTGAAGCCGGCCTGGTCACCCGGCATAGGTTTGCCGAGTCTGCTCATCCCGCTGCCGCTCAGTCGGAAGCTCCCGCTACCGTCCGAGTGTTGGTTGCAGAGGACAACGTTGTGAACCAGAAAGTCGCGGTGAGGTTGCTAGAAAAGCTTGGCTGTCGCGTCGATGTGGCTGCCGACGGCGCTGAAGCCGTGAAGATGGTGGTGGCGTTTCCGTATGCCGTGATTTTCATGGACTGCCAGATGCCAGAAATGGACGGTTACGAAGCCACCGCGGCTATTCGCAGGATGCAGGCGACCCACACGCCGATCATCGCCCTGACGGCAAACGTCATGGCGGGCGACCGTGAAAAATGCGTGGCCGCGGGAATGGACGACTATCTGAGTAAGCCGGTGACCCCGAAGCTGTTGAAAGAGATGCTCGAAAAGTGGAGCCCCTCCATGCCAGAGCAGACAGAAGCGGTCGGGTAACCGAATTGCCGGTACTACGCAGATCGTTACGCCGACGGATGGGGCTCTTCATCGGCTAGCTCGTTGGTATCTTCTAGGTGCACGGCCGGTCGCGGGTTTGCAAAGCGACCTCGACCGGCGCATCGACGAGCTCGAAGGTGAGCTCGACCCGCTTGAACGAGATGTATCTGGGGACGACGAACCGTTCCCACCCACCTGGCACGTGACACCCGACTTCTGAGCGGGACACGTTGGCTCGCGTTGCCTCTACGAAGGTTTGCGGGTCCCCTTCTCGTGCGCTGCTTCCCGACCACGGTGGAGGGCCGGTGGGCAACTAGCGGTTGCTGTCTGCGCATCTCGTTCAAACGAGATGCTCGGAGTTCCCTGTATCAGGAGACGGCGTCCTCTTCACAGGTTGGTGAGTCACTTGCGCAGAACCTTTGGGCCACCAATCGAAGGCCCACGTGCTCATCGATTCAACTTGGCGCTCGCAAGTCGATTCAAGCTAACTCCGGCTTCCGCTGCTTCGATTGCTAGACGCCTGTGCGTGTGCGGAGGTACGCGCACCACAAACTTGCCGCTATAGTTTTTGCACGAAAGTGGTTCTGGAATCGGTTCGCGTCTGCGCCGCATGTCCTTTGCTACATCTGCGACCACCTTGCGAATTCCCCTCAAAGCGGATTCCGGAGATTTGGCGAGCCAACTCAAGCTGGGGAACTCGGCGCACAGCCCGACATATTCGTCGTCGTCGTCGGACCAGGTTACTCGATAGGTATATCTGTCATTCGCCAGTGTCACGCTCAACCTCCATTAGCTCAATCGCCCTGAGGACTTGCTTTACTTGATATGCCTTAGCCATTCCCTTCTTGTTTTGGATATTCACCCTGGGGTCGCCTGGCCATGGCGTCTTGTACAGCCTATGGCTAGTGCTGCTCGTCCGAGGTTTGCCAAAGTACGAATCGCACACCTGACGTAAGTCCTTGAAGCGAATTCCTTTCGGATTCGTCCGCATCTGCTTCATGATGTCTTCGATGCTGGACATGATTAATAGTATCACTATAGATACTGTTTGACTAACGAGTCCAGTACGATTAGGTCCGCTTCAGCGAGAGTTCAATCTTCCGTAGGAACGAGACGTTCGAGCTCGTCAGCATCCAGTTGAGGACGATCTCGAGTCGCCGCCCGTCGCCATTGGGGTCAGTCTCGCTCATGACGAAGTGCTGTCCGTCTGGAGCCACGTGGTAGTTGACGACACCGGACGTGAGATAGTTCGCCTCGAAGAGCAGCCGCGGTTCGCTGAGCTCGAAACCTCCGTCTGTCTGCACGTTTGTGACCATCAAACGTTGCCGTTGCGAAAGAACAGCTCGCCCGTCTCGTAAGACCAACGGGGCTCCGATCCGCCGTCGACCCGAGACGGCCATCTCGGCTCCATGAACACGAGGAGTCTTGAACTTCGAGGGTGGCAAGGTCGAAGGCAACCGCGATGATGTCCCCGGCGCTGCCGTAGACGAGATGGCCCGACGGCAGATAAAGAGCTTGTTTGATTGGCTCGGCTGGCTCCCACAAGATTTGGATCTCCAGTGAGCTCAGGTCCAGGCGACAGCGTCTCTCCAAGAAACGGAGCGCGACGCGTGATGGCCTCGAACAGCACGCATCCGAACGCCCAGATATCCGAGCGCTCGGCCAGCGTCTCGCCTTCCACGAGCTCCATGATGAGGCACTGGTGTCCGTTGTGCTCTTCGAGGCCGTGGAGTGTGGCGATGTTCGCATGGTTGAGTTGGGTGAGGAGCCGGGCTTCTCGCTCGAAACGCTCGAGCCTCTCTTTGTCTCTAGAGAACTCCTCGTTCAAACGAGATGCGCGGAGGAGTCGTCGCTTGCATTCCCTGCTACGGTATTGCGAAGAGCGCATCGGGAGAACTCTTGACAGGCGACTCACGGAGATTTTAAAATAGAGCTAGACAGTCTAGCTTGGAGGAAAAATGAAACGCGTCTGGGCGTTACAGGATGCCAAGAACCGGTTCAGCGAGGTCGTCGACCGCGCCATCGCGGAAGGACCGCAGACCATCACGCGGCGGGGAAAGGAAACAGCGGTCGTCGTTTCGATAGGAGAGTTCAAGCGACTCACCACGCCGAAAGGGAGTCTCGTGGGTTTTCTGCGCAAATCTCCTCTGGTAGGGGCGGATCTCGACGTCGGACGATCCGCCGACTACGGAAGGGATGTCGAGCTGTGAGATACCTGCTCGACACTTGCGTACTCTCCGAGTTGGTCAAGAAAGAACCCAATGAAGGCGTTGTAGGCTGGCTGCAGAAGCAGGAAGAGCTTTCGCTGTACTTGAGCGTCATCACGTTCGGTGAACTGCAAAAAGGAGTCAGCAAGCTCATCGAAAGTCGCAGACGGAAGAAGTTACAGGCCTGGGTCGATCAGGACCTTGCGAGTCGGTTTGCAGGTCGCGTTCTGGATGTCGACCTAGGAGTCGCGACTCGCTGGGGAGAGCTAGCGGGAGTGGCGGAAAAAGCCGGCAGAAGGGTCCCGGTCCTGGACGCGCTCTTGGCTGCGACCGCTCTGGAAAGGGAATTGACAGTCGTGACGGAGAACGTTCAGCATTTTCAAGTGACAGAATGTTCCTACTTCAACCCTTGGGAACGTTGAGATGGACAGGGAGTGGGTCGTAAAGCTGGGCTCGCGGGACCCCATCCCGTCTTTGCCGATGATGGGCTCGAAGATTTCGTGGTGGGAGGGCCGTGGGCAACCAACGCGTTGCCGTCTGAGAGATCTCGTTCAAACGAGATGAGCTCAGTCTTTCGTAGGGGCGAGCCGCTCGAGCTCTTCGAACCAGTTGAGAACGACGTGTATTTCTGGGGGTCGGCGCTCGCCGGTCGCCCTCACCATCAAGAAGCGGCCGTCGGGAGCCACGTCATAGTTCCTGTTGTAGCGACTCACCTCGAAGCCACCTTCGAAGAGAATCTGTGAATCGCCGTGAGGGGGGCGTGCATCTGGGTCAAAGTCGCGCGATCATCACCGTTCCTCGTCGATAGAAGAGCTCGCGGCCATCGGCGGACCACGTGGAATGCACGCCGCCTTCGGTCGAGATCTGCCACTTGCCGTCGAGGCTAGGATACGGCCGCACGTAGATCTCCGAGCGCCCGGATTTGTTCGAGCTATTAGGCGAAGTAGCGCTCGTCGGGGGAAAGAGAATCGTGGATCTCGGAGAACTCTTCGTCTAGCAGAGGCTGGGGGACGGCATCTTCCGCCAGATCCACGATCAACGTGCCGGTCATTGACGTATAGACTCTCGTGAAGCCGAGGGCGGTGCCGTTAGACGCGAAGAAAGCCGCGGTCATCCATCCACTGTCTATCGAGACGAGCTTCTCTGCGCCTCCGGTTCCATCTGCCTTCTTGCGATAAATCCCCCAGGCGCCGTCTCGCTCGGAGCTGAAGACGATCCAGCTACCGTCGGGACTCGACATCGGGTGGTTAGCTTGCTCGAAGGTGAAGCGGTTCAAGGAACCCAGACGGAGATCGTACGTCCAGACATGTGAAGACGACGGGCCGACGATACTGACGGCGAGCCGGTCTCCGTCCGGGGAAAGGCGGGGGTTCGCGAACGAATGGCCTTCCAATACCGGGACGGGAGCGCCATCCCGAGCCACCCATACGATCGCGTTCGGTAGGAATTTTCGGTTGGTATAGACGAGCGTTCCGTTCCGAGACAGGCCGTAGTTTATAGATGCCGGTCCGATGACCTGAACGTCTGCGAGAAAGGGAACGTCGGCACCCGAAGTCTCGAGACGGATGGGGTCGAACGGTATCGCAAAGAGTGAACCTCTTCGGTAGAAGATCAAGTGTCCGGATGAGCTGAACCGCCCATCGGACCCGGGGTGGACGGCATGTCGTTCGCCAGTCTCCAGGGACAGGACATCGATACGGAAATCCGTTCGCGTGCGTACCGTAAAGAGAACGGCTGTCGCGTCGGGCAACACGTCCGGCCAGCGGTGCTGGAGCTCGCCCGCGTCAGGATCGACACGTGTCAAGGGCTCTGGCTCGCCGCCAGTATCGGACACGCGCGCAAGACCTGAGTTCGTGCCAAAGATAATGAAGCCGTCGTCACCCCAGCTCGCACCTGTGTGAAAGGGGGCGGCGCACAGCGTCACCGGAGTTCCGCCATCGACAGGGATTTTCTGGATCTGGCCGTCGGCGAAAAAGCCGATCCACTCGCCGTCTGGAGAGAAGAACGGGTACTCGATGCTTCCCTCGGCTCCGCGAACCGGAGTGGCATCGCTCTCGTCCATGCGCCGCAGCAGGAGGCGTCGCTGTACTCCCGCCTCGCTCGTGTAAGCGAGTCGGCTGCCGTCAAGCGATAGGGCAATCGAGCGACGAGCGGAATACACTTCGGGCGCCGCGACGGCGAAGCGGGTTACCGGCGCCGACGGCGATGCCTCGTGCCGCATCATCCACCACATGGACAAGCTGCTCAGCATGACTGCGGTCAAAACCAGCGCCAGCACCCGCCGCCGCGACGCCAGTGTCGAAGACACCGCTGGGCTCGACGTCGTAGCTCTCTCTTCGAGCTCGAGGCGAGCGTCGGCGATATCGTGCAGTCGTTCCCGGCCATCTTTCCGCAGACACCGCAAGAACAGCCTCCGGACAGAAACCGGGGTCTCGAAAGGCAGCCGCGCCGCGTCCGGCTCGGCCCGAAGCACCGCACCGATAATGTCGCTTACGGTTTCACCGTCAAAGGCTTTCGTCCCCGTCAACGCTTCGAAGAGCACGCAGCCGAACGCCCAAATGTCGGTGCGCTTGTCGACCGTCTTGCCTCGCGCTTGCTCGGGGGACATATAAGAGGCGGTGCCCATGATGGTGCCGAGCGCAGTACCTTTGGTCCGCGTCGGCGATTGAGACGACTCGACCGCGGACACTTCTTCTCCGCCGAATGCCTTCGCCAACCCGAAGTCGAGGATCTTGATTTGCCCGTCCAGCCCAATCTTCATATTCGCCGGTTTCAAGTCCCGAGGGATGATCCCTTTCTCATGCGCAGCCTCGAGACCTTCGGCAATCTGGATGAAAAGCGGGATGGCTTCATCGAGCGGGATCGGGCCCTCCGCAATCCGTTCGGCTAGAGTCTCGCCAAAAAACAGTTCCATGACGAGAAACAGCTGGCCGTGATGCTCCTCGAGCCCGTGCAGTGTGGCGATGTTCGCGTGGTTCAGCTTGGCCAGGAGCCGGGCCTCCCGCTGGAAGCGCTCCAGACGTTCTTTGTCCTGGGAGAACTCCTCCGACAAGACCTTGATGGCCACGTCCCGACCGAGCTTGGTGTTGCGGGCCCGGTAAACCTCGCCCGTCCCGCCCTTGCCGATGAGCTCTAGGACCTCGTAGTGGGCGAGTTGGTGACCGGGTTCGAGCGACACAACCCGGTGATGTTACGACGATGGTGGATTGTGGGCAAGTAGCGGGACCGTTGACTCAGTATGATTCCCAAGCGATTGTCGCGGAGTGAATTGGGCAGCCAAAACGTTCCGTGCGTGTACCAAGTGATTCAGGCACCAACGTCCGGATGCGAGATGTTGGCGGACGATCTCGCTCATTGGCGCGCCGAGATTTCAGACAAAGTGACGGCTTTCGCCGAGGCCCTCGGCGGCCCGACGACGCCCCCGGGCAAGCGGGTGCAGCTCCTTAACCTTAACCCGCCCGGATCGGAGGTCGGTCCGGGCGACGGGGTTACCCACCTGGGGGAAGGCCAAAGACAATCGCGTGGACAGTTGCGTCTACGCGAGCGTCGACTTCTTCTCCCAGCTCCTCGGCAACTGCGGCCAACCCTGTGGAGACCTGGCCAAGTGGTTGAATCGCCGCCGAACAAACCCACGAGCCCTACAGCTACAGATCACAGCAGCCGCGACAGCGTCTGCGGCAGAGGTGACTCGAACCTTAGAAGCTCGCCAGACAACGGATGCTTGAACTGCAGGGAGCTCGCGTGCAATCCCAGGCGCCGAGCGGGATTCGTGCGGGCCTCATATTTGTGATCGCCGATGATCGGACATGCCGCATCGGTGAGATGCACGCGGATCTGATTGCGCCGACCGGTATCAAGTGTCAGTTCGAGCAGCGCGCGGGTCGCGGTGCGCTTCATCACGCGGTAATGGGTCACCGCATGGCGTGTCCGCGCACTGCGAGGGGCGCTTTTGACCTTATACGAGTTGCTCTCATTGAGGTGTGACTCCAGCACGCCCTGGTCAGCCGGTGGCGCTCCTTCCACTACTGCCAGGTAGCGTTTCTCGGTTTTGGACCAATTTGCTTGCAGCTCGCGCTTGGCCGCTTTCGTCTTGGCAAAGACCATTAGCCCGGACGACTCGCGGTCCAACCGGTGGACGATCCACACCCGCTTCCGGCTCCGACGATTACCGCCGCGCACGTAGTCCGTCAGAAACGCATAGGCGGTCTCGTCCCGTTCCGTCGCGCTGGCCATGCTCAGCAGACGCTCGGGCTTCTCGATGACGATGAGCGATTCGTCTTCGAACAATACCCGCATTCCCGGTGGCAACAGACCTTCGGCGCGCACCTCGTTCTTGGCACGAATCGAGACCACATCCCCCGTATGCAGAGGGTGGTTGGAGCGTTTTACCGACCGTCCGTTGACTTGAACCGACCCGTGCTCGAGCCACTGGCGCAGCTTTGTCCTCTTCACGTCAGGGTGACGGGCAAAGAGAAAGGACATGAGCTCCTCAGGGTGTTCGACCGTGTGTGGTGTGGGCATGATGCTTGGTCGCGATGTCGAGAGCCTCTTCCAATGGGATGGGACCGCGCGCGATGCGCTCCGCGAGAGTCTCGCCAGGAACGAGCTCGAGAACGAGGTAGTGCGTGCAGACGATGTTACGACAATGGCGGGGAGTGGGCAACCAGGGGAGGGAGTGGGGCGCACGAAGCTACGACGAACTTGACCGACAAATTCGTCTCTCCGGCAGGCGTTCGCGACGAGCGCGGTCCGTTCCGATTGCTCGCAGCGGAGTACCGATCTTGTTCTTGAAATCTCGTTCGAACGAGATTCTTATCGAATATAACGATTTATAACGGCAGGTTTGCTAACGCGTTGATTCTCGGCCACGCTGTCTCAGCGCTGGTTCTCATCATGGAAGTTGTGGAAGGGGAGACGCTTGCGGGGCGCATCCCGATGGCGCTCGGAGACGCGCTCCCGCTCTTCATTCAACTTGCCGAGGGGATGGAAGCCGCGCACGAGAAGGGCATCGTTCATCGCGATCTGAAACCTTCGAACGCGATGATTACGCAGGAAGGACAGATCAGGATTTTGGACTCCGGGCTCGCCAAGGCGTTCACTCCTGACGAGAGCGTTTCCGCGGCGTCGGCTCAGTCGCCGACCCTGACGAAAGGCACG
>Ga0209988_10000437_pt1 | contig 25768 bp, 18 predicted proteins | sample N075metaG_FD_183115 | JGI IMG/M metagenome (GOLD analysis project Ga0209988, IMG submission 183115) | Deep subsurface microbial communities from Kermadec Trench to uncover new lineages of life (NeLLi) - N075 metaG (SPAdes) (version 2) | ecosystem: Environmental > Aquatic > Marine > Ocean trench... | reverse complement strand
GATTTTTTTCCAGCTCCGGCAAATACCTGGTGTAAATTTCCAGGTTTTCTGATTCCTTTTGATCCACAATTTCGATGGACGCCTCGTATTTTGCCTTCACACCTTTGATGCCGTCGGAGTAGGTTTCAAACGGCCCGAACACAATATCAAATTTGCTGCCTTCCACGTCGATCCAGGCGACATCCGCAGCAAAATAATCGTCGGTGGTCAGGGCCTTTGCCTTGAGGCGCAGGAATATCGCAAACGAGGCGTTATCGGTCAGGTCAGCGCATTCGTTCAGCAGTTGCACGATGGGTGTAATCCATTTTTTGTACTCTTTATAATATGGCACGGCTTTATACCCGCCGCTGCCCGTTCTGCGAATGACAGTATATGGCGACATGAACTGCTGTTGTTTTTCCGGGGCAAGTGTTTCATAATATGTGTCAAATTGTTGAACGGTCATGCCGCGCGGATAGAGTTCATCGCCAGGATAGTACTGCTGATTACCGACAAAAGTCTCGTGGTCTTTCAGCATTTCAAACGGACCGGCATTTCGCTTGATGAGCGTGAGCTGCTTTTGGGCTTCGGGCTCGTCAGTTATGGCCTGTAAGTTTCGCCGCAGACTCAGGCCGTATTTTGAGGTTTGCATCCAATAAACGGTATCGATGTAAGCCGCTGCTTTTACTAATTTCCTTAAAATGGTTTTATCGGTGTCATTGTATTGGCTGGCATCAAAATGCATCTCGTATGGCTGATATTGCGCCAGGTACTCGTCCAGTTTAGTTTTTTCGAATTGCGTTTGGCATGCAGTCAAAAATAACAGTAAAAAGAGCGTTGTTTTTTTCATGATTGCCTTGGGTCTATTATTCTGTTTTCACACATCGACTCTGCTCAGTGTGAAGTCGCATGAATTTGTAAAAAAAAGAATCTGGATTTTATCTGGTTGAGGTGGGCGTCGTCGCGCTACTTGCGTGCCAGATTGTCCGGTAAGAGAGAGATAAAGGGTGAATATCCTACATTTGAAATGTCACCATAAAGATCAGAACAACTATTGCGTTAAAGATTGCGAGCAGCAAATAAAAAGGAAATACGGTCTCCATTTTGAAGAGGGCATAGACAAATAAATTGAATTTTACTTTGGATGATTGATATTGATGGCTGCCATAAAATAGTAAATCCGTGGAATTTGCGACCTCCGATTCATTCGATAACCATAACTTTTCCAGTTCAGCAACACGAAGCTCCATTATTTTCATATGACTTGCCTGTAATCCTTCGATTATCCAAAACATAATCACCGGAATCATTGTTAAGACGATACCCTGATAGTTTAGCAGAATGGCCTTATTAGAAGCCGTAAATATCATTGAGAGTAGCCCAAACGGTGAGACACCAACTTTTGGTGATGACTCGCTGGTTGTAGTGCCTGTCAATCGTCCTGTAGTGTTGCTCAACAATCCATTGTAATCGATCTTTATTGATCATGTTTAGATCCTGTCTTTCAAAAACTCCAAAAGCTTATCACTCGCAACTCGATCCTGCTGCATCGAATCCCGTTCGCGAACGGTCACTGTGTCATCCTCTAAAGTCTGGGAATCCACGGTGATGCAGAAAGGTGTACCGGCTTCATCCTGGCGGCGGTAGCGGCGACCGACTGCGCCACTTTCATCGTAAAAGACCGGCATGTGCTTTTTCAAGTCATCGGTGATTTTGTGGCCAATTTCCGGCATACCGTCTTTTTTGACCAGGGGGAAAATACCGGCTTTAATGGGCGCAATTTTGGGGGAAAGACGCAACACGGTTCGGGTGTCCTTTTCAAGCTCTTCTTCGTCGTAAGCATCGACGAGACAGGTGAGCAGAGTCCGGTCACACCCGGCCGAGGTTTCAATGATATAAGGAGTGTAACGTTCGCGCGTGGCGTCGTCAAAGTATTGCAAATCTTTGCCGGAGTACTCCGTATGCCGCTTGAGGTCAAAATCCGTGCGGTTATGAACGCCTTCCAACTCCTTCCAGCCGAACGGATATTTAAACTCGATGTCAAACGCCGCCGCTGCGTAATGGGCGAGTTCATCTTTGCCGTGCTGGTGAAATCGCAAGTTTTCCTTTTTGATGCCGAGATCGTCGTACCAGTTAATTCGTTGTTCTTTCCAATATTCAAACCATTCACCATCTGAGCCGGGTTTGACAAAAAACTGCATTTCCATCTGTTCGAATTCACGGGTCCGGAAGATAAAATTTCGAGGGGTGATTTCGTTGCGAAAGGCTTTACCGATCTGAGCAATGCCGAAAGGAATTTTCTGACGGGAAGACTGCATGACATTGACGAAGTTGACATAAATACCCTGGGCGGTCTCAGGTCGCAAGTAGACAATCGAGGCATCTTCCGCAACTGCACCCATCTGAGTCTTAAACATCAGGTTGAACTGCCGGACTTCAGTAAGCTCGCCGGCGCAGACCGGGCATTTATCTTTAACCCTTTCATCGTCCTCGCGAAACCGGCGCTTGCAGTTCTTGCAGTCAATCATTGGATCGTTGAAGCCTTCGACGTGTCCGGAGGCCTCCCAGATTTTCGGGTGCATTAAAATGGCAGAATCGAGCCCGACAATGTCTTCCCGGGTCTGCACCATACTTTGCCACCAGAATTCCTTGATATTCTTTTTCAACTCAACACCCAAAGGTCCGTAATCGTAGGAGCTGTCCAGACCGCCATAGATTTCGCTGGATTGAAAAATGTAGCCGCGTCGCTTGCAGAGCGCCACGAGTTTGTTCATTGCTTTTTCAGAAGAGTTTTTGATCATTTGTCCTCGCTAACCTTAAGCACTTGCCACAGAGGCACAGAGAACACAAAGAAATGATAAAGATAAAGGTGAGTATTTATTAAATGAACTTTGTTTCTTTGTGGTTTATTCAGGTTAATTATATTTTTCTTCCCTCAAAATTCTTGCGGCCGTTTCAGGAGATATGACATTGATTTGAAATCCGGAGCCGATCTCAAAACTTGTGAAGCCGCGAAATTGCGGCGTAATATCGATATGCCAATGATAATCTCGTTCAATTGTTTTCCAGTAACCCCGTTGTTTCCCGGCAGCGACATTTGGTCCGGAATGCAATACCATAACAAAATTCGGATCATTCAAAGTGCTGCTTAATTTTCGTAAAACTTCCTTGAGTATAAAAGCCAGTTGGCTATACTCATTGTTCCATTCAAAGAATGTCTCGTGCTGTTTCGGCAATATGGAAATTTCAAAAGGAGCTCGGGATGCGAAAGGAGTCAGCGCGACGAATTTATCATTTTGCAGGATAATTCTTTCATCATCCTCAAGCTCTTGATTGATGATGTCGCAAAATAAACACCTCTCTTTATATTGATAATGTTCGCGGGTGTTCATCAATTCATATTTAACCCGCGCCGGAGTAATAGGAGTCGCAATGATGTGTGAATGCGAGTGGTTCTTCAATTGGTCATTGCCGTCGCCATAATTTTTGTGCAGCAACACATACCGAAAACGGGTATCACGTTTAAGATCAACAAAACGCTCACGGTAAGCAAACAACACATTCTGAATCTGATCTAAGTCCATATCATAGATTTGCTCGTCGTGTTTTGGCGATTCTATCACCAACTCATGAGCGCCAATGCCGTTCAAAACATCATACATGCCCACGCCGCGATTATCGAGATCGCCATAGATTTGCAAAAAAGGTTGTTTATCCGGCACGACTCGCACTTTCCACCCCGATTCATTTTTTTTCGAATTGTCGTCTCGTATCGCAAAAATTTCTGAAGGTGTCTCAGCCTCGAAACCGCCGCAAAGTTGACATTTCCCATTAGACTTTTTTTTCCGGCGAGGCGTAGTATTTGAAATCAGATCCTCGATCTTATATTCCTCTTGAAAAATAATCGACCAGCGCCCGGTGATCGGGTCCCGCCGAAATTGATTCATCGCCATTTTAAAATCCAGTTCAAAGTTTTAAACTCCCCCGGAACCCTTCTTTCCGTCTTCAACATCCTTGCTTCTCGTCAGTTCAACTTGAATTATTCGGTTTTTATCTATCTTTTTAATAAGAAATCTGTAGTTGTTATATTTCACAACTTCATTTTGTTCCGGAACATAATCTGTTAAACTAAAAATAAAACCACCCAGGCTTTCGTATTCGCCTTCGGTGGGTAAGTCCATTTCGAGCTCTTCATTTAGCTCATCCAAGTCGATTTTCGCATCGACGAGAAAGCTATTTTCGTCTATTTTTTTATACAGCGGCGGCTCCTTATCGTATTCATCCTGAATTTCGCCAACGATTTCCTCGAGGACATCTTCCAGTGTCACCAGGCCTGCGGTACCGCCGTATTCGTCCACAACGATGGTCATGTGCTGTCGTTTCTTCTGGAACTCTTTCAGCAAATGATGCAGTTTTTTGCTTTCGGGTACAAAGGAAGCGGGACGCGCCAATTTTTTCAAATCCGGTATGTCTGCTTTACCATTAATAATAATCGGCAAAAGGTCTTTTGCATGAATAATGCCTAAAATATTATCAAGTCCTTCATTGTAGAGCGGAATTCTGGAATGCCCCTTGCTTTTAATTAACTTGGTTAAATTCTCAAGAGAAATGTTTTCCTCAACACCTACGATGTCAATTCGTGGTATCATAATTTCGTGAACCTCGGTTTCGCCAAACTCAAAAATCGAATCAATCATAGCGCGTTCGTTGTCTTCCAGACCGCCGTTTTCTTCCCTATCTTCCACCAATGCCATAATTTTGTGGTGCTCGAAAACCGTGCTCTTCCGGGAAACGTCCAACATGTTTGAAAAAAACTGGAAGAACCTGGCAAGGACTCCTATAAATGGGCTAATTAAAGTAAAGTAAACCATAGCGGGCAAAGAGAGGAATTCAGCAACAAGGCGATTTTTTTTAAGGACAACCTTTGCCAAAATTTCATTTATCATGAATACCGCTACGGCAAAGAAACTCAGCATTAAAATTAATACCAATGTATGAGAAACATCCAAAAAAACGGCAACACTCTTAGATAAGAAAATGACGGTACAGACTAATGCAATTTGAGCAACCAATGAAGCAAACCGTAGTGCTATAAAAAAAGTATGATGATTATCCAAAAGCTGCGCCACTCGTTTGGAACGCTTTAAGGCTTTTTTTCTAAGTTCCTTAAGATCGAGTTCGGATAGAGATAAAAAAGCAACCTCGGCGCTTGAAAAAAAAGCTGAAAGAAAAAGTAGAGGAATAAAAGTTATTAATAGTAAATACGACTCGAGGTCCAAACTGGTATATTCACCTCCATGAAAGTTATTATTAGCGATTCTTAAAGTGAGAGATAATAGTCCTCTCGTGCGGTCATTTCGTGCTTTTCAGTGTCAGATTTATCTTTGTAGCCGAGAAAATGCAAAACCCCGTGTACCGCCATTCGCTTTAATTCAAGGCCCAATTCCACATTGTATATACTCCTATTCTCCAGAACACGATCCACACTTATGTAAATTTCTCCTTCAAACACATTCCCAGTTTCATTAGACAAGGGAAAAGCAATGACATCCGTTACAGAATTTTTATTGAGGTAATCCTTGTTCAGTTCTTTTATACAAATGTCGTCAACCAAAATTACAGTTAAATTTGCACTGCTTTTGGTTTCAGCTTGCCAAATTTTTTTAATAAGTTCTTTAATCCCATTTACCGGGATTTCATGAGTTTGACTGTTATGGATCCTAACCTGGAATTTCAACCGGTTTCACCGTAGGTTTCTTATGACCCTTGCGAAAAAGTTTTTTGTCCTGATCAGGATATTCAATTCTACCGTGGAACATTCCGGTTAAAGTGTTCACGAAACTTTCTTTGATAAAGTTTAAGTCGCGGGTTGTCAGTGGACACTCATCCAACTCAGAATCCAGTAAGCGTTCATGAACAAATGAATTCACCATACCGCGGATTCTGCTGACCGACGGATCTTTCAGGCTCCGCGAGCCTGCCTCGACCGAGTCCGCCAGCATAACGATCCCGGTTTCTTTGGTTTGCGGTTTTGGACCAGGATAGCGGAAATCAGTTTCATTTACTTCAAAACTATCGCTATTTTCCTTGGCCTTTTCATAAAAAAAACGAATGATATTAGTACCATGATGCTCGGAAATAAAATCACAGATTTCCTTTGGCAATTTGTATTCATGGGCAAGATCTAGCCCTCGCTTCACATGATTAATCAGAATTAGGCAGCTCATACTGGGAGTCAGCTTCTCATGTGGGTTCTTCCCGCCCTTTTGATTCTCAACGAAATATTCCGCCTTTTCCATTTTCCCAATATCGTGATAATAGGATGCCACCCGCGCCAGCAAAGCATTGCCGCCGACAGACTCAGTCGCCGCTTCCGAGAGATTTCCGACCATAATGCTGTGATGATAAGTTCCCGGGGCACGTATCGCCAACTGGCGAAGCAAGGGTTTATTCAGATCCGACAACTCCAACAAAGTCCAATTTGTTGTGAAGCTGAAGACGGCTTCAAAAATTATCATTAACCCGTAAGCCAAGATCGGCGACAGCAGGCCGTTGATTAAGCCGTATAGCCACATATTCCACAGATCTTTGAAGTCGGTATTCTGTAGAAACTCAATTGCAGCGATCGATAAAATATATGCGACAGAGATCGATAAAAACCCTTTTATTATCCAGGATCGGGTTTGAATTTCACGTACCGCAAATGTGGAGACCGTTCCTACAAAAAGGCAGATTATCATTATGCCGAATTCATTGCCCCTCAGCCCTCCGATAATGATGCTCAAGGTTACTGTTCCAACAAAAGCAACCCTTGAGTCATAAAATATGGTAAACAGCATTGAAGCAATGGAAATAGGGATCAGATATTTCAGGTTTGACGAAAAACCAAATTGGTTAATCAGAAAGGTAGTACCAATTATCATCATAAAGATGATAAATATCAAAACCATCTTTTTTAAATCATACAATATCTCTTTTCGGGAAACAGTCAGAAACATAGCTGTAAATGACAGCGCAAGAGAAACTAATAACATTTTCCCTATATAGGGTAAGACAATCTTTAAGCCGCCTTCACTTATCTCTCTTTCGGCCTTTGCTGTTGCCAACGAATTTAATTTATCCAGCGTTTCGCTTGTGATACGTTCATGGGTATTTACAATTCTTTCGTTTTCAAGAACAATACCCTTTGAAAGAGGCACGGTCGTAACCGCACTCTCGAGCCGTTGCTCAGTCTCAATTTCATTATAAACTAAATTGGGTTTCAAAAAGGTACTGATAATTTGGTACCCTAATTTCACTGTGGTTGAAATCAAATCCGGGAAGGTCTGGGTCAAATTTTCAAGAAGAGTGTCCTCATAATTTTTTTTAGTTAAATAGTTTTTTAACTCTTCTATGGTTTCCTTTTCGGTAGAAATCAAGGTGATTTTTGTAACATACCCGGGTATCTTCTCAGGCTGCAAATTTAAAATTCCTTTTGAATATAGATCGAGAAGAATTCTCCTGAAGTTCTGTCTTAAGAAGACAAAATTAAATTTTTTGTTTACCGTTTCTTCGGAATTACTGCTGAGTGAAGTTTCTGCGCCGCGCAACAAAATCAGAATGTTGGCCTGGTCAATAATAACTGGCAAATTGTTTACCACAGTGTGTAGATCGGTCAATTTTGTCGAATCGGTCGATCCTGCATTTCGAATGGCACTGATTTCCTTAAAAAATTCATCAAATCTGCTGATCTGTTTCAACTCGATACTATCAACGCGGACAAAAACCAGGGGGACTTTTTCAATAGCCGACTTTCTGTCACTGGCTATTTCTTCTGCGGTTTTGTTTACAAAAAATGTAAAAGGGGCGATTATTTCCTCACCGGTGTAAACATCGCCATCCTTCAAATTTGCAAACTGATAAGATTGGCTTGAGGGAAATATAAAAGTGACCGTAATTACAATAACCAAAGCCATAACAAATTGCGGTGTGTACCGCCCACTGTTCATGTTCCTGCAGGGCCTTTAGGTTCTCTCTAAAAGGTTTAGTAAACTCGGAAAAGATTTTCAGAAATTTTTGCAAGTGAAAAGTTTAAATTAAATTCGATCAGGTATGGCTGCTCTTATTATTATTGGTTTCGTAAACTTCATAGGCTTTGATTATATCACGCACTAAGCGATGACGAACCACATCTCGCTCGGTTAAATAGATAATTTCAATACCCTCAATATCGGACAAAATAGATCGTACCTGCACCAACCCGGATGATCCGGTATCAGGTAAATCGATCTGAGTGATATCTCCAGTGATGATCGCTTTAGAATTCAGCCCCAGCCGAGTTAGAAACATTTTCATCTGGTTAAAGGAAGTGTTTTGAGCTTCGTCCAGGATGGCAAAGGCATCATTCAGTGTACGCCCGCGCATATAGGCCAAAGGAACTATCTCTATCACACGGGATTCGAGATATCGTTTTAGTTTATCCGCCGGTATCATATCGTTCAGAGCATCATACAAGGGCCTGAGATACGGGTCTATCTTTTCCTTAAAATCACCGGGCAAAAATCCCAAATTTTCACCCGCTTCTACCGCCGGCCGGGTCAACACAATTCTATTGACCAACTTATCACGTAAAGCTGCCACCGCCATCGCAACCGCCAGAAAAGTCTTTCCCGTACCGGCCGGACCAATTGCAAATAAAATATCATTTTGAAAAGATTTCTGATAAAACGCGTTTTGACCCGAACTCTTAGGCTTGATCACCCCATCTTTTGTGTAAAGAATGACTGTATCCAAATTGTCATTCATAACGGCAGGTGAGCCTGTTCCATTTACCAAATCGAGCACTGTTTGCAGGTCCTTTTCGGTTATGGTTTGCTCCCGGGTTGTCATCAATATTAGTTCTAGAAGAACCTTTTCGAGTCTTTCCACTACATCGGCTTGGCCTGACAAATGTATCTCAGTACCGCGCGCAACAATTGTGATTTTAAACCTCTCCTCGAGACGGCGTAGATTTTTATCCTCCAGGCCAAAAAGTTTTAATTGATCAACGCCTTTGATTGATATTTTTTTCTGAATAATTCTGGTCGGATCACTCACTCTATTTCCCGCTTAATAAAAAAAGCTCTTGAGTCAACGGCAAATATCAGCCATCGATTCAAGAGCTTGTTAACATCAACTTTAGAGATATTTAAGTAAAATTTCTATATAGAACAATATAATCGAACACTCCCCTAATACTTGAAAGTGTCCCCTGCGATTTTTTTTTGCGGTGAATGAGCCTATCTACCCGGTATTTTTAAAACTGTATGTGGGTAGATCAAACTCGAATCATCACCAATAACGTCTTTGTTTGCTTCATACAATTGACGCCACTTGGTTGGATCGCCCATCACGTCCATGCTTCCGGCGATTTTCGCTAAATTGTCACCGTTGCCAACCATGTATTCACCTGGTGCATTATCCCGATGAATTTTAAGAACCCGGTCCGAGTAAATCAAATCCGGATTATCACCAATTTGATCACGGTTGTAGGAATAGATCCGGTACCACTGGATTCCTTCACCATATTGATTGCGTGAAATTTTCCACAGGTAATCACCACGGTTGACTGTGTACTCGTCATACATACCTTTTGGCATACTGGCCCTGAGTGTGGCAATCTTGCCTTCAAGACCCGCAATTCTGTCGCGCATTTCAGTTAGTGCGTATATCGGACTTGACTTCATCCCGCCTAACTTTTCTTCCATCGCATCGAGTTCTTTTCTTCTTTTAAACAAATCTTCAGGAGACAAACCACCTAAAGCGCTTAATTCTTGATCCATGTCGTCGAGTTGCGCACGGTAGTCATTAACATCACTCTCGGAAACGCCGAGAACTGCGTAAATATCTCCCCAAACACTAGCAATTTGACCATCGAGGTCTGCTATCTGAGAATTCAAGGATGTAATTTCGTTGTCACATTTAGCTATTTCGGTTTTAGCTGCCATTTCTCTATCCGCCCACTCTTGCAACTGAGCTTTGTACTCCTTCATGGTCATCTCTTGCGCGAATCCGGTGGACACGCCCAGAACCATTGAAAGTACAATTACTAAAGAGCCGGCAAATAGAATTTTTGCCACAGCTTTCATGTTACCCTCCTAATTCTATAAAAAATAATTACTGTCCTACTCTTTGTTTGACTGTTTCTAATTCTTCTTTTGCTGCTTGTAATTCGTTTCTTTTTTGATTCAGCTTGCTTTCAAGCTCGTTCTTTTCTCTTCTTCTCTCCTCCAAAGTATTTTCTGCTGATAGAGCAGCATTTTTTTGTTCATCCAAGCTTTGTAAGTGCTCGGCGTTAGGACGCTTCGTACATCCCATAAAAGACATTGAAGAAAAAACAAATAACGCAACAATTAACAATGATACAGTCTTATACAATCTTTTCATTATTTCACCTCCTTCCAAGTCGTCATTTCTCAATAAACTTTAATCTCGGAAATAAATCTAAGAGACAATAAAAACCGCTATTTAACTCTTGTTCGGGATATTGGAATCAAGTATAACAAAAAAAAAACTAATTGTCAAGAAAAAAAACGATTTAGATAACTTTCAGACCCAGCTCCTGAAGCTGTTCCTGGCCGACTTCGGAGGGAGAGCCGTCCATCAAGGAAAGCGCGCTGTTGGTTTTTGGAAAAGCAATCACTTCACGAATTGAACTTTCGTTAGCCAGCAGCATCACCAGGCGATCGAAACCAAAAGCAATGCCGCCATGCGGGGGCGCGCCAAACTCGAAAGCGTCCAGCAAAAATCCGAATTTATCCCGTGCTTCCTCGTCGGAAATCTTGAGCAAGCGAAAGATCTTATTCTGCAAATCCTGCACGTGAATTCTAATGCTGCCGCCGGCTATTTCATAGCCGTTCAAAACCAAATCATAGGCTTTGGCTCGCACTTCACCCGGTTTTTCTGCCATTAAAGAAATATCCTCATCCATCGGTGATGTAAACGGGTGATGGCGCGCCACGTATCTTTTTTCATCCGGGTCAAATTCCAGAAGTGGAAAATCGACAATCCAAACGTGCTCAAACCTATTTTCCGGAATTAGATTTTCATCCTTGGCAAGCTTCAACCTGAGCGATCCGGTCAAGGTGAGTGCTTTTTCTTTTTCATCTGCGAAAATCAAAAGTAGATCGCCAGCATGAGCCTCAAAGGCTTCGTTTATGTTTTTTATCGCTGCTGCAGAAAAAAACTTTGCCAGGGAGGAATTCCAGCCTTCTTCCGAGACTTTGATTGCAACCAATCCTTTAGCGCCTTCATCGACCGAAAACTTGGTTAATACATCGATCTGCTTGCGAGAGTAACCGGCGCCGTTTTTCAAATTAATTCCGCAGACAATTCCGCCTGCTTTCAGACTCCCTGTAAAAACTTTGAAATCACAATCTTTGACCAGCTCACCCATATCGATAATTTTCATGTCGAAGCGAGTGTCCGGTTTATCGCTGCCGTAGGTGTTCAAGGCCTCTTCATAAGACAAGCGGGGAAAAGGTGTTTTTATTTCAATATCCCGCACATGCTTAAAAATATCGACCATGAGCTTTTCAACCATTTCCAGGATATCATCCTTTTCGACGAACGACATCTCCACATCTATCTGGGTGAATTCAAGCTGGCGGTCTGCGCGCAGGGCTTCATCCCGGAAGCAGCGCACTATTTGATAATAGCGGTCGAATCCGGCGACCATGAGAATCTGCTTATAGGTCTGCGGGCTTTGCGGCAGCGCATAAAACTTGCCCTGGTGAACTCTGCTTGGCACCAGGAAATCCCTGGCGCCTTCGGGAGTGCTGCGCATCAAAAAAGGCGTTTCAATTTCCACAAAATTATTTTGATTAAAAAAGTTTCTGACCACCTGGTACGTTTGATGCCGGATGAGCATATTCTTCTGCATATTCGAGTTTCTGAGATCAAGGTAGCGGTACTTGAAACGCAACTCCTCAGAAACTTCTTTGTCTCCGTCGATTTCAAAGGGAGTGGTTTTTGCGGGATTCAGAATCTTCAGCCTGGTCACCGAAATCTCAATGTCACCGGTGCTCAAATTCGGGTTGACCATTCCTTCCGGCCGTTTTCTAACTTCGCCTTTTACCGCAATGACAAACTCCGTGCGCAGCTCTTTCGATTTAAGGTAATCTTCTCCACTGCACTTCGGGTCAAAGACGATTTGGGTCATACCGTAGCGATCTCTCAAATCGATGAAAATCAGGCCGCCATGATCCCGCCAACGATGCACCCAGCCCATTAAAATGATTTCTTCCCCGGCGTTTTTTGCGTTTAACTCACCGCAGGTGTGGGTTCGTTTCCAGCCATCGAGTGATTCCAAACTATTCTTTTCTCCTCTTATTTCTGTGTTCTGTAACCAGCTGTCTCTTATCAGCGTGCGTCCCTTGTGTCACTCCCGCCAAGGCGGGAGTCCATAAGCTGTTCATTTTGCTGGATGCCCGCCTGCCGCGGGCATGACGTTACGATAGTATGTGCCGACTTTTAGAATCTAAAAAACAAAATTGATAAAACAAACACAAAAAAACCGCCCGAGTTCCGTAAAAAGAATCGCTAACAGGATATTTCTTTGCTTGAATATTTTAATTTTATTTTTCATCTAATATAAAAAAAGGTCCCCTTGAAAATAAAGGTGTTTCAATGGCTCTCTTAGAAATGCTGACCCTTGGAGCGGCGCGGGTATCGCAAAAGGCGTGTTGAAAATCTGGTTGCAAGACAACGAGATTGCGCTTAATGGCAGCGAAAAGATCGTTGAATTAATTAAGGCAAGACCCGCACTAGCTGACCCAGCGAAAAGCTAAGCGCCAGTTTGAGGAAATAAGTGAGAGGGTAGCCAGGCAGGTGCTTCAGCTTTTCGAAGCGGAGGGCGCGTCGACACCGAAGACGCGGGACTTTGCCTCTGCCACTCTGGCATCTAAAGAAACTCAAAATCAACCGGTTCTAAAATAGGCGAAGAATACGAATTTCTCTCACGAAATCCCGCATCAACAAAACAGCTTGAAGAGTTACTTTGGAAATCAGGTCGAGTTGTTTGCAACATTTTATTGATTCGTTAGGTTTTATTGTTTCAAAGAACAATTTACAATGGTATTCCTCGTGCAAGCGAGTTTCGCGTTACTCTGAACAAGAAAACCGCCTGAGTTCCAAGCTCAGACGGTTTCCAATTAAGCCAATAAATTTTCAAAAAAAGGTCAATACCCAAAGGCATACGCCTGGCGAACGGTGGTATTCCCGTAAGATGAATCAATCGTCCCGAAATCAGTCCAGCGGCGAATTCTGTTGCTGACGCATCTCTCCACTTTTCGATTGTTCAAAGTGGATGAAATGACTTCAACACCTTTAATCGTTCCCTGCGGAGTAATTGAAAAGCGCACGACCAATTTGCCTTTTAGATTCGGATTCCTTTTCAGTTCTCTTTGGTAACAATACTGCACCGAATTGTTGTGCTTGAGAATGATGCCTTGAATGTCATCCTGGTTGCGCCCGACAATACCGTTGCCGTCGCCGCCGCCAACCAGTGTGGACTCGCCAACGGAAACCAAATCACCGCTGCGCTCAAAAGAGCCGCCCTCGGTTTCGCTTAAATCAGAGACCAGATCATCGATGCCGCCGCCGCCTTGTGAACGGCCGCCTTTGACATTGGTTGCTTTGGTCGTGCCGCTCCCGCCGGTTCGAATTCCCGATAAACCTGAGATAGCTTTATCCAGATCTTTTTGGATGTAATTTTTTCCGGTCAAAATATCTGCTACTTCACTGCCGCCGGCGACGGTGCTGGAACTGGTTAAAAGCGCCAGAATCCCTTTCGAGCTGACTGCATTAGCTATCTGCCGGCGGGATTTCCCGCGCGAACCCCGCCGTTCCTGCCGTGACTTGCGCGGTGGCGATTTGGCTTTTTTTGTCTCGGTGCTTTTTTTAGTGGCTGTTTTATCCGGTTCGGGCTTATCTGCTTTTGGCTTTTTTACCTCTGGTTTTGGTTTATCACCCTGTGGCAGGTTCAGAGCAAGCTTGGCTCGCGTTGCCTCTAATTCCAGCTCGCGTTCATATATCCTTTTCGCCAACCGTTCTTGAATTTTCGCTACTCTCATCATTGCCTGATCTTCAGGCAGCGGATTCAATAAAAAGTAAGTGACAAAGGCAATATTAAATACAATGGACCCGATTAGAATCGAAATAAAGCGCTTATCGACAGAGTCCCAAAAATTTCTGCGAAACTCCGCCGGCAATTCCATTGCATCGGAATCAATAACATCGTCGACAATACTGTTGCCAAAGTCGTCTTCATTAGGATTGTGATTTTGCATATCCATAATTTTTTCCTGCTGGTCCTTTTGTCCACTTCCGTATTTTAATGCTGATTACAGATGATCCCTCATCTCGGCTTCTGGCGGGAAAATGGGGATCTATCCGTCCTTCTGGTAAACAACCAATCTCATATTCGGGTATTCCGAAGCGCCGCAGGTCGCCATCACTTTTACCAGGTCTTGATATTCCATATCCTTGTCGCCCTGGATAGTAACTTTGCCTGAAAATGGCACGCCGTACTGCGCCTCCATTTTCTTGGCTTTCCGCGCGTGAAACAAAAGCTCGTCCCGCAAAGACTGAATAATGTATCCTTTCTCTTGCTTCACGGATGCCAGGTCAACAATCGGCTTGTCATTCAGCATGACCGTTTCTTTGGAAACAACCAAATCCAAAGCGGTCTCGGGAGCCGTTTGGATCGTTGACTTGGGGAGTGTAAGAGATTCAGTCGGTTGAATGAGTTGGCCTTCCGTAGCATAGGTTTTCAGAAGAAAAACCAGAATAATGGTAAACATATCCATCATGGATGTGAGATTCAGCTTTCCATCTGCTGGAGTCTTGTGCCTTTTTATTCGCGATGGTATGTAGGCCATTTCATCTCCATATTGAATTTTTCCTTGTTTGAATTGTCCAAAATATTCTATAGAATTAAAGCGCTGACCGACACTTCCGGGAATAACAAGACGTGGTTATTGTCCACTTTAATTGAACGGGTAGCATCCATTGTGCTGACCAGAGTCTGGTAAGCTACTTTCGGCTCGGCCTGGATGACAATGGCGGTCATGTCATTAAACCGGCCGGCAGCTTTCTTCTTAATTGAATAAAGTGTTTTGGTTAGGAGCTCATAATCGTATTCGCCATCCACTTTCGGAATCGAAGGTCCCTTTTTCTTCTTCTGCATAACTGCGGACGAACTGGAAATATAAAATCCCTGATCAGTAATGGTCACTGCTAAATCAAGTTTCAATTGCTTTTCTTTGGGCTTATCCATTTGCGCACCAGCGGCAGGCGGCAAGTTAAGCTCAATAACACTGATTTTTATCAACTGCGCTGAAGAAAGCAGCAGAGGAATCAAGACCACCATCAAATTCATGATGGGCGTCATATTGGGCTCCGTGCTTTCGTTTTCGCGCGAACGACGAAATGAGGGTCTATAGGCCATCATTACCTGTTCCCAGTTAAGAGGTTAATAAGCTTGACTGTGTGCTCATCAATGTCATCAATGATTTGGACGGTCTTGTTGTTGATGAATGTGTAAACTAGAATGGACGGAACAGCGATGGCGAGTCCCATCAACGTGGTGTTCATTGCAGTGGAAATACCGGCAGCCAGAAATGCTGATTTTTGAGCGGCGTCATAACCCGCTTGTGAAACGGCATTAAAGGCCACAATCAGACCGTAAATCGTTCCCATCAATCCGATCAAAGTAGCAACGTTACCAATCATTGCAAGAAAACCGGTTCTTTGCTGTAATTTCGGGATAACTTCCAAAGTGCCTTCGTCAACGGAATTCTGTATTGCTCTAAAATCCGTACTTGCGCCCTCACGAGCCATCTGACGAAGTCCGGCGCTCACAACTCTAGGTAAAGCTTTGTCGTGCGCGCTGTCACAAAGTTGCAAAGCATTTTCATATTTGCCCGCTTTGACCAGTCGTCTGATTTCTGACATAAATTTTCCGGAGTTGATGCTTGATTTTACCCAGATATAGTAGCCTCTTTCAATAGCAATCGCTACCATAAAAGCTCCAGTAATCAAGAGCGCCCACATGAAAACCCATCCGGATACTCCGGGACGAAAACCTTCAAGAATTTCAGCCATGGTGATTAAACCTCCTAGTTAGTTTTTTTTTCGTGTTTTCCTCGTTCCAATACTCTGTGTTGAAACGAATAACTGACGCTCCAGCGTTTGTCCACTCGTTCGCACGCAGAGTTGTGAGGAAGAGTGTTGTGTTTTGGGATGCGTTAATGACCCTTCTTCCGCTTCTTAAGAACCTTTTTAATATTATCGATCTTCTTAGGCTTCTCAAATTCGCCGTTAAAAAGAAAAGCCTTTTCAGGCATCGCCTTCAATTCCGTTGCGAAAGACCGGTTAATAAAATCAATTTCGCCGAGTTTCTTCAACCTGCGAGTCGGCAGAATGGCAATATTCGGCTTCTCGATGATTGCTTCAATAAGAATATCTTCAAAAATGAGCTCGAGTTGTTTTTTCTTTGGCGTTTTAGCTTTCTTTTTATCAGAGTCAAACTGAGCGAAAGCAACGTTTGCAAAAAAGCAAAAACAGATAATTATAAAAACCAGTGCCATTTTTCTCATTGCTAAATTTTCCCTTCCAAATCAGGTAGATTCCTGATTTGAATCACAGACTCCATGTTGCCGGCGCTCTTATCCGAATCTTCTACTTCAATGGCGATAACATTCTTACCACTGCGAAGATATTGGGTGAGGTTTAAACCTTGAATATCTGTTTTATTATCGGACTCTGCAAAAGATTCTGAAACCATTTGACCATTAACAAAAACTTTGTATGTATCGTCGGCAAACAATTTGAGCGAACCTGAAACCGGCAGCCCTTTGATATCAAATGTCTTGCGAAAATAGACTTTGCTCGGACGGCTCACCGCTTTTGAAAAACCATCGACGGAGAGTGAATCCTGCACCGAGGCCGACCGAATGGGTTTCTTCGACTCAGAATCCGAGAGTTGGCTCTGGTCGAAATGGGTCAACCAGATAGCCTGGACTGCGACATTGTTATCAGAAAGCTGCTTTCCCGGACCTTCATTGTATGCCGCACTCCACTCGGAATCGCTGAATTCAATCTCGCTCCAGCCCACGGTAAATTCTGAACTCACCAGCCAGCTCGACGAGCTTGGCATTAACTGCTCAGCGACCTTAAATCCTAACTGTTCCGCATATTCCTGCGGGTTTGTTTTAACCAGAAGCATGGCTATTTTCTGTCCCCAGGAATCGGACATTTTGAAATTCCGGCTTGCTTCATAACCAAACTTCAGGATTTTTTGAGAAGCGTCCGTTAAAGACAAATAAATGTCATCGTAAGTAAACTGCGCATCTTCAAAAGTCGGGTTCTCAGTCTCTTGAAAAAGTTTTTCGTATTTCTTAATCCGAACACTGGCGAGCATGGCCTGCATTTCTGCCGTGAGGCCAAAATCAACGATTGCCTTCATGAATTTCTCAACCGGTTTTTCAAGCGCCGAATTATCCGGTGACATGTCGCGAGCCCTGGTCAGGCCTTGGTGATAAGCCTGAGCTGCGGAAAATGTAAAAGAGCTGCCCAGTTCAACCATATTAGCCAGCTCCTCGGAAACATCAAAAGCAGCTTCATCATCATCTTCAACCAGACGTTGGTAGAATTTGGCTTTATTAACGTAACTCGCCAACGCCCGCTTGCCAAGTTTTTGCAGCTCATCCGCAACAATGGTGCTGAGGGCAAAGATCCGGGCGAGAGATGAGCCCGTCCACTGGTTTTCTATTTTTAATTCAGCGCTTTCTTTCAAATTCCGGGCATGTGCCTCGACCACCTGTTGGGTGATTGGCGCGACTACCTTTTCCAGAACCTGCTGCCGGTAAACGAGCTGCTCCACGGCTTTCATCCCGGCTGGCACCGGTACATTCAGCATTTGGGTTAATGACTCGTTATAAATTTCGGCAATAGCAAATAAGTTTTCAGAAACTTTATTTTTACATAAGAAAATCCAATTCTCCGCTAGAGCAAGCGATGAGTCCGCCAGGGAAAGTTTATTTGGCTCGAGTTTATCTGCGTCAGCATCTCTGCTTTGCTTTTGTTTTGCGGCAAACTTTTCGAGGACGCCTGCACCGTTTTTATAGGCTGAAACTGCTTTATCATAAAGGCCGGCGGCGGTCTGATTAATCTCCTTGCGGGCGATAATTCTGCGATTCTCGTCCATGGCGGGAATTTCCTGTCGCCCCCAGCTTTTGGCAAATTCTTCGTAAACCTTGCCAATTTTGTAAGTCGACTCATACAAACGCACGGTTCCAAAACCGGCCAAACTGGTATATTTGTTGACCAATTCGACCAGCAGCGCTTTCTTATCTTTCTTGTTCCGCGCGATGGTTTTGGCAGGTAATCTAAATTCGATGTTCTGAAACTCTTTGAATTTTATGTCAGCGAGTTGGAAAAGCGCCTCTGAAGTGTAAAAGTCATTCACTTCTTTTTTGTTTTTCTTCAGCTCATCATTTTTAGCGATTGCTTTATCAAACTCGGCCTTGGCTTCGGCTATGCGGTTATTCCCGGCGAGGTACATACCGCGGTGATAAAAAGCTTCAACTGCTTTTGGTGAATCGGGATATTTGCTGGCAAAGGACGCATAAATATTGTTGGCGTTTTGCAGATCATTCAGCTTCAGATAATAGCTTGCATTGTTAAAAAGCAGCTCGTCGGCCTCTTCGGCGTTGGGGAATCTCGCAACGAATTTGGTGTTCACCTGAATGGCCCGGCGCCATTCCTCGGCCTGGACATAGGAAACACTGGCATTGTACAACGCGACCTGTCTGCCGGTCTGAGTGGAATCTAAATCCGCCAGTCTTTCATAAGTCGAGGCGGCATTACGAAGGTCGCCCAACTCGCGATAGTCAAATGCTAAATTATTGACGGTCTGCAGCGTGTGCTCCGACTTCGGATAGGATGCGAGCAGAATTTTGTAACTGTCGATGGCGCGTTCATATTCTTTGGCCTGGTCAAACTCCAATCCTGAATTATAAATAGCCACTGCAGCAAACTCGATGTTGGGTACTTCGGCAACTACGCGGCGGTATTCTTCGGCGGCCTGCAAATGCTGTGCAGATTCAGCGTACGTTTTTGCCTGAAAGAAAATTGACTCCGCCAAACGCTTGGTCGCTTTCTCGCCAAACTCCGGCGCCACCTCTCTGAGCCTTCTGGCGATGAGTTCCGTGCTCTTGAAATCGCCTTTGCCAAAGTAGTTCTCCATAATAGTGAAGCGCGCTTGATTTGCACCTTCGCTTTCGGGGAAATGCTTAGCCAATGTCTTGAAGTATTTCAAAGAGGGTTTGAACTGGCGGTGGTTATAGTACAGCGCCCCGGCTTTTGCCAGCATCTTTGGAGTCTCCGGGTCATGTGGAAAAAGTTTAATGTAATTATTCAGTGCGAAGACCAATCTGTTTTCATCAACCGATAAAGGCTTTTTTGAGGCACTTAAATTTTTTCTTGAACTCTCTGCGGCAACCGGGCTACCGAGACTGTCAGCACTTACCATCTCGTCCATAAGCGCGACGGCATTTTCAGCGGCCTGCTTTTGGAAAGCCGTATCCCAATAAGCCGTGCTGATTTTGATGTATTCCGCAAAGGCCTTGTCCTTCTCCCCAAGTTTAGTATCCAAGGTCAAGGCCAGATTCCAATGAATGCGAACAGAATTGCTGTCTTCCGGGAAGGCTTTCAAATAATCGCGGCTGTCTTTAATGGCCTGCTGGTAAAGAGTCCGGTCCTTGGTTTCCTCAGCGTTTTTCAACATCAAATTGATGTTATCGCGCTGGGCAATCAGGGCCAGGTTCCTGGCTTCTTTCTTAGGGTCATTCTCCTTCACTTTATCCCACCATTCACCGCCGGCTCGGTATTTGCCAAAGAGTTCTGCTCTTCTTAAGTAGGCCATCTTTTCATCATTTATCTCGCGATAGGCCAGGGCAATTTTCGCTTGAATTTTCGGGGCTTCAGGGGATTCAGGATAAAGAGACAAAAGGTGTTCATAAGCACGAATAGCTTTTTGATGCTCGTCATTGAGAGCCAGGTGTAAATCACCTAATTTCTTGAAAACGTCCTGACCATAATCCCTGCCGCCGATCTCTTTGAAAAACCTGGCTGCGTGATCAGCGCCGCCGAAGTCCAGAAAGCTGATAGCGATATATTCGATCGCTTCCTCTTGCACTGCGGGAAAATGATATTTCCGGGCGGGGTCCAATGGATTGATTCGTTCGATGTCGTCTGCCAAGACGGTGAAATAAGCAATGGCCTCCGGGTAGTTGCTCATCTTGTAGTGGGCCCAGCCGAGTCGGTAAAGAGCTGCGTCGTATAAAGGACTGTCCTTGTAATTCAGAACCTGCTTGAACAGCTCGATGGCCTCCTCGATGTTCCGCTTCGGAGGATTAAACTGGTATTCCGCCATTCGCATCAAAGCGTCCGGGACGTACTCACTTTCCGGATAAATTGCGGCCACTTGCCGGTAAACTTCGAAAGCCTCATCGGTCTGGCCGAGCTCTTCCAGCACAAATGCTTTGTTGTAAAGTGCGTCCACCACCAAACGACTCTCAGGCACCTGATCAATTAACCTCTGAAAGGTTTCCAGAGGCTTACTGAAATCTTTTTCAGGCTCGGGTGGCAGAGCCGCCAATGAATCTTCTTCACAGCAGGCAACTGAATTATTGTATTCACCGAGCGCATCCTCAAAATCCTGAACCGCCTGTTCATAATGCAGCTCTGCCAGGCGAAGGAGTACTTTGTCAAGACTCGGCGTATCAGGATGCTTGTCAAGCATGGTCTCAAGATCGGCGATGCCTCTTCGTCTTAAAGAATCTTTCTCGGCCACCAACCGGTCAATTTGAACTTTATAATACTTCTGGAATTCCTCCAGATCTTCAAGCTTAAACCCCTGTAAAACTGCAGGCACTTCATCGGTTTTTACCCGAGACAGTTGCTCTTCTGCCACTTCCTGACTAAAAGAACTGCTGACAAAGACCAGATAGCCAACGATGATTCCTGCAAAAAGAGATTTTAAGTTTTCTATCCAACTTAGCATAGATCAGTCTTTCTTAAATTCGTTTACCTCTAATCTTCACCTTTCTCCTGGCCACTCTCTGCATGGGAACGCCATCGGGGGCCTCTACCTGGGCTCCTTTTTTTCAGTCTTCTCCTGGGCCTCAGCTTCGGTTTTCTTTTCCTGTTTCTCTTCAATTTCTCTTTCTTCTTTATCAAAATAGAGTTCTTCGAAATATCTTGTCCGGTCCTGCTTTTTAATGTTCAATGCCTCCTGGCGTTGCTCTTTTTCCAGCCGTTGAAGTTCCCTTTCATGCTCCATCTTTTTCCATTCGATTTCGGCGCTGCGCTCCTGCATCAATAAATTGATCCGGCTGATATTGAACGATAAGTTCGAGATGGTTGAGGCCCGATCGTCCATGGCAATAAATGTCAAATTACTCAAACCAAACCCGGAGAAATCCGCCAGCCGGTCAAAATCCGTTTCGATTATTTCAACCTGGTTTTCAGCCAACCAGACTTGCAATTGGCTGGTTTCGACTGCGAGGCCGCTCAAGTCATTTTCCACAATTGCTAAATCCGTTTCTGCCGCAAGATGGTCTGCGCCGCTGGCGGCTTTATCCTGCAAAAGTCTTGCAGTCTGCAAAGTCTCCTGAATTTTCCGGCGCTCGTCCGCACTTTCGTGCATCAACTTGCTTAAAACTTCGTTTTGATAATTAGCAGTCCCTTCTTTGGTTGCCAGCGGGTAATCAGAAAGGTAATTTACTTTCGCAACAGATTCGGGCTTATAAACTTCGAGAACCCTGATTAACCGGGCACGCTGGATGGCAGCGCGCTCAGCTACTTCTTTATTGTCGTTTGCTTCAGCTTCAAAAATAACCTGTTCCAATTCATCGATTTGATTCAGGATCTCTTTACGCTCATTTTGCAACTCTTCATAAACAACCGAGCCGGTGGTGCCATGATACTCAAATCCAAGCAGAGCATTTTGCAGTTGACTGCGGAGCTGAGAAATAAAATTATACATGAGCTTGTCTTTTTGCTCAATAACCACTCCTTCCATTCGGTCGAGGTCGTTAAGCTGGCTGACCACCAAATTCCTCTCCGCGTGATATCTTTCGGAAAGATCGGAGGCTCTGCCGGACCTGGAAACGTATCTTAAGTCCCGCTCGGCCGGTTCTTGCAAATTAAGCAGTTTCTTATTATGTGCGGAAAGCATGAGCGCTTCATACGTTGCATTTGAGCCAATATGGTTTTCAGCCAGCTGATCAATATACGAGACTGTCTGCTCATAATTTTTCTGTTTAAAGCTTGTCCACGCAGAGGCCAGCAGACCCTGATCGAAATTCTCGAAGCGCGGGGAGACCTGCTTGAAGTAGGATAAGGCTTCTCCATAGTGTCCCATTTCATAGGCCAGATAGCCGAGTTTTAACTGTGCCTTGTTCTTAATATCAGCCGGAGATTTGTCGGCCAACTCCTCGAACGCTGCAATCGCTGCAGTAGTGTCGTCCTGGTTGACCAGAATAATTGCAGAAAGATAACGTCCTTTCCAAAAATGGTTTGAGTCTTCGGAAATGTTCGACAACGCGTCTTGAGCTTCCTCGAATTTCGAATCATTCAAATATACATAACCGGCCAGATAATGACAGTCACTCGCCAACTCGGGAGCCACAACCGGCCAGGACTTGAACAGGTTGTAATAGCTGAACACCGCCGCAGTTTGGCCACTCTTCTCACTGATCAACATCAGACGAAACAGACTGTCGCCTAAGTGATCGGTGTCGGGAAAGTTGCGAACCACAGCGGCATAATCCTTCTCGGCCTGTTGGTACAAAAGGCGGGCAAAATAGCTCTCAGCCCGATAAAAATGTACCGAGTCCAGGTTGTCAGAATATTTGGAATAATTATCTAAAATCGTAGTGAGCTGAATTGCGGCCAGCTCGGTGTCGCCGTTTGAGTAATTCACCAGCGCATCTTCGAAATCCCGTTCCAGCATTCTATCCCGTTCTGCCACCGAACCGGTCGTCAGCAGGGTGTTTTTAATAATCTGATAGGCGGTTAAATCGCGCGAATACTCGGCGTATTGCAGAGCCTTCCATTCTTTAAAGAATTCACCTATAGTTGTGCTACGCTCGGCAGCGAAAGAATCATAGCCAATCACGGCCAAAATCCGCTTGTCTAAATTCTGCACAATGGAACGCTGCAACTGCTCGATTTGAAAACTGACTTCGATGTTTTCCTCTCTTGCCCTCACCTGAAGCTCGGAGAGCTCGTCGAGGATTACCCCGATGCGCACGACCTCCTGTAAGTATTCATCAGCCAGGGAATCCGCATGAGGGAAATTTCGAAAGCGGTCATTCAGCGGCAAAAGGGTCTGCAGCTCACCATCTTCCTCGAAGTTGCTTAAAACCTGCGCACGCAAAGATAGTAGGGCTTCCTGCCAGGGCGAATCCGGATACTGCTCAAAGAATCGTTCCAGGTCTTTTATTTCCGCCGCGATTTTCAAAAGACGGTCGAGTTCTTCAGAGTATTCCCTTATCATGATGTCTGGATCAGGGAATACCCGGTAGTAGCTCAACTCGTCGTTTAAAACGGCGTCAGTGCCGCGAGCCTTGAGCTCGGCACTTATGTTCCGGATCAATCGCAGCAGCACCTTTTCTTTCATGGCCATATCGGACATGAGCGCTCTGCTTTTCTGCTGCCAGTAAATCTCGTGTTTATCTTTGAATTCTTTCTCTAAAAGCTCTGCTTTCGAAACCGTCTGGGCGTAAACTGAGGTGTGACACAAGAAGAGGAGTCCCATTGTAACCGCAGCTGGGAGCAAGCCCGCTTTCAGAATCCCCGACAAGTTTATTCTAAACTGAATATCCATTTTATGCAAATTGCCTTTTTTTGAGAATCAGTTTTGTCTTATTAGATTTCGTCGGATTGTCAAATTTCTTTAAAGGCATGGTTAAAAAAATTATCGGTAAGAAAGGCGGTAAACTTGCGCAAAAACACCGAACTTTGTCATTCCGCGCAGCCGGGAAATCTATTTTGTGACGATACTCAAAACATTGTTCTACCACGAGAATAGACATAAGTAGAGATACACCTTCTTGCCGGGAATTTTTTACTTGAAATTTAACGGCGGTTATCGGACATTAAAAAAATCTCAGGAGGGTCACAATGAGGACTAAGCAACTATTTCACATCGCCGCTATTCTTTTTTTAACAAGCGCCATCACCGCCGGAAAAAAAGCGCGCTCCAACGATTGGCCGCAATTCCGCGGACCAAACGGCTCAGGAATTAGTGAAACCAGGGGCCTGCCCAGCGAGTTTGGACCCCATAAAAACCTGGTCTGGAAAACCACCCTGCCTGCAGGTCACTCCTCGCCGGTTCTCACAGAAGAGAATATCTTCCTCACCGCCTTTGAAGCGGATCAGCTTCTGACGTTTTGCCTCAAGCGCAGCAGCGGCAAAATCATCTGGCGCAAAGAAGCCCCGAGGTCCCGTGCAGACAAAGTCGATTACCGCAACACACCGGCCTCGGCTTCGCCGGTCACGGATGGAAAGCAAGTTTATGTCTTTTTTCCGGACTTTGGTCTGCTGGCCTACGACTTTGAAGGCAACGAACGCTGGCAGCTGCCGCTGGGGCCGTTTAATAATATTTACGGCATGGGCGCCTCGCCGGTGCTGGTCGACGACAAACTGATTCTGGTCTGCGATCAAAGTACTGACTCTTTCATCATTGCCGTGAATAAAAACAGCGGTGGAGTCATTTGGCAGACCCAACGGCCGGAAGCCAAAAGCGGTCATTCGACCCCGGTAGTTTATCAAACCGAGGCCGGCGAAAAGCAGGTTGTCGTGCCCGGCTCCTTTCTTCTAACCTCCTATGCAGCGGCAACGGGCGAAAAGATTTGGTGGGTGAAAGGTCTTTCCTTCGAAATGAAGTCAACGCCGGTCATGCAAGACGGCGTCTTGTACATCAACGGCTATGGTTCGCCCCTGAATCAGCCGGGAAGCCAGGTTAAGGTTCCTTCATTTGCAGAGGTGCTGTCAAAACAAGATGCTGACGGGAACGGACGGCTCAGCAAAGAGGAGCTGCCGGATGAGCCCGCGAGCTCCTGGTTCAGCTTTGTCGATCTCGAAAGTGACGGCCACTTGAATGCCGAAGATTGGGATTATTTGCAGGCGGCCCTCGCCAGTTTAAACGGCATGCTTGCCATCCGCCTCGGCGGACAAGGCGACATGACCGACAGCAATATCATCTGGCAGTACCGTCGCGCCGTGCCGCAGCTGCCGTCTCCCCTGCTCTACAAAGATGTTCTTTACATGATCAATGATGGCGGCATCGTGACCTCTTTCATTCCCGAGTCTGGCGAAGTCATCAAGCAAAGCCGCCTTAAAGGCGCCGTGGATAAATACTACGCTTCGCCGGTCGCCGCTGATGGTAAAATTTTTATGGTCAGCCGGCTCGGAAAAGTAAGCGTCCTGGATGCCAAAGGAAATCTAGAAGTGCTGGCGGTCAACGATCTTAAAGAACAGTGCTACGCCACACCGGCAATCGCCGATGGCAGACTCTACATCCGCACCCAGAAAACACTTTTTTGTTTTGGAAAGGAAAAGCAGCAGTGAAAACTACTTTCTCCAAAAGTCTGTTCTTAGCCTTTTTATCGATTTACTATTTTGCGGCCTGTAAATCAGGAGAAGAGACTTCTCTTGAACACATTCTGCTGAACCCAGGACATGACTTCTGGCAAGCAGC
>Ga0209988_10000435_pt1 | contig 25885 bp, 25 predicted proteins | sample N075metaG_FD_183115 | JGI IMG/M metagenome (GOLD analysis project Ga0209988, IMG submission 183115) | Deep subsurface microbial communities from Kermadec Trench to uncover new lineages of life (NeLLi) - N075 metaG (SPAdes) (version 2) | ecosystem: Environmental > Aquatic > Marine > Ocean trench... | reverse complement strand
TTATTGAAGGCAGCAATGAATGCCATCCGCAAACACCGGGGCGAAGCCGAACTGGACGCCTTTGAATTTCTGGCACTGGTCAAAGAAAAAATGCAGGTCGTCAATATGAATGAAGATCTTTTAAATCGCGCTGTCAACGAAGGCTTCTCAGGTGGCGAGAAAAAGCGTAATGAAATTTTTCAGATGACATTACTTGAACCCAAGTTGGCCATCCTTGATGAAACTGATTCTGGCCTGGATATCGATGCCTTGAAGATCGTTGCCGGTGGCGTCAACGATTTCCGCCGTAAAGACCGTGCCATCGTGCTAGTGACCCATTATCAACGCTTGTTAGATTACATCATCCCTGACTATGTACATGTCTTGTCTGATGGCAAGATCGTTAAATCTGGTGGTAAGGAACTGGCACTGGAGCTTGAAGAAAAAGGTTATGACTGGGTACGTGAGGAAGCTGACGCAGCATGAGCACAGCCCAAGCAAATAATTTGGCAAATAATCTGGCAGAAAATTTCCACGCTGCTTTTTTAGCACAACAGGAAATCGACGCTCTTGATGAGTCAAAATCTCTGGCCTGGTTAGCAGCGCATCGACAATGCGCCTTTGATCAGTTTCAGGAAAATGGTTTCCCGACACGTCGCCATGAAAACTGGAAATATACGGATGTCTCTCGAATTACCAAAACCGGATTCGTGACTGCAAATTCGGCAGATAATGTCATTCAAGCTGATGAACTGGACAAGCTGAAATTTAATACGGAAAACTGTCATGAACTAGTATTTATCAATGGTCAGTTCTCCGTAGAACACTCTGATATCGGCAGCCTTGATGACCAGGTTGTCATTGGTAGTTTACGTGATGCATTAAAAAATACACCGGAATTAATCGAAAATCATTTCAACCAATTTGTCAGCGAAGATCATGCCAGGGAAAATCATATCTTCGCTGCTTTAAACACTGCATTTTTTTGTGACGGTGCTTTTATCTACGTACCAGATAACGTAGTCATTGAAGATCCCATCATCATCTATTATATTTCCAGCAACAATGAAGTGAAGCTGGTCACGACACCACGTAATTTAATCATCATGGGCAAGAATGCACAGGCCAATGTGATTGAGAGTTTCCATGGGCTGAAAGGTGTTGTTAGTTTTACCAATACCATCACAGAGATTGAAACAGCTGATGGTTCAGTACTTGAACATTACAAAATACAACAGGAAAACACTGACAGTTTTCATATCGGCGGTACACATATCAAACAACATCGTAACAGCCGTGTTGAATCACACTCCATTTCATTAGGGGCAGCTATTGCACGTAATGATATCGTCACAGACCTGGCCGGTGAAGGTGCTGAGATCATTTTGAATGGACTTTATATGGGTGATGGTCGCCAGCACGTTGATAACCATACACTGGTGAATCATGCCAAACCGCATACCCGAAGTGACGAATATTATCGCGGCGTGCTAGATGGTCATGCACAGGGTGTCTTTAATGGCAAGGTCATTGTGCATAAAGATGCACAGAAAACAGATGCAGCACAATCTAATGCCAACCTCCTGTTATCTGATCACGCCGAGATTGATACCAAACCAGAACTGGAAATCTACGCCAATGATGTGAAATGTAGCCACGGTGCTACCGTTGGCCAACTAGACAAGAACATGTTGTTCTACCTTCGTTCACGTGGTCTTGATGCCGATACCGCCAAAAGTTTACTGACCTTTGCCTTTGTTGATAACGTCATTCGGCGCATCAAGTTTGCGCCTGTTCGCGAACAGCTGGAATTCAACGTTGGTGGTCGCTTACCTGATGCTGATTTAATCAAGGCAAATTTAAATTCAGGAATCGCGTAAATGTCGGCGGCCAACACAGCAAATAATATTAAAACATCCACATTGGATGTTGAAAATATTCGTCTGGATTTTCCGATCCTGCATCAGGAGGTTAATGGTAATCCTCTTGTCTATCTAGATAATGCAGCGACCTCGCAAAAACCCAGACAGGTGATCGAGGCACTGGATAAATATTATCAGCAAGATAATGCCAATATTCACCGCGGTGTGCATACCTTAAGTGAGAGAGCCACCGCCAACTACGAACAGGCCAGAGGGAAGGTACGTGACTTTCTCAATGCCAGCTCAGAGAAAGAAATTGTTTTTGTGCGCGGAGCAACGGAAGGCATCAACCTGATTGCACAGAGTTATGGCAGAACCAATCTCAAGGCCGGCGATGAAATAATTATTTCTGAAATGGAACACCACTCGAACATCGTACCGTGGCAGTTGCTATGTGAACAAACTGGTGCACTCCTGAAAGTAATCCCGATTAATGATACCGGTGAACTGATCATTGAAGAGTTCGATAAATTACTCAACTCAAAAACGAAGATTGTTTCAGTGGTTCATATCTCCAATGCGCTAGGAACCATTAACCCGGTTCAACATATTATTGATCATGCCCATGAATATAATGCGATCGTTATTATTGATGGTGCACAGGCGACGCCACATACCGCCGTGGATGTGCAGGCACTGGATTGTGATTTTTATGTGTTTTCCGGTCACAAACTTTTTGCGCCCACAGGTATCGGTGTGCTTTACGGCAAGACAGAGTTACTCGAAGCCATGCCTCCCTGGCAGGGTGGTGGCGATATGATCAAGGTGGTGTCATTCGAAAAGACACTGTATGCCGATCTGCCTTATAAATTTGAAGCAGGCACACCCCACATTGCGGGTGTCATTGGTCTCGGCGCTGCCATTGACTATATCAATTCAATTGGTCTCGAGGCTATTGCCACTTACGAACATGAACTACTTGAGTTCGCTACAGAAAAAGCTGAACAAGTTGAAGGCCTGCGCCTGATTGGTACAGCAGCACAGAAAGCCAGCATCTTGTCTTTCGTCATGGACGGCATTCACCCACATGACATAGGCACAATCCTTGATCATGAAGGCGTCGCCATACGCACAGGTCACCATTGTGCCATGCCGGTAATGACACATTTTAATGTGCCAGCAACTGCGCGTGCTTCCTTTGCTTTCTATAACACCTTTGCAGAAGTCGATAGTTTGATTCAGGCCCTGGAAAAAGCCAGAGAGGTTTTTGCGTAATGTTTGATTTAAAAGATCTCTATCAGGAAGTCATCATTGATCATAATCGTAGTCCGAGAAATTTTGGCAAACTCGAAAACCCAACTCAGGTTGCCGAAGGCTATAATCCCTTGTGTGGTGATAAATTAAATCTTTATTTAACAACAGAAGATGATCTGATCACGGATGTCAGCTTTGATGGCTCCGGCTGCGCCATCTCGGTTGCCTCCGCGTCTTTAATGACAGATTCATTAAAAGGTAAGACCACCAAAGAGGCCGAACAACTGTTCAAAAATTTTCATGATTTAATCATGAAGGAAGAACCCCCCGACCAGGAACAAATGCAATCACTGGGAAAACTTGCGGCACTGGCAGGCGTCAAGGAATATCCGGCTCGCGTTAAATGCGCGACGCTTTGCTGGCATACCTTGCATTCGGCATTACAGGATAACAAGGACTCTGCGACAACAGAATAATTGAGGACGAAACATGAAACATAATGACCCCATCACCCTGATACGAGACTGCAACGCTGCACTGATCCCGGATGGTACTCCCATCAAACTTGAAAAAGATAGTATCGTCTATATTACGCAGGCATTAGGCGGAAGCTATACAGTGAATATCAATGGCAATCTTGCGCGCGTTGACAGTAAAGATGCTGATGCACTGGGATTTGAAGTTGAGGATACTCAGGATAAGCATGTTAAAAAAACAATCACTGACGATGGCAGTGTTGAAGAAGCACTAATCTGGGAGCAACTGCGCACCTGTTACGACCCAGAAATTCCTATCGACATTGTCGAACTCGGTCTGGTTTATAATTGCAGCGTCACCCCGGTCGAAGCCGGTAATCAGGTCGATATCACCATGACACTGACTGCGCCTGGTTGTGGCATGGGCGAATTTCTGGCCGATGATATTCGCAGCAAAATAAGCAGCTTGCCTAACGTCACCCAGGTCAATGTCGAGTTGACTTTTGATCCACCATGGAACCAGACCATGATGTCAGAAGCTGCCAGATTACAAACTGGTCTTTATTAATACTCATTTTTTTACTTAATTCCTGCTAGAGATCCCTGTTATGTCGGACTGGATTAACATCGAACCCACAGAACTCTTCGTCCCAGGCCAGGCCAGGCTAGTTGACCTGGGCGATGTACAAATTGCCGTTTTTAATCTCGATGGCGAATATTTTGCTCTCGAAGATAACTGCAGCCATGATAATTCCCCCTTGCTAGGCTGTGGGGAGGAACCAGAACAAATACTTGATGGCGATCAAATTATCTGTCCACGTCATGGTGCAAGATTTTGCATTAAAACTGGCAAGGCTCTCACACCTCCTGCCTATGAAGATGTACCGACTTTTCCTGTTCAAATCACAGACGGTATCGTTCAAACACGCGACGACCGTTGGGATTGATAGATTTTTTTACTGCTTGTTCGTATTTACGTCACATGAAGTGATATAAAGGCTTTACGCTTGATTCCAAGCACGTATAATCGCGCGTTTAATTAACCAGTAACCTTCGGTTTTCCTTTTCGAAAGCCATCTCGGAGTTAGTAAGTAAATGGCAGTTGAACGTACGCTATCAATGATCAAACCTGATGCCGTAGCGAATAATTATATTGGGGAGATTTATTCCCGATTTGAGGCAAATGGCCTGACTATCATTGCTGCCAAAATGGCACATTTAAAAAAAGAACAGGCTGAAGAATTTTATGCTATTCATAAAGAGCGACCTTTCTATACCATGCTGGTTGAATTCATGATCTCTGGCCCAGTGATGGTCACAGTCCTCGAAGGTGAGGATGCCATCGCAAAATACCGTACCTTGATGGGGGCGACCATGCCGGAATTTTCTGTTCCTGGCACAATCCGTTACGACCTGGCAAGAGAGGGAAAAAGCAACGAAAATGCAGTGCATGGATCCGATTCGCCAGAAACTGCAGCGGAAGAAATTAAATTTTTCTTCCAGCCAGAGGAAATCTGCTACCGCACCCGCTAACATGGGGCCTAAAATATGAGTATAAACGTGGACAAGCAAACCAACCTGCTTGATCTGGATCGACAATCCATGGAGGCTTATTTTATCGACATGGGTGAAAAACCTTTTCGTGCCGCCCAGGTACTCAAGTGGATCTACCAATACGGCATCACCGATTTCTCGGAGATGACAACTTTAAGTAAAGCACTTCGCGAAAAATTATCCGGCATCGCCCAGATCGAATTTCCAAAAATAATCTCTGAACAAATATCAAAAGATGGCACACGTAAGTGGCTACTCCAGCTTGATAATAACAACAGCATAGAAACCGTGTTTATCCCGGAAAAAGACAGGGGAACTTTATGTGTATCTTCTCAGGTAGGGTGTGCACTGGACTGTAGCTTCTGCGCTACCGGCAAGCAGGGATTCAATCGCAACCTGACTACCGGTGAGATCATTGGCCAATTATGGATTGCCAGTCAGGCACTGGGAGTCTATCAGCATAAAAACCGCACTATCAGTAATATCGTTATGATGGGTATGGGTGAACCCATGCTCAATTTTGATAATGTTGTTAGCGCCATGAACTTGATGATGGAGGATCATGCATTTGGACTCTCTCGCAAACGAGTCACACTGAGCACATCGGGTCTGGTTCCGGCAATTGATAAACTGGCTGAAACAAGTGACGTTAGTCTGGCAATTTCATTGCATGCAACCAATGATGAACTGCGTAATCAGCTAGTGCCAATTAACAAGAGCTTTCCCATTGCAGAATTAATGGCAGCTTGCAAAAGATACGCAAAAATTCGCGCCGTAGATACCATCACATTCGAATATGTTATGCTGGACGGCATCAACGATAGTGAAGCCGAGGCCCGTATGCTTGTTAAGCTGATGAATGGAATCCCCGCAAAGATCAATCTGATCCCATTCAATACGTTTCCTGGAACTGATTACAAATGTTCCAGCACAATGGTAATCGACAAATTCAGGGACATCTTGATCAAGGGTGGTGTTTTCACCATCACGCGCAAAACCAGAGGTGAAGATATCGATGCGGCCTGTGGCCAACTGGTGGGTAAAGTCATGGCTCGCGCAAAGAAACATCAACACCAGCAAAGGAATAATCAGACATGAGAAAAATTACTCTATCTATTATTCTTTATTTCCTTTGTTTAGGCTTAAATGGCTGTAGTCAAACGAGTGATGATTATGATTCTATCAGGCCATCGGCAGGAACCAACGATGTTGCGCAGGCTAATCTCAACCTTGGAATAGCATACTTACGAACCGGCGAATTCGAAAAATCACTGGAAAAATTACAAAAGGCACAGGCAGCTGATCCACATTATCCACCTATCTACAACACCCTGGGGGTCCTATACCAGCAGCTTGGAAATAGAGTAAAAGCAGAGGAATATTACCTGCGAGCACTTGGTTTAAATGGATCTGATTCCTCCACACTGAATAATTATGGTCAATTCCTTTGTCAGGAATCTCGCTTTGATGAAGCTGAAGTAACTTTCCTGAAAGCTGCAAATAACCCATTATATGCAACACCAGAAATTGCATTATCAAATGCTGGCACCTGTGCCATGAAACAGGGCAAATTAGATACCGCTGAAATATATTTTAGAGACGCGTTGGGAAATAATCCCAGACTTGCTATTGCCCTGTTGCAAATGGCTGAAATTTCATATGCCACAGGCAACTATCTCTCAGCAAGAGGGTATTTGCAACGATACCTTGAGACAGGTTCCCATACAGCAAAGAGTCTTTGGCTAGGTATCCAGATTGAAAATGAGTTAGGCGATAAGAATGCGTTATCTAGCTACAAACTATTACTGAGGAATAAATTCCCAGATAGCAAGGAAACTGGCTTGTTAAAAGATAGTATGGTTAAGTAAGTAATGCCAGAAAATCAAATAGAAAACAGCAATGAACTTGGAACCTTACTTACCAGGGCCAGGGAAAAGTTGTCATTTTCTCAAAAAGATATCGCATCCAGACTCAACTTAAGGGAAGCAGTCATTGCGGCACTGGATGCCAATGACTTCGATAAATTACCTGCACCAACCTATGTAAGGGGATATATAAGAAGTTATGCACGTGTCATTAATCTAAATGCGGATAGTCTTATTAACCTTTACGAAGGCGTAGCCGAAGCACCTCCGGAGATTCTTCCAGATGTGCAACCTGTGGTTCAGGCAAGTAGTAGAGATAAACCTGTTAAAGCGATGACTTATCTGGTTACTTTTACATTAGTCATTTTAATCATTGCCTGGTGGCAAGGCCAACACATTGTCAGTACAGATTTCTTCGCAAGTAATACTAAAACCAGCTCAGGTGGAAAATATCCAGGTGGGTTTACCTATACTTATAATGTTGTCAATCACCCGGATATTCTCGAGCTATCTGAGATAGATGAGCTAGATAATAGTGGTCTAAAAGACATGAAAATTGTTGATCTGGCCAAAACCAGTGAGTCAAAACCCGATAATATTTTGTCAATAGAAGATCCATTAAATCTGAATGCACAGACAAACTTAAATATCCTGGCAAATTCGGATACCTTGAAGATGGAATTAACTGCTGAGTCCTGGGTTGAGGTATATGATGTTTTAGGCGAAAAGCTCTATCGTGGCCTTGCCAAACCCGGTGAGAAAATCAGCATCATCGGCACAGCACCATTATCAGTCAAGCTTGGTAACGCCAGGGCTGTTTCTGTCAACTTCAATGGTAAGGCTTTCGATACAAGCACATATACCAAAGCAGGTGTTGCCCGTTTTCTATTAGAGTAATTTTCCCGGAATAATCTTTTTGGCGTGTTAAATAAAGCGTCGTAAGCTGTATTCATCAGTCCAGGGGGTTTCCCCGAATTTCTTGATCGGGAGATGGCCCTCAAAGCCACTACATAATGGCTCATATTTACTGACACGCTGGTATACTGACGCACTAAAAATTATTATGACCCACAAAAATTTCAGAATAATTCATTTCCCGGGAGAAAGCTTTGTCTGAGAAATTACAAGCTTTACGCGGCATGTCAGACATCCTGCCGCATGAAACTGGTCGCTGGCAGTTTGTTGAAAGAAAAATCACCGACATCCTGAATAATTATGGCTATCAGGAAATCCGCATGCCCGTGCTTGAGAAAACCGAGCTATTCGCTCGATCCATCGGCGAGCAGACCGATATTGTTACCAAGGAGATGTACAGCTTTGAAGATCGTAATGGCGATAGTCTGACCTTACGACCAGAAGGCACAGCAAGCTGTGTCAGGGCAGGACTTGAACATGGTTTATTCCATAATCAGACACAAAAACTCTGGTATATGGGCCCCATGTTCAGACATGAAAGACCACAAAAAGGCAGACAAAGACAATTTCACCAGATTGGTGTCGAGGCCTTTGGTTTTGATGGTCCGGACATAGATGCTGAACTTATCATGTTAAGCGCACGCCTGTGGCGTGAACTTGGAGTAAAAGATATATGCCTGCAATTGAACTCTCTGGGAACTGCTCAGGCAAGAGCCAGGTATCGTGAGATACTGATAGACTATTTTTCACAACACCAAAAGCAGTTAGACGAAGACAGCCAACGCAAGCTGCAGACAAACCCGTTACGTATTCTTGATAGTAAAAATCCGGACATGCAGGAATTGATCAGCGCAGCTCCGATGATGAGGGATCATCTGGATAAGGAATCTACAGTTCATTTTGAACAATTAAAAAATATATTAGATGAGACTGGCATTTCCTATGAAATCAATCCACGGCTGGTACGTGGTCTGGATTATTATGGGCAAACTGTCTTTGAGTGGGTCACTGATCAGCTCGGGGCACAGGGCGCTGTTTGCGCAGGTGGACGCTACAACGGATTGATTGAACATTTCGGTGGCAAACCCGTCCCAGCTTGCGGGTTTGCGCTGGGGATGGAACGCCTGATAGCGTTGATCGAAACCAATGGCTTTGACATTGAAGCACAGCCACCGCATGCCTATTTTATCTTATCTACTGAAGATAAAGTCACTGCTGCAGGCATGAAACTGGCCGAGAACTTGCGTGATCAACTACCACAACTCAGGCTGATGACCCATTGTGGCGGCGGGAGTTTTAAGAACCAGTTCAAGCGTGCCGATAAATCCGGTGCACTATTCGCCCTGATCATGGGTAGTGATGAGGTAATAAATCAGACCGTGGGCTTCAAGTCATTAAGGGGCAAATCTGAGCAGGAATCCGTTTCCTGGGACAATATTGGCGAAATATTGGCGAAAAACATTCAATAGCCGCCTGCAGTGTTTTGCAGAGACCATTGCACGATGCCTTAAGCATCATTATCATCCGGCAGCTGAGTTTATCATTCCCAGGAATTCCAGTGAGTTCCGGGGAATAAATTTTGGAGGAGAGAATTTTGGAAGGTTATAGAACAGACGAAGAACAGGTTGAACAACTGAAAAAATGGTGGGAAGAGAATGGTAAATCAATCATTGCTGGTATTGCCCTGGGCCTGATTGCCATATTCGGATGGCGAGGCTGGCAAGATCACCTTGTGACACAAGGGGAGAATGCCTCTGATCTTTATGAGCAGATGGCCGCAGATATCCGCGATGGAAAAGGAACAGACGTAGAAGCAATCGCAGAACAGTTAAAACAGGACTACACATCAACACCATATTCGACTTTCTCATCACTACTGCAGGCACGTGAAGCGGTGGATAAAGACGATATCGAATCTGCAAAAACCCATCTTCAGTGGGTTCTTGATAACACAGATAACGATGAATTCAGGCATCTTGCCAGGTTACGGCTTTCGCGTTTATTGCTGACAGAGGATGATAAAGATGCTGCATTGTCTTTAATTGAAAAAGGCGACTCAGGAAAATTTGCATCAAGTTATCATGAACTACGCGGCGATATTTTGTTGCAGCAAGGTGATTCAAAAGCGGCTCAGGATGCCTATACACAGGCATTGGCAACACAAAATAGCATCCGTGGTAATCAATCTATTGTACAAATGAAACTGGATGATCTGGGAACGAATCAGCTCTGATGCTATCAAGCACCCGCTATTTTTTATTCGCCTTAACACTGGCCCTATTATCGGGGTGCGGCACTGTGAAAAATATGTTTGGTAGTGGCGAGGATAATACTATTCCGCCTACTCCTTTGGTGGAAATTGAGACACTTACCGAAATTATAAAGCTCTGGTCAAAAGATACAGGCAAGGGCTCGACCAAACAATACCTCAAGCTCACGCCTTCTCACATTCAAGGTAAAGTCTTTGTCGCAGATGTTCGCGGTAAACTGACAGCCTTTGATGCGACCAGCGGCAACAAGCTATGGGAAAATGATGCGAATATGAGCATTACAGGTGGGCCAGGTTCCAGCGAAACACTCACCATGATTGGTTCAGATAATGGTGATGTACTGGCATACGCAAGCGAAAGCGGAGATTTCCTGTGGCAGGCCAAAGTCTCCAGCGAAATTCTTGCCGCACCACAGGAAGCCTATGGCATTGTGGTAGTACGTACTATCGACGGCAAAATTTTTGGGCTTGACGCAAATGATGGAAGCCGTCTGTGGATCTATGATCGTACTGTGCCTGCACTAACATTACGCGGTACCAGTAATCCCGTCATTACAGGCGATGTTGTCATTGCTGGTTTTGATGGCGGTCGCATTTCTGCGATTGAATTGCACACTGGAAAGTTAATCTGGGAGACAAGTATCTCACTGGCATCTGGTCGTTCTCAATTGGAGAGAATGGTTGATATTGATTCGGAACCTGTGGTTATTGGTAATGATATCTACGTTGCGACATTTCAGGGACGTCTTGCCTCGGTGGCTCTGGAAAATGGTCGGATCACCTGGACACGTGATATCTCTTCCTATGCGGGACTCACCGCTGACGAGAAGAATATCTATATTACGGATGACCAAAGCCATGTCTGGGCACTGGAACGGTCATCTGGTAATTCTGTATGGAAACAGGAAGGTTTATTCGCCAGACGTGTAACAGCACCTGCCACTTTTGGCGAGCTTGTCGTTGTTGGCGATCTGGAAGGCTATTTACACTGGATGGATAAAAGCAACGGTCAGTTTGTTGCTCGCACACAGATTTCAAAGAGTCCAATTTTAGCGCCGCCTGTTGCAGTTGAAGACATTGTCTACGCATACAGCAGTGATGGAACGCTGGTTGCGTACACCTCTCATTAGGCAGGAAAACAGATATGAAGTCCGTTATTGCCATCGTTGGCCGCCCCAACGTCGGCAAGTCCACCTTATTTAATTTCCTCACACGCAGTCGTAATGCACTTGTCGCAGATCGGCCCGGGGTCACGCGCGATCGCCAGTATGGATTTGGCAATTATCAAGGGCGTGAATTTATACTGGTTGATACCGGTGGTCTAGGTCGAAATGATAAAGATTCAGAAAATATTTCCAACCTCATATCAGATCAATCTCTACTTGCAATAGAAGAAGCAGATGTATTGATATGGCTGGTTGATGGACGTGAGGGCCTGACATCAGAAGATGAACATCTCGCCAGAATTTTGCGCCCAATGTGTGATCATATCTTTCTAACCGCTAACAAAACTGAGGGGCTTGATGCAGATATCATTTTGTCTGATTTCTACCGTCTCGGCTTTAGCGGCCCCTTTGCCATCTCGGCCAAACGGGGGACAGGGATCCGCCAACTCATGGATGAAGTTATCAAGCAATTGCCTGTTGAGTCAGAGGATGAAGATCAAACTAAACATGGTTTACGTATCACGGTGCTCGGTCGCCCCAATGTTGGAAAATCAACACTGACTAATAGAATTCTTGGTGAGGAACGCATGCTCACCTTCAATCAACCCGGGACTACCCGCGATAGTATTGCCATTCCTTTTGAGCGTGATGGCACGCCTTACACCTTGATTGACACAGCAGGCATACGTAGACGTTCAAAGATCAGCGATACCATTGAAAAATTTAGTGTTATAAAAGCACTTCAGGCAATCGATAACACACAAATTGTTATTCTAGTGCTCGATGCGCATGAAGCTATCACAGAACAGGATGCTAGCTTACTCGGGTTGATTGTTGATAGCGGTAAGGCACTGATTATTGCGATTAACAAATGGGATGGCCTGGAGCTGTCACATAAAAACAGAATAAAGGCGCAACTGGATCGTAAACTGGGATTTATTGATTATGCCTGTATTCATTTTATTTCCGCATTGCATGGTAGTGGAGTTGGCAAGCTGTTCGTATCAATCAACAAGATTTCAAAATCAATCTCAATTGCACCAGCCGCCTCAAAGATAACGGCAATCCTGCAACAGGCAACCCAGGCCCATTCACCCCCCGTAGTTCATGGCAGACGTATCAAATTACGTTATGCCCACATAGGCGGACATGATCCGATACGAATTATTGTACACGGTAGTCAAACCAACCGCGTCCCGGAATCCTACAAACGCTATTTGTCCAAGCAAATGAGAAAACAATTAAAGCTGATAGGAACACCCGTTCTGATAGATTTTAAACAAGGGGACAATCCGTACAAAGACAGGAAGAACATCCTGACAAACAGACAAATCGAGAAACGCAGACGCCTGATGCGTCATGTTAGAAAGAAATAAGCGACAGTAATTTATCGCTATCTTGATAGTCTATTGTACTGACTTTGAATCATGCTCAAAATACGGCTGGCATCCTCACTCTCTATCCATTGATCTTCTTCATCCAGAACAACGACTTCAGTTTTATCGCCGACGCCAGTCAGACTGATATGAAATACCTTGCCATCTTCATCATCGTCTCCCCAGAATTTAAGTCTGTCCAATAGACTTTTCTTTTCTTCGTCTGGGGCAGCATAGTAGATAACAAAGTAAATACCCTTTTCTACGTCTTTCTTCTCGATATACATACCAGACTCACTGATTGCACCTTCAATATTGCGCCATGCCCTGGAGAATTCATCAGGGATGGTCAGATATTCCTTGCCTTCGCCCGCATTTAATATTTCGGCCCTGGCCACTGGACTCTCTGGGCTAAATGCTTGCCCTGAGCCAGAAGATGAACTCGTTACTGCAGACTCACCATAAAAGTACACATTCAATTCACTGATCAGTTCCTTGAGCTGTTCCTCACTACTCTCCTGGCCTATCCATTCAGCATTACCGTCACTAAGAATGATTATTTCCTGTGTTTCACTTGAAAGGAACAATATCAGGTTTCCAGGCGTTCCACCTTCTTCTGAAAATATCTTGAATTTTTCTCTGTATGTCACCACACCGTCGATTGAGATTTCCTTGAACTGTGTTTCCAATACACCAAGTTCAGCATCATCAAGATCCATCTCAAAACCTTTGGCTAACCAGAATTCGCTTAGCTTAGGCCAGATTGAGAATGATGTGCCCTGTACTGACAGCCACTTTTCATCAGCATTATCCAGCATCGCCATCTCTGCATCAGACATTCGTCCACCCAGGCGCATTTGTTTGCGCCGTTGAAACTCAGACAGCGTGTTGGCATCTTCTTCATCAGGAATCACCAATGGATCATTCAGCGCATCAGTGGTTAAGTCTGGTGGCACCTCCAAATCAGGCAGCGATTGGCTCCTTTGATATTTGGTTCTGTTGTCTGGTATCACGTCACCGAGACCAAGTCCCCCACAGCCGTTGAGTAAAACTGAGGTAAGGAAAAGTAAGAATACTTTTTTTGATAACATAATATAAAATTCTAGATTAACTTTGCTTAAATTGTCCTGATATAAATAGCCCTGGTTTAAATTACCCGCTTTAAATTACATGGGCCTGTTTCATGGCTCTGATGAGAACTTCTTCCAAGCTCTCTGTCATCCAGGTAAGTGGCAGCCTGATACCTGCCTGGATCAATCCCATCTTGTATAATGCCCACTTGGCAGGAATTGGATTAGATTCAATAAATAAGTGTTCGTGTAAACCAGTCAAGGTATCGTCAATTTTTGTTGCGCCTTCACGATCCCCTATCTTTGCAAATTCACATAGTTCGTGCATTGCTCTGGGGGCGACATTTGCTGTTACAGAAATGACGCCATCACCACCCTGCAATAAAAATTCTTTAGTTGTTGCATCATCGCCGCTAACCAACATGAAGTCATCAGGGCATAGCGACCTAATCACTTCGATACGACTTAAATCGGCTGTCGCTTCCTTAACACCGATAATGTTATCCACCTTCGATAGCCTGCCAATTGTTTCTGGCAACATGTCACAGGCCGTACGACTCGGCACATTATATAGAATCTGTGGAATACTTACCGCTTCTGCTACTGCCTTGTAATGTAGGAACAAACCTTCCTGTGTGGGCTTATTGTAGTAAGGTGTGACCAACAGACATGCATCTGCGCCCGCATCTTTCGCGCATCGTGTCAGAAAAATTGCTTCCGTTGTTGAATTTGCCCCAGTGCCTGCAATCACCGGAACCCTGCCATTAACAAACTCCACCACCTGTCGAATCACCTCACAGTGTTCCTCATTATTCAATGTCGCGGATTCGCCTGTGGTACCCACAGCCACAATGGCATCAGTTTTGTTCTCGATATGGAATTCAACCAGCCCAGCCAGACTGTTTTTATCTAGCGGTGTTTCTGGTGCATTACCTTCCTGCATGGGGGTCGCCACAGCGACCATACTACCTTGAAACATTCTTTAAACCCTTTATCTCACTGCTTAAAATATCGTTAAAAAATCAATTCTTCCGCTTTGTCTGTGCATAAATCCAGAACACCTGAATATGCAGTCAACGGAAAAGCGGCACAGTATACTACAGCTAGGCGATGACAATAAATCCGACAACGAATCAAATTCTCTGTTCCCGGGAATTTTTCCGAAAACTTGCTCAGATACCCGAACTACCTGGAAATGTAGGTATATATACCTTGCAGACGTGGTGACAAAATCGGACAATGAGACTGTAATCCATTAGAAGCAATTGTCGTTAAAAACTAAATTGCCATTAAAAAAACATTGGATGAAATGCAGAATTACATCGTACTAACAGCACTGGGGGAAAATCACCCTCAAATTATCGAAAAATGCTCAAAGGCAATCAAGGAATGTGGCTGTAATATCATCGATAGCCGCGTCATTGCCCTGGGAAAAGAACTTTCTCTATCCATGATGCTCAGCGGTAGCTGGAGTGCTGTGGCCAAACTGGAACACATGTTGCCTTCTCTAAAAAAGAAACTAAATGTAGAATTCCAGTTCCGCAGAACAAGTCCTCCTGACAAGCCCTCTCAAGGTTTACCTTATGCTATCGAAATAGTCTCCGTAGATCGCATCGGTGTTGTCCATGACATCACTGATTTTCTGGTCAATAATGATATTACTATCCAGGACATGTTCACTAATACCTATCAAGCAACACACAGTAGCACGCCGATGTTCTCGCTGAATGCCACAATTAATATCCCCGTTAATATTTCAATCTCGGCAATCCGTAATGATTTTAACGATTTTTGTGATCGGCTGAATCTTGATGCGATAATGGAACCGGTAAAATAATCTCAACAATAATTATTCACAACAAGCACAAAATGGCGCAGTATTATTATGGCACTGGTAAAGATTGGTAAAAAAGTCACAGATATAAAATTGGCCGCAACCGGCGAACAAACTCTCCAGTTATCCGATTTCAAGGGTAAAAAAATTGTTTTATATTTCTATCCAAAAGATAGTACTCCCGGTTGTACCCTGGAAGGTCAGGATTTTCGCGACAACAAAAGAAAATTCAGTGCAAGAAATACCATCATCCTTGGTGTCTCTCGTGACAGTGTCAAATCACATGAAAACTTTAAAAATAAACAGTCGTTCACATTCGAACTCCTCTCAGATCCTGATGAAAAACTGTGTATACAATTTGATGTGATTAAAGAGAAAAATATGTATGGTAAAAAAATGATGGGGATTGAGCGCAGCACCTTTCTGATAGATGAGAAAGGTATTCTGATACATGAATGGCGCAAGGTAAAAGTGAAGGGACATATTGAAGAGGTCCTCGAAGTAATAAGTAAAAATAAATAAGCAAGGAAAAATATAAAATATATATAAGCTATGGCAGAAGAAACTCGTCCCCGCCTATTCGTACTAGACACAAATGTCCTGATGCATGATCCAGGCTCAATTTTCCGGTTTCAGGAACATGATCTGTTTATCCCCATGATGGTTCTGGAAGAACTCGATGCCGCCAAAAAAGGCATGTCCGAAGTTGCTCGCAATGTTAGACAGGTCAGTCGCTTCCTTGATGAACTTATTACTGAAGCAGATACAGACGCCATAGAGAAGGGGCTGCCCTTGTCTTCATTATCATCTAATAACGGTGATCCAAACCCACATGGCAAGCTATTTTTACAAACCAGCACACTGGAATCACGCTTGCCTGCGAATCTTCCAGGTAATAATGCGGATAACACAATTCTGGGAACTGCCCTTGCCCTGCAGGAAAAGTATTCTGACAAGATAGTCACTCTGGTTTCCAAGGATATTAATCTACGTATCAAGGCGCATATTGTCGGTGTCCATACCGAAGACTATTACAACGACAAGGTACTGGATGATGTCGACCTGTTATATACCGGGGTCAATAAATTGCCTGATGATTTCTGGGATTGCCATTCAGAAAATCTGGATTCATGGCAGGATGGAAAAAAAACCTATTACAAAATCAATGGCACACCACTTGAAGAAGACTGTTATCCCTACCAATGTTTATATAGTGAAACTGGTGACGACTTCGAGGCCATGGTCACTCATGTAGAAGATGATCAAACAACACTGGCACTTGTGACAAATTACCGTGATGCCCATAGCTCTGTATGGGGTATTCATGCGCGTAATCGTGAACAGAACTTTGCGCTCAATATGATGATGGATCCTGAAGTTGATCTGGTGACTCTGTTAGGCGTGGCCGGTACGGGCAAGACACTACTGGCTCTCGCCGCAGGGCTTGAACAGGTCATGGAATCAAAACTCTTTCGTGAAATAATCATTACACGCGCCACCATCCCTGTGGGTGAAGATATTGGCTTTCTGCCCGGCACAGAAGAAGAAAAAATGGCACCATGGATGGGTGCGTTACTAGATAACCTGGAAGTACTGACAGATTCGGAAGATGCCAATGAATGGGGTCGTGCTGTCACAGAAACTTTATTAAACAAACGCATTAAATTACGTTCACTTAATTTTATGCGCGGTCGAACTTTTCAAAATAGATATATTATTGTCGACGAAGCGCAGAACCTGACTTCCAAGCAAATGAAGACTTTGATTACTCGCGTTGGTCCCGGCAGCAAGATGATCTGCCTGGGTAATGTTTGTCAAATAGATACGCCCTATATTACTGAAACCACTTCTGGTTTAACTTATGTCATCGATAAGATTAAAAACTGGGAGCATAGTGGGCATATTACGTTGACTCGAGGGGAGAGATCGAGGTTGGCGGATTTTGCCAGTATGCATTTGTAGTTTCTTTTACTAGTGGTTTCGTCCTTCGGGAAAGTGCAAAGCACTTATCTGGAATCCAGCACTTCTATCGTCATACCGGCCTTGAGCCGGTATCCAGTCAATACAAGGTTCCTTTATCCCTTTCTAAGTTTTGATTTCGCCTCTATGGCGAGTTACTTCTTGTTGCTCACCCCACAAGAAGTAACCAAGAAAGACGGTGCCCGAATGCCTTGGTCTAAAGGCTACCCGAACTGCTCACCATCGCCAACGCGCCGTTCAAATTCGCATCCCTGCTCAGTTGAACTAAAAATCACATCCCTGTGATTTTTTCGCTACCGATGACAATCAGTTCGGCAAGACAATACGGGAAGTAAACTGCTGAACATTCACTATTGTAAAATTAACGCAGGGATAGATCCCCCTATGTCATGCCGAGGAAGGAAGTAGTGATAGGGGCAACTGCACAGGAGGTGCAGTTGAGTGGCGTTGAGGCAGGATGCCGATTCGGCGCGTGCCCGTAAGCACTGCTGACTGACGAGGGAAGCCCCAAGTCATTGTTTGGGGCCCATGACATCGGTGGGCGACTTTCTTTTCGTACCTTTTCTTTCGTTCGTACAAAGAAAAGGTACACTCCGCTAAAAGGGCGACAAATCGTCAGGACAGACGATTTGCACGGCAGTATGCCGCCGCAGGCGAGGTACAGGGAAGTACCGAGTGAAATCAATTCTATAAAGAATAAATATATCTAATATTGACTAGATACTGGCATACGCCAGTATGACGATTATGTGCTAATAGATTACCGTCTACACGAGCCAAATGACAAATTATAAAATCTAACTCAAACTTCAACCGTGCTCTCAGCCGACTCCTGCAAATAATCCGCCGTAGTTGGCCAGATATTAATCAAGGCCTTGACCAGGGTCGCCAATGGAATCGCAAAGAAAACGCCCCAGAACCCCCATAAACCACCGAACACTAAAATAGCCACAATGATGGCAATGGGATGAAGATTGACGGCATCCGAAAAAAGTACTGGTACCAGGATATTCCCATCCAGAAATTGCAGGATCGCGTAACCAATCATTAACCACGCGAACTGACTATCCAGACCCCACTGAAAATACCCAACCAGTGCAACAGGCAGGGTCACCACGGCAGCCCCGATATATGGAATCAACACAGACAACCCCACTACTAAGGCCAGCAGTGATGCATAATTTAGATCCATTAATGTGAAGAGTACCAATGACACAGCAAAAACAATGAGAATTTCGTTGGCTTTGCCGCGTACGTAATTACCAATCTGCCCATCCATCTCATGCCAGATTTCTGTAATGAGCTGTCTCTCAGCCGGTAAAAAACGTGTAAGCCAGGAAATTATGATCTCCTTATCTTTCAGAAATAAGAAGATCATCACTGGCACCAGGATTAGATAAACAAGTACGGTGATAATGGCAGGAATGGATGCCAGAGAAAGCGATAGAAAATTCTGACCAAGATCACTAACACCACTTTTGATCGCAAGAATAACCTCCGATACGGCATCTTCAGAGATAATTTCCGGATACTGTTGCGGAAGCTTCAACAAGAGTTCCTGACCACTGGCGATCATGTAGGGCACCTCCTGGAAAAACTGGCTTAACTGTCTTGACAGGATTGGGAATAAACCAATCAGCAAGAAGACCAGAAAAGTCATAAACAGAAGGAAGACGATGTATACGGCTAATGACCTCGATCCCTGAAGCCTTTGAATTTTTTGTGCTGGCCCTTCAAGCAAATAAGCAATGATGATCGCCGCGATTAATGGCGCCAGCATCTTGCCCATGGTAAAGACAATCACAAACCCGATTACCAGCAAGACTGCCAGTAAGGCCGCCTGCGGATCGGTAAAGTATCTGCGATACCATGAGTTTATATATTCAAACATTTATTTAAATGTTACCTGATATTCACTGTAGGTATAATGTTATCTTGATCACTGTATTCTGTATATTAATATCACCTCGTTTGTAACCCTCGTGATCCTTGTGACCACTGGATTTTGCAATGAATAAACCTGTAAACGACATAGACTACAACAGACTGGCCGAACAGATTAAAGACTGGGGGTTTGAGCTCGGTTTTCAACAAATCGGGATTAGCGACACTGATCTGGCAAAAGATGAAAAATATCTGCTCAAATGGCTGGATCAAGCCATGCATGGTGAAATGGGTTATATGCAGCAACACGGCAGTAAACGCTCTCGCCCTGCCGAATTGATCCCGGGAACCATCAGGATTATTTCTGTGCGGATGGATTACATGCCTGAAGATGGTGAAGATCCAGAAGCTATATTAAATGATCCGCAACAGGCTTATGTCTCACGTTACGCCACTGGCCGTGACTATCACAAAATTATTCGTAACAGATTGCAAAAACTGGCAGAAAGGATCGCAAAGGTCACAGGTGAATTTGGTTATCGTGCCTTTACTGACAGCGCACCAGTTCTGGAAAAAGCCATTGCCAGAAACTCGGGCCTGGGCTGGATTGGTAAGCATACAAATTTAATTAATCCAAAGGCAGGCTCGTGGTTTTTTCTGGGGGAGATATATACAGACCTGCCCTTACCCGTGGATGAACCATTTATCACAGATCATTGTGGCTCTTGCACCGCATGTATTGATATTTGTCCTACGCAAGCCATCGTCGAACCCTATAGGGTTGATGCCAGACGATGTATCTCTTATTTGACCATTGAATTACGCGAATCAATCCCGGAAGAATTCAGAAAAGACATCGGCAATCGGATCTATGGTTGTGATGATTGCCAGCTCGTCTGCCCATGGAATAAATTTTCAATTCTATCAACAGAGCAAGATTTCACTATTAGAAATAGTCTGGACTCATCGACATTGATAGATTTGTTTAGCTGGACGGAAGAAGAATTCCTGAAAAAAATGGAAGGCTCAGCAATACGGCGCATCGGTTACGAAGCCTGGTTGAGAAATATTGCTGTTGCCCTGGGTAATTTGATGCGTAGCCTGGTTGAAAACGAAACCGTTGATAAAGAAACTCCCCGGAATATTACTCGTGTGCTTGAAGAGAAAAGGCTACATACATCTGAATTAGTCAGAGAGCATATTGAATGGGCATTACTACAATGTGCATGACTCCAATTCAGACCATTTCTTTTTTACTGGCACAACTAATACAAAGTGATGTGGCCGGATCCAGTTTTAATCTTGGTTCTGCGATTTCTTTGTCACACTCAAGACAGTAACCATACTCACCCTGATCAATTCTTTTTAATGCCAGCGCAATTTTATGCAGTTCTATCCGCCTGCGTTGGTTTACAGCAATAGCCATCGCTTGCCCCTGCATCGCATCCGTACGAGATACTCTGCCAACGCTAGTCTGATCCAACGCAACAACTTGCGCTGCTTCCTTACCTGCTTCTTCATCTTCCATTAATGCCGCTTTCTTCTCCAGCAACAAAGACTTGAATAGTTTGCTGTCCATTCTTGAATAATCCTGAATTTAATTGAAAACAGATTATCAAACAAATAATTTAATCACGCTTCAGTCAAATAACCATCTACAATAACGAATACCTGATCTGATAATGCCTTTGCCTGTGTCTGGTTATGCGTGGTAAAAATGATTGTTTTATTCTGCTCATTTCTTAATTTCTTTATCAATAGTTCAAACTCTTCAACAAATTCACTATCCAGATAGGTAAACGGTTCATCGAGCAATATCACTTTGGGATCAAGGACCAGTGCCCTGCCTATAGCAACTTTCTGTGCTTCCCCTCCAGACAATGATTTCACGGACCGATCGGCAAGGTTTTCAATCTTGAGTAAACGAAGTATGTCTTTCGCCCTGCTCTCTCTTTCTGCAGGTTTAACATGTCGAAACTTCAGGCCGAGCTCAATATTTTTGATGACACTACCTTTAATCAAATAGGGATTTTGCTGAACCAGACCAACCGATTTTCGTAATGATGCCTGATTCTTTTTTGTCACCTTTTCACCGGAAAACTCAATCTCACCAACCTCTGCATCAAATATAAAAGACAGTAATCCCAATAGCGTACTTTTACCCGCACCATTAGCCCCGACCAATGCTGTTATTTTCCCCTGCTCAAAAATTTGTTTCTCGATATCCAGAACCTTCTTATTGGAATAACTAAATTGAATGTTACTCAATTTGTACTGGCAGCTCATGACTTTAATTCCTGAAACTGCTGTAAAACAATGTTCACGGCAAATGCGACCAATAACAGCATAAAACCAAGTGCCAGAGCGAACTCAAAATCACCTTTGCTAGTCTCAAGCGCAATCGCAGTGGTCATAGTTCGGGTAAAGCCCTCAATATTTCCACCCAACATCATGGCAACACCTACTTCACCAATCGCCCGGCCAAAACCGGCAACAATCGCCGCCGTTAATGCGAAGCGAACTTCGTTAATGTAAATCATCCCCTTCTGAAACAGACTAGCTCCAAGAGAAAGACAGGTAATCCTCAGCCTGGGATCTGCACCTTTCACTGCTGCAATGGATAAATTCCATATGATTGGAATAATCAAAATTGACTGCCCGATAACCATTGCTGCAGGGGTGTATAACAAGCCAAAATCTCCCAGCAGACCCTGACGATTTAGCAAGCCATATAGCAACAGACCGACGATCACCGTTGGCAAGGCCATGAGTGTATTTAATATGCTCAACAAAAAATTGCGTCCGGGAAATAACCTCAATGCTACGAGGATCCCTAATGGGATAGCGATAATCGATGCAATTATTACTGCAATCAATGAAATTCTCAGAGAAATCCACACCACTAAAAACAGATCTTTATTAAAATTAAAAATAAGGCTGAATGATTTATCTATTGCATCAAGAAAAAAACTGCGCTCTATTTCAGCTTTTGAGACCACCTGTTGCTCTATCACTACTTCCATTACCGGATGGAATAATTGCTGCTGATTGATCTGATACTCTGCAATCAATCTTTGTGTTTCCTTGCTGGTAAGGAACTCAATGTATTTCTTGGCAAGATCGATGTTTATGTGTGCATGTTTTTCCGGATTGATAGCGATTACATGATACGGGTTATGTAATATTGCTTCACCTTCATAGAGCACTTCCATGTCCAGCTTATTTTGCATGGCCAAAAACGTACCCCGGTCACTTAATGTATAGGCATTCAACTCATTGGCAAGTAACAAGGTGGCGCCCATACCCTGACCCGATGAACGATAACCACTGCCATATTCATGAATACCTGCGGACTGCCATAACACCTGTTCTTTCTTATGTGTGCCAGATTCATCACCTCGTGAAACAAATGATGCCTCATGTTCCTTGATTTGTGTGAAGGCCTCAGTAATTGAAGTTACATTTTTTATCTGCAAGGGATCATCAATCGGCCCCAATAAAATAAACTCATTATGCATCACCGCTGTTCGATGAATACCATGTCCTGTATCGATAAATTCTTTTTCTGCTTCAGGTGCATGAACCAGCAACACATCTACATCGCCATTACTCCCCAGACGAAAGGCCTGACCAGATCCAACGACGACGACATCCAAATTAACGCCATATTTTTTCTCGAATATCGGGTTTAATCGGGACATCAAGCCAGAATTTTCCGTAGTGGTAGTAATAGCGAGGCGTAACCGATCTTCATTCGCGGCCACTGATAAAGCGGTGATTAAAGTCAGAAGTAACCCCGATAAAATTTTCTTACCCATCACTTTAATATTTCTGCAAGATTATGCTAATCACGAATTACATCCGGTGTAAATAATATCTCATCATTCTTCTTGAAATCTCTGATGATCTTTTGACCAGTATCACCACGAATGAAATCGATATATTTTTTAGCTAATTCGGCCTTCACATAAGGGTGTCTTGCCGGGTTCACAATAATCACATGATAGGGATTAAATAATTCCGGATCCCCTTCGAACACTGGCACTAAACTAATCTTGTCTTTATGGGCCAGATAAGTCCCCCTGTCTGACAGGGTGTAGGCTTGCATATTATTTGCTATCTGAATAACAGCTCCCATACCCTGTCCTGCAGCCATGTACCAGTTTCCGGCAGGGTCTTTACCGGCAGCACGCCAAAGCGACATTTCTTTTTTATGCGTACCTGAGTCATCTCCCCTTGAGACAAAATAGCTACCCGAGTCATATAATCTTTGCAGTGCTTCATTTAATGTTGCTGCACTACCAAGACCTGCAGGATCGTCTTGCGGACCCAGAATAACAAAATCGTTATGCATCACTGGCAAACGGTCAATTCCATAACCTTTATCAATGAAGCTGATCTCTGCAGCAGGAGCATGTACCATGACTACATCAACATCACCATTTTCACCAAGGCGTAATGCTTTGCCTGTGCCCACCGCTATTACATCGACTTTTACATTATATTTTTTTTCAAATGGTGGATGTAGTTCGGTAAGCAGACCTGAGTTATCTGTACTAGTTGTCGTAGCAAGTCGTAGCCTTTCCTGGGTATTACCCAAACTCGGGGCAAAACATATTAAAAAAGATAAAAAATAGAATAGTTTTTTCATGTGAATCAGCAACAAATGTCTTGATATCGTGTTTTAAAATTCAACCTGCGATCTTATCTGGAATGATTCAGGCTCATCTCCATCATTGATCCCACCTTTCACATCCAGAACATTGACATAATTTGCAGCAAATCGAATGTTCGGTGTCGCATACCAGTTTAAACCAAGGGTAAAATTCTCTTCCTCACCACCGGTGATATCTTCGTCAGTCAGATCAAGACTGCTAAAACGCAGCGCTACTTGCCAGGCACCTATCCCTCCTTTACCAACGATGCCTTTAGGCGTGACACGACTGTAGATGCCTTTTGATGGTTTATAGTTCATGGATTCCCCGGTCAGGAACCAGCCACCTTCGACATAAAAGCCACTGAAATCCAGATCTGCATTGGTACTGATGTCACGATCCACACTGGTATGATAATACTCCCCCTGCATATGGAATGGACCGGAGATAAATGCTGCTTCACCAACAAAGCGGTTATAAGAATCTGCATCGAAGAAGCCTGTATCCACCAAACGTGTATTTGTCAGGTGTGATTCCGGGCGTATTCGAAAGCGCAAAACATCTATTGACCCGGTGGAACGATATGCTGCAGATGCCCCCAAATGTAATACTCGGTTTTTTTCATTGATGGGTGCATAGGTGATCCGACTCGATACACCGAAACCTTCGTCGTTATCTAATTCTGCTCCATTAACTCCCCTGCCATATACACCGACGGCAGCACTCCAGTTTTTGTCATTATGACTGACTTGCAAACCCAGGTTACGGCCTCTTGAAAATACGATTGGCAGTGCCCTTTCTGTAAATAACACATACTTTGAACTGGTCATGTTCTGTAAACTGAATGACTCTTTGGTATGGCCTATACGAATTTTAAAACTCTCAAATCCTGTAAAATCCAGATACGCATCTCGTAATCCATCGATGACAATGTCGTCAGCAAAATCATATTGCAATTTATATCCCCAGGCCTTGCCAAGATTACCTTGTGCATACAATCGAGCTCGACGAATTTCAGTACCGTCACTATGGCCTGCAATATCACCATTATATGTTGCAGCATCGACCTGAATACGTCCGCCAATCTTGATACTATTTTCTGACTTTTCCTTTTCAGCTATTTCTTTGCTAGCGAGTGCAACTTTTTCCTTAACCGCCTTGTCTGCTGCCTTGTCTATTGAATGGCTGACTTCTTCCCGCGTAATTTCCTGAACAAGCTTCTTTTCACTTTCTGTCTCAGATTGTGCGACATTTTTAACCAGCTCGTAGGTTTGCTCATCGATGGTGCCATTTTCCTGAAGGGCTTTTAATAACTCCATCAATGCCTGATTTTCCGCTTGTACAGGAACAACGATACATAAATACAGGGCAGCCAATATATTGAGGATAATTGTTTGTTTTTTCATCTTCTTTCCACTTATATAATATGTTGTTCTTTTCATATTTATTAATAATATTGTTGTATCATATAGGTATAAGGTGAATTTTATATAGGTTCTCATATGCATATTTCTTTTAGGCTAGGCTGGTTCTATGGCGACAAGGATCAACAAGCCATCGAGGAAGCATTGCTGCGCTTGCTGCAGGCTATAAGGGATCAGGGATCTCTAAAACGTGCGGCTGAGGAAACCCGATTGTCTTACAGACACGCCTGGGGATTACTTAAAAAATGGGAGTCCGAATTTAATAGCCCACTGGTCACGCTGCAACGAGGCCGTAACCACGGTGCCAGCCTCACCACCTTGG
>Ga0209988_10000433_pt1 | contig 25895 bp, 22 predicted proteins | sample N075metaG_FD_183115 | JGI IMG/M metagenome (GOLD analysis project Ga0209988, IMG submission 183115) | Deep subsurface microbial communities from Kermadec Trench to uncover new lineages of life (NeLLi) - N075 metaG (SPAdes) (version 2) | ecosystem: Environmental > Aquatic > Marine > Ocean trench... | reverse complement strand
CTCCAGCCAGCGGCGTGAACCGCCCGGAGAGCTCGTACTGCCACCACCCCTGCGGGCCGCCGGCCTGTACGAACCGGCCGTCGCAGCGGGCACGGAGCAAGCCGGCGGGCTCCCGGTGCTCGTGCAGTGTCCGGACACCGCCGACGGCGTCAAACCGGACCGTTGCCCGACCGAATGTGCCGACGACCGCCACGGCCCCGCCGGTGACAAATTCCAGGTCCCTGGCGCCGGCGATCGGGTACACGACCGGCTCCAGCAGGTGATCGCCGCTGATCGGGTACGCGGCGATCCGGCGGTCGGTGACGACCCAGAGCCGGTCGTCGAAGACGCGGACACAACGCACGATGCCCTGGACCTCGACCGTCGCCAACTTCATGTTGACCTCGCGGATACGCCCGGTCATCAGCCCTACGGATGTCATCGCGCTGCCTGCCCGAACGAACACGAAGCGACCTGGCCGACCCGTGCCCTGGGGCATCGGGTACAACGCAGTTGCCGAGCCCACGAAGTGCGTGTCGTCGAGCCGGTGCACACGCCGCCCGCTGCACGCGACCAGGCCGACACCGCTCTGGACCACCGTGCCGCATTCCATCCCGAGCAACCAGTGGGTCCGGTCCGACCACCGGACGACACCGCCGCCACCCGAAACGTACAGTTGGTTGTCCACCACGCTGAGGGTCGTCGGTTCCACGCCAAGGGCCGCGTGCCCGACGCGGTATTCGATCCGCGGCCGGCCGGGGTCGGCGACGCTGAGCATGACGATCTCGGTTCGCTCGAGCACGACGAAGAGTCCGTCGTCCACGAGCGTCATGTCCGACGCCGGACCCGAAGCCCCGACGGGGGCCAGTTCAATCGACCGGATCACGGCACCGGAGTCTGGATCGACGACCAGCAGTGTCCGGCCCCATGTCTGGTACCAGTAGCCGCCGACGGTCAGCGTGCGATAGTGCGTCCCACCCGCGTGGGCGGTGACGAGAAGACCCGCGGACGCGCGGTCCGGTGCCGTGTCCGGCAATGGTCCGCCGCGGCTGGCGCAGCCGGCGAAGAGGTCGATGCAGGATCCGACCACGACGGCCCCGATGACGAACGGCCAACGCCTCATGACGGCACGGTACCATCCGTGCCATGAGCACGGACACCGATCCCCTGGGCCCGATCCGTGAGGACGCCCTGGGACTGCTCGACCGACGGGCCTATTCCTGCGGCGATCTCGCCCAGCGGCTCCTGTCCAGGGGCCACGACCGGCCCCTCGTGGACCTCGTGATCAGGCGACTGGTGGACTGCGGGCTCCTCGACGACGTCGCGTTGGCCCGTGCGATGGCCCACGCCACGGTGGCGAAGAAACCTGCGGCGGCGGCGCTGATCGAGCAGAAACTGCAGGCCCGACGGATTCCGTCGGACATCGTCGGACGGGTGACCGCCGAAGTCCTTGGCGGCCTTGACCCCGTCGAGACCGCCGCCGGACTTGCCCGGGACATGCTCGCCGCCCGACGTCCGAAGGCCGTGCAGGCAGACCGGCAACGGATCGGGGCGGCACTGGCTCGCCGCGGTTTCGATGCTGATATCATCAGCGAAGCCCTTGAGCGGGCCGGGCTGGCACAACCCCTGCCCGATGATTCCTTCAACCAGGAGCACGGACCGTGAGCCGCCTCGGAAACTTCAAGACCGTCCCGGCGGCAATCATTCTGGCCACGGCGGCCGGTTGCTCCAACGAGCAGATCGACCTGGTCGGCATCGATCCCCTGCCGGCCCTGTCCGCGACCCCGCTCAAGACCGAACTCGACGGCAGTCCGTCGCTCCTGCACGGGCTTGACCGCCAGGGCTGGGCCACGGTGACGGTCCGGGTGCCGCGTGACCAGGTCGCCCACCCCCCGACGTACGCCGTGAACTTCCGCTGGCAGAAGGATCGTGATCCGTGGAACCCCGCGTATCCGACGGCGGCCGCCGCGATCGTGGACGAAACTGATGCCGGCGCCGACGTCGCCGACGGCCTGACCGAACCGCTCGTCACCGCGGCGATGCTGGTCTGGGCACCCATCGACATGATCTTCTTCACGCAGCCATGGGAACAGCGGCGAAGCCCGTCCGAACCGTTCATGCTGGTGCCCGACAGCGTGCCGGCGCACCTGGTGGACTGGTTCAGTGCGCCCGACACCGCCGGCCCTCGAACGGCAGACCCCGCCGTCATGCCCGGCGACGACACGGACGCCGACCGCCAACCCCATCCCTGACGCACCCGCCCCGTGCTGCGGTACAGACTCATCACCGGCCCGATCCTGATCGTCCTGTTACTGGCGGTCGTGATGCTCGACAACAAGCTGGACGCGGTGCAATTACACGACGGCTGGCAGAACCTCTTCCGCGGCAAGGACCACCCGCCACGCGGCCTGATCCTGTTCGTACTGTCGCTGGGCGTCGCGCCGCTGGCCGCCCGTGAGTTGTCGGCGATCTTCCGCGCCAACGGGATCATGACCCGAACGTGGCTGACATCGCTGGCGATCATTACCGGCCTGGTGCTCAGCTACAGCATTCCGACGCGAACGGCCATCTCGCCGGGCACCGAGACCACGACGACGATCGCGATCCTCACCACGGGCATGATCGCCGTATTCGTGATCGCCATCCTGACGTTCAGCCGCGACCGCAACGTGGCCGGCGTCGTCGCGGCCGCCGGCGCCGTCATGTTCGCAATGGTCTACATCGGGTTCATGCTTGGGTTCCTGCTGGCATTACGCCGCGAACACTCGGCGTGGATCGTCGTCGGCGTCATCGCCGTCACCAAGGCATGCGATACCGGGGCGTACTTTACGGGCCGGGCGATCGGGAAACACCGCATGATTCCCTGGTTGAGCCCCGGCAAGACCTGGGAAGGACTCGCCGGGGGCATCGTCACGGCGATCGCCGTGGGCGTGGGCCTGGCCGCCGCCAGCCGCTGGCTGGAGCCCGCCGACCAGATACCCATCCTGGTCGGCGCAGTGTGCGGCGCGATCTTTGCCGTTGTCGGCCAGTTGGGCGACCTCACCATGAGCCTGTTCAAACGCGGGGCAGGGATCAAGGACTCCTCGACGATCCTGCCGGGCCTCGGCGGCGTGTTGGACGTCCTGGACTCACCGCTGATGGTCGCACCGATCGCATGGTGGCTCCTGACGATTCTGGTGGCGTCCCCCGGGCTCGGCGGGACGCCGTGACGCGCGTCGCGGCGGTCGCGCATCGCTTCGGCTATGCTGATGGGTGTACACTTGCGGGTCGCGCGAGGAATTGTGACAAAAGACGAACGATGAGCCTGACCGAAGACCTGATCAGCCTGTTTCACATCGACAGCAACGTACGGGGATTGCGCCGACGGCTCGAATCCGCGCAGCGGTATCTCGACACCCAGGCCCGCCTGCTGGCGGACCTCAATCAGCAGCACGAGGAATGCGAGGTCCGGCGACGTCACGTCCGGGTGACCGTCGCCAATCTCGAGGGCGAAGTCGAGGTCCTCGACGAGCGGCTGGAGAAACTCCGGGAAGAGCTCAACGTCGCCACCACCAACAAGCAGTACACCGCCGTGCTCACGGAGCGGAACATCGCCAAGGGCGCGAGGGCGGAACTCGAGGACCGCATCCTTGAAGAGATGGAAACGATCGAGGACAGCGGTAAGCAGCTGGAGAAGATCGCCGAGCAGACCGCCGAACGACAGAAGATCAGGACGGTCGCCGAGAACCAGCTCAAGCAGCGGCACGACGAGGTCGGCGAGCGGCTGGCGGAACTCGAGGTCGAACGCGAGTCGGCCGCCGGTGTCATTCCCAGCGGCGAGATAAGGATCTTCGACGAGATGGCGGCGGCGTACGAAGGTGAGGCGATGAGCCAGATCGAGGAGATCGACCGCCGCAATCGCGAGTACGCATGCGGGTCATGCAACATGCACCTGCCGTTTGAAGCGGTGGCATCACTGCTCGCCGGAGGCGACGAACTCGTCCGCTGCACGGCCTGCGGCCGGATCCTGTACCTCGCGGAGGAGACACGCGGGGCGCTGGCGAGGAAGTAGTTACTCGAACAAGTCGCGCTGATTCGGCAGGCTCTTGGTGCGCGACTGCAGTTCGCTGAGTTCATGCACGAATTCCTCCAGCGTTCCGAATCTGTAGTACTCACTGGCGTAGCGGATGTAGGCGATCTCGTCGATCTCACGCAGTCTCGCCGCAACCAGCCGACCGATCTCGGAACTGGGGACCTCGCGATCGAATTCGCGGTGCAGTTGCTCCTCGACGTCGGTGCCGAGCTGCAGCTTGACCGCCTCCGGGATCGGCCGCTTCCCGCACGCCGCCTGGAGCCCCTGCAGTATGTTCGCGATGTCGAACGGAACGCGGCTGCCGTCTTTCTTCACGACAACCAGCCGGGAGGTCTTCTCGACACGCTCGTAGGTGGTGTACCGCTTGGAGCAGTCCAGGCACTCGCGCCGGCGACGGATCGTCGCCCCGCCTTCCGAGGCCCGGCTGTCGATGACACGATCGTTGTCCTGCCGGCAGTACGGACAAATCACGAGATTCTCCAGAGCCACCCTATCGAGGGGGTACCGCTTGATGGCTGCCCATCATCTTGATGCGTCACAGGGGGCGGGTCAAATCGGACACGCCAGTTGCCTACGGCTATGCTGTGAACCATGCCACGCGTGACATTGCCAGACGGAAGTGTCCGATCTTTCGACCGCCCGGTCACCGCCGCCGAGGTGGCGGCGGACATCGGTCCGCGGCTGGCAAAGGACGCCCTGGGCGTGCGGATTGACGGCGTCCTCAGCGACCTGTCCACGGTCATCGACGCCGACGTGAACCTCGCCATCGTCACCCCGACCGACCGCAAGGGCGTGCCCGGTCCTGACGCATTGCTGCTCATGCGGCACAGCTGCGCCCACGTCATGGCCGAAGCCATTCAACGCGTGATTCGGGGTGTCCAGCTCGTCTACGGCCCGCCACTGGACACCGGCTTCTACTACGACATGTACGTGCCGGACGACCGGCCGTTGTCGACCGACGACTTCCAGGCGATCCAGAAACAGATGGCCGAGATCGTTGCCGAGGATCGCCCGTTCACCCGTTTCGAGCTTCCGGTCGAGGAGGGGATGACCAAGCTCCGCGCCGAGGGCAGCAAGTACAAACTCGACAACGCCGAACGCGCCGTGGCCGGCGGCAGCGACCGACTGAGCTGGTATGCCACCGGGACGCCGGGGCAAAGCTGGGAAGACCTGTGCCGCGGCCCCCACGTGCCCAGCAGCGGTCGCATCGGCGCCTTCAAGGTGATGTCGCTTGCATCGAGCTACTGGCACGGAGACGCCGCCTCGGACCGGCTCACCCGTGTCTACGGGACAACGTTCCCCACCGCCGCGCTGCTCGAGGAGCACCTCGAACGCATCGAGGAGGCGAAGAAGCGCGACCATCGCGTGCTCGGCCGGCAGCTGGATCTTTTTCTGATCGACGAGGCCGTCGGGCAGGGCTTGATCCTCTGGAAACCCAACGGCGCCATCGTGCGTCGCGAACTCGAGGAGTTCATCCGCGCCGAACTCATCAAGCAGGGCTACCAGATGGTCTACACGCCGCATATCGGCAAGCTCGGCCTGTATCGCACCAGCGGCCATTTCCCCTACTACCGCGAGAGCCAGTACCCGCCGCTCATCTCCGCCGAGCAGATCAAACTGCTGGCCGACGAGGGCGCCGGCTGCGGCGAGCTGGCCAACCGGATGGAAAGCGGCGAGCTCGACGGCTACCTGCTCAAACCGATGAACTGCCCGCACCACATCAAGATCTTCGACAGCAGTCACCACAGCTATCGTGATCTTCCGGTGCGGCTGGCCGAGTTCGGGACCGTCTACCGCTGGGAGCAGTCCGGCGAGATCTCCGGCCTCACGCGTGTCCGCGGCATGACCATGGACGACGGGCACATCTTCTGCACCGAGGCCCAGCTCGCCGACGAGCTGCAGGGTTGCCTGAAACTGGTGAAGATCATCTTTGGTGCACTGGACATCACCGACTTCACGGTGCGGGTCGGTCTGCGGGACCCGGATTCGTCGAAGTACGTCGGCGATTCCGGCAACTGGGACAAGGCGGAGCAGGCGTGTCGCGAAGCCGCCGCGGCCCTCGGCGCCCCGTTCACCGAGGAGCCCGGCGAGGCCGCCTTCTACGGCCCGAAGATCGACTTCCTCGCCCGCGACGTGATCGGCCGCGAGTGGCAACTCGGCACCGTCCAGTGCGACTACAACCTGCCCGAGCGGTTCGACCTTTCCTACATCGGACCCGACAACCATGCCCACCGGCCGGTCATGATCCACCGCGCGCCGTTCGGCTCCATGGAGCGGTTCATCGGCTTGCTCATCGAACACTTCGAAGGCGCATTCCCGACCTGGCTGGCACCACAGCAGGTCCGGGTTCTCCCGATCAGCGAAAAGACCTCGGCGTACGCCAACGAGGTCCTGGACACGCTCATCGATGCCGGCGTCCGCACCGGGATCGATGAATCCGGTGACCGCATCCAGGCGAAGATCCGCGAGGCTTCCCTGCTCAAGATCCCCTACCTGCTGGTGGTCGGCCCCAGGGACGCCGAACACCGCGATGTCAGCATCCGTGCCCGCGGTATCCAGCGGAACCTCGGCACCCTGCCCATGGACACCTTCGTGCAATCAATCACGAACGAGATCCGCACACGCGGCCGCCAGACCGTCGTGGCCGAGCATTTCGAAGCCACGGCTGTTTGAGCGCTCGCCGGGCGAATGCAGGCTCATTCTGCCAGAGCTCCTAAATACGGTTTGCCCGCTGCCCGATGTGGCGGTAGGGTAGTCCGTTGTGAAAACCCACGTCGCTGCCCGGAACGTTCGGGCGCGTCGTCGCCTTTCTTCGTGGAGTCTGGACGCAGATGCGTAGCTCGCACAATCCGGCCCGCTCCGGGATCGCCTGACCGTATGCCAGGCGACGCCCGATCCACATCTCAACGCCCCTCGCCTTGGACCCGCCACCCCCGGCCCGGTGTCGGTGTCGCCACGCTCTTCCGGGCCGTGCGTAAGGAGCACGCTCATCGCACGTAGACGTCTTTTCCGCCCTTACGAGCGGACCCCGCGCGGCCCGCGCACGAACGAGCGGATCCGGATCAGCCCCATCCGGCTGATCGATGAAGACAACGAGATGGTCGGTGTCGTGGAGACCGATGTGGCCTTGCGCCAAGCTCGCGAGGTCGGTCTCGATCTCGTGGAGGTCGCGCCGTCCGCGTCGCCGCCCGTGTGCCGGATCATGGACTTCGGCAAATGGAAATACGAGCAGGCCAAGAAGGACAAGGCCTCGAAGGCCAAGTCCAAGACGAGTGAACTCAAGGAGGTCCGGCTGGGCCGGTCGATGAAGATCGACCCGCACGACATCGGCATTCGCCTGGACCAGGCGCGGCGTTTCCTCATGGATGGGCACAAGGTCCAGATCGTCCAGAATTTCCGTGGCCGCGAGATGATGCACAAGCACCGCGGACAGATCCGCATGACCGAGATCGTCGAGCAGATGGCCGACGTTGCAAAGCTCGAAGTGCCGCCGCGATTCGTCGGCCGCCGGATCACCATGATCCTGGCGCCGGACAAGGCAAGGATCGAGCGGATCAAGCAGCGTATGGCATCCAAGCAGGACGCCGCCGAGGCAACCGCCTCAACAACACCGATCGAGGAGACCCCGGAGACGCTCGAGGTCGTTGCGGACACGACTCCTGACACCGCGGCGGCCCAAACCACCCCCGCCACCGAAGCCGAGACCACGCCCACCGACGAGGTCGAGGCCACCAACGCCTGACGGCGGCCGCCTGTCGGGGCCGCCAACTGAGACACGCTCGCAACGGACCCCGGAGCATAGGATGCCACCGTTGTGGGGTAACGCACGTTGCGACGGCGTCAAAAGGTTGCGGAATGTCTCCGGAACATTGACAACGACCGCCGGTCCATCCCGATAGAAGGTGGGCCAACGGTGTTTCGTAACCGGGCCTGGGTGGGACACGCCAAACCCTTTTCGACGCGGTATTGCCGATTCCTCGGCGCGGCTGCAAGAGACGACTCTTTCGCGCATCTGAATTGCGGGTCACGACCATGGACCGATTCGCCGTCATCTCTGACATTCACGGAAACCTGCACGCGCTCGAGGCCGTGCTTTCCGAGGTCGACCGGCTCGGTCTCACCGAGGTCGTGTGCCTGGGTGACATCGTCGGGTATGGCCCGTTCCCGCATAAGTGCGTGGACCTGGCGATCCGCTGCTGCTCGGTGATCGTGCGCGGCAACCACGAAGAGGCGGTGATCAACGCGGATCGCGAGATCGAGTTCAACGGCCCGGCAAAGGAAGCGATCATGTGGACGCGTGGCGTCCTGGGACCGCTGCACCTGGACGCCTTGGGCCGCCTTGCCGAGACCGCGCACCCCCACGAAGCAGTCCTGTGCATCCATGACAGCCCGGCGGCCGGCCCCATGGATTACGTCCACGATGCCTACGCGGCGTCGGAGGCATTCCCTGCGTTCGCCGAACCCATCTGCCTGGTCGGACACACGCATATCCCGGCCGTGTTCGACGCGCCCACGTTCGGCGACGCCGACACCAGCCCGATGGCGCCCGCGGACATCATCACCCACACGTTGGAGCCCGGTGTGCCCGTGGTGTTGAGCCCCCGTCGACGGTACATCTGCAACCCCGGCTCCGTCGGGCAGCCACGCGATACCGACCCACGGGCGAGTTTCGCCGTGCTGGATATGAACGACCGCACGTTCACCATCCACCGCACGACCTACGACATCGACGCCGCGCAGCTCGCGACGCGGCAGGCGGGATTGCCGCCGGTGCTCGCCGACCGGCTGGCCATCGGGGCCTGAAACTCACACCCTGATCCGCATCCAGCCGCCGTTCTGGAAACGCCACGCGAAGAGCACTGACCGCAGGACGATCTCGCCGCACAGGCCGAGCCAGATGCCCCGCAGACCCATGCCCAGGTACACGCCGAACAGCCACGCGGCCGGAAGCCGCAGCCCCCAGCTGGCGAACGTCGTGATCAGGAACGTCCAGCGCGTGTCGCCGACGCCGCGCAGCCCCTGGCGGAGCACCATCGTCACCGCGAAGAACACCTGCACGACACCGCAGATCGCCAGCAACGCCGGCGTCTCGGCCAGGTGAACCGGCTGATCGCTGATGATCCGCGTGAGCAGGGTGCCGCCGAAGATGAAGACGATCCCCAGCGCGCCCATCAGCACGACGCCGATACCCGTGCAGGCAAGGATGGATTTCCGCGCCATGGCCGGGTTGCCGGCACCGAGGTACTGGGCCGCCAGCGCACCGGCCGCGGTCCCGACGGCGAAACCGGGCAGGAAGCTGAACGACTCCCATCGGATCGCGATGAGGTGGGCCCCCTGGATACCCTGCTTCGGCACGCCGTCAACGGCCTCGGCGGCGGCGACCATGCCGATGACCACCAGCACGAGCAGGTTGGCCACCCACATCATGATGCTGTCGGCAAAGCCCGGCAGACCGATGCGGATGATCCGCACCGACATCGTGCGTTGGAGTAGCAGATCCCGGCGCTCCAGCCGCAGGTCCTTCACACCGCGTTTGAGAACCCACAGCGTCGCCAGCGCTCCGGCGACGAAACTGACGGAAGTTCCCCAGGCGATCCCGGCCAGATACATGTCGAAACCGAAGGGGTTCACGAGCGTCCACGATCCCACGGTCAGGTCCACGCCGGACAATGCCCATGACACCGCGATGTTGACGACGTTGACCGCGACGGCGATCACCGACGGCCTCACCGTGTCGCCTGCCCCGTAGAGGCACATCGCACCGACCATCATCAGCGCGGCCGCAGGCATCGCATAGGCGATGATTCGCACGTAGACGACGAGCATGGCGGCGGCGTCACCGCCGAGCCTGCAAAGGTCGGCAAGCGGACCGGCACCGACCCACATGACCAGGCCGACCAGGGCGCCCCAGGCCAGGCTCAGCACCACCGCGTGTCCCAGGGCGAGGTGGCTCTCGGCGTGGTCGCCTGCGCCCATGGCCCGGGCGATGATGGCCTGTCCACCGGCACCAAGACCGGTCATCGCGATCGCCACGAACCACGTGACGTAGGAACCGATGCTGATCGCATCGAGCGCCGGGACCACCATCGACACAGGCAGATGACCCGCGAAGATCGTGTCCACCAGCCCGACACAGGCTGCCATGGTCTGCTGGACCAGGATGGGCAGCGCCAGGATCCAGATCGCCGACCGCATCGATCGACCGGCCAGCTTTCCCGAGCGGATCTCACCGGACGACACTACACGTCCACCAGCACCTTGAGCATCCCCGGTTGCGCTGCGGTCTGCAGGATGACCGGCCCGTCATCGAGCGTCATTCGTTTACCGATCAGGCTCACGACGTCAACCGCACCGGAATCGATCGTCGACAACGCCTCGCGTATCGGGCCGGACCTCGAGCCGATGAGCGTGATCTCCTTCATGACGATCGGCGCGTAGTCGATAGCCGCCACGCGGTCGTCACGGTTGGCGTACATGGACTTGACCAGGATCGTGCCCCGTGGCCGGACCAGTTGCATGGCAACCTCGATCCCGGTCGGGCTCCCGGTGCAGTCCACGACGATGTCCTGGTCCGCGCGGCGACCGATGTCGTCGATGTGGCGGTGCTTGACCCCCCACTTCTCGCACACCGCGAGCTTCTCGGAGTATCGGCCGATGAGCCGCACCGAGGCGTTGAGCTTCGACATGACCTGGACCATGAGCAGTCCCAGCGGCCCATCGCCCAGCACGGTGATGTACGGTTTTCCTTCGATCGTCAACTGCCGCGCGGACTGGATCGCGCAGGCGAGCAGGTCCACGAAGACCGCGTGATCGTCGTCGACGCTGTCCGGGACAAGTTGCAGGTTGGCCGCCGGCAGCACCAGCCAGTCCGCCAGGCAGCCGTCGCGTCCGATGATGCCCAGGACCGTGCGTTGCCGGCAGTGGTTCCGCAAGCCGGTCTGGCACATGTCGCACCGCCCGCAGACCGCGGCGACCGACCCGACAACACGCTTTCCGACGAGTTGTGGGTACTCGTCCCCGTTCACCGACTCGACAATGCCGACGAACTCGTGTCCGAGCGTGCCCTGGAAATCCAGAAGGCCCCGACACAGCTCGACCTCGATACCGCTGACCGCCGCGCAGCTGGTCCGGATCAATGCCTCACCGTCGGCCGGTTCGGGCCGCGGCTGGCTCTTGACCAGTTTGGGCGAGGTCCCGTCGAAACGCAACGCCCGCATCGATGCCCCGGCCGCTGTCGAGCCGCGGCCCTTCTGGGGAGATTCAGCCGCCTTCATCGGTCGCCGCCTCGTCACTGTCGGAATACGTGCGCCGGACCCGGTCCTTCAGGCCCGTCGGCACCGCGGGCTCTTCGTAGGTGGTGCTGGACCAGAATGCCATCTTCTCCAGGAACGACTCCTCCCGCTGGTAGGTCGGGTAGAGGTACTCCTTCTGCCCCGCAAACGGGTTGGCCGCGCCGTTGTACCAGCGAAGCCATGGTGCCGGCTCCAGGCCGTGGTCCTCACCCGTCAGCGTCCGCAATGAACCGCGGGCCGCCTCGTTGATGCTCAACTGCGGCGTGTCCAGCGCCGCCACCAGTGCCTGGAAGACACGGTCCTGCGGGTACTGGCCCAACCCAATCCCGGCCGCGACGCGAATGTCGGGCTCCTCGTCCTCGTCCCGGAGCGTTGCCAGAACCACGGGCACGACGGCGGGATTGTGCAGACGCTGCAACGCCTTTGCCGCCTCCCATCGCACCTGGAACTGTTCGTCATCGAGACGCAACGCGATTACGACGGCGTCCTGTGGCGTTCCGTGACGTCCGAGCGCCGAGACGGAGACTGCCCTGACAAGCGGGTCGGGCTCGCTCTCGACACTGTCGCGATACCACTGGACATAGATGTCGGTCCCGCCGAAGGCCGAATTCGAGATAAGCACCGTCCCCATGCGGCGATTGTCCGGATCGGTCGTGTCCATCATCATCCGGGCCGCTTCGCTTGGCGTTGTCGACTTCAGCGAGATCTCGCCGATGTCCTGCCGCATCGTGTCACAACCCGCCACCACCGACAGTGCGCAGAACCCGACCACACTCGGTCCGGTCAACCTGCGGTGCAGCCTTCTGCCTCCACCCATCGGCGATCCACTCCTCGGACGTAGCTTAGCGACCGATCAGACCCGCCGGATGAAGCGGGTCATACGAGAGCGTGTATCGGCCTGAAGTGCCGCTACGCAGCACGTTTGCCTTGCACGTCCGCTCAACACGCCGCGCGCGGGTGGCACGGCCGAGCGAGCCGTAGCGAGCTCGCCCGTGGTGAGACGTCCAAAGACACGGGCGACGTCGCTAGCGCTCCGTCGGCCGTGCCACCCAGAGCTCAAACAGAGCCTAGTCGGCCGTGACGGTCTGGGCGGCCCTTGATCGCAACACCTCGATCATCGGCCGTGCCTCGTTGGCCATCTGCGAGTTGGGGAATTCCGCGATGATCGCCTCGCCCTGTTCGGCCGCCGCTGCCCATCGATGCTCGCTGACCGCCGCGCGAAATGCGAGACCGAGGTTCTCGCGATGCCGCACGATGACACCCTGGGCGGCATCGGTCAGCCGCTGCGCTTCGTCCCGTGACAGGTAATGGTCGAGCTGCTTGAGCAACTGCATTGCCGCTGCCGGGTCGTCCTGCTCGGCCGCCTCCAGGAACCGGCCCTCCAGTTCGGTCTTGTGCTTGTTCCGGGCCGTCTCGATGCGGAATTCCAGGTCCCGGACAACGTGCGAGTCGGGGTAGAGCCTGCGGATCCGCGCCGCCTGCTGGTGGACCATTGCCCAGTTGCATTCGTCAAGCGATGCGTCGAGCTGGTCGAGCGCCGCCTGCACCTCCAGCTCGTACTGCTGCGCGCGGGCCTCGGCAATCCGCGAGCGGAACGTTTCGGCCTCTTGCCTTTGACCAAAGAGGGCGGACATCTCGTCGCACAGCGTGATCGCGGCGTTGTAGTCGCCTCGGGCGATGTCGTCCTCGATTGCGCATCGCAGCATTTCAAGCTCGCGGTCGCGGAACAGTACGCGTTTGGCATTGTCCGAGAGCATCGAGTTCTTGCGGAGTTCATCGATGTTGCGATGCAACTTCGCCGTGTCGCGGAAGCGGCCGCCGAAACTCAACAGGAGAAAGCCCAGCGGCGCCGTCGAGCTGACGAAGACGAGCCCCACGCCGCCGCCGACGATCAATGCCATCTGCGTGTCCCGGATGCCGAAAAAGAGCATGACCCCCGCCATGGCGAACGGGATCGCGTAGAGGAGACCAAGCAGGTACAGGGGGCCCTTCGTTGAAGGTTTTCGTCGCATGGCTCTAGCTTCCTGGCGTCGGCGTACCGCAATCGAATGTCACCGGGACAAGACACAGAAATACAAACGGCTCGCTGCCGGTAGTCACGAACTGGTGCGTCGTGTTGGGTCGGACAAAGACGACGTCGCCCGGACCGAGGTCTTCGAACTCGTCGCCCTGCTCGACCCGGGCGGCCCCGGAGACGACAAACACCTCGTGTTCGTAGTCGTGGCTGTGCCGCGGCGTCTGCCCACCGGGGGCAACCGTGAAGTGCCGCATCGCGAAGTTCGGTGCACCGTCGTTCCGGCCCACCATGAGACGCATGGTGACCTCACAGGCACCGTCCATGGTCATAGGCTCCCCCGGCATCGTTTCGGCCCGGCGGATCAGCATCGAAAATCCTCCCTACAGCCGTTACCTTACATCACAACCGTTCGACACAACATTTTGTTCGGAACTGTCGGCCCCCGTTGCCGCCTGGAACCGCCCATGGCCACCCCAAATATCAAGACGTTCGTGCTGGGCGACTACCAGACCAACTGTTTCGTGGTTTCCAACCCGGGCAGCTCCGAGGCGTGGATCGTGGACTGCGGCTACGAGCCGGACGCGATGCTGGACTGGATCCAGGCGCACGGCATCGTTGCCTCGGCGATGCTGCTGACCCATGCTCACTCGGACCATATTGCCGGGGTGGATCGAGCGATCGAGCGGCTTGGAACAATGCCGATCTACGTACACGAGGCGGAGAAGGGCTTCTGCAGCGATCCGATACTCAACCTCTCGGCCGCAATGGGTATGCCGGTGAGCGTCACGGAGCCCGACCACCTCCTGCACGACGGCGACACGCTGAGTCTTGGCGACGAGACATGGCGCGTGGTCCACACACCGGGACACAGCCCCGGGGGCGTGCTGTTCATCCACGATTCCTCGCTGCAGGCGATCGTGGGCGACACGCTCTTCGCCGGTTCCATCGGGCGGATCGACTTCCCGTCGTCCGACCCGGAGGCGTTCCGGCGGTCGATCCTGAAGGTCATGATGGACCTGCCCGACGACCTGGTCATTCACCCCGGCCACGGCCCGGCGTCCTCGATCGGCAAGGAACGAGCCACCAACCCGTTCGTCGTCAACGGTTTCTAGCCTGTTTTGGACCGACCGCGGTCGAGTCCGCACCGGCCGGTGCCGATATTCCCTTGCGTAGAACCGTTGATACCGGAGGCACCACCCATGCAATGTCCACAATGCTCCGCCAGCCTGCAGGCCACCGTGTACGAGGGCGTACCCATCCACACGTGCGACTCATGCGGTGGTGAGTTCGTCGGGGGTGAAGAACTGGGCCGCATCGTCAACAACCGCAAAGAGGCGTTCGACGCTGAAATGCTCGATGAACTGGCCGGCTGCAAGCCGTCCTTCGGCGCGGTATCAAGCCAACCGCAGCGATCACTGCCCTGCCCGGCCTGCGACCAGCCGATGACGGTTGCCAACTACGCCGGCGACAGCGGGATCTTCGTCGACCGATGCGAGGTCTGCAGCGGACTCTGGCTCGACAACGCTGAGCTCGAGAAGGTACAGATCGTCATGGAGCGTTGGGCCGAGGAAGCCAAGCCGCAGATCCAGGCCCTCGCCGGCAAGCTGGAGAAGGCACGCCGCAACGCAGCGGACAACTCCGCCGGGTCGTTCGGTGGCTCACGTTTCGCGTTTGTCAACGCGTTGATCAACCGCCTGCTGGACGCGGCGTAGTCGTACGACCATTGGGCGCGGCCACGGGATACGATAATTCGATGACCGATCCCAATCCTGTCTACGGCCTCGTCTGCGCCGGAGGTGGCGCCCACGGCGCCTACCAGGTCGGCGTGCTCAAGTACCTGCATGAGCACTTTTGCAACGGCGACGCGAGCCCGTTTCGTGTCTTTTGCGGGACCTCCGCCGGCAGCCTCAACACGTGTTTCTTCGCCAGCCGGTCGTACGACGCCCGCACCGCCCGTCTCGAGCTCGAAGAACTGTGGATGGGCTTCCACGTGCCTCAGTACTACGGCAACATCGTATTGAACACGTTGAAGTCGTTCCTGATGGAGACCACGAAGCCCAGGAAGGACAAGAAACCCTGCTGGTCGCTCCTGGATCCCTTGCCACTCGTGGATGTCGTGCGCCGGGGTTTCATCCGGGAGAGCTTTGAACGGTCGTTGGCCAAGGGCACGACGCTCTGCCTGTCAGTCGCGGCGACGGAGCTGCGATCATCAAGACTCGTCTTCTTTCTGGAAGGCCCAAACGCGGTCTCCTGGAACTCGGGGCTGGCCATCGGGCTCGAAACACGGATCGAGGTTCCCCACGTTGCGGCGAGTTGCAGCGTGCCGATTGCCTTCCCCCCGGTCAAGATCGGCGACCACTACTACTCGGACGGAGGCGTTGCGAACAAATCCCCCTTTGGCCCCGCGATCAACTGTGGGGTAACCCGAATTCTCAGCGTCGCAACCGATCGACCGCTGCCCGAGGAGCTGCCCCGGTACCCGCCGGGCTTCAAGCCACGCCTGTCCGAGACGGTACGGATGCTCGGCGATCAGCTCAGTCATGACTACGCCACGAACCAGGCCAAGTGGATCGAGCTGGTCAACTATTTCCGCGAGCAGCTCCCGCCCGAACAGTTCGCCGAGACCGTCAAGCACGTCATGTCGGAGAAGGTGGTCAACCTGTCGAATTACCGTCCGGTGGAGATCAAGCTGTTCGCGCCCTCCCGGCGCATCGGTCACACGGACATCTTCGACACCGAGGTCCTCGACCAGGACCTGAAGGACACGAGCACGACGCTGCGTTTTCACACCGACTTCGTGGAGAAGCTCATCAAGTTCGGATACGAGGACGGCGCCGCCCGTCACGATGAGCTCGCCGAATTCTTCGACCCCGGCCGCCCGCAGCGCCTGTCCGTGTTCTCCCAAGCCACAGCCCGGTAGTCCTCAGCCGTCCGCGTCCCACCGCGCCGGAGGTCTTGTCTCGGGCATCATCATCGACAACACCGCCACCGATGTCCCGTACGCCGCCGACTGGCGGAACACGCGGTCATTCCACGTGCCGTCCTCTCGCCGCGTCGCCACCAGCAGATCTCGTATCCGCCGGCGATATTCGCCACGGTCAGGGTCCGGCAACAATTCGACCGCCTGCGCCGCGTAATAGTGGGCGAAGTAGAAGTAGTACGGCGCGATGTTGTAGCGTCCGGCGTGGGTCCCCTTCTTTGCGCGTCGACGCTCAAGCCACTGCCAGTGCACCAGGAACGCGTCGATCGCGCCGCGTACGCGTGAAAGCTGCCCTCGACCGGCCAGGAAGAGCGTGACCTCGGCGGCCGGCATCCGCCCGATGGCGCCCGGGACGGCGTCCCGCGTTTCCCTGGTCACCGGTCCCTTGTAGGCAAACGCACCCGTGACCGAGCGGGATTCTTCCAGGGCGTCGATCCCACGCCGGACGACCTCGCGGTTCACGGCAAAGCCCTGACCGCTCGCCTCGAACAACGCCTGCAGCGTGGGTGCGGTCATGAACGACGACGACAAGCCGGGCCCGGCGAACCCCTTCGGCCGAGCGTAGTTCCAGCCGCCTGATTCCGGGATCGCCGTCGCCTCGAGACCGGCGATAAAGAACCGGATCGCCGCGTCGCCGCCCGCGGCGAGGTCGTCGGGCATCCGCCCGGACCCCCGAAGCGACAGCAGGAACGACAGACCGTAGGTGTACCCCCATCCACGCACGTCGTAGGTTGCATCGAAGCGGTGCTTCATTCGCGGGTGGTCGATGCTTGCGATCACAACCGCCGCGGCTCGCGCGACGGCCTGCTCAATACGCTGCGTGTTCCCGCCGGCCGGTGCCCGCAGCAACGCCAGGCCACCGATCGCGGTACCGCCGACGCGATAGCCGACCGGGATCTCGCCGTTGACGCGGTAGACACCCTGGTAGGGCCACTCGCCGTTCTGCTGGCCGTCAAGCAGGAACTCCACGGCGATGTCCATCGCCGCATCGACCGCCGCAGGCCGGGCAGGCGGCTTGACGGCGGCCAGCAACGGCAACAGGAGCACAATACATACCAGCACGACTCTTCCTTCGTGCCTCCGTGCCTTTGTGCCTTCGTGCGTTCTTCTAGTCATACGGTCGAAACAGTTGTGAATTGATCCAGAAGTCGACACGTTTCTCGAGCACGGTCAACGGGATCGAACCCGCACCGAGCACGACGTCGTGGAACCCGCGAAGATCGAACTTGTCACCGAGACGCCGCTCGGCCGTCGCGCGGAGCTCGCGGATCTTCAGCTCGCCGATCTTGTAGGCGCATGCCTGGCCCGGCCAGGCGATATAGCGGTCGACTTCGGTCTCGATATTGAGCCGGCTCAGGGCCGTGTTGGCAACCATGAACTCGATTGCGCGATCACGCGACCACCCGAACGCGTGGATCCCGGTGTCGACGACCAGCCGGCACGCCCGCCACATCTCGTACAGCAGCCGGCCGAAATCGTCGTACGGGTCCTGGTAGAAGCCCATCTCGATACCAAGCCGCTCGGCGTACAAGGCCCACCCCTCGCCAAAGGCCGTGAACCCCCACCCCTTCCGGAATTCCGGCACGTCGTCGAGTTCCTGGGCGATCGCGACCTGGAGGTGGTGCCCGGGAACGGCCTCGTGCAACGCCAGCGGAATCATCTCGTACCTCGGCCGCTGGTCGAGCCCGTAGGTGTTGGCGAAGAAGATTCCCGCTTCGGCGTTGCGGATATCGCCACGGCGGTAGTACGCCGTGGTCTGGTTGGGAGCCATGAATTCGGGGATCGGCCGGACACCGTACGGCAGCCGCGGCAACACGCCGAAGAGTTTCGGGAGCCACTCGTCAACGCGTTTACAGATATCGCGGTAGCCGGTCAGCAAGTCATCGGCGGAGTCGTGATAGAACCGCGGGTTCGTGCGAAGGTCGTTGACGAACGCACCGAACAGCCGATCATCGTCGCCGGATCCTCCCGAGGCGTTGCGCTGCATGAAGTCGCTGGAGCGGATCACGTTCATCATCTCGCCGCGGATCCGCCGGACCTGGTCGAGGCCCAACTGGTGAATCTCGGCGGCGGTCATGTCGGTCGTAGTCATCACGCGCAGCCGGTAGGCGTAGTACGCCTCGCCGTCGGGCAGATCGACGGCCGCGATCGACTCGCGGCACTGCGGGAGGTACACGTCGGTGATGTAGTCACCGAGCGCCCCGACGGCCAGGAGGACGCCCGGCATCGAGACGTCGTCGAAACGCTCTCGGAGTTCCCGCTGTTGCGCGGCGGTGATCTGCTGCGGCATCCGTTGAAACGGTCCCGCCAGCGCGGACAGGCCGCCGCCGTCGGCGACGAGCGCGTCGAACTGGTCGGGCAAGCCCGCAAGGGTCACCCGCGGAGGCGTACGGCCCTCCGCCGCTCCGAGTGTCAGCAGGTCGATCGTCTGGTTGACCAGTTGCGGCACCAGCTCCAGACGCGTGAGGTAGTCGGCGTAGTCGCCGTAGTCCCGGAATCGCACCTGCTCGGCCATCTGCGCGACCTGCTGGTGGGTCCCGAACCGGCCGCCGACGGGCGCCAGGAACATGCGGTACTGCTCTGACTCCACCTCGTTGTCGAGACCGAGCTTGAAGAGGTCGTAGCTGAGCTTGTCGGCCTTGGACAGGTCGTCGTAGGGTACGACCGAGAGCCGCTTCAGGCACTGACGCGTGTCATAGTACCGCTGGATGATCGCGTCCATGCTGGAGTCAGTGAGCCGCCCTGCGTTGGTGTAATCGCCGCGACGCATGGCCATCGCCGGGTAGACGTGCAGCTGCCACTGCAGCCGCTGGTCGAACAGGGTGCTGAGTTTCTCCGCCGCCGTAGGGATCCGAGGGACGACCTGCGTCGTCTGCGCGGCGGCAGCGGTGGCGAGCCCGGCTACGGCGATGAGAATATGGCTGTGCATTCGCATGGCCTAAGAGTACCTTGTAGGACCGTTCCAGGAGAAACCACCGATGTCCAAGCCCACGATTCTGACCGCATTGACCCGCCGCGGCTTTCTCCAGAGCACCGCCGCGGCGTCGGCCTGGTTCGTCGCGCCCCGGATCCTGGGCAACGTGCTCGGAGCCAACGACCGGCTGAACCTCGGCGTCATCGGCACCGGCGGCATGGGCACCGCACACCTCCGTGGTCTCACCGAGCGACGCGAGCGCGACAACGTGCAGGTCATCCGCGTCTGCGACCTGTACCGGCGCCGCCTCAACCAGGCGGCCCAGATCATCGGCGGCGGCGAGGGCAGCGGCACCATGGAGTACCGCGAGGTCCTCGACGACCCCGAGGTGGACGCCGTGGTCATCGCCACGCCCGACCACTGGCACACGAAGATCGCGATCGAGGCCATGGAGGCCGGCAAGGACGTCTACTGCGAGAAGCCGTTGTCGCTCACCGTCGAACAGGCCATCGAGTGCCGCGACGCTGTGCGACGGACCGGCCGCGTTCTGCAGGTGGGTCCGCAGCGGACCAGCGACGACCGGTTCTGGAAGGCACGAGACGCCATCGCCGCCGGACGTATCGGCCCGGTCACCTGGAGCCAGGCGAGCTACTGCCGCAACTCCCACGACGGACAGTTCAACTGGCACATCGATCCCGACGCGGGCCCGGCCAACACGCCCGATGCCGAGGGCTACGTCTGGTGGGACCGGTGGCTGGGCTGGGAGTGGGACCTCGCGCCGCGAATCGACTGGAACGCCGACCACTTCTTCCGTTTCCGCAAGTACTTCGCCTACAACGGCGGCGTCGCCACCGACCTGCTGTATCACCTGCTCGCTCCGCTGCTGCTGTCGATCAGTGGCCCCGACGGCGAGTACCCGGCGCGTGTGGTCGCCTCCGGGGGCCTGTATATCGAGAAAGACGAACGCGATATCCCCGACACTTTCATGATGACCATCGATTATCCGACCCAGCACACCGTGCAGCTGATCAGCGTCATGACCAACGATGTGGGCGTTCCGACGGTCATCCACGGCCAGCGCGGGACGCTCAGCCTCGGCGAACGCCGGATCGACATCCAGGAGCAGGCCGCGTGGTGGAAGGAGTTCCGCCAGACCAACGCGGGGCTGTTCCCCTACCGAATGGAGACGAACGACAAGGGAGAGCGTGTTCCCGAACCGCCGCCGGGCAAGGCGTCGTTCTCGGTCCACAACTCGCCGCGTCGCGACCACATGGGCAACTTCCTCGACTCGGTCCGCGGCGACGATGTCCCCAACTGCAACGTCGAGCTGGGTGCTTCGACCATGGTTGCCATCAAGATGGGCGTCGAAGCCTATCGGCAGAGCAAGACACTGCTGTGGGACGCGGATTCGGAACGCGTGGTTGCGAGTTGACGGTGCGCACGAAACCGTTGCGGGTTTTTTTTGGATTGGCGAGAACAAAACCGACGTTGGTGCGTTTTCTATCTTGACAACCGGGAGATGATGCGTATCTTCCCCGGTCACGCATTTCGCACAAGGAACTTTTTATGGCAACAGGACACAGACAACGAATCGGTCAGGACATTCCTGTGCCAGGAACCGCGGGCGTCATCACGTAACGTGACGGACAACTGAGCGAAGCTCAACCCGCGGCGAATGGTCGGCCGCGGGTTTTTTCGTGGCCACGGTGCATGGCGAACGGGAAACCGCTCCCCATGGGTTGGCGCGATCGGTGTGCGAAATGTTCACCCGGTCGCATTCATGAAGCCCGTGCCTGCGTGGGGCCCCACGACGGTACGGGTGTGCACGGTTTGCGGTGTAGCTCAGAGGAAGAGCGGCGGCCTCATAAGCCGGACGGCCGTGGGTTCGAGTCCCACCACCGCCATTCTGTTTGATCGGCATGTACCGACGCGTCACGCCGACGCAACCGGTTCCATCGCCTGTTCGCGGAGCGTACCCCCGCGGGGGTGCCGCGGCACGCGGCGCAGCCAGGTCTGCTCGGCCTCTGACGCGTCCCCGTTTCGAAAGCGGCGGCCTATTCCTCTTCCTTCGGCTTGAACGCCTTGACCACTTCGGCCTGGACATTCGGCGGCGTCCGCTCGTCGTGGCTGTACTCCATCGTGTAGGAACCGGCGCCACCGCTGATCGACTTGAGCTGGCTGGCGTAGTTCATCACCTCCGACAACGGCGCCTCGGCGGTGATCAGGGCCTGGTTGCCGGGCAGCATGTCGGTTCCCTGGATGCGGCCGCGGCGACCCGATATATCCGACGAGATGTCGCCGATCATCTCGGCGGGCACGGTGATCTCGAGCGTCACGAACGGTTCGAGCAGCACCGGCTTGGCTTTCTGTACCGCATCGACGAACGCCTTGCGCCCGGCGGTCATGAACGCGATCTCCTTGGAGTCCACCGGGTGGTGCTTGCCGTCAAACACGCTGACCTTGACATCCTGCAGCGGGTACCCGGCGATCGCGCCCTCGTGCATGACCCGACGGATCCCCTTCTCCACCGCCGGAATGAACTGCTTGGGGATCGATCCGCCGAACGTGGCGTCTTCGAAGACCAGGCCGTTGATCGCTTCGACCTCGTCTTCGGCGCCCGTGTGGCTGATCGGCTCGACCCGCAGGTACACCTCGCCGAACTGCCCGGAGCCGCCGCTCTGCTTCTTGTGGCGGTGATGTCCCTCGGCCTTGGTGGTGATCGTCTCCTTGTACGCAACCCTCGGAGGCTGCGTCGAGACCTCGACACCGTACCGGTCCTTGAGCAGCCGCAGCTTCATTCGCAGGTGCTGCTCACCGAGGCCGCGCATGATGGTCTCGCCGGTTGTCCGAACACGCTCGATCTGGAGCGTCGGGTCCTCGGCAACGAGCTTGGTGAGCGCCTCGCCGATCTTTGTCTCGGCACCCTTGCTCGTGCCCTCAATGGCCAGGCCGAACATCGGCCTCGGCGGGGGTGTGATCTTCATGCGGATGTCGTCACCGATCGCCTCGGCGTGCATGATGCTGTTAAAGCTGAGTTCCTCAACCTTGGCGACGGCCCCGATGTCGCCGGTAATGATCGTGTCCGCATCGGCGTGGGACTTGCCCTGGAGCTTGAAGACGTGGGCGATGCGGACCGGTCGCGAGGCGTCATCGATCAGGATCTGGTGACCGGCGGCAATCTCCCCCTGGTGAACGCGGAAAACGCAAAGCTTGCCGATGTACGGGTCCGATGTCACGCGGAAGACGTGTGCGATCGCCGGCTTGGAACCGTCGCACTCCAGGGCGACGCTGGTCCGCTCGCCGGCAGGCCCGTACTCGATCACCGGCGGTTCGGCGTCCGCAGGGTTGGGACACAGGATCGCGACGATCTGCATGAAGTCCTTGATACCGACGCTCTCCCGCGCTGAGACAAAGCAGACCGGTATGAGGTGGCCGTTGCCCATTGCCTTCTTGAACGGGCCACGAAGCTGCTCCGGCGACACCTCGCCTTGTTCGAGATACTGCTCCATCAACGCATCGTCGGTCTCGACGACCTGGTCGACGATGCCCGTATGGAATTCCGCGATGTCACCCAGGTCGCTCGCGCCTTGCTTACCCTCGAAGCAATCGATGACCGCCTTGCCGCCATCGGCGGGCAGGTTGATCGGTCGGCACTCGCTCCCGAAAGTCTCCTGAATGGCGGCCAGCAATTCGCCGAACCCCGACGCGTTGTCGATCTTGTTGACGATGATCATCCGCGGCCGGTTGGCTTCCTCAGCGGCCCGCATGACGCGGCGTGTCACGGTCTCGATCCCGGCCGAGGCATCGATCACGATCACGGCAGTCTCAACGGCAGGCAGTACGGTCAACGCGCGGCCGAGAAAGTCGGCCACACCCGGCGTGTCAAGGACGTTGAAGTGCGCGCCCTCGTAGTCGAGGTGCACCAGCGCGCTGTCGAGGCTGTGGTGCATTTCCCGCTCCAGATCCTCGAAATCACAGACCGTGTTGCCGTCTTCAACTCGCCCGGTCCGGCCGATCTCGCCGGCTTCGTGAAGCATCGCCTCGACGATCGTCGTCTTGCCGCTGCCACCGGCGCCCAGGATGGCAATGTTACGAATCGCGTCGGTGCTGTACTTTGGCATCGGTCCGGGTCTCCTGACTCAAGGGAGTGGATGATATCGCATCGACAGGCCACCGGGGAGTGACCGGTGCCCGGCAGATCGGGCCGTACACTTCAAGGCCAATGGGCGAACCACGGTTCCACCTCATCCTGCTCAACCCCCTGATCCCCAACAACACGGGGAACATCGGGCGGACGGCGATGGCGACGGGCTGTCGGCTGCACGTGATCCACCCGCTGGGCTTCGACATGTCCGAGAAGGCACGCCGCCGCGCCGGTCTCGATTACTGGGACCAGGTGGATTGCCGTGAGCACGAGAACTGGGCGGCGTTCCTCGCCGATGAGCAACCGCGGCGGCTGTGGCTGTACACCACCAAGTCCGACCGGCCCCACTGGGACGCCGACTTCAACGCCGGCGACTACATGCTCTTCGGCGCCGAAACGACCGGTGTCCCGGACCTTGTCCACGACTGGGTCGGTCGGACACAAGGCGCCGAACACCGTATCACGTTGCCGATGGTCAATGACGCCCGCAGTCTGAACCTCTCGACCGTCGTGTGCACGGCGGTGTATGAGGGATTGCGTCAGCTGGCCCGATGATCGAGTGGCACGGCCGAGCGAGCGTAAGCGAGCTCGCCCGTGGAGGGGCGCCCAAACTAATGCTCCAGATCGAACCGCTTCTGCACGTTGGACGGTTTACACGGGCGACGTCGCTATCGCTCCGTCGGCCGTGCCACCCGTCAATAGAGGGGATACCTCGCACAGAGGGTTCGCACATCCTCACGCACCTGGCGTGTCACGGCTTCGTCGCCACTGCTGTTGAGCACGCGGTCGATCAACGTCGCGACTTCCTTCATCTGCGGTTCCTTGAAACCACGGGTCGTCAGTGCGGGCGTACCGAGCCGCAGACCGCTGGTCACACGCGGTGGTCTCGGATCGTTGGGGATGCCGTTCTTGTTGGTGATGATCCCGGCGGCCTCGAGCCAGCCTTCGGCATCGGCGCCCGTGAGGTTCTTGTCACGCGGTCGCAGGTCCACGAGCATGAGGTGGTTGTCGGTGCCGCCCGAACAGAGTCGGTAACCGTGCTCGGCAAGCCCCGCGGCGAGCGCCTGGGCGTTCGCAACGATCTGTCGGCAGTAGTCGGTGAAGTCGGGACGCAGGGCCTCGGCGAATGCAACCGACTTGGCGGCGATCATGTGCATCAGCGGCCCACCCTGGCTGCCGGGGAAGACCTTGCGATCGATCTTCTTCGCGATCGCCTCATCGTCGGACAACACCAGGCCCCCACGCGGTCCCCGGAGCGTCTTGTGCGTGGTGGTCGTGACGACGTGGGCATGCGGGAACGGCGACGGATGAACGCCGGTCGCCACCAGCCCGGCAATGTGGGCGATGTCGGCAAGCAGCACCGCGCCGACCCGGTCGGCGATCTTCCGGAACCGCTCGAAATCGATCACACGCGGATAGGCCGAGTAGCCGCAGATGATCATCGCCGGCTTGCAGTCCACGGCGATCTTCTCGATCTGGTCGTAGTCGAGCAGCTCGGTCTCGGGGTCGAGGTCGTAATCGACGATCGAGTAGAAGGTGCCCGAGAAGTTCACCTTCAACCCGTGGCTGAGGTGCCCGCCGCTCTTGATCGGCAGCGACAGGATCGTGTCGCCGGGGTTACAGACCGCCATGAAGGCGGCGACGTTGGCATTCGCCCCGCAGTGCGGCTGCACGTTGGCAAAGCCGCAGTTGAACAGCTTCTTGGCGCGGTCGCGTGCGAGGTTCTCAATCTCGTCGTAGTGGGTGCACCCGCCGTAGTACCGCGCGCCGGGATACCCCTCGGCGTACTTGTTCGTCATCCAGTTGCCCATCGCGTGCATGACCGCCGCGCTGACATGGTTCTCGCTGGCAATCAGTTCGAGGGTCGTCGCCTGCCGGTCCGCCTCGGCGGCCAGGATCCGCGCGACATCGGGGTCACGCTGCCGGAGCATTTCGACGAGTTGTTCGGACATGGCGTCCAGCGACGGCGACGCGGTTTCGGGTGTCATGGCCGACAGTGTATGCTCGCGCGGTGGTTACTGCAGAGCACTGCCCGTGACGAACACGGCAGCGGCGAGTACGAGAATCAACAGGACCGCCAGGACCGGGGGCACCGCCCACCCGTGCGGAATGTACAGGTAGCGCCGGATCGCGGCGACCCACCATCCGATCGTCAGGATCATCAGCCCGTACCGCCCGAGAGAATGTGCCACCGAGTGCATCGCGGGCTGCAGCCCGTTCGCCGCGTAGCCGAGCGCGACGCACGCCAACATGACTGTGACGACCGCGGAGGGGAGCACCATGCCGTAGCACGCCACCCGCGCGAGGTGGACCCATCGCACCTTCGCCCGGCGCCGGGAGATCGGCAGCAGAACGAACGCAAGCGGCATCATCAGCGCGACCCAGAACGCGAGCGCCACGCCCGCTATTGTGTACGACAGGTTATGGACGCCTGACAGGTTCCGGCTGTTCCTGGCCTGACGCAGCAACGTGGCGTGCAAATACCGGGGCGCCGGGT
>Ga0209988_10000432_pt1 | contig 25909 bp, 20 predicted proteins | sample N075metaG_FD_183115 | JGI IMG/M metagenome (GOLD analysis project Ga0209988, IMG submission 183115) | Deep subsurface microbial communities from Kermadec Trench to uncover new lineages of life (NeLLi) - N075 metaG (SPAdes) (version 2) | ecosystem: Environmental > Aquatic > Marine > Ocean trench... | reverse complement strand
CCGGCCGTAAACGCACGTTCGAGAACACGATCGTGGCGCTCGACGACATGTACGGGCGGCTGGAGATCGACACGAACATGATCCGGTTCATGCCGTACGTCTCCACCGATCCGGACGAGCGTGACGCCGGCGAGCGGGCCGAGCAGGACGTCGCCGACTGGCTCATCGACCTGGAGAAACGGGAGCCGCTGTACGACGCGGTCCGGGCGTACGCCGAGCGGGCGAGCGGTCTGACCGCCACGCAGCAGCGTCTGCTGGATCACACGCTTCGCGACTTTCGTCGTGCGGGTATGTCATTGTCGCCCGAGAAACGCGCCGAGCTCACCACGATCCACAAGACACTCAACAAGCTGAGCATCGAGTTCGAGAAGAACATCCGCCAGGACGAGACGACCGTTCCGCTGACCCGCGAGGAACTGGCCGGCATGCCGGACGAGTACTTCGAGAACCCGAGTCTGCGGCAGTCGGGCGATCTGTACATGGTCGACGTCTCGTACCCGCAATTCAACCCGATCATGGAGTATTGCCAGATCGAGCAGACACGCCACAAGATGTGGGTGGCGTACAAGCGTCGCGCCGGCACGGGCAACGTCCGTGTGATCGAACAGATCATCGAGCTGCGGGCCGAGGCGGCCGATCTGCTGGGTTACGACCACCCGGCCGACTACGAGATCGAGATCAAGATGGCCCGCAACGCCGACACCGTCATCGAGTTCTACCGGAAGCTCCGTCCGCTGGTCCGTAAGAAGGCGCTGCGTGACCTCGAGGAACTCGTCGCCGCCAAACGCCGGCACACCGGCGATCGGGATGCAAAGATTTACGCCTGGGACACGAACTTCTATCTGAACCGGATCAAGAAGGAAAAGTACGCCGTCGATTCGAAACTGGTCCGCCAGTATTTCCCGCTCGACGCGGTGCTCGACGGCCTGTTCTCGATCACGCAGAATCTCTACGGCCTGGAATACCGCGACGTCACCGCCAGGGCACGGTCACAAGGCAGGCCGCTGTGGCACGCCGACGCGCGGCTCTACGAGGTGTGGGACAAGGCCACCGGCGAGATGCTCGGCGAGTTCTACCTCGACATGCACCCGCGGCCCAATAAGTACGGCCACGCCGCACAATGGGGCCTGGTACAGCACAAGGTCTGGCCTGACGGCAGCGTGTCGAAGCCGGTCGCGGCACTCGTCTGCAACTTCGCCGAGCCGACGGCGGATCGGCCGTCGCTGATGAGCCATGACGAGGTCGAGACGTTCTTCCACGAGTTCGGTCACTGCCTGCACACGATCCTCAGCGAGTCGACGTACTACCGGTTCAGCGGCACGTCGGTCGAGCGTGACTTCGTGGAAGCGCCGTCACAGATGTTCGAGAACTGGGTGTGGGACGCCGACGTCCTGGCCACTTTCGCGCGGCACTACGAAACCGGTAAGCCGCTCCCCGACGACCTGCTCGACGGCATGATCAGGGCGCGGCATCTCGGTTCGGGTATGGCCGCCGAGCGGCAGTTCTTCTACGGCCTGTACGACCTCAAATGCCACCTCGACCCGGACGGCGACATCGATTCCACGCAGCTGGCCTGGGACCTCTGGGACCCGGCCGGCGAGAACGTCGAGTTGTACGACCCGGTACCCGAGACCTATTTCCAGTCGGCGTTCGGCCACCTCACCGGCTACCAGGCCGGCTACTACGGCTACCAGTGGTCGCTGGTGTACGCGTGCGACATGTTCCAGCGTTTCAAGGAGCTGGGCATGCTCTCGCCCGACGCGGGCAGGTACTACCGCGACAAGATCCTCTCACGCGGCGGCACGACCGACGGCATGAACCTCGTCCGAGATTACCTGGGCCGCGAGCCGACGATGGACGCGTACCTCAAGCACCTGGGACTCGACGCCGAGTAACGATCCGGGTCCGCCGCGCGTTTGTCCTTGCCCGGCCGCTCAGACCCGCCGAATGAATTCGGCGGGTCGTACGAAAGCGAGTGTCGGCCCGGAGGGCCGTACGGAGCGCTCAAACCCGCCGCGGCCTCCAGCGGTACCGCTCGAGCGAAACGCGCCTGCTTGTGGTGAACTGCACGCCTTCGACCTCCAGTGCGTGGCGCTGGATGAGGTCGCCGCCGGGTTCCTCTCGCGGGCTGATCTCGCCGCGGGCGTTGATCACGCGGTGCCAGGGCACCCCTTTGTGGCGAGGGTCCTGGTCGGAAAGCGCGCTGAGCGCGTAGCCCACCTGCCGCGCGTGACCGCCGAGGCCGGCCAGCGCCGCGACCTGTCCGTAGGTTGCGACGCGTCCCCTGGGGATGCGTCTGACGACCGTGAAGATCCGGGTGTAGGTCACTCGCCGCCGCCGGCCCGAGGTGCTTTTGGCGAGGAGGTGTCCTTGAGCGTTGCGTAGGCGACGTGGGTGACGCAACTGTTGATCCGCTTGAGGTGGGTCAGCAGGTCGAGGTAGATGGCGCTGGTCTCGTGGGCCTGCGCGAGGCCGGCGTTGAGTCGTGCGAAGTGGCGATCACGAAGGTCACGCTCGTAGCGGTCGACACGTTCCTTGTGGCGGAGCAACTGCTGCGCGAGGCCACGATCGCGTGTCGTGAACAGTGTCTCGGCGATCACGAAATTCTCAGAGACCTTCTTGTAGAAGTCGTCCAGCTCGTCGGCGCCTTCCTGGGCGAACTCGGCGCGGAGCCGGATCTTCTTCAACACGAGGTCGCAGAGGTTCTTGTCGATGATGTCGCCGATGGTTTCAAGCTCGGCGACGTACCGCAGCTGCTTCATCTGCTCTTCGGCGTCGTAATCGCCCGACTCCTGCGCGGCCAGCCTGGTCAGGAATCGCGTGACCTCGCTGTCGAGCAGGTCCACCCGGTCGTCACGCACCGCGACCTCGCGTGCGAGCTTCTCGTTGTTGGTCTTCATCGCCGTCCACACGTCCTGCAGCATCGAGCGGACGATCTCCGAGATATGCGTGATCTCGCGAAGCGACTGGCCCATGGACAGGGCCGAGCCCCCGATCGGGCCGTCGGCGATGTACTTCGGTCCGAACGCCGCGCCCAGCTGCGGGGGAGGGCTCTTGACGACACGTTCCATGATCCTCGTCACAGGCTCGACAAGGGGGAGCCCGATCGTGGCAACAACGACGTTGTAACCGGTGTGTACGGCGGCGATCGTCAGGGCGAAGCCTGTCGCCGTCGCCGGCTGCCCGATGAGACCACCGCCCAGCGCGACCGCCAGCAGGCCGACTGCGGCGACCCCCGCCTTGAGGAGCAGGTTGCTCAGTGCCAGCCGGCGTGGCTCGATCTGACGCCACCCGACTACGAGCGTCGTGAATGCCAGGCCGACGTTGGCGCCGAAGACGACCGGGATTGCCACCTGCAGGCTCATCGCCGCGGCTGCCGCGCCCGTGCCGTCGGGATCGCCGGCGAGGCCCGTCCCGAGACCGATCACCAGGCCGATCGTCGCCGTGCTGGACTGCAGGGCCAACGCCATGATCGCGGCGAACCCCGCGAGCAGGAACGGATGCTCCTGCAGCTTCCCGAAGTTGATGATCGACAACACGCCGTGGCCCGACGGATCCCAGTTCTTCTGGGCCTCGCCGGCCGCATCGCTCATGATGCCGATCGCGAGAAAGATGAATCCGATCGCCAGCAACACCTGGCCGACACCCCTCGTGCGGTTGCCCTTTGTGAACTGGTACAACACAACGCCGAAGAGGATGATGATCGGCGCGAACCCCTGCAGCCCCAAAGCGATCAAGACCACCATGACGGTGAGCCCGATGTTTGCGCCGAGCATGATCGTCAGCATCTGCCGCGGCGTGAGGTGGCCGGCCCGGACCGTCTGGACCGCCAGCAACGACATCGTCGTGCTGGAGGGGGCGAGCACCGAGACACCGAGCCCGGCGACGAACGATCGCGGTCGCGTGGAGGCCAGCCGCTGCATCCACGTGCCCAGCCGAGGGCCGAAGAGACGGTCCAGGCCCTTGCGGAGGTAGCGGACGCCGAACACCAGCAGTGCGACGCCGCCGAAGATGGTCAGGTATGTGAGCGGGTGCACAGACCGGATTATCGGGCATTTTGGCAGCGCGGTTGTGCGACTAACGCAAAAGAGCTCTGAGCTCTTTTTCCGCTGCGGAAAAAGAGCTCAGAGCTCTTCAGACTCGATCTGGGCGACCTTACCGGCGAGCTTCTTCTCGACGTATTTCTTCATCCACGTCTCGAATGACTTGCCGGCGGCGGTGTCGCGACCGCTGAATCGAAGCTCCTGGATGTCGTCGACCGGGATCGTGACGCGGTCATCACCGTTGGCGGGGATCATCCGGATGACCGTGTCCGCCGGTGTCGCGCCGGTCACGCGGTCGAAGAGGTAGCCGGTGACCTCGAGGCCGTTGGATCGGCGGGTTACGGTGACATCGCCGCGGTATTCGAGCGACAGTTGCAGCGCGTGATTCAGACGCTCCGGATCGGAGGCGTCGACGACGATGCCCTGTCGGGCCGAGATATCGGTTGGCTGTTCGGTCATGAGGCCTGGATGGTACGCGGCAGGACCTCTCGCAGCAGGGTCGCCGCGAGATCGCCGATACCGGGCTGAGTGCTGGCGCGCGGCCCGGCGACGTTGAGCGAGCGGATCGCGTGCTGACGGATCCACCGGGTGACCGCTTCCGCCGCGCCGGGGTCCGTCGGGTCGACCGCCAGCATCGGCTGACCCTGCTCGGTGGCGAGCCTGCGGGTGAGCGCGGTCCCGCCGGTCAGGTTCTCGACGCCACCACGGGCAATGATGAGGGTGCCGTCCGCGTCGCGGACATTGCGCTCGGTTCGCTCGGTCGGATCGGCCGAGGGGCTCTCTGTGAGTGGGTAGTGCTCGTCGATCGGTCCGGCCTCGCTCCAGCGATCGCGCGGGCACCAGCCGCCGCAGGGGATCCCCAGTTCGAGTGCCACATCGAGCGCCGCCTGGTCGACGCCGGTCTGGCCGCCGGAGATAATCTGTTCAAGCATCGGAGCGCGTTCGTCCTTGGACTACGAGGAGCTGTTGGGGGTCAGTTCCCGCCCGGTGTCGGGGTCGAGCAGCTTCCATTGAAAGTGATTGATCAGACGTGTCAGTACCTGCCAGCCGATCTCCTCCTCGGTCACGGTCACGAGCATCTGGCTGACGGGGTCCTGGTTGGGTGTCAGCTCGACACGGATGCCCGGTCCATACAGGACATCCGCGGTGTTGCTGGATTCCGGCGACGTGTTGGCGCGTGCGAGCTTCTCGACGATCTCGGCGCGTGGGCCGATTGCCGGCAGCGAGCCCGATTCTGATGAGTCCTCGCCGGACAGGATCACGAACTGTCGGGTCGAGCCCGTCGACGGATCGTCGCCGTTCATGATTTCTTCTCGGTTGCGTCGTCATGCTCGCCGTCGGTTCCGAACAGCAGCCGGATCACCGTGTCGACCAGCCGCTGAAGGGGGACCGGTTTGACGAGATAGGCGTCGACACCGAGATCCTGCGCGTATGCCATGTGCCGCTTGCCCATGTTTGCCGTGATCATGACCACCACCGGCGGGTTGCCGAGCTTCTTGAGGCGCTCCAGCACCACGAAGCCGGATCGCTTCGGCAGCATCATGTCCAGCACGACCGCGTCGAGACCACCTTCGTCGAATGCGGCCAGGGCCGCGTTGCCGTCGGTGGCCGTCCTGGTGTTCGCACCCTCGGCCCGCATCACCAGATCGATGCTGCTGAGAATGTCCTCGTCGTCATCAACGATGAGAACATTCTTGCCTTGGAGCCGAGGCGTGCTCATCGAAGGTCAGTATAGGTGAATCGCTGGGCTCAACGTATCTGCTGCCGGGCCGCTTGGTTGGAACGATCGACGATCGTGGCGACATCCTGTGGCGTCAGCCAGGGCAGCGACTCCAGCTTGGCGATCAGCCGCGATGGCATGGGACGGCCGGTTCGCTCATGCCGTGGCCGGCTCTTCCACCGGCGGTACGCCCAGAGGTACTGGTCCGGTGCCTGGCGGATCGCTTTCTCGATGGCATGGGTATACCGCGCCGTAATGTAGAACAACGGATCCGGCTGGTCCGCCCAGTCCTCGGGTCTGATCACGTCGAGGGTGGACAACTCGTACTCGAACCGGTCGCCGATCCGTCGGGCGAAGCCGCCCATGACCGGCACGTCGTATCGCAGGGCCAGCAGGCCGATCGCCTTGTAGCTCGACGCCAGCCGACCGAAAAACGGAACGAACAGTCCCTGTTCGCCGGCGTCCTGGTCGGCGATGAACCCCGCGCGGCCCTTGGTTCGCAGGACCTTCTGCAGGACCGGTATCGCACCCCACTTCGTGATGATTCGCATGCCCCGTGCCTCGCGTACGCCCAGCAGCCAGTCGTTGAGCAGCGGGTTGTCGATCGGTCGGGCCAGTGCGTACAGCGGGTAATCCAGCACCGCCAGTGCGTAGCCCAGCAGTTCCCAGTTGCCGCAATGGCCGGTGATGAAGACCGCCGGCTTGTCGCGGATGAAGTGGTCCATCGCGTCCTTGAGGTTGCCGACGCGAAGGTACTGTGGCCAGGTGCTCCTGGTGATCAGTCGCGGCATCACCATCGAGTCGACCATGAAGATCCGGAACATGTTCTCGATGGAGCGCATCGCAACCCGCTCACACTGCTTGTGCGACCAATCCGGAAAGGCGTCGGCGATGTGCTCGATCGCCCGCCGGTAGTGACGCGAGTGCAGGCGGCAGAACAACGACCCGACACCGGTGGCGGTGGCAAGGTTCGACCGGACATCGAAGCAGTGCATCAGCGTGACGGCGGTGCGCACGGCCGCGTACTCGGTCAGGTCTTTCAAGTGAGAACGTGTTCTCGCCACGTGGCCGATGGTAGCAAAGAGCCAGTAGCCAGTAGGCAGTAGCCAGTAGTGGAAGAAGCGCAAGCGAGCAGACAGCGATGCAGGTGCCGACTTGCGCCTCTTTTCCCTACTGCCTACTGCCTCTTCTTACCTGTCCGTATATCCAATGAGGATAAAGAACCTGTTCGAGTTGAGCACGGGGATCTGTGCCTCGCTCGCCTGGTGGAACAACGCGTGGTATCGCTCGTGCGCACGACGCTTCTGGACCCAGGCGTCGAGCTCGAACTCCGTTGCGTCGGGCCGCGGCGGCATCGGCTCGCGGGGCTCGACGCCGAGTACCAGGAAGTCGAGGTCGCCGGGGAGTTGCTCGCCACTGACCACCTCGCCACCCCAGTTGACGATCAGGCTCCGAAGGAAGTCGGCCTCGGTCTCGGTGGGTTTGCCGTCGAGATCGACGTCGAACTTGCCGTGGACCAGGAACTTGAAGATGTAATTGGGGTCGTAGACGGCGTTGGCGACCACATCATGGCGGACGACCGGGCGGCCGGGGATGCTCCTGGTGATCTTGCACTTGGAGGTCGTCGCCCGGACCTGGATGACCTGGAGGCTCGCCTTGCCGCGTGGCAGCGCGCCGGTGAGCCGGTCCACGTCCTGCAACGCGGCCTCGTCGTCATAGACCTCGAAGGTCATGCCCAGGACCATGCGGTCCTCCTTGCCACGGTTGAGGTACACCTCGTCGCTTCCGGTGGTGTCGAGCACCATGCCATCGACGAGCAGTGCGGGGTTCTGGGCCCGCAGCCGGTTCACGCTGAGGATGCTCTGCAGTTCGTCGAGCCGCACCTTGAGAATGACACGTTCCTGGAAGAGGTTGTCCTTCTCGTTTTCGAGTCGGGCGATGTCGCCTTCGTAACGATCCTTGAGCCGGTCGAGGTTGCCGTAGTACTCGCTCTTGACGTCGTTGAGCTGGTCGCGATAGTCCCCGGCGGCCTGTTCGTAAGCGGCGATCTTGCCGACCACGGCGTTCAGCTCCTGCTGGTGGTTTTCCCTTGCCTGCTCCATCCGGTCTTCGAGATGGCTGATCTCACCCTCGCGTGCGGTGACCTTTGTCTTGTATCCCTCGATCTCGCTCTGCCGGCTGTTGAGGTCACGCCGCAACCTCTGCAGCGAATCGCGGACCGACGTGTTCTCCGCGACACCGAGGTTCTTGAACTGGTTGCGAACCGAATCCAGCGTGGCGCTCTCGTAGCCGGCCACGTACTGCATGATGGCCTCTTGTTGCTCGAGCAGGTTACGTACGACCGATTCGCCCTGCCGGGTCTTGATGTTGGCCTCCATGGCCTTGATCGCCTCGCGGCCGCGCTGCTCCTTTGTCACGTACTTCGCCAGCGTCGCCTCTGCCTCCACGTGACCCTCACGGGCCTTTGTCTGGCCGGCGTAGAACACGATGGTCAGTACGAGCAGGAAGACCGTGCACAGCACGAATACAACCAGCGAGACGACGACGCCGGTGCCTGATGTCGAGCGGGTAACCATTGGGTGATAGCCTCACGAGGGTCCTCGATCGCTTGCGGCGAGGACCGAACAGCCTGAATAACGTCGAATCGCCAGTCTCCCCGGATTCCACCATTGTCCCGTCAAGCCCTCTGAACGGCTTCAGGGATGGTACGCATCGCGGCAGGCGGTGGTTCCGTCAGGCCTGGGTCGCCCGCAGGACCTCCGCGAGCGTGGTCTGGCCGTCTCGAACCTTTGAGAACCCAGACTCCTTGAGCAGGGACAACTCTCCTGCAGCCTCGGCGGCCTGGGCGATCTGGCGTGCGTTGGCCTGTTTCATGAGCTGATCACGCGTCCGCTCGGTGATCTGCAGCAGCTCGTAGATGCCGACCCGGCCGCTGAAGCCCGTGTTGCGGCACTCGCGGCAGCCGGCACCGCGAGCGAGGGTCGCGCCGGTCTCCAGCAGGAGGTCGGGTGGGACCTCGCTGGGTTCCGGCGTATAGGGCCGGCTGCAGCTCTGACAGTTCAGTCGAATCAGCCTTTGCGCCAGCACGCCTTCCAGCGAGCTGGCGACCAGGAACGGCTCGATACCCATGTCCACGAGCCGAGTCAGCGCGCCCGCCGCGTCGTTGGTGTGCAACGTCGAGAAGACCAGGTGGCCCGTCAGCGAGGCCTGGACGGCCGCTTCGGCCGTCTCGACGTCGCGGATCTCACCGATCATGAGGATGTCCGGATCATGTCGGAGTATGGCCCGCAGTCCTGCGGCGAAGGTCAGGTCGACCTGCGGCTGGACCTGGATCTGGTTGACGCCCTCGACGTGAAACTCGACCGGGTCCTCGATGGTGATCGCCTTGACCTCGTCGCTGACGATGCGGCTGAGCGACGCGTACAGCGTCGTCGATTTGCCGCAACCGGTCGGGCCGGTGACGAGCAAGATGCCGTGTGGGCGGCAGATCAACTGGTCCCACTGGTTCAGCAACGCGCCGTCCATGCCCAGCGACTCCACGTTGAGCATGGTGGCGCTCTTGTTGAGGATGCGGAGCACGACGCCCTCGCCGAACACCATCGGGATCACCGACACACGCAGGTCGTACTCGGCGCCCTTGTGACGCAGGGTGATGCGGCCGTCCTGTGGTCGTCGCTTCTCGGCGATATTGAGGTTCGCCATGATCTTGATGCGGCTGATGATCGCGTTGCGGAAGCGGCTGACCGTCGGCGGCACGCCGGCGGCGCCGAGCACGCCGTCGATTCGATACCGGATCGTGAGCCGGTCCTCGAACGGCTCGATGTGCACATCGGTGGCCCGCTCTCGGATGGCCTCGACGATGAGGTCGCTGACGAGCTTGATCACACTGGCTTCCTGGGCCCGGTCGAGCTCGTCAACCTCTGTCACGGAGACCTCGGTGTCCGCCGGCGTCGCGGTCTCGCCGGCAAGCTCATCGAGCGTGTCGCCGGCGACACCGTAATGCGTGCGGATGAACTTGCGGATGTCACGCTCGTCGGCGAGCACGAGCTCGATCGCCATACCTGTCAGAAGGCGAAGCTCGTCGAAGGCGGTGAGCTCGAACGGATCGCAGGTCGCGATCCGCAAGGTGCCGTCGGTGCGGCTGATCGGGACGCAACGCTGCTTGAAGACGAGTTTCGGAGGCAGCAGTTCCAGCACCTGCGGGTCGACCTCGATCGAGTCGAGGTCCACGATCGGCAACGCGAACTGTTGCCCGATCACCTCCAGGACGTCGGAGCTCGACACCTGCCCCAGCCGCACCATGACATGGTCGAGCCGCTCACCGGTGCGGTTCTGTTCTTTGATCGCCTCGTCGAGTTGCTCCGAGTCGATCAGACCGCGTTCGAGAAGAATTGTGCCAACGCCCATGGTTAGATTCTACCGACGGCCCCGCCCGCAGATGCAGCGATCGGGTGGCACGGCCGACGGAGCGATAGCGACGTCGCCCGTGGTTGGACGTCGCACCACGGGCGAGCTTGCTACCGCTCGCTCGGCCGTGCCACCCCTGTTTTAGATCGCGCGAAAGATCGCCAGACTCGCCGTATGCCCATGCAGGAACGACTCGTCCCCGATCGGGCCGATCTCGCCGGCCGCGAAGAAGCCGGCCAGCGGGATCTCGCCCAGCCTGCTGCGGATCGTCTGCACGTCGTGGGTGGCTTCGTCCTTGAACAGACGCGAGCCGCGGCCGTTGCAGGAGATCAGGCATGCGCCGAGCGGCGTGTCCTTGAGCTGTTGACCGTCGAGCAGTAACTGGAGGTCCTCGTGAGCGGTCTCGGCGTCACGGACGTGGAACTGCACGGTCTGGCCGACACGCGGCATGTCACCGACCGCGATCGCGCCGTGCTGTTTGTCGTATCCGAGGATGTTGCGTACGAGGAAGTCGCCGCGTCCGAACCGCGCCTTGTATTCGTTGATGACCGTTCCCACGAGCAGGCCGGCGGACAGCAGCCCGCGCTCCTCCTCGTCGAGCTTGCCGGCCATCTCCTGGACGATCTCCAACGCCTGGCGGCCGCCGAGCTCCTGGATGACGTTGCCCTTGGCCTTTGTCACGACGACGGGCTTGCCGATCGGGCGGCACCCCTGGCTGACGATGATGTCCACCGTGATCTTCCCGGAGATCGTCACGCCGACGGCGCCGTTGTGCACGACCGCGTTGTCGATCACAAGTGCGTTGTGGCCCGGCTGGCTGGCCCCGGACGACATTCCGCCCACGACCGGTATCGGCTGCCCCGGTCCGCCGCAGCCGACGATGGCCGGCAGCAGCCTGGTGATCGGTGTCGAGAACGGGTCGGCGAACATCATGATCGCGCGGAATTCGTCGTCGATGTGCAGGAAGTCGCGTAGAGCGGCGGGGTCATCGAGCATCGCTGCGTCGGTTTCCGGATTGAACCGCCACGGGTGCAGTTGAGCGCCCGGTGCGCGGATGGCCAGGACCGCCATCCCGGCGAGCCCCTCGAGCTCGCGGTCCACCCCAAGGACGGATTCCGCCGTGACGCCCAGCAGCGTTGCGGGCATGATCGTCTGGCGGACCGACTCGGCGGCCTCGGCGAAGGCCGCCGTATGGTGATAGCTTCCGAAGAGAACCGCCAGGTCGCACGGCCCGCCGAGGTGATCAAAGACGTCGCCGGCAACCTCCGTCGCCGCCGTTCTCGTGTCGAAATGACCACTGATGGCAGAGGCAGCCGAGGGGGTTGCCGATGTCGGCGGTGGCGGGGTTGACCCGGAAGGCGGATTCATGTCGTGGATCGTATCAAGAAATCATCGGGCGAAACGCCAATGATGACGACACTGTAAGGTTACCGACGATGCACCAGCGGGAGTCACGAGGGTGAGCGCACCATCGCAGCAGAGTATCGCCGAGGCACACCGCCGTGCGGCCGAGGCGCTCTTGTCTCTTCAACAGGCCGACGGTCACTGGCGTGGCGAGCTTCAGGGCGACTCGATCCTCGAGAGCGAGTACCTGTTGATGAAGTTCATCCTCGGCCAGGAGGTCGAGCCGATGGCCGACGGCCGTCCCGGCGGCGAGGTCCTGGGCCGGATCGCGGCGTACATGCGATCGCTGCAACGCGAGGACGGCGGCTGGGGGCAGTACCCCGGCTCTGCCGTCGACGTCGGTGCGACGGCCAAGGCGTACTTCGCGTTGAAGCTCATGGGAGACGACCCCGACGCGCCGCATATGGCCCGCGCACGACGCGCGGTCATCGAGCTTGGGGGCGCGGAGAACTGCAACAGCTTTACGAACTTCTACCTGGCCTGCCTCGGTCAGATCTCGTGGAACGCGGTGCCCGAGATACCGCCGGAGATCATCCTGTTGCCGCGGTGGTTCTACTTCCACCTCAGCAAAGTGAGCGCGTGGTCGCGGACGATGATCATGCCGCTGGCAATCGTGTCGGCGCTGCGGCCGACACGTCGACTGCCCGAGCACCTGGGAATAGGCGAGCTGTTTGTCGACGAGCGTAACCGGCACCGCCTCCAGAACCAGCGACCGGCCCCGCTGGGCTGGTCCGTGTTCTTCAACGCGATCGACCGGATGTTCAAGCTGTTGCGTCGGTTCGGGTTGCTGCCGCTGCGGCGTCTGGCGATGCAACGGGCCGAGCGGTGGATCCTCGACCGGGCCGGTCACGGCGACGTGGTGACCGACGGGATGGGCGCGATCTTCCCGCCGATGGTCTACATCCAGATCGTGTTCCAGGCCCTGGGATACGACCGCGAGGATCCCGCCGTCCAACGTGCCGAGCGCGAGCTCGACGCGTTGTTCATCGAGGAGCCCGACGCGATCCGTATCCAGCCGTGCTTCAGCCCGGTGTGGGACACCGGGATTGCCACCTACGCGCTCACCGAACGGCACGGGGCCGAGTACGCCGAGGCCGTGCGGACCTCATCACGCTGGATGCTGGCGCGGGAGTGCCGGCACACCGGAGACTGGACGAACAATGCGCGGACGCGGGTCACCGGCGGTGCATGGTGGTTCGAGTACCGCAACGGCTGGTACCCGGATGTCGATGACACGGCAATCGTCCTGATGGCGTTGAGCCGGGTCGGCGATCGCCGCAGCCTTGCCGCCTCACGACGGGCGGCGCAATGGCTGCTGGCGATGCAGAACGATGACGGCGGGTGGGCCGCGTTCGACCGCACAAAGGACCGCCGCATACTCGAGTACGTCCCGTTCGCCGACCACAACGCGATGCAGGATCCATCGTGCCCGGATATCACCGGCCGCGTCATCGAGGCGCTGGCAACGTGTGGTTTTACGAACCGCGACCAGGCCGTCCGGCACGGCATTGAGTACATCCGCAACTGTCAGCATCCCGGCGGCGGCTGGTTCGGCCGCTGGGGCGTCAACTACGTTTACGGCACCTGGCAGTCGCTGGTGGGCCTGATCGAATGCGGTGAGGATCCGAACCAGGAATGGATCCAGCGGGCCGGCCGGTGGATCAAGTCGGTTCAAAAGCCCGACGGCGCATTCGGTGAGTCGGCCAATTCATACGAAGACGATTCTCTCCGCGGGCAGGGGCCGTCGACCGCATCGCAGACGGCGTGGGGCGCGATGACTCTCCAGTCCATTTACGGGGGGCACGACCCGGACCTGCAACGCGCGATCGCATGGCTTGTCCGAACGCAACTGAACCAGGCCGATGCGGACGACCCGGTCTACAACCCCGACGGTGATCCGGCGGGCTCCTGGGTTGAGCAGTGGTTCACGGGCACCGGTTTCCCGCGTGTGTTCTACCTCCGCTATCACCTGTACCGGCTGTACTTCCCGCTCATGGCGATCGGGCGTTATCTCGAGGCGGGCCGAGCGACAGAGGATGTCGGCAGGGCCGTGAAGCTCAAGCCCAAGGTCTCGATCGCAACCTGAGCGATGGGTGGCACGGCCGACGGAGCGAGAGCGACGTCGCCCGTGTCTTGGGACGTCTCACCACGGCGGCTCATTCTGTTAGAGCCCCTTAGAACGGGCACGGCGATTCGAAATCGAGCCGTTGGCCCGTTGCGGGATGCGTGATCGACATCGCCTGGGCGTGAAGCAGGAGCCGATCCGCCATCGCCACAATTGCAGGCGGTGCGTAGAGGTCATCACCGAGGATCGGGTGACCGATGGCGTCAAGGTGCACACGCAACTGGTGTGAGCGCCCGGTCTGCGGGCGCAGCTCCATGTGCGTCCGGTCGGCGTCGCGTCGCAGGACACGGTATCGGGTCAGTGCCGGCCGACCGTGCACGTGATCGACGATGTGCCGCGGGCCCGGCCTCGGCGGGTTGAGGTCCTTGCGTAGCGGCAGGTCGATCTCGCCGTCGTCGTCAACCACGACGCCGGCGACCACCGCGATGTAGCACTTCTCGACGAGTCGCTGCTCGAACTGGCGGCTCAACTCACGGTGGCTCCCGGCGTCCATTGCCATCACGATCACGCCCGATGTCTCCCGGTCGAGCCGGTGGACGATCCGCGCCCCGGCAAACCGGACCTCGACCCGCCGGGCCAGGCAGTCCTGTTTCTCGGGACCGATCCCCGGCACCGACAACAGGCCCGCGGGCTTGTCCAGCACGATGACGTGCTCGTCCCTGTAGATTACGTCCGGTGCAGACACGGTGGTTACGGTAGAGTCTCGGGTGAAAGGGGCAACAGATGGTAACCCTCAGGACGACGATGGGAATCGTGGTGCTGCTGTCGGCGACCGGCGAAGCTGTTCACGCGGAGGACTACCGCCTGCCGCCGCGAGAGGTCGTCGCAATCGTGGACGCCGCACCGGCGCCGAACGTGCAATTGAGCCCGGACCGCCAGTGGATGATCCTTCTTGAACCGACGGCGCTGCCGTCGATCGAGGACATCTCGCGACCGATGCTGCGACTGGCCGGCACTCGCATCGATCCGGCCGCCAACGCGCGCTTCAGGACGAGGTTCTATCGCGGACTGAGTGTCCGCGGGCTTGTCGAGCGCCAGGCCCGTTGTCTGCCGATGCCGCCCGGAGGGCGGCTGGCGTCCGCCAGCTGGTCCCACGATTCCAAGCACATCGCCTACACGGTCGTGACGGACGACGGGACCGAGCTGTGGGCGGCTTCCGTCGAGGCGGACGTCAAACCGCGTCGCCTGTTGGCAGGGCTCAACACGGTCACTGGCGGGGTTCGATGGATGCCGGACGGAACGACGATCCTCTGTCGACTCGTGCCGGAAGACCGCGGCCCGGTACCCCAGGCACCACGAGCGCCGCGCGGACCCAACACGCAGGAGTCGTTCGGCGAGCGTTCACCGCTTCGCACCTACCAGGACCTGCTCTCCAACCCGCACGAGGCGGCGCTCTTCGACTACTACGCCTCGACGCAACCGGTGCTTGTCTCAGTGACCGACGGGGGGGTTACCACCCTCGGCAGCCCTGCGGTCTATGGCCAGATCACGCCCGCTCCGGACGGTCGGCACCTGCTGGTGACACGTATCCGCAAGCCGTACTCCTACCAGATGCCGTGGTGGAGCTTCGCTCATGACTACGAAGTCTGGACCGAGACCGGGCGCCGTTTGCACACCCTGGCGCGGATCCCGCTGGCCGAGAACGTTCCCATCGGCGGCGTCCGGACGGGACCGCGAATGGTCCAGTGGATGGCAACCGAACCGGCCACACTGGTCTGGGCCGAGGCGCTCGATGGTGGCGATCCCAAGGCAGCGGTGCCGCACCGTGATCGTTGGTTCGCCCGGGAAGCGTCCCTTGATGAGCCGCCGCGCGAATTGCTGCGAGTCGAGCACCGAGCGCGGGGACTGACGTTCCTCCGCAACCCGTCGCTTCTGATCACCGCCGAGTACGACCGCGATCGCCGCTGGACGCGCGTGCTGCTGCACGACCTGGACGGTTCAAACGCACCGCGGGTACTCGACGACCGTAGCGTTCGAGACCGGTACGCCGACCCGGGCAGGATCACCACGGTGCCGACGGCGACCGGCCACCGCGTGGTGCTGCAGCAGGGTCCGTGGATCTTCCGGACAGGCGGCGGCGCGTCGCCCGATGGCGTGTTTCCGTTTCTGGACCGGCAGAACCTGGAATCGATGGAGACCCAGCGGCTGTGGCGCTGCGGCGAGGGAGCCTACGAGACTGTCGCGGCCGTCTGGGTGAGTGATGACGGACCCCGGTTCATCACCCGCCACGAGACACCGATGTCGCCGCCCAACTACCGTCTCCACGAGACCGGTCGCCCAGACGCCGTAGCGCTCACCGACTTCCCGGATCCGACGCCGCAGATTCGCGGCATCCACAAGGAGATCGTCACCTACCAGCGCGATGACGGCGTGCAACTGCACGCCACGCTTTATCTTCCTGCGGACTATCAGCCCGGCACGCGTCTGCCGCTGATCGTCTGGGCGTACCCGATCGAGTTCAACGATCCTGCCACCGCGGGCCAGGTCTCCAGGAGCCCGGATCGGTTCGCGCGTATCGGGGGGAGCTCCCATCTGCACCTGCTGACCCAGGGCTACGCCATCATGGACGGCGCGACGATGCCGATCATCGGCGACCCTGAGACCATGAACGACACGTTCATCGAGCAGGCGGTTGCCTCGGCCCGCGCCGCCATCGACAAGGCCGTTGAGCTCGGCGTGGCCGATCCCGACAGGGTCGGCGTCGGTGGTCACAGCTACGGCGCGTTCATGACCGCCAACCTGCTTGCCCACAGCGACCTGTTCCGAGCCGGCGTGGCCCGCAGCGGCGCCTACAACCGCACGCTGACCCCGTTCGGTTTCCAGGCGGAGCGGCGACCCCTGTGGGAGGCACGCGACGTCTACTTCACCGTCTCACCGTTCATGCACGCGGACCGGATCACCGACCCGCTCCTGCTGATCCACGGGGAGCTCGACAACAACTCCGGGACCTATCCGATCCAGTCCCGGCGTATGTTCAAGGCGATCAAGGGCAACGGCGGTATCGCCCGGCTGGTCATGCTGCCCAACGAGAGTCACGGCTACAGGGCCCGCGAGTCGGTCCTGCACGTGCTCGCGGAGATGATCGACTGGTACGACCGGTACTTGAAGTACGCCGAGCCCGGGATTGCGCCGGCGCCGACATCACGCACCGGTGATAGCGGAGGCAGTTGAGACGTATCTGGGGTCCGATATCCAGTCGTTGTTCGGAGTAGATCGGCATCACAGCGATCACCGGGAACGAGGCAGTTATGATGATGTTCTGATATTGGGAGTGCAGGTGGGAATGTCAAACCGATCCAAACCGTCAATGCTGATCGCTGTCGTGACCTGTGTGTGCCTGTCGGGCCGCAACGCGAGCGTCTCAATGTCGGCGCAGAGTACGCAGCCGTTGAAGAGCGGTCACGGTGACGCTCCCGAACCGGTGCACTGGCGCGAGGCCGAGAGCGGGATCCTGGCCAATCACGTCCAGCTCACCTTCCCGGACCGGTTCGTGAAGGCGGGCGAGGCATATTTTTCGCCTGATGACAGCCGGATCATCTTCCAGGCAATAGAGGTGCCGGCGGATGGCCATGATGCCGACGAAATCTACGCCATGTTCGTTGCCGATCTGGACCGCGATTGGCGTGGGCGAATCACTCACCTGGAGGGCATCACGCGGATCAGCCCGCCCGGCTCGGCCAATACCTGCGGGTGGTTTCACCCGCTGGATGAGAACATCGTGATCTTCGCGACGACGATCGTGCCGCCGACCGAATCGAGCCCGCCGGGCTACCAGCGCGCATCGGGCCGGTACCGCTGGATGTTTCCCCCGGAAATGCAGATCGTGCAGTGCGACTTGCGCAAGGCCGACGGCACCGCCGCGACGCTTCAGCCGCTGGTCTATGATCGCGGCGCGTACGTTGCCGAGTGTTCGTTGACCGGCGACGGCCGGCACCTGCTGTTCTGTTCGCTGGAATCCAACGGCGGGGACCTGTTCACGCTGGACCGCGTCACCGGGAGCGTCAACCGCATCGTCGAGGCCGAAGGATATGACGGTGGCCCGTTCTTCTCGCCCGACCAGAAACGGATCTGCTACCGGTCTGATCGCAAGGGCAACCACCTGTTGCAGCTGTTCGTGTCCGACCTGGCGTTCAACGAGGACGGCTCGATCATCGGCGTCGAGCGGGAGTACCAGCTCACCGACGACGAGAATGTGAACTGGTGCCCGTTCTGGCACCCCGGTGGCCGCTATCTGGTCTACTCGACGAGCAGGATGGGGCACCACAACTACGAGATATTCCTCATCGACGCAGACCCCGGCGACCTGCCGGGCTCGACGGGGACGATCCGATACGGCGCGGGCGTACGGCAGGTGACGCACGCCGCCGGCTCGGATGTCCTGCCCGCGTTCAACTCCGACGGGTCGCAGATGATCTGGAGCAGTCGCCGTGGTGAGGCCGGGGCGGTGCAGTTGTGGCTGGCCGACTTCGAGATGGACCTGGAGGGGAAATGACCGGCGGCCGCGCCAAGGCCGTCGTGGTTGTACTCGGTTGTGTCGCGTTCACCTGTGCAGCCGTCGGTTGCGAGACCTATCGCGTCGAATACCACCGGCGGCCGGCGTTCTACAAGTCGGCTGCGGTGGGGCGGCTCCCGGACCGTGTGACGCTTGAAGACGGCACGGTGCTGGTGTACTCGACGCGAGGCGAATCACAGGTCTCCGGTGACCGTGTGTCTGGCGAGCGTTTCCAGATCCGCGAAGAGCTCGACGACGGGACGATCATTCTCCGGGCGATGTTGCCCCAGCACGTTCTGGCCAACACGATGACCTGTCTGCGCAACCAGGAGTACCAGCTGATCTGGGACCAGCTGCTTTCGAAGCAGACAAAGCACTCCTACGAGCTTCACGACCAGGGTTATGACCAGTTCGCGGCATTCTTCGCGGCCAACCGTCTCGAACTGGGCGCGACGCTGACACGCATGATGCTCGGGCTCTCACGCGGGGAGTCGTTCATGGAGAACCTGGGCGGCGGTGTAATCCTCTACCGCTTCCACCCGCGGATCGCGGCGGAGTTTGATTTCAAGACCGTCAAGGTGATCGCTGAGGACGGCGGCCTGAAGCTGCTGATCATCGAGTAGGAAAAGGGGACAGACCCCTCGTCCTCAGCCGTGGATTGATTTCACCGGGATGCCGTGCGAGAGAACCCGCAGGCCGGTGGCGACGGGCTGGTAGCCCATGCTGTCGGCCCAGATGGTGGCCGGCTCGACGAGCGTGACGGTCTGGATCAGCCGTCCGGCTTCCGTCGCGACAGGGTGGCCGGTATTGATCAGCGTTCCGCCTCCGACGACCAGCATCAGCCAGGCGAGGGCGAAATTGAACACCAGGGCCATGGGCCGAAAGCGTCGTTTCCGGGGTGCGTCGTATCCGCAGCAGGCACACTGGCTCATGATCGGGCCTCCTATCGAACACTTGTTCGGAGGGCCCTGGGCCGGATTTCAGCGAATCCCCGGCTTATTTGGCGGCCTTGGCGGCCTTGGCCGCCTGTTTGGTCGGCTTGTCGTCCGTGCTGGGTCCGCCACCGTCACCGCCGTCGCCGTCGTCGTCGCCCTGCTCGTCCTTGGGCAGCTGCTCTGACTCGAAGTAGAGGTGCTCCGCGTCCTCCTTGTGGGTGACATTGATCTTCTCGCCGGCGTTGTACTCGCCGCCGAGCAATGCCTCGGCCAGCGGATCCTCGATGTAGCTACCGATCGCACGTCTCAGCGGCCGGGCGCCGAAGTCGGGATTGAAGCCCTTCTCGATCAGGAAGTCCTTCGCGGACTGGTCGAGGTCGAGCTTCAGGCCCTTTGGCTCGAGCCGCTCGCGGACCTTGTCCAGCTCGATCTCGATGATGCCGTACAGGTCGTCCTTGATCAGGGCACGGAAGACGATGACCTCATCGAGCCGGTTCATGAACTCGGGTCGGAAGTACTTCTCGCACTCCGCCATGAGTGTCTTCTTGACCCTCTCGTAGTCCTGGACCTCGTCACGTTTGCCGAAACCGAACTGGCTGCCGCCCTTGATGAGATCGGCGCCGATGTTCGAGGTCATGATCAGGATGATGTTCTTGAAGTCGACGTGTCGGCCGAACGAATCGGTCAGGCGGCCTTCCTCCATGATCTGCAGGAGCATGTTGAACACGTCCGGGTGCGCCTTCTCGACCTCGTCGAGCAACACGACCGCGTACGGGCGGCGGCGGATGCGTTCGGTGAGCTGGCCACCTTCCTCGTACCCGACGTAACCGGGAGGCGCGCCGATGAGCCTGGAGACATTGTGCTTCTCCATGTACTCCGACATGTCCAGGTAGACCAGGGCGTCCGAATCACCGAACATGAATTCCGCCAGCGCTTTGGCCAGCAGTGTCTTGCCGACGCCGGACGGGCCCACGAAGATGAACGATCCCATCGGCCGTCGCGGGTCCTTGAGGCCGCTGCGTGCCTTGCGGATGGCGCGGGCGACCGACCGGACGGCATCGTGCTGGCTGATGACCGTCTTGTGAAGTTCGTCCTCCAGCTGCAGCAGACGCTCGGACTCTTCCTTCTCCAGGCGGGTCAGCGGCACGCCGGTCATCTTTGAGACGACCTCGGCGATGACCTCCTCGTCGACGACGCCGTCGATCTCGTTGGTCTTCTTGCGCCACTCCTGCTGGATCGTGTCCTTCTCCTTGCGGAGCTTCTCGGCGGTGTCACGCAGCTCGGCGGCCTTCTCGTAGTCGGCGTTCTTGACGGCTTCGTCCTTCTCGATAGACAGCAGCTCGATCTGTTCCTCGATATCCGCGAGGTTCGGCGGCTTTGTCATCGACTTCAGCCGCACCCGTGAGCCGGCCTCGTCGATCACGTCGATCGACTTGTCCGGCTGGACGCGACCGGGGATGTACCGGCCGGAGAGCTCGACGGCCGCCCGGAGGGCATCGTCGGTGAACTCGACGCGGTGGTGCTCGGCGTAACGCGGACGCAGGCCCTTGAGGATCTCGAGGGTCTGTTCGGCGTTGGGCGGCTCGACGGTGATCGACTGGAAGCGTCGCTCCAGGGCGGCATCCTTCTCGACGTACTTGCGGTACTCGTCAAAGGTGGTCGCGCCGATGCACTGGATCTCACCGCGAGAGAGCGCCGGCTTGAGCACGTTCGAGGCGTCGATCGCGCCCTCGGCGCCACCGGCACCGACGAGCGTGTGCAACTCGTCGATGAACAGGATGACGTTCTTGGCCCGGCGGACCTCGTTCATGACGGCCTTGATCCGCTCTTCGAACTGGCCGCGATACTTGGTGCCCGCGACCATCATGGCCAGGTCGAGCACGACCAGGCGACGATCGTAGAGCAGGTCGGGGACGTCCTGCGAGATGATCTGCTGGGCGAGGCCCTCGACGATGGCTGTCTTGCCGACGCCGGCCTCGCCGAGCAACACCGGGTTGTTCTTTGTGCGGCGGCAAAGTATCTGCACGAGCCGCTCGATCTCGTTCTCGCGACCGATGACCGGGTCGAGTTCGTTGTTGCGTGCGAGTTCGGTCAGGTCGCGGCCAAAACTGTCCAGTGCCGGTGTCTTGCTCTTGCCGCGTCGTGTCGAGGAGCCGGGTTCGCCGCTGGGTTCAAGCGACTCGGCGGCCTCTTCGCTCTCGACGCCCGCGCCGAGCAGGTTCAGGACCTCCTCGCGAACCTCTTCGAGCTTGAGGCCGAGGTTCATGAGCACCTGGGCGGCGACGCCGTCATGCTCGCGGAGAAGTCCGAGCAGCAGGTGCTCGGTGCCGACGTAGTTGTGGTTGAGATTCCGCGCTTCCTCGATCGCGTACTCGATCACCTTCTTGGCGCGCGGTGTCTGGGGAAGCTTGCCCATGGTCACCATGTCGGGACCGGACTTGACGAGCTTCTCGACTTCGAGCCGGACCTTGCGGAGGTCGATGTCGAGGTTCTTCAGGACGTTGGCGCCGACACCCGACCCCTCCTTGACGAGGCCGAGCAGGATGTGTTCGGTGCCGATGTATTCATGGTTGAACCGCTGGGCTTCCTGGTTGGCCAGGGCCATGACTTTGCGAGCCCGATCGGTCAGTCGTTCGAACATCTGAAAGCTCCCGGGTCGATGCGCCCCGCAGACCGGTATGGTTCGCGGCTCAATACTCTAGGTCGGCGAAAACATGCCTTCTCGGCGGGACCGACCCGCACCAAGGAACCGCAACTCCGATACCATTTTATTCGGCGTCAATAATGCCGGGGATGATAAATTCCTTGGCTGCAGTTGCCGTTATTCCGTGATGAATATGCCTTTAGCGCGATGACATTTTTTCGAGGTGCCATTTTGGCGGCTGGCGCGCTGCTCGCGGCGGAACCGCTTGCCAATCCGCATTTTGTGAGGTTTGAGCTCACGAACGGAGCAAAGGTTGTCGGCGAGATGACGGCGTGGGACCTTGACGGGTTCGAGGGGGCGTTTGGGCGCCATTCGTGGTCGCAACTCGTGACGCGCGACGTCTGGCGACTCTACCTCGCCGTGATGGAACAAAGTGATGCCGGTCAATGGGTCGACCTCGGCGGCCTTCTGTTGGCGATACCCGACGGCGACTCGTGGGCACAACGGGCATTTCAACGGGCGGTGCGTCTCGATCAATCGACCGCGTCGCGGATCGAGGTTGTCCGGGCCGAGGCCCTGCAGGCGCAGGCGCGCCGCGACGACCTCGACCGGACCGCCCGGGAGCACCGCCTTCACACCCGCACCCCGGAAGCACGCGACTGGCCCGCCGATGCCTGGCCGGTCATGGGGCCGGCCGAACGCGACGCGGCGCTTGCGGAGATGAAATCCGACGCCAAGCAGATCTTGCGCCTCGGCGCTCTTCAGATGGCGCCGCTGGAGACGGACCACTTTCTCGTCTACGCGGACCTGCCCGCGATCAAGGTGGCGCGTCTCGCCAACGGGCTCGAGTCGGTGTATGAGATCATGGACGAACTGTTCGGTGCGGATATCGCCGGCAACCGGTTCTGGGGCAAGGCGGTCGTCCTCTACTTCACTGATTCGGACCGTTTCCGACTCGTCGAGGCCGAGTCGTTCGACCAACTCGTGGATCGGGATGTCCTGGGCATCTGTCAGCCGGTCGGTGCGAAGGTGTTCATCAACCTCACGGGTGACGTCGCGAGCGACGCGTTCAGGGCCGCGGTTGCTCGATCGGTGGCCCACGGGTTCATGCACCGCTTCCGGTCACCAAAGCGTCTACCGGTCTGGGCCAACGAGGGTCTCGCCGAATACGTGGCGTCACGAGTCGCCCCGGGCGCCGCCGAGGCCGAACGCCGACGCAGCGAGGCGCTGGCTTACATCCGCACCGGCGGCGATCTCGCCGCGGTCTTCAACGCCGGCTGGTCCGACCCGTGGCCACCGGTCGGCACCGCGGTGGGGGGCCTCATGACGGCGTTGATGATCGATCAGCAGGCCCAGCGGTTCCGCCGATGGGTCATCGCTGTCAAGAAGGGCACAGACTGGCACGACGCCCTCGCCCCAAACTACGGCGTCGCACTAGCGCCCCTCGTGGATACCTTCACCCAGTACTACCGCGTCAACGACTAATAAAGAGCTCCGAGCTCTTTTTCGGAAGACGAAACCCCCGGCTTCCTCTCCGTCTTCCGGGGTCGCCCCCGACGTCTGAGAGTTGACTCAAGTTCCAGCTCCTTGGCCGTTGATTGTTGCCACGCCGGCGAGCCGAATGGCCGGCCCTTCGTCAGTGAAGGGCTGATCGCGGCGAGTTCCTTCTTGGTCCTCGGTTCGTTGACAAACTCAACCCAGGTATCAGACCGACCACCGGGCCAGTCGCAAAGCGGTGGTACGTCGGTGGTGAAGTGGGGGTGCATCCGACGCCAGAGGCTCCCAAAACGCCAATATTCAGCCCGCTGTACCAAGCCTGCGGCCAGTGCATTTCGCTCAACGTACCTGCAAAGAGCGATGAAGTAGCGACCGGTCTCCACCGGGAAAGACTTGTACCGACTCTGATAGACGCACCCGCGACCCTTTGAGTTGTGAGCCAGCCGCCACCGTCTTGCATGTGTCGTGCACAGCCAGTGCATGAACTTGGGAAGGTCGCCGTCTTCGCGAGGCCACAGCACAAGATGCCAGTGATTCGGCATCAAGTGATAGGACAGCAGCCGCATCCCGAATCGAGCGCATGCGTCGGCCAAGAGCCTTTCGAACGCCCTGTAGTCGTCGGGGCCCTCGAATAGCCGAGTATTAGCGATTGCCCGGTTGAACACGTGATAGATGTAGCCGCCCGGCGCGATTCGCCTCTTCATGCGACGGAATCTACCGGCCAGATGACCAGGTCCGTGAATGCATGCTCTTTCGCCTGCTGTCAAAAAAGAGCTCAGAGCTCTTTTATTTGATTTGATGCGGCCGTCGTGCGAAAAAGAGCTCAGAGCTCTTTTATTTGATTCGGCCGTCGTGGAGGTGGACGCTTCGGTCGGCGCGGTTGGCGATGGCGGGGTCGTGGGTGACCATGACGATTGTCAGGCCCTTGCGGTGTTGTTCGGTGATGAGGTCGAGGATGCCCTCGCCGGTCTTCTCGTCGAGGTTGCCGGTCGGCTCGTCGGCCAGGAGCACACGCGGGTTGTTCATGAGGGCGCGGGCGATCGCCACGCGTTGGCGCTCGCCGCCGGAGAGTTCGCGTGGCCGGTGCTTCAACCGATGGCCGAGGCCGAAGGCCTCCAGCAGCACCGTACCGCGACGGCGCAGCTCGCCGATCCGGCGGTAGTACTGCCAGCGGTGCAGCCCGACCAGGGCCGGCAGCAGCGTGTTCTCCAGGACGTTGAGCTCGCTGAGCAGGTGGTAGAACTGGAAGACGAACCCGACTGACCGGTTGCGGTAGAGGTTGCGCTCCCGCCGAGATCTCGCCGCCAGCGACCGGTTTTCGAAGAGAACCTCACCGCCGCCGGGATCGGGTCGGTCGAGATCGCCCAGCAGATGAAGCAGCGTGCTCTTGCCCGACCCCGACGCGCCGAGTACGGCGACCCACTCGCCTTGGTTGACCCGCAGCGTTGTCCCGTTGAGCACGGGCACGTCCACACGCCCCAGCCGGTAGGTCTTGGACACGTTGTCCGCGACCAGCAACGCCTTACTCATACCGCAACGCCTTCACCGGATCGGTGTCCGCGGCCTGGGCGGCGGGGAGAAAGGCGCCGATGAGCGAGAACAGGACCGCCCCGATCATCGTGATGATCACCGTCTCGATGTCCATTTCGCTCGGTATGTGGGTGAAGTAGTACACCGACGGGTCCCAGATCACGACGCCGCCGGCGCGTTGGAGGACAATGACCACCGCCGTGATGCCGGCGAGCGTGACCGTCACCAGGCCGCCCAGGACGATCGGCATCAGGCGGCCGGAACGTGCCGCGAACACCGTGGCAACCAGCGACGCGAGGGCGGCCGCACCCGCGGCGTATGGCAGCGAGGGTGGCGGTTTGCCGAGCGCGTCATGGATCGTATTGATGTTGTGAATCACGATCCACGCGAGACCGACACCGACGATCGCCCCGGCCACGCCGACAACGAGGCCGTAACGCAGGAAGATCCAGGAGATCCCCAGCCGCGAGGCGCCGATCGATCGCAGGATGCCGATGTCGCGTGTCTTTTCGTACACGATCGCCCAGAAGATCGCGAGCACCAGGCCCGCACACACGAGGTACACCAGCGAGAAGAGCGTGCGCATGAGCTCTCGCTCCTTCTCGATCGGGCCGATGAACTGAGCCTGCTGTTGCTCCCAGGTCTTGATCGTCAGACCGAACTCGCGGATCGGCGCGCCGAGAAGGGCGTCGGCATCGTTGCGGACCTGTTCGACGTAGGCGTCGTAGGCGATGCCAAGGGGCTTGATCAGCTCATCGGGGCTGACCCCGTCGGCCGCGCGGACGAGGATCATCGTCGCTCGGCGCGGGTAGAGCCCGATGACTTTCGGCAGCCCGGTCTCGTCATCGAGCTCGTCCTCGTCGACGTACTGGTCTTCGTCGAGGTGGAGCATGTCCTGCGCGACCGACAGCGGGATCATCACCCGCTTGTCATCGATGAGGAACACACCGGAGAAGAACTCGTTGACGACGGGGAAGACGCGGCTCTCCGGGGGCTGGAGACCACCCTTCGGATCCGTCGGCAGCAGCGTCAGTGTGACGTCGTGCTGCGGCATCCACCAGTGGTTGTCCGCCATCGGTCGAATGGACCCGTCGGGCTGCCGGTCGTTGCCC